>VFQS010000434.1_pt1 | contig 48037 bp, 35 predicted proteins | sample 3512361 | NCBI WGS metagenome assembly VFQS01 (sample SAMN10412375, study PRJNA504923) | tailings metagenome | isolation source: Relicate 1 Philex TSF3 active mining | place: Philippines | reverse complement strand
TTCTAATACTCGTTTTTGGTCTTCAGACATTGTGTATTGGTTTTGTATTTTGTGTAGATTTCAAATTTATTTGATTTAATTGGGATGGGCAATTAAATGGATTAGTTTTTTAAGTGATTTTTGAATTTCAACTAACCATTTGATTTTAGGTTCTTTGTAGTAAGGGCTTGCGTATTGAAAATAAATTGGATTATCTCTTGGAACTCCAATTACTTCAATTTTTAAAGATAGTATTTCTTTTGCTGAATTTTCAAGTTCTTTTACTTCACCCCAAGCAGCAATTATTTTGTTGGTTTTCGAAATTAAAGCGTTTTTCAATTCTTGTTTCCTTTTTGGATGTGTGATGCAATGTGGAGAAGAAGTATCACTATCTAAAGCTTTTTTGAATTCTTTTTTGAAATTACTACTGTTTCCATTTCTTAAATCGGATAAATTTAGAATTCTAACGAAATTCCAATTGTTTAATTCCATCAATCGCATGATTTGAAATTGTGCGTTGTCTGGTTTTGTTGGAATAAGTGTGAAGTTTTTCAATTTTAGAAAGTTGTCAAAACTGTAATTTTCAGGTTGATAATTTTTATCTAACGGAGAAGAGGAGCCAGGATTCATCATTATTACAACCACATCAGCAATTTCTTCACTTGTGTCATTTTTTCGGATTTCGAGAATATTGCGGCAATTTAAAGTTGCATCGCATATTGTTAGGTCATAAAAATGTCCAAAAACTTGATATTTTTCTTTTAGTTCTTTAGCGTATAGGAAGTTCATGGGTGGGTTTTAAAAGGTGTAATTTTAAATGCAAGTCCATTTCAAATATATTGAAAAACTATGTTTTGTTGGCAAAATTTACACATTCTTTTCTCAACTCTGAAAGTATTTCTAGTGCAACAGGATTTTTAGCTAAATTTAATAAAGGTTCGTATTTGTTGATCAAAAGGGTTTCAATATTTTCCAAATTAGTATTAATTTCAAACCAATTGACCACTAAGTTGGTATTCATCCAATCAATAATTTTTTCTTCGTCTTTGGGACTGAATTTGTAGTTGCGTTTGTTTTTCTTTTCAACTAAAGAACCTTTAGGTGGTAAGTAACCTAATACAGCTCCAATACTTCTAAAAAAGGTTCCATGACCTTTAGATCGTAGCTCTTGATTTAAGAATCGTTTAGATAAACTTTGCGAAGCAATTCCAATGTAAATAATATTGTGATTTCGCTCTTTTAAAATTGAATTGAAAGGCGAGGGGAGTCTGTTTACATCAGTGATACGAATGCAATAAAGTCCAGACGTATCAGGAACTAAGCTGTCAATTTCGTTGATACTTTTAAAATTAGCTTCGTTCATTAAATTTTTAATTAGTGGATTTACATCACTAATTAAATTTTGTGCAACTTGTTTTGGTTGTTTAGATGATTTCAATTTTGGGGTTGCAACCTTTTTATTGGCTTGTCCAACTAAAAAAACGGTTGAACCGTCTCTATCAAAAATTGAAGGATAGTTTCGAGTTCTCCCATGAATTTGAAACGCTTGAATTTCGGAACCGTCTTTCTTTTGATACCAACCATTTTTATTCAATTCATCAGCAATTTCCTGAGTAGTCATAGCTCGATTGTTTTGCCTCAGAAGTTTTTCAATTACTTCGTGTAGTGTCATAGAATTGAATTTTTAGTTGGTGTTTCAAAAATACGAAAGATGTTGAAAGATTTTTTTAGAAATTAGATGTTTTGTAACACTTTCAATTGTTAACAGAAGTTTTTTATTCTTTTGTGATTATTTTTTACCAAATAATTCGAATGATATTTTTATATTTGCAAAAGGTTTTTTGGTATGCCTGCTCGTTCGTGCAAAGATTTTATCAACCAATATTCGATAATATAACCTCAGAGCTTATTATCCGACCATAGTATACGAACGCAAAATCTCAGGATAATAATCTTTGAAATAAAGGATTATATTATGAATACTATTGACTACTTTAAACTTCAAGCAAAAAATCTACACAAAGATTTTAAGACAAAAACTCCTGTTGTTGACAAAACGACTACTGTTTTTCTATACAAATATACTCCCAAGTATTTTGATGTAGAAATGATTATTTCTGACTTTGATATCGACGAAGAAAATTTCAGTCTTATGAATGCTCAGCATGTCATCGCCAAAATTGCAAACTTTGATAAATGGTCTTCGTTATTAAAAGCATCATCTTCGGAATTGGAACTTGCTAAATTATTGTATGATTATCAAAATAAAATTGACCCAGTTGGATGGCAATTTTACATCGCTGATACACAGTCTATGAATGAAGAAGTACTCGATACAGAAATTCAAGTGGAAATATTTAAACAGGTTGTTATCGAAGATAATATTTTTGACGACACTGTAATAGAAAGCTATCTATTGAGACACTATGATTATTAAAATTGTTCGATTTTTATAATTGTTTCAATTTGTCGTTTTTTGTATATGGTTACTGTTTAATGTAGCGGCGGATTAGAAAGCCTGAACATTCAATTTTGCACTAACCTAAGCAACAGCCTTTTATTATTTTCTAAATTTATAAAAAAAGAAAATTTAAAAGGTTGTTGCAACTAAAAAAGGAGAAACTTTCAATTTCTCCCTTAAACCGCCATTTCGACAATAAAATGTTATTGTTATTTGTATTTTATAAAATAAAGAAGGCTGAAAGTTACCTCTCAGCCCGCATTTTACGGATAAATAGGATCAAGTTTCCTGTCTCAAATTTATCTATAAAACGTGTTGCAAAATTCCAAGCTTTCGTGTGTGGTCAAATTTTAAAATAATCTAAAACTTAACCGTCAATAGAACTCTCATCTCAATTATTGTTTTTATTCGCGATTATTACAATAAAATAAACTCAAGTTTTCTTGTGTTATCATACTTCACTACAGTAACTTTTAATATAAAAATGAAGTAAATTCGCCCTTGTTCAGATGCAACCAGAATGAAATTTTAATAACTAGAAGTCCATTCCTTTTTCTTTAAAACTCTTTCTAAATCTATATTTAGTTCCCAATTCATAAACCATTTACCTTGTTCTTGAATTTTATCTATTTCCCCTTTTATTTCATTATTACTTGCACTTCTTTTTACATAATGTGAGTTTTTCATTATCTCTCTTTTGTCTTTTTCATCAACAAAAGGACAGTTTATGATGTCAAAAAATAGTAAAGTAAGTTCAGACTTTAAAAATACATTATCTTGTTTAAATCTCTCAACAATTTCTTTAATAATTATTCCTTTAATTTCGTTATAAGTTGTTTCATTACTACAGTAGTAAAGTAGAGTGATAAAATGGAAATAATTTAGATTACATAACTTATCTTCTTCTAAATTAAAATAATTGGATATTTTTTCAGAACTAAATTGATACTCATTTCCTAGTTTCTTTATTGCTAAAATTAAATTTATCGTCTCAATACTTGTTTCATTTTTTACTTGTTTTCTATGAAAATTTGTCAAAATAAATTCACTATCCCGATAAATTTTTGAAAAAACAGAATGTTTGACATCTGGTTTGTTTTCTTTTTCAAAATGTTTCACTAATAGAACAATTACTTGTGCAATCCTGAAGGTTGTATTTGTGTTAATATTAACAGAATAACAATATAGGATGATATCTAATAGCATTAAGAAAAAATGTTCGCTTCTTTCTGGTGATTGAAGTGAATTATCTTCTTTTAATATTTTTACAAGTTTGGATTTGAAAAATCTAACAACATCTTTACTTAGTGCATCATAAGTTAAATCATTTCTTTTGACAATTGATTGGAATTTTTTTATAAAGGTTTGAGATATTACATAAGGTTTATTTATTTGTTTTATTTGTTTTATGGTTTCATCATTTTCTTCTTTATGCTCTTCAAAAAGATTTTCGTAGAATTCAATCATATATTCTTTCAATTCCAATTTACCAACAGCAATATTTGATAAAAAAGGAGAAATTTTGATATCACCTTTATTAGGATTAAGATAAAGTTTATAGAATTGTAATTCTTTTTGAAATGCTTTTTTTATTATTTCTAATGTTTCAGAATTGTTAGAAAAGACAAAATAATCATCTACATATCGTCTGACATCATAATCAATTCCAAATTTCAAATGTAATTTATCTAGTTTTGATAATACATTCAAATCAACTTGCTGCAATATAATTTCAGCAAAAATTCTTGAAATCTCAGGACCTACAACTATACCATTTGTTTCATTATAATTCGAATGTTGCATTAACTTGTCAAAAATGTTTTCAAAAGTGATTTTATTACTATTTAGTTTTGCTGATTCTTTGTCTTTAACAGCCCAAGTAATTGAATGTGTATAAATATGATAAAAACATTTACTTATATCAAATTCCATTAGGAAATTATATCTCTGTTCGAGTCGTTGAAATTCTGTACGATCATAAAATTTATAAATTAAATCTATAGGTTTGTATGTGTAATAGGATTTAATATACTGAGATTCTGCATCAAGAATTTCTGGCTCAACTTCTCGTTCAGGATTTATTAAATTCTCCTCTTCGAAAACAAAGTTTGGTGAATAATAAAACTTAGCAATCTTGTTAATTTTACGTAAAGAAAAAGGACTTTTAGAACATAGGTGTAACATTAGAGAATCATAATCCTCAAATAATTTTATGTATCTTTTTTGTGTAATGGGGTGTATTACGCTTAAAGTACGAGTTTCTCCAATGATATTTTTTTTTATCTCATAATTGAATGGTAAGGTGAACTGTTCATCCCAATTTTTATATTTGGTACCTTTTAATTTTGTTTCAAAATAACTTAGTTTTTCACTTCTTATTATGTTATAAAATCCTTCGTTAGAAAAGAGCATTGGTACTTCATATGGTAAGAGCTCTGTTAAAAGAACTCGTGATTTATCTTCTTTATCTATTTTAATTCTGCCCATTTTACCAAGTTTGAATAATTTGTCCCATTTCTACATAACTAAAGGAATTGAAGGTTTTATTTCTATACCCTGCAATAAAACAATGTTTTTTCAAAATGTCTTTTTGTCTATTTGACAATTTCCCAGAAATTTTAACACCTAAATTTCCTCTCTTACTAAAAATTAACTTTTTATGAAATTGATTAAGCTCTTTTAAAATTTCTAAATCATTAATGTGTGTATAATTATAATATATTCCAGCTTTTAATATGCTACCATCATTACTTTTACTGATGCCATAATTACCAGTTAAAAACTTTACTCTCTTAATTAATAGATCAAAATCATTAGTTGATGTAAAATCTACATATGATTTCACAATTCTAGTTTTTATTTTTTTTACTTTTTTATCAGCAATACTAATTTTTAACTTGTTCTCTCTTTTAGGTTCTGAATCATTCAAATAAAATTTATATCCTAAATACTCAATGTTATTGTGAATAGGAGGTCCATTATAACCTTTTTTTAATAATTTGAAATTAGAGCCGTCTATTAATTCAGTTTTTTCACTATTTATTTCTAAATCAATTTTTTCTTTAGAGATGATCAGATTAAGATTTTCGTATAATTCATTTGCGCTATCTTTATTATTAAGAAAAATAATTATGTCATCTACAAATCTTGCATAATAGAAAACATCTTTAAATCTTTGAATTGCTTTGTCAAAATTTCGCATATAGATTTCAGATAAAGAAGAGCTAATATTTAATCCTCTAGGTAAACCCTTAGAAGAATGGATGATAGGGTTTTCAAAGATTTTTCTTAATAGAAATATTGAATAATATGAAAGCATAGCGTCATTTTTAAGTTTTCTAAAAACTCTATCTCTATCTATGTTTTCATAAAATGATTTTATATCTGTCTTAATTATCCAAAATGGGGCTGTTTCACTTAGAAGTGTTTTTACTTGATGGATGATGAATTTTCTGTTAGCTTGTTCATCTTTATATATTCTTCTTATATTATCATTTAATTTTCTCAAAAGTAATTTATGAGAAATATTTTCTAAAAAATAATATTCACAGTTATTTTTTATATCAAACTCAAAACTTTCATCTAATATTTTTTCTTCAATTTGTGCTATTTCAGATTCAACATCTTCCTTTTCTAAATCGTTTCGAATTAGTTCACCTTTTTTTAAATATTTAAGTAATTCTTGAACGTTGAAATTTTGTTTCATTTTTTGCGGTTTGTTTGGATACAATTACCGATAACTTGTTTATACACTATATAAAACTTCGCATATGTACCTTTTTTGGGATAAATTATGAAGTTTTGTTTGTTTTTATTTAATCAAATATATTAAAAAAATCTTACAAAAAAATAGAAATTAGTTTTTAATTTGTTGTATAGTTTTGATACTTAAATAAGTATGTTTTTTGTTTTAGGTTAATAAATTAGTTCGAATTCCACCACCTTTTTCATCCATTAAATCAAAGATGTTAATTAGTTCAATTATTAATGGATCAGTTTTTGCAATTCGTTGCACTTGTTTTTCGGTTTCGGATAATTGGATTTCGTTGGTAATTTCCGTTTTACTTTTTTCGTTTAAATTGAAATAAATGTCAGCTAAATCTGTTCCTTTAGAATGGTTGCAATCTTCTAACAACTTGCTGCATTTAATGGTATAGTCTAGTTTGGTTAGTTCTAATGCTTTTTTATTCCAGTCTTCATATTCGCCACAGTCAGGAAATAAAATAATGTTGTAATTTTTTAAGCTTTGAAGTAATTCATGTTTAAGATTTTGCTTGCTGCCAGTTGCAACCCACAACGAGTTTTTTAAAAATAAACTCATAGTAATAGCCGTTTTTTCTGATTCTACAATGGCAATAGTTGGTTTAGTTGCAAGAGGTTGCAATGATTTCGCAACTAAATGTTCACCAAATAAACATTGTTTTAAATTGTAATCTTTTAATCCCAAAACTTTATGCACCCAATTAATGTGTGGAAAAGGTTCTTTTACTCTTTTACCAGTACTCGGATTAATTAGCATTATTTTACCGCTACGAACTTTGTTGTTTTGGTCAATTTGCCAAAACACGTTAGCTCCTTTCCAGTGTTTTGAGGTTCCTACTCTATATTTTTTGAAACATTGTAAAATTTCCTCCTTCTTAAAATGCTGGGATAAGTATTGGAATAAATAGTTTTCCTTATATTTAGTTTCAGAGCCTGAAACATACCTTGAATCAATTGTAGAAATCGGTTGCAATGGTTTTATTGTAGTACTATCAACTAAGGTTGGGTTTGAAGTAGGAGGTAAGTGATAACCACAACTACTTTCACGATCACATCTTCCAAATTCATCAGATAAATAGTTTTTCGTTTCATTATCTTTATATCGCACAAATCGTTTTTTTGCACACGAAGGACAATTGAATTTTTTACTAGAAGTATCAAGTGAAAATTTAAAATTCATAGTATTAAATCTTGTATTCGTAAAAATCGTAAAGAAAAATATTTACGATTTTTACGAATTTCGTTTTTGAGGTTTAGAAAAAATAGTTTTTAATAAAAGTTCAATGGCTTCTTGTTCTGAAATCAATACCTTTTTAGTCTTTTTATTTTTTGGAGTGACGATTCTCATATTATATTCGTCATTTTGTACCAATGTCATGAAGTGCCCTTTTTCCTCATCGGAAAGGGCTTTAAATACTTCATATGCAACATTGGCTTTCATGTGTGCTTATTTAGGATTTCAATTTGTTTAATACATATCGAACAGTACCTTCAACGATTCCTAATTCATTAGCAATTTCAACATTACTTTTTCCTTGATTGTGTAATTGAAGAATTAAATCGTTTCTATCTTCTTTGCTTGTAATTTCAACAGTTTTAAGGTGATCATATTCATTGCCAAAGTCCATAAAGCTGAATTGTAGAAAGCTGTTAATTTTTTCAATCTCACAAAGAATTACGTTCTCTGCACCATAGCGTTGTTCTGTATTTCGTTGCTTAATTTGCTTTATATATTTTAAACCCTTTTCGTTAGTACTTTCGCCAATAGCAAAGGCACTATCACAGAAGTTAATCAACATTTTACTTCCTGATAAATCGTTTTTGGTTATAGGTTTTGAGGAATCTCTTTTCGGGGTATGAGATAGAATTAGCAAAGAAAGATTGTGCTTGTTTTTTAAAGCTTTTAATTCTTTCATCAAAGACAAAGCATCTTTAGCTTTTTCGGTCTCGTTTTTTAAGTAGGTAAGATTATCAATGATGATAATTTTAATGTTTTTTTCAATAATTGTTGCCTCTAAAGATTTTATAAATTCTTTTTCAAAGTCTACAATATTGTTGCACATGTAATTATCATTTATTTCAGCACGAATAAAGTTTGAAGGGAATTGATAATGTTCTGAATAATCGTTCGAATAACGATTTTCAAATTGTTTGTCAGAAAGTTCAAAATCGAAATAAAGCACCTTTTGGGCTTCAACTTCATTTTTTAGCCCACATGTAGACTTTCCAGAAGCTATGCTTTCCCCAGCTTGAACGGCTAAGATAGATTTACCTAAATTGGTGTCTGCAAAAAGAATACAAACTTCATTTTCAAACCAAAGTTCACCAAATAGCATTTTAGGTATTGGTCTGGCTTTTGCATCTTCAATCCACTCATTAGCCGTTTTGATAATGAATTGATTGTTGGAGTTTGAAACTCTCAATTCATTATTAATAGTTTCCTTGAATTCATTTAAGTTTTGCATTATCTTATGATTTTGATAATGCGAAACTATAATGGATGCTGTATTTTAAAAAGTGAAATTTTTTTTAATTCATTGATTTTTAAAGAGTTTCTCTTTCTTTCTATGAAGTTCCTGAAGTTTCTAGAAACTTTCTAGAACTTTCTAATTTTTAAGAGATATTTTCAATTAAAGATTGGATTTGGTTTCTTGTTTTTAAATATTTTTTATCACTCATAAAATCGATTTCATGAGCAAAAACAGATTTAGATTTAAAACGAATGCTTCCTATACTATTATTTAAACATTCTATAATATGGTTTCTTGAGCCATATTCAATCTTGATATATCCTAATTTTTCCAAAGCAATAAACATTCTATGTATGGTTACATTATTCGAACTTTTAAAATTATCCACAATGGTTTTTTCGATTGCTTCGGCATTTCCTTTAATAATTAAATCTTTAAGTCTAGGTTTAGAATCTTGTTTAGGAATTATTGGTTTAGGTAATTTCCAATTGAAAATTGGAGGAAAAAATTTATTATTGATTTCTTGTAGATGTTCTTTAAATATTTTTTCTTGAAAAAGTAAATAGTTATTCAAAGTTGAAGATTTTACTTTGCAAGCTAGCTCATAGTTTTGAATAAGTAATTCGGAATTATTTATAAACATTTTTAAATCTTCAATATACTTTTTAATTAAGAAATCAAAAGATTCTTTATTCAATGATGCTTTAAGTTCAATTAAGTAAAAGGTGTTAGATTCTAATATAGTTTTTTTGTCGAGCAATTCCAAAAGGTCTTCAGTTGTAAGATTAACTTTAAATTTTAAATTCTTAGTTACTAAAATGGTTTGATTAAATATATTCGGGTCTTCAAAATCAGCTTTAAGGTCATTTATCTCAGGTAAGTCTAGTATAAGATCACTCAAATAATATACCATCAATCTATTTAGATTGTTTTTTAAATTTTTCAAGATTCCTATATAATCTATTTTATTTTCCATATTTATTTTAAATAAAATTTTTGGTTGCAACTAGTTGCAACCAATTGCAACTAAGATTTAAAACTTTCGTTTATAAAGCGTTGAACATCTATTTTCTTGTATAATACCTTGCCTCCAATTTTATATTTTGGAATTAGATTATTCTTTGTGATTTCCCAAAGTTTAACCAAAGAGATATTTAATAAGTCTGCCGCTTCGGTTCTGGTAATCATTTCTTTTTTATTATCTTCAATTTTATCCTTTTGTAACAAAGGCTTTAACTGCTCTAAAATAGCGTTTACAATTTCTGTTTTAAATTCTTCTGCGCTAACCGTTTCAATTTGAATTAATCTTGTTTCCATTTTTTTAATATTTGATTTTGAAGCAAAATTAGCTATCTAATCAAATTAGAATAATCCTCTGGAAGTTCAGCATCTATATCACGTAAGTATTTTTCAAGAGCATCCATAGTGGTGTGCCCAGTAATATTCATAAGAATACTTTTAGTTTCATATGGTGACTTGTCCTCTCTTAACTTTCGATACAGTTTGGTAATAAAAGTATGTCTAAAACTATACAATCCGTATTCGCTACCTAAATTGAAATGGTCTTTAATTACGGTTTTAAAACGTTTAGAAAAATTATCTCTTCTATTGTTTTCTTCTGCTTCCCATTCTAATCCCAAGCCATTAGGAGTAAACAAATAGTTTTCTTGATTTAGCTTTGATAAATCAGGAAGTTCCTGAAGTAAAATATCAGGTATAATTTTGATTTTAAATACTTTGTTTTTAGCCTTTACATATAATTTTTTCTCATTAAAATTGATGTCTTTTACTTTTAATCGATTAACCTCCACAGGTCTTAAAAAGTTAAAACTAATGAATTTGATATATAAAAGAAGTAAGGGATCATTTTTCTCCAAATATTCAAAAATATCTTTTTCTTGGTTGGAAGTATATGTTTTGTTTTTTTCTGCTTTTGAATTAAGTATTTTGATGTTTTTAATAAAGTTACTTCTAATAATATCATTATCTTCTAAAATTTGAAAAAAACTACTTAAATCGGTTCTGTGATTATTTCTAGTTCGTGCACTATTTTTAACCAAAATTTCATTCAAGTAATCATTCACAGCCTTTTTGTCTATAGACGAAATAGGACTGTTTTTATCAAAGTTACTTGCGAATTTATTTATTCTGTTTTCAAAGTTTCTAAACGAAGTGCTAGATAAAGTTTTTTGTTTTAATTTGAACACAAAATCTAAAGCTCCTTGAATGGTTATTTCATCCGATTTTTCGGGTACAATTTTTAAATTGGAGTTTACAATTGTTTCTTCTACTTTGTTATTGTTGGGTTGGAGGTTGAATTCTATTATTTTGGCAGTATTATCCTCATAAGGATTTAGTCCTTTTTCTAATATAGCCAATAGTGCTTTTTTCATCACTTTTAGATATTCAAATCTTTCTTCTTTTGTGTGGTAACGATTTGCCCCAGCCTTTACATGCGGCATTCTTTTTAGTTTGCCTGTTTTTTCGTCTCTAAAACTGTAATAGATAAACCAATCTTTTTCTAAAGCTTCCTTTTTTTGTTTAGATGTAAGTTTATTCCATTGGGTTACATCTACACCTCCAGTGTAAATTTTTGGTTCAGAATAATTTCTTTTCATGGTGAGTAAATTCGCTGATTTAGAGGTGAAATCGTTTACTGTTTTGTTTACTGTTTGTAAAACTAAGAAATATTTAGACATAAAAAAAACGGATTAGTAAACACTAATCCGTTGATTTTTAAAAACTTAATTTTCGTAGCGAAGACGGGAGTTGAACCCGTGACCTCAGGGTTATGAATTCGGCAATCAGTAAAATTTAAACGTATTTACTGGGCTTCCGAGACCAAAATTTACTAGTTTTTTATAAAATCGTGTTCAATTTCGTGTTCAGGAATAGAACTTGATTATTTTAATTTTTTTGTTTGTGTAAATGTAATAATTTTATTTTTTGTTTTTATCACTCTTTTAAAACTTGTAATATTCTCCGTTTGACGCAATGATATATTCAAATTTATACTTTTTATTTTCAAAAACTATTTTGGAGCAATTTACTTTATCTAAGGATTCTTCATATGGGAAGTCAATATCTTCGTCATAGCTTTTGATATCTAGGTCTACAAGTTTTTTTAGTTCTTGAATTTTTATTAATAACTCAAAACGAGTAGGTTTTAACATTTCGATTATTTCACTATCATAACAATTACCACCATATTTAGATGTGAAAAAAAATCTAAAATTTTTTAAATCAATTTTTACACCAAATAATCCGTTGTTATTTCCAGCGAATAAAATTCTTTTTTTATCTTATTAATTTACTTTAAATAACTATTAACAATTTCAACAAACTTCTTTTCCTATATGTCAATATTTTTATATGAATTTGTTGGATTTTTCCAATATTTTAAATGATGTCTAATCCAATCTTTAATTGCTATTTAATATTCTATTTTCTTTTTGTCGTAATTATGATAATTAGCAACTCTTGCCAAAAAATTGAATAATAAAATACATTATAAATCATATCGCAAATACTTTTCATCATTTTCGTCATAATCACTTTTCCAAGTTTCAGCAAATTTTGGACTTTATAAATATGGATGTTTAATTGAAATTTTCAATAAACCATCTAATTGGTCATCTAAATTTTTCTGTTTATTTTATTTAGAAATCCATAATGTTTGCAGGTAGATGTTATAGCAGAAATTAATGTAGCAATTGCAGCTGCAGTAAGAGTAATGTCAAATGTCATATTTTATGCTTTTTTTAAATTTACTTTAAGATGACTACAAATATTTGGTTTTTTTCATATTTTTTGAGAGTTTCTGAGAAGAAACAAACCGATATTGGAGGTTGTTTACATTATTATTTCGTCTAATTTTTCATTTAAAAACTGGTCGATTTCATCTTCTTTTTTTTGTTCTTTTAGTTTTAAAAGTTTTACTATGTCTATATCCTCTAATACAATTATATATCCATCTCTGTCATGTAGAACATCCTTACAACGTTGAATCATTTTTTCTTTATTCTCAATTGTTCTGCAAATTAGAATTCCAAACATTCCTCTTTGTTTGCTAAATCTAGTTTGGAGTTGGTCGATTTCTGGGTTTCCTAATTCTTTGCCATAATTTTTACACTCGATAAATATTTTTGGACAATGAATTTTATTTAGATTGTTTATTTGGTTGAAAAAGCCTTTGTTATTATTATTAAAAACAATATCGATTCTCTTTCTTCCATCATTTATTTTAACTTCGCCCTGTGGATCATAAAGACGATTCCCAAAAATCTCAATTAAGTTATCAAATGTGATTTTATGGAAGTTAGTAGCTTCTTGAGTTCCAGTTTGAACTTTTCTTAAAATTTCTATTCTTTCGTTTGTAGTTAATATCCTTCTTTTAGATTCAAGTTTTGCCTTTTCTCCATTAAGTGCAGTTCTTCTCAATTCATCTTTATATTTTTCTAAAATTTCAGGATTCTTTTTAGTAAAATCATATAAGAAATCAGTACCCATTGGATATTTTTTCTTCAAATCTGCAATAGTTACTTTAATTGTTCCATTTCGTAAAACTGATGCTAAGGAATCACCAGCGTGAGAATGTTCCGCTCTGAGAAATTCTAAGACAAAGTTTCTATAATATTTATCTTTGCTTAATTCAGGGTCTTGCCTTACACTAGTTATTGGTAAAAGAATTTTTGGTTTTCCATTAACTAATGGTAAAAAGTCAAAATAACTTTTAAAATTTAGAATTTCAAAATCAAATGCTGAAATAGCAACCTTTTTAGTTGGTATTGAATATAAATCGCATTGTTCTTTTGTAAATTCTATTAATTGTTTTTTTAATATGTTCGCTGTAATGTCTGAAATTTTGTCTCTGTTTATTCCAGGAATAAGTAACGCACAATCAGCAATATCTTTTATATCACCAGAAATTGCAGCTTGACTTGTTTCAAAAGCTTCTTGAATTTCTTTTGCTTGTTTTGGACCTATTCCTCTTCCAGTTGAACCATTTTGAGAATAACCAAGAGCAACTTCATTAACTTCGTGTAAAGCACTTAAAAGTTTTTTTATTGTTTGTTTATCACCAACTTTTATACTGTCTAATAAATACTGAAAGTATGTTGCTATTTGATTTTCACATTCTTTAGACCATTTAGTTCCCATTGCAGAAATTCCAAATGGATCTAAAAAAAGTGCAATATCCTGATGTGCATAAATGTCTAAAAAATTAAGTTCATATTGCTCTATTTTTAAACCAAAATATTCTGTAAATTTTTGAGGTCGGGTAATTGTTTTATACATTTATTTTTCTTTTTTCTTTAATGTTCAAGTTTCTGTCCTAAAATGCCAAACTTCTGTTAGGCGTTTGTGCTTTTATCTGTTCCGTTAATAATTGTTTCTATTCTGTCAAATATTTTCATTTCGTAATTGTCAAAATTAGCTTTAGTGTCTTTCGATTTTTCTTCGTTTTCGTAATATTCTAAAACACTTGAAGGCACTCCATAATCACTTGCAATTCGTCCGTTTTCTGTCAAAGCATTATATTCAAGTTTTAATAAAAGTCTATCAATACCTGTTACATCTTCAAATGTTTTGTTATTCTGCTGGGATTGAATGAAACGAAACATAATATTAAAAACCCCTAGATATTTTACTACTTGATATTTTAAAGTGTTGTAAACAAATTCAGCAGTTTCTGAAATAGACTTGTCAATTGACTTACCTTGAGCAATTTTAAAAGTTACCGAACTCATAAATCCACCAACTAAATAAAAGTGTAATAAATGAGTAAGAATTGAAAATTGCCCGTTTTTATCTGTTTCTGTTATTAAGAATTTTAGCTTTTCACTTTTTACAATTGGAAAAATGACTTTCAGAATGGTTTGAAATCCATCATTGTCAATATCCATTTTGTATTGTATTTTTCTAATTAGTACATTTATGGATTCAATTTCTAAAGCATTAAGTTTCTTAATTTCATCATAAATTGTAATCTTATCAAGCCGACTTACAACTTTATATAAGTTGAATATTTCATCTGGAATTCCTCTTTTTTCTTGCTCTGCTTTTATATCTGTTTTTCTATCTTGGTCGGATTGTGAAAGAAACTCATCCTTTGAATAAAACAAATCTATTTCGTCTTTTGGAGCTTGTAAGTCATAGTTTTTATGTTTGATTCCTTCTGGTTCTGATTCAATTGCTTTCATAAAGTCATTTTGAAGAACTATAACTCTTCCAGAATAATGATGTAAAAAACGTCCTGCTCTTCCAGCAATATTTTTGGCATCAAATTTCTTGAGTTCTTTATCTCCTTTTTTACTGTGAAGTACAATAAGATTTTTTGCAGAAGTATTAACGCCTTCTGTAATTGTTGTTGTTGACAATAAAACTTTTAATTGACCTGAATTAAATAATGATATTATCTCTTTTTGAATATATTTTGGTATTAAACCGTGATGGACACCAATTCCCTTTTGCAATGCTTTAATAATTGTCCAATCTTTGCTGAAATTTTTAGATATATGTTTTATAAAGTCTGAATAATCATTGTCTGAATGATTATTAAAAACATCTGACTCTAAAAGTGTTTTAGCATATGTTTCTGTGTAATTTCTTGTCGAACAATAAATGATTGTATTTTCATTTATTTCATTTATTTTTTTAACTATTTCAATTAGTCTATCCGTTTTTCTAGTAGTTTCGAAATCAAATTCTAAAAATTTATCAACGTCAATATGCTTTTTAGTCTTAATATCTTCATATGATTTGCTTACAATTTCATACTGATTGAAATTTATTAATTCAATTTGATTTTGGCTAAGAAATTTGTCAAATGAAGAATTATATCTTGTTTTTTGAGAATCATAAAAATCTATATATGGACCAGCTAATAAAACATCAACATTGCTCTCTAAAGCATAAAATACAGACAAACGATATGCAACATCTCTTTCATTTTCTTTTACTTCTTCATCAAGTAAATATTCGTTGTCAATTTTATAAATCTCATCAATAAAGGCGAAATTAAATGTTATGTTTGTTGGATTTTTTTCTTTGAAAGACAAAAACCGTTCAGGTGTATAAATAAATAAATTATTTTCTTCAAATTCAGTTACCTCACTTAAAGTATGAATTTTATATTTGCTTCTAAAATATTCATAGTTGTCATCAGATATTAATTTCTCCAAATTTTCGGAAAGTAAAGCAATGGTTGGAAAAATTAAAACTACGTTTTCGTAGTTCATTTTTTTAATTATTTCAAAAACAATATGTGTTTTACCAAACGAAGTACTTGCAGATAAAAAATATCGGTTCAATTTCCCTATTTGAAATAAATCCATAATTTTCATTTGATATTTATGGACTTTTAAGTTCTCATTTGTGTGTAAAGTACTTTCGTAAAGTAATGAGGAAAAAGTATTTAAATTATATTCTTCTATTTCTGTTTTTTGATTGAATTGGCTGTTCAATATGTCAAAATAATGCGGTATTCCTACCACATTTGAAATGTACTTTAGAAATTTTAAGTCAGATTGATTTAATGTGTCATTTTTTATTACGTTGAAATAATCGCATACGGATTTAATAAGAATATCATCAGATATTTCTTTTGAATTGAATTTGTTGATTTGTCTTAAGACATAAGTGGTTTCTTCAATTCTATCCATTTGATTACTTCTTCTTTAATTGCTTTAACGTCTTTCATTGGTACCAAAATAAAAAAAATAGAATAGTCAACAGTTATACTGAATGTATTCGCTGTATATTTTTCTTGAATATATTTTGGAATATTTTTAATACTATCATCATATCCTAAATCGTCTTCTTCGTATAATAACATTACTGGATAAATCAGTTTCATATTATGTTGCTTAAGCTCATCAATTATTGATAAATATGGGTTTTCTTCCCAGTCTTTTATTACTGTTTCAATTTTAGAACCTTTATAATGGAGATTATTGATTTGATTTGAAATTGCAAATACATTTGTTTTCAAATAATCGTCCGAAATAGCTTTGTTAATATTTTTAAATATACTATCGATTCCAGTTTTATAGTTTTTATGAAATTTAACTTCTCCAAACCAAAGTTCCGTTTGATTGTTGTTTTCAATCAAATGGTAAGAATCATAACCTTTTGTTTCAGAATTTTCTAATGGATTGTAAAAGTATCCTCTTGCTATTAAAGGTTGTGACTTAAATAAAACATACAAAACACTAAACAAAATTACTTCACCTAAAAAACCATACTTTACTTTTTGATCAAGGTCTAAATCTGGGTTGTATTTTAATCTTTTTTGTAAGGCTATATAATGTAATTTGTCATAGTCTTTGTTTTCAATTTCAAATTCGTTAAATGAATATTCTAAAATGGAATTATAAATAATTTCGGTGAATTTGTTTTTGTTTATTGATTTGAAACATTTGTCATTGTCAACTGAAACAATAGTTTTTGCTATTCCTACTGTTGTATTTGGCAAGTCATATTGGTAAACAATTGTTTTTTCTATAAGGTCAAGTAATGATTGTCTCATTCGTTAATCTGTTGATGGTTTGCAGTTTCTCTTATGGTATAACCCTAAACTACTGTCAGCATAAGTCTTCTAATTAATAATATTCGAATTCTCGTTCTATTTTTTGTTGAAAAACTCCACCATTATCAAATAATTCTTCATAGATAGAATTAAAATTATGGTCAAGTTTAATGTTGTCATAAAAAAGTGTTGATTTTTTATTATTAATCAAATCTTCTACATCAATCCCCTCTTTTTCTGAATTACTATATGAATATGTAATTGTATTATTAATTTTCGATTCTTTAAAATTTCCGGTTTCTTCTGTCATTATAAGTTTGTTGTTTTTATCAAAATAAAACAATTTACTGAGCGATATATTGTAAATATTAGATTTTGAAAATCTCTTGTATAAAGAATCGGTAATTTTTTCAAAATAACCGTCTGCTTCAAGTTTATTATTTTCTGGATTAATACTTTCAAAATATCGTTTTTCTTTATTTTTTGAATTATAATTAATAATTTTATTTAAGAATCTTTCGTTAGGGGATTCACTTTTAGTTAAATTATAGTATTAAATTTTTACTAAAAATCCATCTTTGTCATAATATGATATACTTTTGTCAATATTATGATTTGAAAAAGTAATTATTTCTGTGACTTTTTTTAGATTACCTGAATAATTAGAAAATTTTAAATCATTAATGATTACATTTTCTTGACAACTTACAAGTGTATGTAATAAAATAAATATATAGCAAAGTTTTATTTTCATTTTTTATGTGTTAATTTATTGAATTCTCCTGTTGGTGTTTAAAATTCCGCTAACGTGCTGAGGATTTGCGACTTTTGTGAACTTCGAGACTGATTATTTTCGGTTAAATATAAATTCCCAATTGCACCAAATGTGAGTTAGCGGATGTTATAATTTTATAGGTGTAAATTTTACTGATAATGGAAAATATCTCATTCTCTTTTCTGGAATCATAACTGGTTTTTGTTTTGTATTGAAATTATCTTTCATAAATAATATTCCTGATTGATGAGCGTTTTTAACTGTAAAGATATTACTTGTTTTATCATTTTTAAACCAATTTCTTGAAACGGCTAATAGTGAATATATATATGCTCCGCCTTTTTCACTGTCAGAAGAAGACTGATTCTCGCTTGCAGAAAATAAGACTGAAATACCTTCTTCAGCCCTCATAACAATGTTGTCAAATAATTGTCTTGTCGAACTTGACCTACTTGAAAAACTCTCAACAGCTCTTCCAAGACCTTTAGAAAGTGATTCATTTAATGGACTGATATATCCTCTACATGAATCAATTATTATAGTTTGTCTATCTGCTTTAGTTTCCAAATCATAAATTGATATATCTCCATCAACGACTTCTAAATACTGAGTATTATTTTCATTTGTATTTATCCATCCGTGCCCAGAGAAGACAGTAAAAGTATAATCAGCTGTTTTCAAAAAATTATTTACAGCTGATTTTACTTGATCAATTGTTGGGTTGCGTAAAGATTTTATTTCACTTGGTTTCCATTCACCACCAATTAAACTTGTTAGGTAATTTCTCAAATTTGAATTGTCTTCACTTGGACCTGGAAGTTCTCCAGATTCAGTATTATCGCAATATATTATTAATGCTCGTCTTATCATTGTAAAAATCTATTTATTAAGTTTTTTAGTTCAGTTGAATAACCATCTGCGTTTTCATATGGCACAGAAGGATTATTCCAACAATCTTTATGCACCCTAATCCAACTTCTGATGTTTATATGGTTTTGTATTTTAGTTTCATCATATTTATAATATTTACATATTCGTTCAATGTAATTAAACACTAAATTACAATAACTGTCATACCTTAAATAAATTTCATCCGATGAATCTCTGTTTTCGTTCCAAGTATTTGTGAATTTTGGGTTTTCTAAATATGGATATTGAATTGAAATTTTTAAGATATTATCTAATTGATCATTCAAATTTTTTAAATTATTTCCTCGATTTATAAAAAGTGTTACTGAAGTTGCTATTCCACTTGAAATTAGAGTTGCTATTGCTGCTACTGTCAAATCCATATTCTGATGTTTTTTTTTGTTTTTTTTTGTTTCGTCACAAATAATATAGGTAAACGGTTTATGGCTTAGCGATGTAGCTGATTTTTAGCACAAAAGTTCAATAGAATTACTGCTGTTGAAACTTGCACAAATGTTTCATAGAAGCATTTCAGCCGCCATATTGCCTAACCGATGTTGAGTGTTCGTACTTTTTTTATGCGTTTTGTATAACTTCTGCAATTTCATTTGCAATTTCTTCAACTGTATACGATGAAGTATTTCTCGCCAACTTGTCAGCCAATGAAGGACTAAAGGTGATGACTTCTTTTTTCGTAATGTTGTGCCAAATAGGTAAAACTATTTGTTCTCCACTTATTGATTTTGTTATAATTCCGTCAAGTTCATAATTTGTCCATCCTTTTCTTATAAATTCTTTTGATAAAACCACAATTCCGAACTTACTATTAGCTAGTCCCTTGTCAATTTTCCGTCTCAAACTATCTCCAATTTTCAGTTCAAACTCATCATACCAAACTGAAAGTCCTTCACTTTTTAATGCTTGAGCTAACGGTCTAACTACTTCATCCTTGTCTTCGGAAGCATGAGAAATAAATACATCATATTGTTTATCAGCTTTGTTTGAATTGTTAAGAGGATATTCATCATTTTTATGTACTAATGAAGGAACTGTTGATAATGCTGGTTGTCTAAATTCGGGTAAAGCACTTGGTATCATTCTAATACTTGAGCGTACACTTCCTCTTAAACCCTGCATATCCACAGTTACGTGCCAATTACCAGTGCTTGGAATAGAAAGTCGAACTGGTGATTGTTTTGCCAAACCTCCAAAATATCTATGTTGTCTACCATTTCGATAATTTTGAAAATTTGAACTGTCCATTAGTCTTACGTTAGCAGCACTACCTGATAAAGTAATTTCTACAATTTGTCCCCTTTCTTTTCTTCCTAAGTCGTAATGAGTGAAATTCATAAAATCTAAAAGTATTTGTTTAAGTTTTGTCCCTTATTGTCTGTATGTTAGCTTGACACACAACGTCTTGGTGCTTGGCACAGTGGCGGATTTCGAAGCATAAAACTGTCAATACACCACAAAAGTTGATGCGAGGTAGAATGTTCAATTAACCACTTTACCCGCCATTAAGCCAGACGCCTGTTAGCAGCTGTAATTATTTTGTTAAGTTCACGAATTTGCATAATATTTCTAAGCTGTCTCTCACTTTAAGAGCTTGTTCATAAACCTGAATAGCAAAATCGATTAAGTATATTTCCTTATGTGTATTCATTCTAGCGGGGTCTTTGTAAGGATAATATTTGATAAGTTGCGTTTTCGGTTCGTAAACTGTCTTTAAATGCCCAATGCCATTTCTAATTTGACTGTTTAATGTATCTATAAAATAGTCATTGAGTAATGGATGCTTTTTAATAATGTCTTTTTTAATTCCGTTGTCTTTTGCGAAATAAACCGAGAGTTGGTTGCAGTCAGGTATTACTCCAAAGTCATTAAAGTCATTTCTTTCTGCCAAATTCAGAAGTCCGAAATATAGTGAAGAAATTCTAGATAAATATTCAAACTGCTCAATATACATTTCTTTCAAATCCAAAAATTCAAAGGTTGTCAAGCCAACTTCATCCAAATACTGTTTATTGTAATTGTTTGTGTAAGACAATGAAATGACTGGGAAGAAACTTTTTATGTTACTAAGAAATTTGTTTACTAACTTAACTCCTTTGATAAACTCTGTTTCTAGGTTGATATGTGTTTCAATTGTTGTTTTAAGGTTTTTGAGTTCAGTAGTCTTTGTAGAAACTTTGTCAATAGTTTCAGTTTGTAGTTTTTTATTGAAGTTTACGTTATAATAGTCTGTTTCTAGAAGTTTAAAGAAGTATTTATTTACTTGTATCAACACTGTTGAGCATTCATCAAAATTTTTTATGTCTAGGCTTAATTCTTTTTTGAAATGCTTTTTTGTTTCTATGAGATAATATTCCCAATTTCTACTTTCAAATAATTCAAAACAAGTTTGTAATCTCTGAAAATATGGGTCATATAAATTTATAAACTCACGTATTTTATTTTCATACTCCTTGATTTTTTCATATCCAATAATTGTCCCTATACCCAAAAATGGGGTTAGTGCAGTCATAGTCGGAATGTTAGAAACTTTCAAAGCTATGGGCAATTCGGTTGATATGCTTAGAGTCTGAGTGGTTTCTTCATATTGCATTGAGACTGTTTCATTCGGAAAGTCAAAAGCTGGGTCGGCTCGTCTTACGTGTCCTTTAATAAGTTTTCCGCATTGGTTACACGCAATTTTGACAACAGCAGGATATACATACCCTACTTGATGTCTTAGTCTGATTTTATGTCCACAAGTTGAACAAATTATTATTCCGCTAATTGTCATTTGTTACGGTCTTTTTATTATAGCTGCTAATTAGTAAATATCAATAAGTTTATACAACTTCAAATTATGGTTAGTTTTCAAATTAAACTTATTTTAATTATAAAAACAATACGTAAAAACACGTAATTTTAATTAGAAAGTATTAACATCATTATAATAAAAATGAAAATAGCTGTAAAAATTATTATTTGATAACCGTTGAGTAATATGAATTTGTTAGGAGAAAAAATAAGGCTCATTAATGAAGAAAAATAATATATAATGCTTCTTTTAATTTTTTGAAGTAATGATATCTTTTTTCTAAGTTTCATTATGAGATTATTATCTTTTTTAATGTTTACGATATTTAAAATAAATTTGCAATCCTAACAAAACAAACTCCAAAAGTTAGGATTTACTAATACTAATAATTACTAACAGTCATTATTATGTTAAGCTTTTGATTATTTTAAATCTATTAAAAATTTTTCAATCATTCGGTTTATGTTTGTGTGGTTTTAAATCTGGATGTTTAGGTTTTGTTTCTGGCGTTACTCTTCTTCTTTTATCTGGTGTTCCATCTTCTTTTTTAGGTTTTGGACCTGGTTTGATCGCTTGAATTGTTATCATGGTTTTTGTACGTTAATTGGTTAATTTTTTTAAGTTTATCTTGATGATTTTTTAAATTTCAAATTCTAAAGTTGTTTCAAGAATTATTATATCGATTCAAAAAATGTTTTTACTTCCTCTAAAGGTGTTTTATTATTAAATGACTTTATGGTTTTTCCTTGAATACTGGACTCTCTAACATCTATATTTCCACTCAAATGGTCATATACAAAACAGAGTCTAGTTTGATTGACTTCAAGCCATAAAACATTTTTCATATTTCCTTCACGAGATAAAACCTTAATTTGGTTAGTTGAGCGCCAAATTATACCCCCAGCAATAGCTAAAGCAATACTGTTTACGTTTTGAGCATGATGATTTGCTCTATCTAATACACCTTTTAAATATTCTTGAAGAATTTCGATGCTCTCTATTGTTGTTGCCATTATATTAAATTTATTCGTTCTATTAAAAATTCAAAATCTGTTTTTTTCATGTCTCTTAAAGTATAGATAAGAGATAACTTTGCAATCCTTGAATCTGTGTTTATTATTTCCTGATTTATTGTCAAAGCAGAACTAGTTGCATATACAAAAACAAATTTTATTTTTCTATTTGACTTCATTAATTCAATAAATCTCTCCAAGTCTAATTCGGTTTCTTCTCCATTAGTATTAATATATTTAATATTACCGCTTTCATAATGCTTATTGCTAATTGAAGTAAAATATTTAAATAATGAATCATTATCCGTTTCGTCTATAGCAAATTTCAAATATCTAGAGGCATTAATTATCTGATTAGAAAGTACTCTCATGTCTTGTCCTAAACCTTTTTTTACATGATAAAAAAATAATTCGTTATTTGTCACTCTGATTAAATCAGAAACTTCAATATGACTCATATATGTTCTATCAGTAACAATAAATCCTGGAGTAGTAATAAAACTTTCGTTAAATAACCCTTCACTTGGATTTTCAGTTTGATCCCAATCTTTTAATTTTATTATTGGAGCTAAAGATTCAAAATTGGTATTATTAAATCGCTCATTCAATAAGTTGTCTAAACTATCTTTATATGCATACCATTGGTTATCAACTTTAAAATATCTTTTTCCATTAAATTCAACTTCTCCACTAATCCATTTATTCAATGATATTGGTTTGATGAAATCTGATTCTTCATTTAGTTTGTATGAACCACAAGTATGAACAAAGCTGTTTCTGAAATTTTCTTCAGATGAAATATCAATTACATCCTCTCCAATTCCATCAATTAAATCTTTAAATTTTATAGATGAACTCATTTCAATTTCAATACTGGTTCCAACATCTTGATTTACAAATCTTGAAACTGATGAACTTAAATATTCATAAATATCAGGATGATAAAAATCAACTTCTTCATTTGCTAAATACTTAGTATAAGCCATTTTAATAATTTCTTCGTTCAGATTATCTCGAATTAAACTTAATTCTTGTTGTGGAACTCGATAAAATTGATTAAAATCAACACCCCCGTCTGTTAATAATAATTGTTTAATCTTTGTTATACGATTTAATAATTCTTTGTAACTGAAATTTGTTGAAATTTCTAAGGATGAGCTTCCAGATATTGAGACTTGTTTTGTAGTTTCTTTCTTTTTGACTATACCTAGTTTTGCAAAATCTTCTTCTTTTATTGAAGCTAACATTGATTTATAGATTTTACCAAAATCATCATCATACACTAGGTTGTAATTTTCTCTAAAAAATCTTTGTGCGCCTAATTCACTTCCGAAAAGAGCTCTATCTTCTATTTGTCTAATCTCAGTTGAGCTTTTATCAACTAGTTTAGATAATATTTCCATTCCAAAAAAGATGTCAATATGTTCGCCTAATAAATGATGACCATAGTATCCCTTTGAAATTGCAAAAACGTTATTTTCATTATAAACAAAAAGTAGAAATGAAGAGTATTTGTTTTTAAATTTTTTAAGTGCTTTATCATCTTCAGTTATTGTGTTAGCAAAATCTACCCAATCGGGTGTTTTTTCTTTTGTATTTAAAACATATAATTTTGCATCATAGAAATAATTATTTCCTTCTTCATCAACTGTTATTATTTGATTTATATCTTCTCTTAAAGGAATATTTTTAAAATCATGATTTGTTTTGTCTTTATATAGTTCAACCACCATGTTGATTAAATTTTTAGAACCACCATAAATTGGGATTAAACTATCTTGTAGCTTGTAGAGTTTCGCATTAACTTTATCTGACATTGTTTTTTTTCTTTTTTATACTTATTAATTTTGCATTAAGGTATTTCACGCTTATTCCCAAATCCAAATACCATTCCCAGTGCAGCAATTAGATTGCCATCTTTAGTGGTTGTACCGTCGTAGTTTTTACCGAAAGAGAACGTTAATTTTTGATTTTTGAGAATAGCATAGTCAATGTTAAACATTAGACGCCAAGAATTGTCAGCTTCACTTTCTGTGAAATAACTTCTGTAGATAGCTTCTAAACTAGCATTTAGTTTTGCTTGTGATTCTCCAAGTATATATCGGAAACCAGTATCTAAAGTAGCAACACTGTTAAATTCATTAGTACTATTGTCTAAGGCAAAAATTCTTTCTGGATTGTATAAGTATCTTACTATCCCTAAAAAGGCACCCGATTTTTCAGTAGTGTATCCCATTGTTGTCCAAATTCCAGCATTGTATATTTTACCTTGATCAAAACTTTTATTGTAAAATTCGCCACTAATTCCACCTGCAATGTCCCAAGTGAATCCGGTTCTTGTGAGTTGGAATTTACTTGCTTCTTTTTTTATTTCTTCATCTATTGTTGATATTTCTTTATTGATTTCACTAGTGTTTAATAAAGCTTCCATTTTTTGTTCTATTTCTAGATTCATTTTTTCAGCTTTTTTATTTAGTAATTCTATTAGTTTGAGGTTATCTTCCGAATCGTCATTAAAATCAATTCCTTTAAAAACATCTTTACGCGCTTTTTCTAGGTCAGCAATTTCTTCAGCTAATTTTTCTAGCGAGTTGTCTAGATTTTTATTCATTGCTTTTAGTTTGACTTCTTGTAAGTTTTTAATTTTTGTCAAACTATTTTTGGTATCGGTATCGTAATTTCCTCTATAAATAGAAAATTTGAATCCGAAACCAGCATAAGTATTGTCTTTATTAAAGTTGAGTGAAGTTGAGTCAACATTTTTTATAGCAAATGATAGAACTAGAGATTGTGGAATAACATTTTTACCTGATGAAGAACTGAGACCGCTTGTTGTAATGTCTCCTATTTTTTTACTTCTCAATAGCCAATATGGCGCAATATCAATAGCATAGTTAGAAGGAAGTTGTGTATAGCTATTTGATGCCGATTGAAGTGATACCATAAATTCAGACACATCTGTTGGTTTATCGATTTCGCTTTGCGCAAATCCTAACAAGTTGGAAGCAGGAGAGGCAGGAGCTTTTAGTAAATCATATTCTTGAGCTGTATTTTGCGTTAGATTATCATTTTGAGCAAAAGCAATTGTTTTTGTGAGTAAAATGACGATTAGAATTATTATTTTATTCATGACTAAGTAGTTTAAGATTTATAAAATTCAATCACAGCGTAATAATTGGCTGAATCCCCCTCGTTTTCAACCGTTTTGAATAAAGGATAGTTTCTTGCTAAAACACCTCCAGACATTTTAATATTTAAAAAGGTCACGTTTGTTTTCCTAGATGTGTCAGTAATTGTGGCTGTTATTTTCAGTACTTTTCCGTTTAGCTCATTGTTTTTTCCAATTTCAATGTTGCCTAAATTTCCTGCGTGGTTTTCTTGGATTATTTTTCTGTCTAATCGAACCGTTAGTAATGATGTTTGTCCTTCATCACCAACAGTAATCTCTAGGTTTACTTTTTTAGTGCTATCATTTATTAAGTAGAGTGTGTTTAGGTTTGTTTTAGTTGCCATTTTATTATTGTTTTAGTTAGTATGTAAAAATACGGTTTAGGATTTGGGTTTGAAATACGTGAAAATACTTAATTTGATAGAGAAACGAGAAGAGAGTAAAAAGTGAAAAGAAAACGTTTTATGTATCTCAATTTTCTCTATTTAACAGAAATAAATCTAGTTTTTACAACCGTAAAAACTAGATTTAGTGAAGGTTTATGCTTTAATTTAATTGACAATATTTAAGGGGTGCAGGTCTTGTATAAGTGTTAGTAAGTTATATATCTATGTTTGATCCTTGCTCTCAGGTAGGTGGATAGGGTATTGTTCGTTTTTTTGCATTTTTTTATACGTATAAATACTTATTTTTTACTGATTTTGAAAGGTTAAATTTTTTTAGGTAATCTAATTATTGAGTTTTAGAGGTTTAATTTAGTATAAATACTTAATTAAAAGTAGTAAAAACACGTATTTTAAAACCTGTTTTCAGCCGATACTTTTGGTTTCATAACATTAATAAATTATTTATGAAACTAGATGTAAACACAGGTAGTATTATTACACAAGAAGAAGCAAAAGCATTAATTACAGCATTTAAAACTAAGTTTCCTGATGAGGTAACTTCGTCATTTATTGGTGCCAATAACGTGAAAAATATTTTAGAACAGGACAATTGTATTGGGATAAGAATTTATAATGGTTATGATGAAGTAAAAGAAAAGATAAGTTTAGTATTGGTTGGGGTCGATGCTTATGAAAAAGAGATTTTGGAAAATGGAATAATATTTGATTATTTAGCAACTTGTCCACCAACTTGTTCAGTTGAAGGATTTCTTTCTAAATAAATAATTAACTTTGTATAGTAAGTCTATTTAAAAAAAAAAGCCTTACTATAAGTATGATAAATATTTTAATTTTTACAATATTTTATGGATTAGTTCCCTTATTTTTATTAATTACTTTTAATTATAGGTTATCGAATATTAAAAACATTTACCCTTTTGTATTTGTTGTTTTTATAGCTAGCTTGTATGAATTTATAGGAACAGTATTATTTAAAATAAATGTAGAGAATTGGTTTCTAATATACGGGACTCTTGCTTTTTTTAGTATTCAATATTTTTTTTATGATATATTAAATAATAGGTTTAAGTTTCTTTTTATTGCTTTTACAACATCTTATGTAGTTCTTTTGATAATATCAATTTATTACTATTTTTCTTTTAAATCTAGTGATTATTTAGTTGTAAATTCTTTTTTAATAGTTTTTCAGACAATAACTATACTATTCTTTTCAATATTATGGTTTATAAAAGTTTTTCACGAAATTAAAATCGATGATCTATCTCAGAGTCCTCATTTCTATTTTATTTCAGGTTTGATTATCTCATATAGTGGATCTGTTTTTTTATTTCTTACTGCAAGTTATATTTACGCTTCAGATAAGTCAAATTTTCAATATTATTGGCTTTTGAATATTATATTGAACTTAGTTCTACGCACATTATTAATTGTTGGAATATGGAAGGCACGAGTGAAATAAAATCGGTTTTTTGGATAGGGACGTTTGTGATGTTGTTTCTGGCTTTTGGACTTTTGGCAATGGTGTTGTTTTATCAGCGGCATTTTGCTAAGATGAAGCAGAAAGAAACGGAATTACTTTTGAAAACTGCATTAGAAAGTGAGAAGCAAGAGCGTCAGCGTATCGCAAAAGATTTGCATGATAGTGTGCAGGGAGATTTGAATGCGATTCGTAATTATTTTTTGTTGTTATCACGAAAGATTCATGATAGTCAGCATCAATTTTTATTAGAAGAGACTAAAATTGCGTTAGAGCAAACTATTGAAAATACTCGATTGATTTCGTATAAACTTATGCCTCCTTTATTAGAGAATGGAGGTTTTATTATGGCTGTTCAAGATTATTTTGAAACCTTGAGTAAATCATCTGGTAAAAGTTTTACTTTGCAACAACATTTAGAAGATTTTGTAGTTAGTACAGCTATGGGATATGAATTGTTTAGAGTCGTTCAAGAGTTTACTTCTAATATGTTAAAGTACGGAACGATAAACGAATGTAAGTTGTTTGTTTATGAGACTGTTGAAGGTATTAGTTTGGAGTTAATTGATGATGGAGTATTATTTGATTTTAAATCGAGTTATGCTCAATCTAAAGGCTCTGGTTTGCAAAACATACAATCCCGTTTGAGTAGTATAGGTGCTAAACTTGTACAACGTGAGGTTGCAAGTGGCAACCATTTTGTTATTTATTTACCTAAAGAAATATGATTAAAGTAGCCTTAGTTGATGACCATCAGCTTTTTAGAAAAAGTTTGTCCTTATTGTTGTCTTCATTTGAAGGGATTGAAATTATACATGATACTAATGATGGATTAGCTTTTTTAAAGTTTGCTGAAAAAGAAGTTATTGATGTTGTGTTACTTGATATTCAAATGCCGATATTGGATGGCTATGAGGTTTGCAAACGTTTGAAGTTGATTAATCCTGAAGCTAAAATTTTGATAATTTCTCAGCTTACTTCTAAAGAAGCTATACACCAAATTATGGAGTGTGGTGCTAATGGTTTTTTTACCAAAAATTCTTCACCAGAATTATTGGAAAGTGCAATACGAAATGTATTGGAACGTGATTATTATTTTGATGTTGAATTAGGTGCCGTAATTAGAGAAGCAATTTTATGGGAGAAAAAAGTACATTATAATTTGGATCTGACGGTTCATGTTTCTTTAACTGCTAGAGAGATAGAAATCATTAAAATGGCTTGTGTAGAAATGAGTAGTAAAGAAATAGGGGATAAGTTATACATTAGTATTCGAACAGTAGAAAAACATAGAAAGCGCATAATGGAAAAAACAGCATCTAAAAACTTTATTGGTGCTATTTTGTATGCATTAAAAATTAATGCTATAAGTTTGAATGATATTTAATTTAGTACTAACAAAGATGCTTTATCATAAACAATATAGGTAGAAGAGGTATAAAAAGGTTATGAAGTAAAGGGACTATAACATAAACTATGTAATTATTTTTTCAATGAATTTTGTATTTTTTTTAAAGTATATAAATCATCCTAATTTTTTCATCCACAATATATTTGTTGTGATTTATTTTATATATAATTTGTTTATGAAACTACATGACTTATTAGGGATTTTTTATTGAATCTTATCATAATATTTTTTTGAGATGACTTTTTTATTTACTCATATAATAATTATATTTGACAAATTTTAACAAAATTAATCGTGCTAAAAAATAATTTAAAAATTTTAACGTTTCTTAACCTAATAGTAATTCTTATAATTTTGGGATTTCTTTTCTTTGATAGGATTTTTTCTGAGCAAAAAATAGTTTATGTAGACAATCAAAAACTATTTGATAATTTTCAGATGACAAAAGATTTAAAAAAAATAGGAGAAGTTGAATTTAATTCCAAGAAAAAAGAAATTGATAGTTTGTATATAAGAGTTCAAGAAAATATTAGCGAAACAGAAAAAGAAAGTTTAATGAAATTATTGATTTCGAAAAGAGAAGAGTTTGATTTTTTTAATCAGACCTATGCTTCGAACGAAGCAATGAAAATTTGGAATAGAATAGACTCCTATGTTGTAAAATTTTCAGAAGAAAAAAAATACAAAATAATAATTGGAGCTGATTCAAAAAGAGACGTTTTATTTGCTGATAAAGAAATTGATGTTACACAAGAATTAATTGATTATATTAACACAAAATATGAAGGAGGTAAGTAGTTTGATTTTATTTTTTTTACTGGTTTCTTGTGGAAAAAGTGATAATAATATTGAAAAAGATATTGATGATTCTGCAATTCGATATAAGTTGTTTCAGCTTGAAGATATGGGTTGGAAATCTAAATACAATTCTCAACAAATAGAAGATATTAATTTTACAGCAACTGAAGTTCCGATACAATACTATTTGTTGAAGGATCAAGGAAATTCTGATTTATTTAATATAGATTCTTTATATAATCAAAATAAGTTTGAGAGAATAATTGAATTTACTTTTGAGCAGGAAGATGAAAAAGATTTATTAGAAGAAACTTTTACAAAATTATCTTATGAAGAAGGGGTGAAATATATGTCTTTCAATATGGAAAAAGATTTTTACGTAGTTACCTCTAAAAAGGATACAATAAAGTGCTCAGGCGTTAATTATGAAAGAAATTTTAAAGTAGCACCATTTCAAAAAATCATGCTTTTTTTTAGTGGGATTAATCCAAATGATAAAATACAATTGGTTTATAATGATATATTATTTGGAAAAGGAATAGTTAAATTCAAGTTTGAAGAACAATATAAAGAAATATTACAATAAAGAATAGATCCCTATGAAACAAATTAGAACCAGTAAGTTTTCTAAAATTTTAGCCTACTATTTAGCAATAATGATGTTTTTACAGGTTGTTCAACCTATGCAAATGTATGCTTTAACTTCTGGGCCAACCCAACCAGAATTTAGTGCATTTACTCCTATTGGCACATCAGATATGGTAGATTTAGCGAGTGGTGATTTCAATTATAATATTCCAATTATGGATGTTGGAGGTTATCCAATTAATTTAGCATACAATTCTGGTATTACTATGGACCAGGAAGCATCATGGGTAGGACTCGGTTGGAATTTAAATGTTGGACAAATTGAAAGACAAGTAAGAGGTTTGCCTGATGATTTTAAAGGAGATGAAGTTGTTTATGAGAATGAATTGCGAGACAATGTTACAGTTGGTATGAACTTAGGAGCTAATTTAGCTGCGTTTGGCTGGGATGGACTCTCTTTAGGTGTTGGATTAGGTGTAGAATCAAATAATTATGAAGGAATTTCTTTTAAACCTTCATTTGGAATAGGATTTCAGTTAAGTGATAATGTTTCTGTAGGAATGAATTTATCAAGTGCTGTTGGTGAAGGAGCTACTGTAACTCCAAATATTGGAATATCTAGAAAGTTAGGAGAAACGAATGGTGTAACAACAAGTCTTTCAAGTTCTGTCAGTTTAGGATTAAGTAGTAGAAAAGGAGTTGAAAATTTAAACATTTCTTCTGGAGCAAGTTTGAAAAGTGGAAAATTTGAAAGCAGTATAGCAAGAAGAGAAGGGACAGGTCAAGATATGTATCAAGGTTCAGGTGGAGGAAATGGTTTGGGCGGAAGTATCTCTTTCAATAATCAAAGTTATTCGCCAAGTAAACGAATTGGATTTGAAAACACAAATTTTACTTTCAATGCCGCAATAGGAGGTGAAGCTTTTGGAGCTGAATCGCAAGCACAAGTAACGGGTTATGGTTCATATCAAAAAATACATCCAGATTATAAGTATAAGACTGAAAAAGCATTTGGATATGAATATACTCATCATAAAAAAGATCAATCAGGAGTGTTAGATTTTAATAGAGCAGATGAAAGAGCGGTAACTATTAATACTTTGTCTTTACCAGTAACTAATTATACTTATGATATTTATAATATAGAAGGTCAAGGTATCTCTGGAATGTTTCGTCCATTTCGATCACAAGTAAGTAATCTTTACAATGATAAAGTATTAGATTTTGGTAGTGGAAGAAATTTTGGTGCTGAAATTGGTTTAGGGAACTTAGTGCATGGAGGTGGTGACTTTAATTCAACTCCTTCTTATAGTTCAACTGGGCCATGGAGTTCTGGGAATAATGTGTTGCCCTATTTTAATGAAAGTAATAATGATGTAAATAATTTAAAATATGAATCTACCACTTTTAAATTAGTTGGTGGAATGGTAATTGATCCAAACCAAAATATTTACGAAAATAAGATACATACTACAGAAGCTTTAAAGTTTAAAATTAATGGAGGTAATAAAAACGGTTCAACATTGCCAAATTACATTTCTAACAATTCAGTTTATGCAATTTCTTCTAAAATAAAACGTGAAAATAGAATTTTAAGAAATCAAGTGATCCAAAAAGTTACTGCTATTGAAGCGGATGGAGATGCATTCATCAATAGAAATATTAACGCAACTTCAAATCGTAAACATCATACCGCAGGAATAAAGGTTCTTCAAACAGATGGTTCAACATACGTATATGGAACAACAGTATATAACACTAAAAAAGTAGAAGCTACTTTTGATGTTTCTAAAAATAAGGATGCAATAAATACTGGGAATAGAACAGGGTTAATAGAATACTTACTCCCTAATAACAATTCAAATTCAAGAGTTAATGGATCTATTAATAGTTCAGACAATAGTGATCAATTTTTAAATAGAATTAATACTCCAGCTTACGCTCATAGTTATTTAATATCGGCTGTTTTGTCATCTGATTATGAAGATATTGATGGTAATGGACCTTCAATTAATGATTTAGGGTCATACACTCAATTTCAATATAAAATTACAGATTCTAATTATAAATGGAGGGTTCCATTTGAATCAAATACCGCAACTTATAATAACGGTCTGATATCGAAAGATTACGATCAGAAAGCGAACTATATTTATGGAGAAAAAGAATTAGTTTATTTAGATAAAATAGTAACAAAAACCCATGTGGCTTTCTTTGATTTAGAAGATAGAAAAGATGCAATTGGGGTAAATGGTGAGAATGGGGGAGCTGGTACAGGAAGAATGAAAAAAATAAAATCAATTCGATTGTACTCTAGACCAGAAGTTACAATTGCTGGAATAATAACTGATCCAGGAATTAATGGGAATGTTAAACCAATAAAAACTGCTCATTTTGTATATAGTTATAATTTATGTGGAGGTTCAGGCCTTAGAAATAAGGTTGGTGGTTTGTTAACCAATAACGAAATAAGTAACAATGGAGGAAAATTAACATTAGAAAAAATTTATTTTACTTATAGAGGATCAAATATGGGTAAATACACTCCTTATAAATTCTATTATGGAAAAGAAAAATCTGATGAAGTTGTTCAAGGGTACTCAATTGTTTCAGATCCAATTAATAATCCACATTATCATAGTAAGGGATTTGATATATGGGGTAATTATAAGTTAAATCAAGGTGATGGGAGTTTAAATTCAATAGCAAATAACACAGAATTTCCATTTGTAAATCAAAATGAAGAGACTGCAAATGAAAGTATCCAAGCATGGTCTTTAAAGTCAATTGAGCTTCCATCAGGAGGAATTATATCTATTGAGACAGAAAGTGACGATTATCAATTTGTTCAAAATAAAAAAGCCATGCAAATGTTTCAAGTTTTAGGTTGTGGAGACACAAATAATCCTAATTCTGGCTCAGTAACTAACGTAAATTTATATTCTGAAAATAATCATAAAAAATATTTATACGTAAAAATAAGTGAAGAGGATATTGCTAGTAATTATTCTAATAGACAAGATTTTATAAATGATTATTTAAGTGAAAATTATAAAAAAGCTATTCAGTTCCGTTTTCTGTTAAACATGAGAGGGGATAATGATAATCAATATGAATATGTTAATGGATATTTTGAAATTGAAGAAAATATTAGTCATCCTATAAATTCTACTCCTATAAAAGTGTTTGCAAATCCTTCTGGAAGCGGAACAGTAGCAGCAATACCTGTTAAATTTCTTAAAAGAGATGGTGGGACAAATGGGAACGCTCCAGTTAATCCTATTACAAAGGCTGGTTGGGGATTTGGAAGAACATATCTAAATAGACTAGTTTATGGATTAAATGACAACCCAACTGAAACAGATTTTCAAACTATTGTTAATAATTTAGCAGGAAGTATCCAATCAATATCCGAGATTTTTAAAGGACCTAATAAAGCTTTACAAGATAATGGATGTGCAAGAAAATTTAAAAGTAATAAATCATGGATTAGATTAGAAAATCCCAATAAAAGAAAATATGGTGGAGGTTTAAGAGTAAAATCAATTAAATTGAGTGATAGTTGGAGAAATATGTTGACAGAAAATGGAGGTACAAGTCTAGAAGATATGAAATATGGACAAGAGTATTTTTATAATGATGATAATAATAACTCAAGTGGCGTTGCAACATTCGAGCCTAATGAAAGTTCTGAAAATCCATTTGTAGAGCCATTTTATAACAATCAAGGAGATTATGCAGATAATATTGCTGCACCTAAAGAGAGTAATTATGTAGAAAAACCATTTGGTAAAGACTTTTTTCCTTCACCAAGAGTTACTTATTCCAAAGTGACCGTGAAGAACTTAGAAAATGAAAATGTAAAAAAACATGCTACAGGTAAAGTTGTAACAAGACATTTTACTTCATATGATTTTCCTACTAAGGTAGAGTATACAAACATTAGTGCCATTCCAGATATAACTCCTAATAATATTATTGGTAGTTTGATTGCAAATGGTAATGTCAATATTAGAAACCATCTTACTATGTCACAGGGTTATTCTATTGTGACAAATGATATGAATGGTAAAGTAAGATCACAAGAAGTATTTCCTGAAGGTGAAGAGAATGAGCCTATATCAAAAGTTGAATATATTTATAACGTAAGTGAATCCGGAGAAATTGATAATAATTTAATAACGATTAATTCTAAGGGTGAAGTTGAAAAAAAACTTATAGGTTTAGATTATGATATGATAAATGATTTTAACGAAAGTTATTCTAAAACATCAGTTAATGGAGTAGCTGCTAATTTAGCTTCATTTATAATTCCATCAGCACCTCCAGCTCCACTATATATACCAACTGTTTTTCCTAAAAGTTCTTCTCATGAAAACTTATTAAGAACAGCTGTAACAACAAAACATATTCATAAATCTGGAATTCTAATTGAAAAAATAGCAACTGACCTTGGTTCAACTATATCAACAAAAAATTTAGCTTGGGACGCAGCCTCCGGACAAGTCATATTAACTGAAACCATAAATGAATATAATGACCATTATTATAGTTTTAGTTACCCAGCTTATTGGATGTATGAAGGAATGGGTTTAGCGTCAAATAATATTGGTATAGAAGGAATATTAACTGCGTTCCAAGGTAATTACATTGGTCATAATGTGAGTCCGAATCCGTATTTTAAGATAAATGGTATAAATGATTTAACTGAAATTTTTCATGTTGGGGATGAGTTATATACTTCTGCAAATGTTGTAGGTGGAGATGGCTTTATAGATCTTGAAAATGGATTGGAGTCAAATATTACAACTTCAGGAAGCAAATTGTGGGTAGTTGGTTTTAATACGAACAAATCTGGAATTTTATTAATGGATCGCAATGGTAACTATATTAATCAATGTATAGATTATGCCGAGTTCGATTTTAAAATTGTTCGTTCAGGTTATCGTAATTTACAATCAGCAAGTATGGCTTCTGTTACTTCAATGATTAATCCTTTAAAAGATTTAGACAATGACGGTGATTTAGAGTTTGATTTTAATGCTTTTCTTTATAATGGTACTACATCAAATCCTAGAATTGTTAATGCAAGTGCTGTTGTTTATAAAGATTTTTGGAGACCAGAAGTTGAATCCAATTTTAATAATTACCCTCAGTATGATACATCGTTAATATCTAGTGTAATTGGTTACAACGGAGCTGTAGTTACTAGAGATTTTAATCCAGTTTATCCAAGTGGTTTACCAGTTTATCCATATGGACCTTTGGCAAATCCATATTTAATGAATATAAAAGGTGAATGGCGAGCTGAAAAGTCTTATGCTTATTTGACATCAAGGAATTCTAATGATGGTATGGTTAATAATCCGCGAAATGAAGGTTTTTATAAACAATTTTCTCCTTTTTATCGATTTGATTCAAGTACACAAAAGTGGTATATTAATGAAGATAATTGGACTTATGCTAGTTCTGTAACAAAATATTCTCCTTATGGAGTTGAACTTGAAAATAAAGATGCCTTAAATAGATATAGTTCAGCTCAATATGGGTATAGTTATACACTTCCTACTGCTGTAGCATCTAATTCAAGATATAAAAACTTTGGTTATGAAGGATTTGAAACCATGAATACACATTTTAATTTTATTGTTGATGTAGCAACAATTTCTAAAGATTATTCACATACTGGGAAAAGTAGTATAAAAGTCTTAAATGGAAATGCAAACACTTTAAGAAGCAATTTAACCGAAAATCAATTTGTATATAGTGAACTTGATTGTCCTTCAGGAAATCCTCCTCTACAATGTTCAGAAGTAAATGTGAGCAATTTACCTAATAGTTCGCTTATTGTGATTAATTTTAATTCTGGTGTAGTTGATTTTACCATCGATAATCCATATTTCTCAGATACAGTTTCAAGTCAATCTAGTGGTGATACATATTTAGTTTTTTCTGCTCCTTCTAATCTTACAGGTAGATCTACAATGTATGTAGAACTGGCTAATGGGAATTGTTTTGAATTAGAATTAGTTGCTAATGCAGATCATGGAAGTGATGGAGTTTTTTGTAGAGGAGAATGTCCAAATTAATTTATAGAAAATGAAAAAAATATTTTTAACAATAATATTGTTTGTTATCAGTCAGAACGTTTTTTCTCAAGTAGAATTAGGTAAAAGTGAGTTTAGGCCTGATTCAGGAAAATATATTGTAAGTTGTTGGGTTAGGGAAATTCATCCTAATCAAGTAGTAAATTATACAAGTTATATTAAAGTAAAAGTAGATGGTGTTACTAACATTATGTCTGTCAGTTTGTTTGCTAAAGGTGCAATTATTGATGGGTGGCAACGAATAATAGGTGTAATTGAAATACCTTCATTAGTAGGTGTGTCTGATCCTAAATTGGATATTGAGTTAAATTGTAATAATGTTTCAGGAGGAGAATGTTACTTCGATGATATTCGTTTTTATCCATTTAATGGTAATATGAAAAGTTTTGTTTATGATGAATATACACAACGTTTAATGGCAGAATTAGACGAAAATAATTATGCTACTTTTTATGAGTATGATTTAGAAGGAGGCCTTATAAGAGTAAAAAAAGAAACAGAACGAGGTGTTTTTACAATTCAAGAGACTAGGAGTAAAAATCCTAAGAATCAATAGTTATTTTAAATGCGAATTTTTTTATCATTTATTTTTTTAAAAACTTCAATATTTTCTTTTTCATAACAAGAAATAGTTAATAGTGTAATTAAAAAAGTTGAAAAATTATTATAAAATTAATGATGAGTATGATTATATTTCTCATTTTATGCTTTACGAGAATGTAACTTCTCAAAAAAAAATGAAGAAAAACAAGGATTGATTTTAAGAAAGAATGGGATTTATTATCAAAATTTAGAGAATGTTGAAACTTTAAAATTTAAATACTATAGATTGATTGTCAATAATAATGATATGACTATACAAATTTTGAAAAATATTGATGCTTCTGTTCTAAATTTAAATTATTACTTTAAACTATTCACTAATAAAAAATTAATTAAAGACAATTCCTTTTGGACTTTTTAATTATTAGCTGAAAAAGTAATGGTCACCCAATTTGATAAAATTAGATTATACATTAATAAAAGTAATTTTAGTGTACATAAACAAGTTTTTTTATGTAAATCAAGAAATTAAAAGAAATAAAGACAAAGTTAACTTAAACTCTCCGATATTAGAAATTGTTTTAAAAGGAGTAAAAGACAATAACAAGAAATTGTTGGAATTAGTTAATCAAGAAAACTTTTTACTATAAATAATAATAAAATTAGCCTTTCTGACAGGTTAAAAAAAATATAAGTTAATAACATTATAATATCTATATGAAAGTAGCATTAGGAACAATTAAAAACAAAGTAGTTTTATTTTTGACATTATGTATTTCATTAACTATAAATGCACAAATACAAGATGAAGAATATGGAAGTGTTCCTCCTTTTTATTTGAATGATTTATTGGATCCTAGTGAAATTAGAACAATTTCAGATTCTCAAATAGGAATTCCATCTCAAAAAAATCTAGAGCCTTATTGTTACATGTCTCTATCTATAGATAATAATATTGGTCCATTTGAATGGTATCAGGTTAAAGCTACTTTTAATATTACTCCATTAATGTCAAATGGGAATCCAGAAATTGATCCACAAACTGGACTCGCCCTAATTTTTCAAAAGGATCTTGTTGTAAGTTACAATCCTTTTGGTAATCAATCAATTGGAACAGAGTTCAATGATTTAAGCTATTTAAAAGTTGATAATAGATTTGGTATGACTATTAGTTTAGTGCCTGGATCATTACAGGTTACAAATTTAAGTAATGGATCTACAATGCCTTTACCTACAAATAATGTAATTGTTAAGATGGGATTTAAGGCTAAAAGATACTATTTGCTTTCAAGTGGGTTAATTAATTCTAGTGCTGTTGTTAATACATTTCCTGGTACAACCAATCCAAGCAATATTGTAATAAGTTGGGCAAGTTTCCCAGGGGCTTTAGAATATGAGTTAGAATGGACTTGGGTGGATTCATATAGTCCAGTTAGTTTATCTTCTATTTTATTACCTGCATCTATTCCATTTACAGAAAGAGATTTTGAGTTAAATAATACTCGGATAGTTACAAATCAAAATTCATTTGAAATACCTGCAATATATTCAAAAGGATATATATTGTATAGAGTAAGACCAATTGGACTTCATGCTAATTCAAATAATACAAAATTCTATGGTGAATGGAGTTCTGGACCAAATGTAAAAAATACAGTAGCAGATTGGCCAAGAATTCCAATTAATACAGAACATGAAGCTTCTAAAAATTGGCAATTTCAAGCAAGTTATGCTGAAAATGGTAAGAAAAAAGAAGTAGTTAGTTATTTTGATGGAACTTTGAGAAATCGTCAAACTGTTACAAAAGTAAATACAGATAATAATACAATTGTAGGAGAGGTAATTTATGATACACAAGGTAGACCAGCAATAGAAGTTTTACCTAGTCCAACTTTAGATTCTAATATTCGTTTTTTTAACAATTTTAATTTAAATGTATTGGGACAACCATATAGTAAAGTTGATTTTGATTATGACAATCAAGATGCAAATGCAACTCCTTGTGATTTGAATGTTATAGGAATGTCTAACAATTCTGGTTCAAGTAAATATTATTCTGAAAACAACATAGATTTTATTAATAGAAAAAATCATAATTTTATTCCAAATGCAAATTTGTTTCCATTTTCTCAAATAGAATATACGCCTGATAATACAGGAAGAATTTCTAGTAAAGGAGGAGTTGGTTTTAATTATCAATTAGGAAGAAATCATGAAATGAAATATATTTACACTATTCCAAAACAATTTGAATTAAACAGATTATTTGGATATAGTGTAGGAAATGCTTCTCATTACAAAAAAAACATAGTAATTGACCCAAACGGACAGATTTCTGTTAGTTATATTGACCCACAAGGAAGGACAATTGCTACTGCACTATCAGGAGGTTCTCCTAGTAATCTAGATGGATTACCTGATGAATCTGGATTAAATACGGATGCTAATTCTCCCATTCATGATGATGTGCTTGTTGATTTATTAGATAATAATCACCCGCAAAATTTTGATACACCTCTCGATAAAAATGTATTAAATTATTCAGGTTTATTTCCTATTAATAAAGATAAATTAGTTTTTTCAGAGCAATTAGGAGTTGAAGGAAATGCTGTTCCACATGAGTTCTTTTATAAGTTAGATCAATCTACTTATTTTGAAAAATGCACAATAAATTACCCTTTTGTGTATGATTTGAAATTAAGTTTGAAAGATAAGTGTGATATAGAAATACCTGAATTTAACAGTGTTACTCAAATTCTAGGGGCTGAAAATATAGGTGGAACTTCAAATGTTACTTTTAATCATTCAACGGCAAGATTTAATTTAAATGCTGATTCTTATTCTTTACTTAAAGAATTAAAAGTTAACGAGCAAGCATTAAATAATTATGCTGATGATTTTGTAACAAGACTTCAAACTGTTGGGAGTGCATGTTATATTGATCCAAGTGCATTTTCACCAAATATAAGTATTGATATTTGTAATTTAGATTGTGAAAGTTGTATCGAAAAAATAGGTACATTACAAAACTATGTACAACAGGCATTGATAAATTTTTACAATAACAATACTTTTGTTGTTACTCAAGGTACATCAGCGAATACAGTAACTATTTCACAATATTCAGATATTGATAATGATAATAATTTATTACAAAATATTGATATAGCTGAACTTGATGCTTTAAAAATTCGTTTTGTTCGAGAATATGAGTTGTTATCTGCAGAATGCGATGCTATTTGTGGAAAGCCTTTTTTTGAGACAGCTTGTAAACTTAATAAAGATATTTTGTTAAGTGATTTAATGCCGGAAGGACAATATGGAGCTACATCACAATTTACATTTGTCGATCCTGATAATTCAGCGAATAATATTTTAAATCCAAATTTTACTTTAAGCGTTTTTAATGAAAATGGAGTTTTATTTAATTCTACTGCAGGAACAACATTAGGCAATAACTGGAAAAACCCAGTTACTCCTTATAAAGACGAAAATGGTGTTGATTTTTATGTAGTAGTAACAAATAGAGGAACTGATGTTTCGCCAGATTATGATTTAGATTTTACAGGAACTGTAATTTCAGATACAGATTTGTTGACTGGTTTGCCTATTAAAAAAATTCGCCCAGAGCAATTAAATAATTTAAGTGACTTTCTAACATATTGGAAAGGTAGTTTTGCAGAATCATTTTTGCAGTTTCATCCTGAATTCAAATATTTGGAATACAATACTGCTTTGTGTGATTTAACTAATATTATCCAAATTCCTAACCCACAAAATCCATCTGGGTCACCATTACAATTAACCCTTACTTCTGATGGGTATGATTCATTAATATACAAAACTGCAACTTATCAAGAAGCAAAAGATATAGGTCTTGTAAACTTTAGTATTGCTAATGGCTTTGAATCTATTTTTATAAAGGATCCATATTTTAAGCAGGGTAATATAATATCTCTTGAGTCAGCTACACAACGTGGTCAACGATTTGGGATAATGAATCATGCAATTTATTATGATTATGTTACTGCAGGAGGTGATAATTTGTATGAAACGGCTGTTCGTTTAGTGATTTGTAATGGCATTAGTGTTTGTGATATTTCTACCTTTAACTTTAATAATTTATCTGTAGGTCAACAAAATTTATTATGGTCGACGTATAAAAATTTATATATAAGTTTAAAGAACAAGATAAAGTACGTATTTATAAGTCTATATGCTTTAGAGCATAATTCCTACAATGGTTGTATTGGAGGGAATGTTTCAACATCAGTAACGAATGTACTTACTGACAATTTTTCTCCTCAAAAGGGACAAATATTTTCTTACATACAAGGATTAAATCAATCAAATTCTTTGTGTAATAGTTCAAGCGGGTCACTATATTTCGAAAAGCAAAAACGATTTGTCCCTTCTGATTTTGGATATAATTCTGGAATTGATCCTAATGATGCAATAAACGAACTTGTTTCTGCTAATGATTATGAATATTTTGCTCAAACAGGAAATTGTCCATTATTATTTGATTTAAATTTGTTCTTAAATGGCTTTTTCAAAGATATTAATTATCATACCAGTCCATTAGTTGCAACTAATATTAACAATCAACCATTTACTGGAAATTATTTATCATTAGATTATTTTGTAAAATCATTACCTTTGTTGTCCAATTTTGACGAAAATGCAGTTTTAGATAGTGCAAATATTACTACTACAGTTTCAGGGCAAACTATGTCTATTAGTTTCAGTGGAATTCAAGGGAGTAATAATTTTTCGACATGTACTACAACTTTGGTTTTACCTTCAACTCATTCTTGGAGCAATTATGTACACACCTCTACTAGTACATCAACTTGGAGTATTCAAAGAATAAAACAGTTTTTTTATGATCAATTAAATTCTACATCAACTAGTGGTATATTTGCTTACAAAGCAGTGGCGGAAATTTTAGTTAACGGAGTAAAAGAAGAAATTATTATTTCAGGAACTACTTGTGCCCCTATAGGTGAGTGTGGTATTGTAAATAATGGTATTGGTGAAGTTTTAGATCCTAATTCTGGAATAAATGAAGGCGGAAATGGTTGTACAATTAAACATCAGTTTACCCAAGCCTTATTGCCTTTTTTAAATGCTTTAAAGGCAAATAATCAACTTGAAAGTACTAGTAATGTTGATTTAAATAATTACCCAACATATAAAAACTCATTTTTGGCTGAGTTTTTTAATGAAAATACTTCAATAACTTTGAATACTGTTTGGGTAAAAGACGTTACAGGATACAAAATTATTAAAGGGGGAACTACAGTTGCACATTTTGATATTATATTACCATTATTATCTAGTTTTAACCAATTTGAGAATATTTCTTTGAAAGAACAAAATGGTAATCAAATTATTAAAATATACACTAACAATCTTGCAACTGGTAACATATTAACTACCACTGGATCTAGCATTGTTAAATTAAATTTTAGTTGTTGTATTAAAACATGTTTTAATGATTTTGATTGTGATGGTATTGTGGATATTGATGATAATTGTGTTTATACATATAATCCAAACCAAGAAGATATTGATAATGATGGAATAGGGGACTTATGTGATGATTCTTTTAATAATTCATTATCATGTTCTCAAAATATTGAAATTGAGACTACTTTTGAAAGTACATTTAATAATTTTTTAAATTATGTAGTTAATAATAATTTATTTAATCAAGATATTACAATTTCAAGTAGTAATTCGATAGTTCAAAATTTTGTAAGTCAAAACAATTTAATTTCACGTTTTCAAGCACTTCAAGATTTCTTTTTTGTTAATAATGCAACAAATTGTTCACCATATGGAAACAGTCTAAATGCTTTTAGTTTTTCTAAAATTAGAGTGACCCCAAATATTATTGATCCATTTTATTCAACTACAAGAAATATAATTAAAATTGATTTAATAGATATATCTGGGAGAAAATGTGAAATTATATTTTATTTAAGTAATGTTAATGATTATTTACAATTGAATAACATTGTTGATTTTGAAATTTTTGATTGGAATCGAGTTGGAATAATTTCAAATTATTTTTCTAATACAATTACTTTAGGAGGTACAATGAGTGTTAATTTATATAATATAGAAAATATATTTAATGGAAATATATTTTTAGAGCCTGGCTCATCTATGGGTTCGTTTGGATCTGGTATTTGTACATTTTTAAATGAAGATTATCAAGTTTCAGTTTCTAAATTATATAAAAATGGCGGGATAAATATTGTTTTGAGTGAAAAGTTTGAAGAAAATATTAATTTTAGATTAAACCAAAACTCTCCTTGCACTACTTGTATCCCTCAAACAGTTGAACCAATTGCTTGTAACGGTGCTAGTGAATTATTAACGTTCTTAAATCTTGATGCTGAAGGTAATTCAATTAAAATACCAGGTTATGTAGTTGAAGAAGGTCAATTTGATGATTTTTGTAATAATCAATATCAATATATTGTAACTAGTTATATTAATTATATAGAAACAGTTTTTAATTTGAATTTTGGAGGAGTTGCTTCTTCAAATGATATTCGTTTTAGAACAATTTCTGAGTTTGGTTCAACTTTTTTAAACTATGGTTTTATAGGTATTAATGATGCTATTAATCAATATAAAGCATATTATGATGCTCAAATTTTAGCTGGAAATCAAAATGTACTTAATTGGAATAATTGGGTAAATACTGAATTTCGCTCAATTATAGAATCACAAGGTATTTGTCCGCCAGCACCACTTCAAGTATTTTCTCCTTTTGTGCCAAATTTAGAAGATACTTGCGATCAATTGATTAAAAATATTAATGAGTCGTATTCCGCAGAAAATTATAATAATTTCTTACAGGCTAAGCGAAAAGAGTTTATTAAAGAATATATAGAACAAGCAATGTCTACAGTTTCTGAAAAATTTGAGATGATTTATTCAGATAAGCAATATCAATATACGCTTTATTATTATGATCAAGCTGGAAATTTAACACAAACAGTAGCTCCTGAGGGAGTAAAAAGATTTACACCAACTGAAATGGCGGTTAAACATGATCAGATAAATCAATATAAAATAGATAATGGGCCACTTACAAACCCTGTTGATAACTTAACACTTCAGCCAACACATGAATTTAAAACGCAATATAAATACAATTCATTAAATCAATTAGTTTGGCAAAGTACTCCTGATGGCGGAATTACAAAATTTGCATATGATCGATTAGGTAGAATAATTGCTTCACAAAATTCAAAACAATTAGCTGCAAGAATTAATGAAGGTGTTGATAAGTATAGCTATACAAATTATGATGAGTTAGGAAGAATAACAGAGGCGGGTCAAATTTTAACTCCAATAGATCCATTAAATGAAAATTATTCGTATGAGATAACTCCTGAAGGTAGGTTGATAAAAAATAGCTTACAAGCAAACCAGACTATTGCAAATGAATTGGTGGATAATTTTGATAATTTCTATGAAAAACAAGAGGTCACACTAACATCCTATGACAATAACCCAGAAGTCGAATCAGGAGTTTTTTCTACAAGCTTGTTTTCAACTGTACCAGCTAATTTATCAACAGCTGATTATAATTTAATTTCTTATCATTCAAGAAATAGAGTTACAGGTATTTTCTATTATGACAATTATGATATTAATAATAAATTAATGTTTGATAATGCAATATTTTACAATTATGATATTCATGGAAATGTTAAAGAACAGGTAACTTATTATATGCCATTAAAAGATAATAATTGTAAAGAAACTCATGTTGTTGATGCTAATACAGGAAGATTAAATGATTGTGAGGTTCATTTAAAAAGAGTTGTTTATGAGTACGATTTAATAAGTGGTAATGTCAATAAGGTAACTTTTCAACCAAAAAAACATGACCAATTTATTCATAAATATGAATATGATGCCGATAATAGAATTGTAAATGTTCAAACATCAAAAGATGGTTTTATTTGGGAAAAAGATGCTAATTATTTATATTATGCACACGGACCATTATCTAGAGTTGAAATTGGTGATAAGAATGTTCAAGGGGTTGATTATGCCTATACTTTACAAGGTTGGTTAAAAGCTGTTAATGGTGAAAATTTAGCATCTCCGCAGAACGATATGGGTCTTGATGGAACAATGCAAAATATTTATAAAGCTAAAGATGCCTTTGGCTATAGTTTAAGTTATTTTGATCAAGATTATAAAGCTATTGATGCAAATGATAATGGAACAAGTACTTTTAAACCGTTAATGTTCAGTAGAAATACTGCTGTTGGTTCTACAAACAGAAATTTATATAATGGCAACATTAAACAAATGGTTACTGCTATTAGAACAAATGGAGAGTCTTTACTTGATGTTCAAAAGAATAACTATACTTATGATCAATTAAACAGAATAACAGGTATGACCTCTGTCGCTTTAAGACCTACGCCTTCTGGTTATGATTCAAATCAATCTAATCTTACTAGTTTTTCAAGTTCGTATACATATGATCGAAATGGTAATATAAAAACATTAAAAAGAAATTTACAGAATAATGAAGCTTTAGATGAATTTAATTACGATTATTGGCAAGGAGATGGTATTTCAGTTAAAAACAATCAATTAGCAGTAGTTCGAGACCAAGTTGTAAATTCTCCTGAAACAAATGATTTGGAAGATCAAGTTTCAAGATTATACAATGAATTGAATATAACTTATAATCAAGCTAATAAACAAACACATAATTATATATATGATGAAATTGGTCAGTTAATTGAAGATAAGACTGAAGGCTTGGTTATAAACTGGAGAGTTGACGGTAAAGTTAAAAGTGTTCAAACAGGCGGAATTTATGGATATGGAAATACAATTAATTTTGTATATGATGGTTTAGGTAATCGAATTGCTAAGAATGTATATTATGTAAATAGAAACGGTGCTACAACTAATGGAGATTATTATGCAAGAGACGCACAAGGAAATGTATTAGGTCTGTATAAATTACACTCTGTTTCAGGAAGATATGAAAATTCTAAGACATTAGCTATTAATGAACATCACATTTATGGCTCTTCAAGGGTAGGTCTTGAGAGTAAAAATGCATTGTTATATGAATATAGTAATAATCAAATAATATTTTTCAAATCTTCAAGTTTAAATAATCAACAATTTCCTCTAAATTCTACAGGTAATTCATTAAAATTAAATGCTCAGAATTATTTTAATTTAGGTGGGTATAATGTTAATTATGGATATGTTCGTGTAACTAGCTCAACAATAATTCAAGATAAATTATTAAATAAATTCAAATTAACAACAAAAGTTCTGTCTGATTTAGAGACTCCAACAAGTGGTGTAAACAAAAGTTTTTTGGGTAAATTTTTAAACTCGAGAAAACTTTTTCTAAATGATAATAAATATCCAAATCAAGCTCCAATCTCTCCTGGTACTCTTTTTTCATTAAATGAAATAAAATGTGAGCTAGTTAAGAATACTTCTGGGTTATATGGTGTCAATTTTATTGTTAAAGAGGATAATAAGTTTTATAAGAATGTAAATTATTCAGGTGTTTTTAATCAAAATGTTAGAAATCAAGTAAATAGTTTAGTTGGTTTACATCAAAATACATATTCTACAGGATTTGTATTTAATTCATCACAATTGGAAAATATCGTAAATGGATTAGAATTCTCTTTTGTTTATGGTGGATTAGATAATACATATTTATATCTAAGTAATGATTTTAATAACCCAATACAATTGAATGTTATAGCTGAACCACTTGCAATTAGTCAATTGCCTGATGAGTTAATCGATATTAATACAGGAGATTATATAACTACAATAGGTGGGCAAAATGATGATAATGGTATAATTAATGAGTATGAAGATAATTCAGAACTTACGTTATGTTATTTGAGATTTAGTTTTAGTGATGGTGTTGGCAATTTAAATTCATCAACAAATGAAGATCTGGGTTTTAATTTAGAATTCGATGGTAATTTAACAGGTAGTATACCCATAGAGAATAATATAACTACATCTCCTTCATCAATTTCAAATGCTTTTGTTGTTTATGACTCAGGACACAATCAAGTTACTTCAAACAGTAATTTTAATTTAGAAGAAAGCCAAAGTGCTAATAATATTTTTACTTTTGGAGCCTGTCCTGAGGATACAGACGGTGATGGAATATTAGATATTTATGAAGCGGCTTTTAATGGAAATATTTTTGTATTAATTGATACTGATGGTGATGGTATTCCTAATTATTTAGACATAGATGATGATGGAGATGGAATTTTAACTGCAAACGAATGGGTAGATTTAGATGGGAATAACGAACCTAATGAAGCTCAAGATACTGATGGTGATGGTATTCCTGATTATCTGGATGTAGATGATGATAACGATGGATTTGCAACATGGGATGTTCAAGAAGGAGGTCCTGGACATTTTAATCCAATAATTCCAGATGATCTAGATGGAAATCCATATACATTAAATGATGATGAGCAGACTGATACAATTCCTAATTATTTGGATAATACAAATGGAAATTTCCAAGTTACAGGTCCAATTAGTACAAGTAATTTTGTATCTTTGGTAGGCGATAAACGTTATGAATTAGCTAATCATTTAGGAAATGTTTTGGTGGTAATTACTGATAAAAAGATTCCATTATTACAAACACCAACAAATCCTTTTAGCAATTTATTATCGTTTAATGCAGACGTTCTTAGTTATAATGACTACTATCCTTTTGGGCAGTTAGTACCAAACAGGCATAGTAACTCAAACTCATATCGTTACG
>VFQS010000433.1_pt1 | contig 48093 bp, 41 predicted proteins | sample 3512361 | NCBI WGS metagenome assembly VFQS01 (sample SAMN10412375, study PRJNA504923) | tailings metagenome | isolation source: Relicate 1 Philex TSF3 active mining | place: Philippines | reverse complement strand
TCCATGTTCGTATAAACGTCTTGAACATCATCAAGGTCCTCAAGGGCTTCGACCAATTTAATTATGGTCTCGGCTGTTTCCTTGTCGGCATTTATTTTCAGTGATGAGACAAACTCCACATCCGCAGACTCATAATCAACCGCGGCCTTTTGGAGAGACTCCCTAACCTGAGTAATGGCACTTGCCTCACAAGTAATAACAAATCCATCTGGTGTTGGCGTTATGTCTTCTAGTCCATGCTCAATGGTTGCTTCAAGAACCTGATCTTCTGTCGCTCCCTCCGAAACAACAATCACGCCTTTGCGGCTGAACTGGTAAGAGACCGAACCTGGGTCTGCCATGTTGCCATTATTTTTAGTGAAAGCCAGTCTTACTTCAGCCGCTGCCCTGTTCTTATTATCGGTAAGGCACTCAACCAGTACCGCCACCCCACCCGGTCCATAGCCCTCGTAAAGAATGTTTTGGTAGTCGACACCATCAGCCCCCGCACCCGATCCGCGCTTTACCGCACGATCAATGTTGTCGTTTGGGACTGAGTTCTTTCTCGCCTTGTAAACGGCGTCGTAAAGCGTTGGGTTGCCATCAATGTCAGGTCCGCCTCGTCGAGCGGCCACTTCAATGTTCCTAATTAGTTTGGCCCAGAGCTTGGCCCTGCGCGCATCGTTAGCTGCTTTTTTGTGCTTTGTGGTTGCCCACTTGGAATGTCCTGACATAGTGAAACTAAATTACCCTTTTCCTATCGATAGGTCGCATCTAGCAGCAGACTGTGGAGAAATCTTGCACCAGTCAGCTCTGGGTGGAATGAAGCCCCGAACAGATTCCCCTGCCTGACAGCCACGGGCTCCTGTCCAAGAGTTGCAATTACCTCGACCTTGCTAGCATCAAGAATTCTCGGAGCTCTAATAAATGCAACTCGTTCGGTTCTGGCGCCAAAGTTGACCTCAGCCTCAAAACTGTGTGTCTGACCACCGTATGCGTTTCTCGACACCTTTACGGCTAAGCCGCCGATTAGCTCCTGGTCAGGTAACGCGCCTTCAACCTCATCACTCAGAAGAATCAGACCGGCGCAGGTGCCAAGGGTTGGTTTCTGTTTTACAAATGAGCGAACTGCATCCATCAGTTCAAATGCAGTCAATAGTTTTGAGATAGTTGTGGACTCGCCGCCTGGAATAATCAGAGCATCGACCTCTAGAAGTTCCTCTTTTGTTTTTACTGGAATTGCTTCTCGGTCTAGTTCTTCAACAAGAGCAATGTGCTCCCTCACATCACCCTGAAGGGCGAGTACCCCAACGGTCAATTACCAGCCACGCTCCGCTAAGCGATGAGGAGCAGGAAGGTCGTTCACATTAATACCAACCATCGCTTCACCCAGTCCCCTAGAGGCTTCAGCAATTACTTTTGCGTCCTTGAAGTAGGTGGTTGCCTTGACAATGGCGGCAGCGCGCTTGGCTGGATCTCCTGACTTGAAAATGCCAGAACCGACAAACACGCCGTCTGCACCAAGCTGCATCATCATGGCAGCGTCCGCTGGAGTGGCAATTCCACCTGCGACAAACATCACCACGGGAAGCTTTCCTGTTTGAGCTACTTCTCGGACCAGCTGGTAGGGAGCTTGAAGCTCCTTAGCTGCTACGTAGAGCTCGTCTTCACTCTTGGACTTCAGATTGGCAATCTCGGAATTTATGGTGCGAATGTGCTTCATAGCCTCGGAGACGTCTCCAGTTCCGGCTTCACCCTTTGATCTAATCATCGCGGCACCCTCGGTAATGCGCCTAAGGGCTTCGCCGAGATTAGTTGCACCACAAACAAATGGAACCTTGAACTTCCACTTGTCTATGTGGTTTACATAGTCAGCAGGCGAGAGAACCTCCGACTCATCGATGTAGTCAACCTCAAGAGCTTCTAGAATCTGCGCTTCGACAAAGTGACCGATTCTTGCCTTCGCCATAACTGGGATAGAAACAGCGTTAATAATTTGCTGAATGAGATCTGGGTCGCTCATACGAGCCACGCCACCCTGAGCTCGAATGTCTGCGGGTACCCTCTCAAGAGCCATTACGGCAACAGCGCCAGCATCCTCAGCGATTTTTGCCTGCTCTGCTGTTACGACGTCCATGATGACGCCGCCCTTTAGCATTTCTGCTAGGCCGCGCTTAACGAGGTCAGTTGCTTCAGTTTTTTCTTGGGGCATATCTCAATCCTAAACTTATCCGACCCAGCTTTGAGCTATGGTCTGTCTCATCTGGCCCAGCAGCACAGGCATTGCCTTGGTTTGGGCAATAATCGGGAAGAAATTAGCGTCATTTCTCCATCTTGGAACAATGTGCTGATGCAGGTGTGAGGCTATCCCAGCACCAGCTACCTCTCCCTGATTCATACCTATGTTGAACCCCTGAACCTTAGAAACCTTCCCGAGGGTTTGCATTGCCTGTTGGGTAAGTAGCGCCATTTCAGCTACCTCTTCATCAGTGGCTTTGTCATAAGTGTCAACGTGACGATATGGGCAGACCAGCATGTGGCCGGGGTTATACGGAAACAGATTGAGCAGCACAAAACAGGTCTTGCCTTTTTTCACGACTAAGCCATCTTCATCTGACTTATCAGGGGCTGCGCAAAACGGACAATCCTCGTCTGCCGGCTGCTGCAGCTCTTGCAAGTAGACAAGCCGGTGGGGTGTCCACAACCTTTCAAAACCATCTTTCATGGGTGAAAAGTCGGAAAGAAACTCCTCCATCAGACTTGTTTCTTATCCCTGATTGCCGCCGCAATCATTTCAATCGCCTTGCTAAGCGGAATGTCATTCTCCTGCTCACCGCTTCGGTAGCGGAAGCTCACAGTGTTTTGGGCGACGTCGCGCTCACCCGCCAGAAGAATAAATGGAACCTTAGCCAGGGTGTGATCCCTGATTTTCTTTTGCATGCGGTTATCGCTGCGGTCAACCTCGATACGAATCCCCTGCTGCCGCAGAGTGTTTGCGAGTTGTTCGAGATAGGGAGCAAAGTCATCAGCAATAGGAATACCCACCACTTGCACTGGCGCAAGCCAAGGAGGGAAGTGTCCTGCATAGTGTTCAGTTAATACTCCAAAGAATCGCTCTATCGAGCCAAAAAGCGCTCGGTGAATCATGATCGGACGATGTCTCTCGCCATCGCTACCGACGTACTCAAGCTCGAACCGCTCAGGAAGATTAAAGTCAAGCTGAATTGTGCTCATCTGCCAGGTCCGACCAATGGCATCTTTAGCCTGAACCGAAATCTTGGGTCCGTAGAATGCAGCACCACCTGGGTCTGGAACCAGCGTCAAACCGCTTCGCTCAGCAACTCTTTGAAGGGTTGAAGTGGCGCTTTCCCAAATTTGATCGCTGCCAACAAACTTTGAATTCTCAGGATCTCTGGTAGATAGCTCGAGGTAGAAATCGTTCAGTCCATAGTCGCGAAGAAGATCCAGAACGAACTTCAGAACACTTTCAAGCTCAATCTCCAACTGATCTGGAGTAACAAAAAGGTGGGCGTCGTCCTGCGTCATACCGCGCACGCGAGTCAGTCCGTGCAGAACTCCTGATTTTTCGTAACGATATACGCTGCCAAACTCAAACATTCGAAGAGGGAGTTCTCGGTAACTCCTTGCGCGTGAGCGGAAGATAAGAATGTGGAATGGGCAGTTCATGGGCTTTAGGTAGTAGTCCTGCCCTTGTTTTCTCACCACTCCCGCTTCGTCTACTTCGGCATCGAGCTTCATTGCAGGGAACATGCCATCGGAATACCACTGAAGGTGACCAGAAGTTTCAAAGAGATTGGACTTGGTTATGTGCGGTGAGTAGACAAACTCGTAGCCTGCGGCTTCGTGTCGTTGACGCGAATAGTCCTCCATCACCCTTCGCATAATTCCGCCTTTGGGATGGAATACAGCTAAACCGGAACCTATTTCATCTGGAAAGCTGAACAGATCTAATTCGACACCGAGCTTGCGGTGGTCTCTTCGCTGTGCTTCGGCGAGTCTTTCGATGTAGGCATCGTGTTCCTCTGGCGAAGGCCATGCAGTGCCGTAGATGCGCTGCAGCTGCTTGTTTTTCTCGTTTCCGCGCCAGTAAGCCGCTGCGGTGCGAGTGAGTGAGAATCCCTTCCCAATCTGCCTCGTGTTTGGCAGGTGTGGCCCTCTACACAGATCTCTCCAAGCAACACTGCCGTCAGGATTGACGTTTTCATAAACAGACAACCCATCAGAAGAAACTTCGACGGAGCCTTCTCCGACATCCGAGCTCTTCAGATTGATTAGTTCAAGTTTGTAAGGCTCACTTGCTAATAGTTCTCTAGCCTCTTGGTCAGAAACTTCCTTGCGAACAAAACGCTGACTCTTCCCGACCAGCTCCTTCATTCTCTTCTCAAGCTTCTTGAGATCATCTGGAGTAAATGGTTCTTTGGGATCAAAGTCGTAGTAAAAGCCGTCCTGAATTGGAGGACCAATTCCAAGCCTGGTCTGGGGAAAGAGTTCCTGAACAGCCTGAGCAAGAACGTGAGCCGTTGAATGACGCAGAATCGCCAATCCATCAGTTGATGAGATCTGAACGCCCTCAACATTTTCGCCCTCGGATAGGCGATGCGATAGATCCCTAAGTACGCCATTAACTCTTAGCGCAATTACACTCCGGTCTTCAAACAAGTCGAATCCGGTGGCTCCCTCACTTACCTGGTGAGTTTTCCCGTCGAGCTGTATCTTCACTGCTCTCCTAACCTGCCCAATTCTAGCTAGTTAGGTTTGCCTTGCTAGAAATCGGGGGTTAAAGAGGGCAAAATTCACTGGTGCTCGTTAAGGATAAATCTCTCGACAACAAACTCAATTGGCTAAGAGCGGCCGTTCTAGGCGCTAATGATGGCATCGTCTCAGTAGCTGGATTGGTGATGGGTGTCGCGGGTGCGGGCGGAGATCGTAACGCCCTGCTACTAGCGGGGATTGCTGCCATGGTCGCAGGCGCAATCTCGATGGGTGGAGGCGAGTTCATCAGCGTCAGTGCGCAGAAAGACACTGAGGTCTCAGCGGGTAGAAGATTCGAACTCATCACGGCAAACCCATGGGCAGCCTCTTGGAGCTCTGCTCTCGCGTTCACACTGGGTGCGCTACTTCCGCTAATTGCCATGACAGGGCCTTGGGAGCAAAAAGAGTTAGCTACTGCCATTGCGGTTATAACCGCCCTTACGGCAACCGGATGGTGGGCAGGCTGGGCTGGCAAGTTTCACATTGGAAAATCAATCCTTCGAAATGTCACGGTTAGCATCCTCACCATGGCTCTTTCCTACCTCATAGGACAACTTCTCGGCGTGACGGTTCTCTAGCCAGTAGCCTTATTGCATGCCCACAAACGAAAAGTTTGATTTTGCGCTGATTGGCGCAGGCATAATGTCCGCTACTCTGGCAACTTTCATAAAGCTGACAAACCCTAAGAGCAGGATTGTGGTTTTCGAGCGGCTGGATCATGTCGGTGGTGAATCATCGGACGCCTGGAACAACGCAGGTACCGGACACGCAGCACTGTGTGAGCTGAATTACATGCCTGATAGCGCTGACGGATCGCTTCCTGATCCCACAAAGGCAGTTGCAATCAATGAGCAGTTTCAAAAGTCTCGAGCATTCTGGGCCTATTGCATAGAAGAAGGAATCCTGCACAATCCGGAGTCTTTCATTCGCACAGTTCCCCACATGTCATTTGTTCTTGGAGAAAAGGACGTCGACTACCTCAAGCGCCGTCATCAAGTACTCAAAGACTCTCCGCTTTTCGCTGGAATGGAATTCACCACCGATAAAACCAAGCTAAGCCAGTGGGCTCCTCTGATAATGCAAGGCAGGGACGACCAGACCATGGCCGCAACTTGGATCGAACAGGGTACTGACGTCGATTACGGGGAGATTACCCGGCAGCTGTTTACTTGGCTTAGCGGTAAAGGCGTTCAGCTGGAACTATCTACTGAGGTGAAGCGTATCTACCAATCCTCTAAGGGCAGTTGGCAGTTGTGGCTTGGAAGCTCGGCACAGAGATTTATCTCCGCAGACAAGGTCTTTGTTGGCGCTGGTGGTTGGGCCTTAAAAATGCTGCAGGGCGCAGGGCTTGAAGAAATCAAGGGGTACGGCACATTTCCAGTGAGTGGCCATTTCCTTAGAACCGACAATCCGGACTTGGTGTCAAAGCACGATGCGAAGGTTTACTCACAGGCTCCAGTAGGAGCTCCACCCATGTCTGTTCCTCACTTAGATAAAAGGGTGGTGGATGGTAAAGAGAGTTTGTTATTCGGTCCCTTTGCAGGAATCAATCCGAAATTCTTGAAGAAAGGCTCCGTACTAGATCTTCCACTTTCCGTGAGAGCACACAACCTCTTCCCCTACCTGTCGGTAGCGGTAAAGAACTTTGACCTTCTCAAATACTTAATTCGAGAAGTAACCAAGTCCAGAACTGCAAAGATTGCTCAGCTACGCCAGTTTGTTCCGACTGCCAAGGCTGAAGATTGGACATACTACGAAGCCGGGCAGCGGGCCCAAATCATCAAGCCGATTGGTAAGTCTGGTTCCTTGCAGTTTGGAACAGAGGTAATTGCCTCCAAGGACGGCTCTATCGCAGGACTTCTCGGGGCAAGCCCAGGTGCCTCAGTCTCTGCGCACATCATGCTTGAGGTCTGCCAAAGACTCTTTGGTGAGTCAGCCGCTGAAAAACTAAGACTCAAGATTCCCGGCATGAGTGGAAATCTGAACAGCGATCCGGTCAAAGCCAAGCAGCATCTGTCATCAACGGCAAAGGTCCTGAAACTTAAGGCATAAAAAAGAGGGAGGGTTTCCCCTCCCTCTTCTTATTTGCTGTGCTACTTGATGACCGTGATGCGTCCATCTAGCTTCATCTCGGTAACCTTGCCTGCGGCTGCATCAGCGCGGAGCGCTTCTGCAATCACTTCGGCATCAAGGTCTCTAACCTGAAGCTTCGATACGTCAAACATGTTGTAGCCATCTCCGCCCTTAGCGACAAAGTCAGTCAGAGCGAGGGTGTATTTCGTGCCATCCTTCGGAATGTCCTTGCCGGCCAAATCGGTAATGCTTACGATTCTTGATCCCGCCGGTTTCGTCACGTTCACCGTGAACTTCATACCCGAAACGTGTGGCCATCTTCCATCCGAAGGGTAACGAGATACACCGTTTTCAAGCGCTGCCCAAATCTGGGTTCCAGTCACTTCAATCACGCTGAATACGTTGCCGAATGGGTGAATTGTGTAGATGTCACCGAGCACGATGTCGTATGGGCCAGTTGCTCCGCTTCTTACAAGAGTCTTGTCAGCTGGAGCATAGGTTGAAGCAGGGAACGTGGATCTAATTCCACCACCATTCATCAGTGCAAAGTCGGTCTTGTACTTTGCCCTGACAATGTCAGCTGACCAGTTACCAAATGCGTGCTCACCGGAGCGCTGCACAGGTGGTGTACCACCAATTGGAGTGATGGTTGCAACTTTTCCAACCTTGACATCCATCTTGGCGTTTAGCGAGGATTTGTAGCCAGCAATCATCGCCGTGATGGTTGCATCGGTTCCTGTCTTCACAGGTGCAGTGGTTCGAGTTACAACCTCGTTTGAGGCTCCAAGCACTTCATTGGTCTCAGTGTTGACACATACCTGAGTCTTGTTGTACTCGACACCGGCATTTCTGACCATTGCGGTTAGTTTGCCGTTGTGGACCGAAGAGTAGGTCTGGTGCGAGTGTGCACCGTAGACAACATCGACATCAAGGCTCTTTGCATAGTCAATGAGTGGACCAACTGCTTCGCCGCCGGTGTTCGAATTCCAACCCTCGTGAATCAGGGCCACAACCATGTCGGCGCCAGCAGCTCTTGCCGCTGAAGCTACAGAGTTGATTCGTGAGACATCATCTGAGATTTCAATTGAGTAGCTCTGTCCTCTGAAAGTGAAGTCAAGATTGCCAGGCATAATTTGGTCAGGTGTGTCCTTGGTGTTTATACCAACAACACCAACCTTCACTCCGCCGCGATCAAGAATCACGTAGCTCTTGGCACGTTTGCCATTTCCTGCATCCAAACCGCGCAGCGTGTTGTAGTTACTAGTTACCCACTGGAAATCTGAGTATCGAATCATTTGGCGAAGGTGTGAAAGCGGCCTGTCGTGCTCGTGATTACCAAAATTTGAGACATCAAACTTCATTAGGTTCAGAGCCTTGATGGTCGGTAGCTCCGCAAACTGCGATGAGATTGGAGGGGCTGCGCCAATGTTGTCTCCAGAGGAGAAGGTGAATGTGGCTGAGTTGTTTACCCGCTCTGCCTCAAGGTTGAGTGAAAGCAGCGATGCGCCGAAGCTGTTGTTCGCTTCAACCTGACCGTGGAAGTCACTTAGCTGCAGAAGCTGGACACTCTTTAGAGGCAACTTTGTCGCAGACATTGGCATTACAACGTCGGTGGTCGATCGAGCGGTTGAGATTCCGTACTCGTTTACCGCCTGGACCGAAACTTTGATGCCGTCGGTACTTAGAGTCGGCATAACAGCACTGGTGGCATTGCCATCGACAATGACAGGACAGCTATTTACTCCACCAGAAACGATGTAGTGAGAGATGGCAGGTGATCCAGCAACTCGACTCCAGAAGACTTTAAATGCTCCGTCTTGGGGAAATACTGAAACGCGGAATGGGGCTTTCGGAGCCGAGTAGTCACCCGACGAGAAAGCAGGAGCACTAAATGTCGATGCTCCGATTGCTAACGCTGCAATAACAGAAAGGCCGAGTCTGACTCGGCGCTGAGTTTTCAACTTCATAGTCGCCAAAATACCGCTGGGAAGATTGAAAAGTAGTTAACCAAGTAAAAACTCGGTTCAACCGTTGCATGAAGGTTTGGTGGGCGATACTGGGTTCGAACCAGTGACCTCTTCCGTGTCAGGGAAGCGCGCTACCACTGCGCCAATCGCCCGGAGGTGATAAAAGAGGTGAAGACGGGATTCGAACCCGTGTATACGGCTTTGCAGGCCGCTGCCTCGCCTCTCGGCCACTCCACCGTTTATGGTGAAACCTCTTCTCGAGCGGATGACGAGACTCGAACTCGCGACCCTAACCTTGGCAAGGTTATGCGCTACCAACTGCGCTACATCCGCATGTTCCTGGGAACAAGGAGATTATGCCACAAATCTCCCAACTCCAATAGAAAAGGGAGGGAGGCCTTCCCTCCCTCCCCTGAGTTCTAACTAGGTTTTGGTCTTTTCGTCCTGGCCGAAGCTGTAGGCAGCTTCCCCGTGAACAATCAGATCAACACCCGCAATCTCATCCTCGCTCTTCACCCTGAAGCCCATTGTCTTATCAATGGCGAAGCCGATTACCAGTGCTAGGACAAAGCTGTAGATGAGAACTCCAAATCCAGCAATGGTTTGGACTAGGAGCTGTCCTGCATCGCCACCGGTGAACAGCCCAGTGTCGATAGCAAAGAAACCTAGGTAAAGAGTTCCAATGAGACCTGCGACCAAGTGGATACCAACTACATCTAATGAGTCGTCATATCCAAGCTTGAATTTCAACTCTATTGCCAGCGCTGAAGCAACACCTGCGATCACTCCAAGAACTAGTGCCCAGAAAGGAGTTACGTTTGCACATGCAGGTGTGATAGCGACTAGACCAGCAATAGCTCCAGAGGCAGCACCAATTGATGTTGCTTTGCCTTCCTTGAGCTTCTCAACTACCAACCACCCCAAAACGGCTGCTGCAGTAGCACCAATCGTGTTTACTGTGATTAATCCGGCGTTCTCAAGTCCATTCAGGAACTCTGCGCCGACATTGAAGCCAAACCAACCAAACCAAAGAATTGCAGCACCAAGTAAAACCAGTGGAACGTTGTGTGGCTGCATGATTCCCTTAGCGAAACCGAACCTCTTACCAAGAACTATCGCGAGCGCAAGAGCTGCAGCACCGGCATTGATGTGGACAGCAGTTCCACCGGCGTAATCAATAACCGATGGTGCGTTTAGCCATGTTCCCAGCTCCATGATCCAACCTCCGCCCCAAACCCACGATGCGACAGGGAAATAAACCAGGGTTGACCAGACGCCAGCGAAGACAAGCCATGGACCAAACTTTGCGCGGTCAGCAATTGATCCTGAAATCAGTGCGACTGTAATAATTGCGAATGTAGAACCGTAGGCAGCGCCAATCAGACCATCGTTATCTAGTCCTTCGAGAGCGAACGTAGCGAGCGGGTTCCCAGAGAAATCCGTTGGAGCCGCGACTGCCGACATGCTGAAACCGTAAAGAATCCACAGCACGCCAATTAGCGCAAGCGAACCAAAACTCATCATCATCATGCTGACGACGCTTTTTGCCTTCACCAATCCACCATAGAAGAAGGCGAGACCGGGAGTCATCAGTAGAACTAAGGCCGTTGCCATAACAGCCCAAGCCAGTGATCCTGTATCCAACATAAGTGTCCTTTCGAAAGGGCCGTGAAGCCGGTTGACCTAATGTGGCGCAGCTATGTTTCACCTCAGTGCAGGCTTTGTAAATTCTGTGTTACATCGAAAGGTAAACTTCAGGACATGAAGAGCGACAAGTCAGCGGCCCTATTGCTTCTTGGTGCTGCGGCGCTCGGGTTAGTCCTTGCAAACAGCCCATTTGGGCAGTCACTGCTCGATTTGAAGTTCACTTATCTGGCGATTGAGCCACTGAATCTAAAGCTCACGGTTGAGCACTGGGTTTCCGACTTAGTACTAGCAACGTTCTTTCTCGTGGCAGGCCTAGAACTCAAATACGAATTGAGTATCGGTGTCCTATCTAGATTTTCAACAGCCCTAGTGCCCGTCGTGGCCGGTGTTGGTGGGATTGTTGTTCCAGCCCTGATCTACACGGCATTGAACTGGGGCACGCCCTACATGGTTGGTTGGCCAATTCCCACTGCCACCGACATAGCTTTCGCGCTAGGCGTTTTAGCAATTTTCGGTAAGGGTCTTCCAAAGTCCGCCAGGGTATTTCTTCTAGCGCTCGCGATCTTCGATGATCTTGTGGCTATCAGCATTATTGCCATTTTCTACACCGATTCACTTGCTATCGAGTGGCTGTTCGCAGCAGCTTTGATCCTCGCAGCACATGCAATCGCTGAGAGATTCCCTCGACTCCCGATTGCAGCCATTCGGGTTCTGAGCTTCCTTTTGGCTTGGTATGCCGTATACCAAAGCGGCGTGCACGCCACGGTCGCAGGGGTTGCCCTAGGTCTGATCATTCCGGCAACGAAGGCTCACTCTCTGGTTGGAAAGCTCCAGCCCTGGACGAACACGGTGGCTCTTCCGCTATTTGCATTCTTCGCAGTTGCAATCACTCTGCCTACGTTTGCCGGAGAAGTTTCAACCGTGTTTGCAGGAATCGCACTTGCGCTACCGCTTGGAAAGATTCTCGGCATCACTCTCTTTGCAATAGCTGCCAACACCTTCGCCCAGAAGAATGCGCGCCTACCACTGCAGCTTCCGGATTTCGCAGCGGTAGCTGGACTTGCTGGAATCGGATTCACAGTGTCTATGTTGATGACTAATCTTGCTTTTGAGTCAACTCCTGAGATCAGGGCCGAGGCCACGCTAGCGGTGATTGTTGGATCCCTAGCCTCATTAGCATTTGGAGCTTACCTATCGCAAGTTAGGGCGCGTCACTACAAGAAACTAAACAATCAGTAAAGCTCGCAGAGTGCTCCGAGCCTCGAGACCGCTCGAAGATACTTTTTGCGAAAACCACCATTCAACATTTCCTTGCTGAACACTTCGGTGATTGCTAAATCACCTGATGTTCGCAAGGGCACCTGCTGCTCATACAGTCGATCTACAAAAACGACAAAGCGAAGAGCGGCAAGCTGATCGACTAATTGATAAACATCGGTGATAGCCAAGGATCCAACGTTTGCAATCAGCTGTCGATACTTTGTCTGGTGAAGTTTCCCAAGGTGCCCTAGAAGATCCGAGAACTTGTCGAGATAGGCACCTTCTTGGATTGATAGCCAGTCGAGAAGTTCTCGCTCCGACAAGTTGCGAGAGTGAGCTTCTATGTCACGGTGGCGATAGTCTTCACCATCAACTGAGATGATTGTGAAACGATCGGCAATTCCAACGATTTCGCGCCTAAAATCTTCAGCGGCAAATCTCCCCTGTCCCAGGGCATTGGGTGGTGTATTGCTTGTGGCTGCAAATCTGACCCCAACTGCAGCTAACTCCTTTAGGAATCGAGACATCATCATGGTGTCCCCGGGATCATCTAATTCAAATTCGTCAATGCAGATGAGCCTGTAGTCAGAGAAGACTTTTACGGCTTCGGCAAATCCCAGATATCCAATCAGCGAGGTGTATTCCAGAAAGCTTCCAAAAACTTTCTTGCCTGAGTACTCATGCCACATTGACGCGAGAAGGTGGGTTTTGCCAACGCCAAAGCCACCATCAAGATAAACGCCGGTAGTCACTTCGGGTTTGTTGAACAGCCTTCTGCTTGGAGTTACGAATTGTTTCGTAGCTTCCAGGGCCTGCAGCTGCGAGGGAAATTCAGGGTCAGGCCTGTAGTTGTCGAATCGACTAGAGGTGAACTCTGGAGGCGGCACCAGCTGTGACATAAGCTTGCCGATGGTGATCTCAGGCACGACCTCGCAAAGGGAATTCACTCCCTCGGGACGTTGTTCAAGCAATTAGATCACCACCAAATCGCTAGTTTAGGGAGATTGTCAGAGCTAATGAGCCAGATTGCCAAGATAAACGAATACGCCAACCCAGAGGTCCTTGTCACAAGTGACTGGCTAACGGAGAACCTTGGCAAGGTGGTAGTTGTCGAAACTAACGAGGACATCTTGCTCTATGACACAGGCCACATCCCCACCGCGATCAAGCTAGATTGGCACACTGACCTAAATGATCGCGTCAAACGCGACTATCTCAATGGTGAAGGTTTCAGCAAACTGATGCGTTCCAAGGGAATTAACCGCGAGGACACAATCGTCATCTACGGCGATAAGTCGAACTGGTGGGCAGCCTACGCATTCTGGGTGTTCAAGCTATTTGGACACCAGGACGTGCGATTACTTGATGGCGGAAGACTGAAGTGGGTCGCTGAGGGAAGAGAGCTAACTAAGGAAGTTCCATCGCGACCAGAGGGAAATTACCCAGTGGTTGAAAGAAACGACAAACCAATTCGAGCCTTCCGTGATGACATCGCCAAGCACATGCCTAACCCCTTGGTTGACATTCGCTCCCCCCAGGAATACACCGGTGAGAGACTGCACATGCCCGACTATCCAAACGAGGGTGCTGCCAGAGGTGGCCACATTCCATCCGCTAAAAACGTTCCCTGGGGCAAATTAGTTCAGGAAGATTCCACATTCAAACCAAAGGCCGAGCTTGAAAAACTTCTCTTCGACGAAACAGGATTCGACCCAGACAAGCCTTTTGTGACGTACTGCCGAATCGGGGAAAGATCATCACTTACCTGGTTTGCTCTCAAGTACCTACTTGGAGTCAAGGACGTCCGCAACTACGACGGAAGCTGGACAGAGTGGGGCAACCTAGTCGGAGTTCCTGTGGCTGTTGGTGAAGAGCCTGGAGTTTTTGCTTGATTCCTGCCGATCAAGTCGCTGACGACTTCAGGTCAACTCCAGACTCACAAAAGCTTGAGCTGTTGCTGGAGTTCTCCGAATCATTGCCTGAACCACCGCAGCGCTTTGGTGAAAACCCCCACCTTATGGAAAGAGTGGAGGAATGTCAGGCTCCAGTCTTTATCGCTGTTGAAGGAAATAGCGAAGAGGTCCAGCTCTATTTCTCGGCACCCAAAGAAGCGCCCACAACCAGGGGCTTCGCATCGATACTCAACACCGCGCTAAATGGCAGAAGTGCGTTGGAGATACTTTCGGTTTCTGATGATTTTCCTTCAGAACTAGGTCTTGAAAAACTGATTTCTCCTCTCCGGGTCAGAGGCATGCGCGGAATGCTTTATCGAATCAAGCGAAAGACCAAAGAGCTCATTGCAGACTGATTTTTCATTCCTCTCCCCCGGGCCTGTGACAGCTTCCCTGGTGGTAGATGACATTGGGCAATCAACCTCCAAGCTTGGCAACTCTCAAGGAATAGGAAATGAGAAAGACTTGGAGCTTCTCCTCTGGTTTCGCAGCAGGGCAGAAATTGTCCTCACCAGTGGGATTACGGCTGAGGCTGAAAACTATAAATACCCCTCAAGGGCTGAGCTAGCGATTCTGACTAATTCGAAGCGCAACTACCCACGTCTATCTGAATGCCTAGATAGAGTGACCTTTCTATCAAACCAGTCGTTTTCCCAGGCCATTAATTCTCTGAAGGCTATGGGATTCACAAAGATCCACACTGAGTTTGGTGCTACCGGGTTCAAGTCCTTGGCATACGAGAGTGTCACCTGTTTTGTCTCATCAAAGACACAGCAAGGTATCACTGAGTTTCTCGGTCACTCAAATCTGTTTCCAGCCGAGAGTTTTTCGCTATCAGAGCTACAGATTGCGCGAGTGGTTGGGCGTGGCAAGGATTAGATAGTCAAAGGGGCGGGTAATTTCTAAGCGTGGAACTCTCCCTAAAAGGCATTTCTGAGCCCTTTGCAGGCATGCTGCTTGGCCTGCAACACATCACCGCGCGTGAGGAGATGGTAATCACCCAGATTCCAAGCCCAAAGGGAATAGCGCCGGAATCTTTAGCTCTCTCGATTGAGGTAAGCCACGATCTTTCATCAGACCACGGTGCCAGTCGTCTTGTTTTTTGCAGAGATTCCAGTCACCCCGAAGGTTGGCACTCTGAATTCCGCATTATCGGTTATGCCAAAAGCCCAGTTGAGTTAGAACTGGCAAAAGACGAGTACTCTGCAAACTTGCCCTGGGAGTGGCTAAAGGACTCGCTTGCAATGCACGGAGCGCAGTTTGCACACGAAGCAGGAACTACGACCACCGTAATCTCAACAGGGCACGGCTCATTGGTTAACCAAAGCCAACATGCGGAGATTGAGATTCGCGCTTCCTGGGCTCCCGTGAACTTCGACCTAACGACTCACCTCCGAGGTTGGATAGACCTGCTGGCAATGATCTCAGGGCTACCCCCGACTGAAAATGATGTTGCGAGATTGGCTTGAAACTAACCGAGCCAAGAAGAAGAGTCTCATTAGTAAACGACAATTCTTCGCTAGCAAGAGCAGTGGAGGTTCTTCGCAGATCCTCAGTAATCGGGCTTGATGCAGAGCGCGCTAGTGGTTTCAAGTACTCAAATCGAGCATACTTAGTTCAGTTCTCAAACATTGACGAAATTTTTCTTCTTGATCCGACCAAATTTTCTTTCGAAAACCTGACAGAACTAACAGAAGTTGTTAATAACAAGACCTGGATACTTCACTCTGCCACGCAGGATCTTCCCTGCCTAAGAGAACTTGGCTTTACTCCAACCGCAATCTATGACACTGAACTAGCAGCGCGAATGTGCGGAATAGAAAAGTTCGGCCTTAGCTCAATAGCTCAGGAGCTCCTTGACCTTGAAATGGAGAAGGAACACAGCGCTGCCGATTGGTCAATCAGGCCGCTCACTCCAGAAATGCTCAACTACGCAGCTCTTGATGTTGATGTCCTTCATGAACTAAAGGCAGCCCTAGAGCTGAAAGCTGAGGAGCTTGGAAGAACTAGTTGGCTTGATCAAGAGCTGCATCGACTTCTATCCTTTAGGCCAAAACCACAGAGTAAAGATGCCTGGCGGAATCTTCCGGGAATCTCGAAAATCAAAGATGAGAAAAAACTAAAACTTGCCGCAAGTCTTTATAAAAAACGAGATGAAATTGCGCGAGAACGTGACATAGCCCCAGGAAGACTCATTCCTGATCGCTCCATAATGGCCGCGGTCGATCAGCTACCGCAGACCAAGAGGGATCTTGCCAAAAATCGAGACTTTCAAGGAAGAGCCTCACGGTCCTTGCTCGATGAGTGGTGGACGGCGATTGAACAATCGGGATTCATTGAAATCCCCGAGCAGACACTTGATCCGAACCATCTTCCAAACCATAGAAGTTGGGAAAAAAGATTCCCGGAGGCGCACCAAAGGCTAAACGTCTTGAGACCTGCAGTTACGGCGAAGGCGGAGGAACTCGGCATCGCACCAGAGATCCTTCTGTCCCCCGACACACTTAGACGAGTATGTTTCCAACCACAGCCAGAGATAAGCGATCAGCTCCGAGAACTTGGTGCTCGTGAATGGCAAGTAGAGCTGCTGGCAGCGACCCTAGCTGAGGCTCTTAAGTCCTTAGCTGACTAGAGAGCGCAGCACGTACTGAAGAATTCCGCCGTTGCGGTAGTAGTCTGCTTCGCCCGGAGTATCAATTCTGAGGACGGCGTCAAACTCAACCGTCTGCTTGCCGCTCGGCGATTGATCGCTGGGCTTAGCAGAGACTCGGATGGTCTTCGGAGTCTGACCTTCGTTGAGTTTCACAATGCCAGAAAATTCAAATACCTCGGTTCCATCAAGACCTAGAGTCTCTGCGCTCTGCCCGGTTGGATACTGAAGAGGCAGAACACCCATTCCAATCAGGTTACTTCTGTGGATGCGCTCAAAACTCTCCGCTATAACCACTCGAACACCAAGCAGTGATGTGCCTTTTGCGGCCCAGTCTCTTGATGATCCGCTTCCGTACTCCTTGCCTGCCAAAACAACCAACGGAATTCCTTGGCTTCGATAACTCTCTGCTGCGTCGAAGATAAAGACTTTGTCTGAGCCCGACTTCGTGAAGTCTCTGGTGTAAGGACCCTCGACATCACTGAGCAGTTGGTTTCTTAATCGGATGTTGGCGAAAGTGCCTCGAATCATCACTTCGTGATTTCCACGCCTTGATCCATAAGAGTTGAAGTCAACCCTAGATACACCGCGCTCCTGCAGATACTTTCCGGCTGGAGAATCGACCTTGATGGAACCTGCTGGTGAGATGTGGTCAGTGGTTACCGAATCGCCGAGCTTAACTAGCACTCTGGCACCAGTGACATCAGTAACCGGTGACGGGGTCTTTGAAAGCCCATCAAAATAGGGGGCCTTTCGGACGTAGGTCGAAGCCTCATCCCATTCGAATACTGCACCCTGAGGAGTTGGAATTGATCTCCAGCGGTGGTCTCCTTCAAAAACGGATGCGTACTGTTTGGTAAACATCTCGCTCGTGATGGATGAATCGATGGTTTTCTGGACTTCTTCTGGGGTTGGCCAAATGTCCCTTAGGAAAATCTCTTTTCCGCTTTCATCTTTGCCTAGAGAATCGGATTCAAAATCGAAATCCATGGTGCCGGCAAGTGAATAGGCGATGACCAGAGGCGGCGAAGCGAGGTAATTCATCTTCACATCTGGATTTATTCGACCCTCAAAGTTTCTATTGCCCGAAAGAACCGCAGAGACAGCCAGTTCGTTTTCGTTGATAGCCGAAGAGATTTCATCAGAGAGCGGACCAGAGTTTCCGATACAGGTTGTGCAACCGTAACCGACCAGGTTGAAGCCAAGTTTGTCTAGGTACGGGGTCAGCCCCGCCTTTTCGTAATAATCGGTCACCACCTTCGATCCTGGCGCCAGGGATGTCTTGACCCAGGGCTTTGCTCTAAGACCCTTCTCAACAGCCTTCTTGGCAAGCAGGCCAGCAGCGAGCATTACCGAGGGGTTAGAGGTGTTAGTGCAGGAGGTGATGGAGGCGATTGTGACAGCGCCGTGCTCGAGCTTGAAGTCCTTGCCAGAAACCGATACAGGTTCAAAGCTCTTGGTTGCGTAGCTCTTAACGTCCTTCGAAAACGCAGTCTTGCTGTTCGAAAGTGGGATTCTGTCTTGTGGGCGCTTAGGTCCAGCAATCGATGGAACAACCGTGGAGAGGTCCAGCTCTAAATATTCAGAGTAGACGGGTTCAATTGCAGGATCGTGCCAGAGACCTTGCGCCTTTGTGTAAGCCTCAACAAGTGCGATTTGTTCTTCAGTTCTTCCAGTTGTTCTTAGGTAGTCGAGAGTTACTTCATCAATCGGGAAGATCGCGACAGTAGATCCAAACTCAGGAGACATGTTTCCGATAGTTGCCCTGTTTGCCAGCGGAACCTTGGACACTCCGGATCCATAGAACTCCACAAACTTTCCGACTACCCCATGCTTTCTCAGCATCTCGGTAATGGTTAGCACCACATCGGTGGCAGTAGCACCGGTTGGGATTGCACCAGTGAGTTTGAAACCAACAACTTTAGGAATCAACATTGAAACGGGCTGACCGAGCATGGCTGCCTCTGCTTCAATGCCGCCAACACCCCAACCAAGAACACCTAGACCATTGACCATGGTGGTGTGCGAGTCGGTACCAACACAGCTATCTGGATAAGCGAGTGTTTCGCCGTTGACTTCTTTAGTCATGACAACCCGTGCTAAATACTCGATGTTGACCTGGTGGACGATTCCAGTTCCTGGAGGAACCACCTTAAAGTTGTCGAAAGCAGTCTGACCCCAACGCAGGAATTGGTATCTTTCGCCATTGCGCTGGTATTCGTATTCGACGTTTCTTTCTGCAGCGTCTGGCGTTCCAGCCACATCAATCACAACCGAGTGATCGATGACTAGCTCAGCAGGAGCTAGTGGGTTAATCTTCTGAGGGTCTCCCCCGAGCTCAGCGACCGCTTCCCGCATGGTTGCAAGATCAACTACACAGGGTACCCCGGTGAAGTCCTGCATAATCACTCTGGCCGGCGTGAACTGAATTTCAGTGTCAGGCTCCGCCTGGGGGTTCCAATTGACCAAAGCTTTGACGTGATCCGAGGTGACATTTGCACCGTCCTCGGTGCGCAGCATGTTCTCTAGCAGTATCTTGAGCGAATAAGGAAGTTTCTTGGCGTCCAGCTCAAGCATGCTGAAATACTTGTACTTCTTTCCATTTACCTCGAGGTATCTCTCGGCCGCAAAACTACTTGCCATCTGATTGCTCCTTGGATTCACCCTCTAATTTACCCTTCTCGTCCACGGCTATTCGCTTCATCAGAATCCAGGTGAGAGCAAGAAGCCCCGCGTATGCGGGAGCTCCCATAATCACCCGAGAAGCCGCTAGCAGCTCAACCATGTTTGCCAAGTAAAGCGGAACCTGGACCAGTAGGCGAAGACTGAAGAATCCAACCCAGATGAGTGTGATCATTCTCAGGCGTGTGTACTCTCGAGATTGACGCCAGTTGTTTAGTCCAAAAAGCAGCTGTGCCGCATAGCCGAGTAGTGGCCTACCGATTAGTACCGAAATTAGCAGGACACTGCCGTAGGCAGCATTAGTAATAAACCCTGGAATGAAGTAGTCGGCTGCTTGACCGCCGTCTCTGAGCGCTAGGAACGCAGCAAGGCCAATAGCCAAAGCTCCGATTACCGCCTGCTGTATCCCCTGTCGTCGAATCAATCTGATCAAGAGAAAAACTAGGGAGAGTGAGGCAGCGGAAACAACAGCGGGAAGTGCTTCTTTGAAAATGGCAAAGACAATTGAGAAAGTAGTCGCGGGTAGAACTGCCTCGGCTATTCCAAGTCCCCCACCAATTCCAGATAACAGAGACTTGCCATCTAACTGATAGCTGTCACCGTTTTTGCTCAGTCCTAGTCGCTTTGCGACGCCATCCTCGTTACTCATTTCCCACCGGCAATTTCAGTGGAAGAAGGTCTCCCGGTGGAAGTGCGACATCGCCTCGATTCACAACCGTCTGTCGGAAAATCGAAACCATTTCTAAGTAGTTCGCACCTGACAAATCATCACCGGTGATTACTCCACGAAGAAACCAGCGTGGACCATCTACACCGACAAAAACACTGTTTCGGGTTGGGTTAGGTACCTGGGCGAAAAGCTCTATTCCCAGAGGGCCGGATCGCTTCGCACTCTCGCCGCCCTGATCTGTGACCGATTTCGCTAACGCCTCCAGGGTCGACAGCCATAACCCCTCTGAGCGAGTTGCAGCAAAAGCCTGCAACTGCATTCGATGCTTGTTTACCTCGACCGTTATGGCAACTATTCGCTTGTTTGCCTCATCAACATCCGCGCGAATCTGCATGTCCGGCTTGGGAGCGATTCGAATAGAACCAAAGTCGAGATACGGAGTAAGAAGACCCACTTCACTGACGTCAAAGGGGCCAGACTTGTCTCGGTCTAACGGGGCAACCTTTTCCAAACTAATTCTTTCCGCTCGAACCAAAGCCACCAGTTCCTCGCGCCGAATCGGGTAGCTCGGAAACTGCAATAAAATTCGCGTGTTCAACCTGCTGGATGACAAGTTGAGCAATTCTGTCTCCCCTGCTCACGGCAAAGTCTTCATCCGCTGTGTTGTAGAGAGTCACCAATATTTCGCCACGGTAACCTGCATCAACAGTTCCTGGTGTATTGAGCACTGTTATTCCACTCTTGGCGGCAAGTCCCGATCTGGGATGGACGAGTGCAACAAATCCATTTGGCAAAGCTATTCGCACTCCGGTCTTTACCAGCGCTCTGCCGCGAGCAGGTATCACAACATCCTCTGTTGACTTTAGATCCGCCCCGGCATCACCTGGGTTTGCATATGTGGGAAGAAATCCATCTTCCGCGACGATTAGTACTTCCACGCTCACCCCACGAGCGTAATCTATCTAGGTGAGATTCCGGGAACGCCTTTACCCATCTGCTGGGATTTGGCTTGCTCTGTCACTTTCGTTTCCCATGCTCCTGCTAGCTGCCATGCCTTTTGGTTTAGAGGTCGGCATTGCAGTTTCAGCCCTTGGTGGGTTTGCTCTATTAGCGCTGTCCTACTTCACCTCACCAGTTATTGAAGTGGCGGAGACAATGCGTGCTGGTCGCTTCAACATTCCACTGGATGTAATGGGTGATGTTCAGGAACTTTCCAAAAAGGAACTGAGCGATTTGCTCGGGGTGAAATCGGATGCAAGGGCTCGAATGGTTCTGCGGGCCTACATAAAATCTGGAGTCAAGATAGAGCTGACAGACCCAAAGGATCCAACCCCGTACCTAATTATTAGCTCGAGAAGGCCCAAGGAATTAACTGTTGCACTCCTTGCAAACCGGACCTAGCTTGCTTCGCTTGCCAAGCTGAGCCTTGGGCTTTACTAAAAAGCAACTGATGCAAGTGAACTCATTGTCTTGCTGAGGCAGAACCACGACCTCAAGTTCTTCATTCACTACATCTGGAATTGTGAAGGAATCGACTGCATCGGTGTCGTCATCCGAGATAGTTGGCTTAGCTGGAATACGTTCTTTAATTGCCTCAAGCGACTCTGTCTCGTCGTCAGTCTTACGCTGGGCGTCGTAATCAGTCGCCATTGAACCTCCCAAGAATTACGCGAGAACTATGCCTTGGCTGGGGAAAATTTGCAAATCAGGCTCGCCAGAAACAAAAACTGTTCATAACTCGCCTATCGAAAAGCCCGAAATGGGCCAGTTTGGGTGGGAATATGCCAGCAAGGAGCTCTAATGGAACTTAGATTCATCTCGCGTGATGGCAACACGCTGACCTTTGAATCTCCGGATGGCCTCAGACACACCGCCCTGCTCGATGAGGAGCTAGCTCAGGCCCTAAGGCCCGCCGCGAGGAATCAGAGCGCAGAAATCTCCCCTAGGGAAATTCAGTCTCGGCTCAGATCCGGAGAAAGCGTTGAATCGCTGGCACTCGAGCTTGGCGTAAGCAGCACCTCACTTGAGCCATTTGCGGCACCCATTCTTGACGAACTACGTTTCATGCTGGAGGCAGCCCTCACTGTCCAAATGGCCGATGGTAATCACATGGCTGCCTTTGGAGAGATTCTCGATAGAGATCATCCAGGAGCGACCAAGAGGGTTTACCGAACTAACGAGCAGTGGCAACTAGAGGTCCTTTCAGACACGACAATGACCTTCCGATTTGATCCTCGCAACCGCACTCTCGAACCATTAGATAACACTGCGACGAATCTCACTCTTCTTCACTCTCAAAGAGATTTGGTCACGGCAACGCTCCCAGCTGTTAGTGAGCCTGCTCCCGTTTACTCTGAGGAAAGATACGAGCAGGTTGAGCAAACAGCATCAGTTCTAGATCTTGTTGAAGAACTGAGGGCGAGAAGACAACTGCAAGAAGAAACAGTCAGGCCATCACCAGCCAAGGGCAGAACATCCCTTCCAAGCTGGGATGAAATTGTTCTTGGTGCCTCTAACTCAGAAACCGACTCTGATAAGCGGGACTTTTAGTTCAGCATCTGAAATTGACCCGTGGTGGCTGATCATGTCAAAGGCTCTCTGCTTCGAAAAGCCTGAGTGATAGAGCGTGTAATTGCTCTTCGCTAGCAGAACCAATTCCGGTAGACGATTTTGAGCCTGTGTCCCGATCTCTCCGAACCAACCGGCTTGAATGAGTTCATCTGTTCTGTGCGCTCCGAAGGCATAGCTCAGCTCTGCTAGTCGCTCGATGGCCACAGCGCAGTCCTTGGGGTCGGAGAAGTAGAGGTAGCTGGTTCTGGTGTCACCACCAAAAAACTCCAGACTGAGTCCATGAAGGTTCTCTTCCAGGCGAAGTTGCTTATCTCTAATCGTCTCCACCATTCCATGGTCAGCGGTTATGACAAGACCGGCATCACCCATTCGAGCGGCAAGACTTTTCAGACCTGCGTCAATTTGCTCAAGAATTGCGGACCACCCCGTCGAAGTCCAACCATTTTGGTGTCCATACTTGTCAAGCTCAGGGAAGTAGACGTAGCTGATTGATGGCTGTTTCGAGTTAGCGATACTAATCGCCTGCGAGATTCGATCGTCAATTGAATCAGCCGGAATAAAGGTAGCCTGCCTCATAGTGGCCCTGGTGAAGCCGGTCGAGCGATACTCCTCGGCTGCAATCACATTGCAAGTTATGCCTTTACTAAATGCTTCCTCACTAATTAGGCGGTGAGGTTGCCATTTCTCTGGATCGGTCCGTTCATTCCAGCCGACAAGCAGATTGATTCGTTCATTTTCGGATCTATCCCAAACCTGATGGCCAATGAGTCCGTGCTGACCAGGCATCATGCCGGTGGCGAAACTACCGATGTTTACGGATGTCGTGGCCGGAAATGAGGCGGAGATGCTTCTTCCCTTTCGAAAATGCTCGCTTAGGAAAGGCGCATGCCCTGCGCGCATTCGAAGATTCTCGGACCCCAGTCCATCGATAAGGACAACTAAAACCTTGTTCTTCTTTGTCAGATCCAGCGGGTTGCTTTGTCCCTGCACGCTAGCCAGCGCAGATGAGAACACGTGTCGAATAGCCCCTAAATCCTTAGGAGGTCGGGGTAAAGTCAAAGACACCCGCCAAGTTTCGCACAACTGAAAGATATGACCAAAAACCAAGAACGTATTTTGGACGTCGATGTCGCCCAAGAGATGCGCCAGTCCTTTCTGGAGTACTCCTACTCGGTCATCTACTCGCGAGCCCTTCCAGACGTCAGAGACGGTCTAAAGCCTGTACAGCGACGAATCATCTACCAAATGGGTGAGATGGGGCTTAGACCAGACCGTGGGCACGTGAAGTCAGCTCGTGTCACAGGTGAGGTAATGGGCAAGCTGCACCCCCATGGCGACGGAGCTATCTATGACGCTCTGGTTCGCATGGCACAGGCATTCAGCCTGCGATTACCACTGATCGATGGTCACGGCAATTTCGGATCTTTGGACGATGGGCCCGCTGCCGCTCGCTACACCGAGGTGAGGTTGACACAGGCTTCTATTTCATTGAACGAGTCCCTGGACGAAGACACGGTTGATTTTGTTCCTAACTACGATGCCCAACTAAATGAGCCTGAGGTCCTTCCAGCGGCATTTCCGAATCTTCTTGTCAATGGAGCAAGCGGCATTGCGGTCGGTATGGCAACCAACATGCCTCCCCACAATCTTGGCGAGGTGATTGATGCCCTCCAGTTACTTTTGCAAAAGCCCAGAACTTCACTTGAACAAATCATGGAGTTAATTCCTGGTCCAGACCTACCAAGCGGCGGAGTGATTTTGGTTGGCGATGGAATCAGCGAAGCCTATGAAACGGGTAAAGGTTCATTCAAGATGCGAGCCAAGGTAAGCATCGAGTCAGTAGCGCCAAGAAGAACTGGTCTTGTAATCACAGAGCTACCACTTTCGGTTGGTCCTGAAAGAGTGATTGAAAAGATCCGCGATGGAGTAAACAGTAAGAAGCTCCAGGGAATTCACAACGTCGTTGACCTGACAGATCGCGAAAATGGTCTGAAGCTTGTGGTAGAACTGAAAAGTGGAGTTGACCCAAATTCAGTCATCGAAGCCCTATACCGACTCACACCGCTTGAGGAAAGCTTTGGTATCAACAATGTGGCACTGGTCAAAGGACGACCTCAGCAGCTTGGTCTACTTGACCTGCTCAAGCTCTATCTCGAACACCGCCTAGAAGTTACTACCAGGCGATCGAAAAATCGCCTCGAAAAACGACAGGCCAGGCTTCACCTGATCGAGGGCCTACAGCTAGCGGTTCTAAACATTGACGAGATTATTGAGGTCATTCGCAGTTCCGAGACTGCAGAGGAAGCCAAAAAGCGCTTAATCAAGGTGTTCGACCTAAGCGATCTGCAATCCGAATACATCCTCGAACTAAAACTGCGCCGACTAACAAAACTGAGCATTCTTGAACTTGAGACAGAGGCAGACCAGCTCAAGCGAGAAATTGAAGAGCTTAAGAGCATTCTTAGCGATGAAAAAATATTGAAAAAGACCATCTCAAAAGAGCTGGCTGAAGTTAGAAGGTTACACGCAAACGATCGCAGAACTGAGCTAGTTGATGCCTCCGGAATGGAGGTTCGCAAACTTCCAGCCCAGGTCAAGGAGCTGGCTGATGAGCCGACCGTTGTCACCCTTTCCCCCACCGGCCTGATCTCGCGATCAGAACTAAGTGGATTGGGCCTTTCAATCGCAACCAGTTTGCGATCCGATATTGGAATAGTCCTTGCCGATGGAAAGGCTATTCAAGTGCACGTGAGCGATATTCCTGAGAGTAAAGCTATAGCAGCTGGAAAATTCGCGGGCAGCAAGGCGAAGGCACTGGCAATCATTCCATGGTCAGAGGAAAAGACCGTTGCATTGGGAACAGCTTTTGGTGTCGTAAAAAGAATCACAGGTCCACTCCCAGACAAGCACGAAGTCACTCTCATTGCCCTAAAGGGTGATGACTTGCTGGTGGGTGCTTGCGAAACAACTGACAAGGACACCGTCGGGTTTGTAACTTCTTCAGCAAATGTCTTGACCTTCGCAGCCGAAGCCGTTCGCCCACAGGGTCTTCCAGCTGCAGGCATGGCTGGCATCAATACCGAAGACAAAGCAATTTACTTCGGAAAAGTTGTTGATGGTGGTCATCTGGTGACTGCAGCGAACAGCTCTTCCGCTTTAGGAAAAACAGATCCAGGTACAGTAAAAATCACACCAATAAAGACCTACCCCAAACAAGGACGAGGCTCTAAGGGTGTTCGCTGTCACAAATTCCTCAAGAATGAGGACCAGCTCTACTTCGCAGTCTTCGCAGGAGCAGAGCCAACAATCTTCGATGAAGCTGAAAAGCCGCTGAAGGCACCAGCCGTTGAACCCAAGCGTGACGGAAGTGGAAAGAAAGCCTCAGCCTTTATTGCAGCGGCTAATTAGGCGTCAATTCTTTCGCGATCAAATTCGTCAGCCGAATCAACAATAAAGTCCCTTCTTGGTGATACCTCATTGCCCATAAGTAGCTCAAAGACTTCGTCTGCGGAAGCTGCGTCCTTGACGTTAATCCTCCGAAGCGTCCTCTGCTGTGGATTCATAGTGGTTTCCGCCAGCTGGTCGGCGTCCATTTCGCCCAGACCTTTATAACGCTGAATGGGCATCTCATATGACTTCCCAGCCTTATCGAGTTTCTTCAAAAGCTCGACCAGCTCCTGCTGGCTGTAGGTGTAAATGGTTTCTTTGTTCCTTCCAGTACCAGTGATGACTCGGTGCAATGGTGGCACGGCTGCGAAAACCCTTCCCGCTTCCACCAATGGTCGCATGTAGCGGAAGAAAAGCGTTAGAAGAAGAGTTCTGATGTGGGCTCCATCGACATCGGCATCGCTCATCAGGATGATCTTCTCGTAGCGAGCAGCCTCAAGCTCGAATGTTCTTCCTGATCCTGCACCAATCACCTGGAGGATTGATGCACACTCGGCGTTTGAAAGCATGTCGGAAATGGATGCTTTCTGAACATTGAGAATCTTTCCTCGAATTGGTAGGAGAGCTTGGAACGCGCTATCCCTGGCAAGCTTTGCTGTCCCCAGAGCACTGTCACCCTCGACAATAAACAGCTCAGAGCCCTCGGTTGCTGACGCTCTGCAGTCAACTAATTTGGCGGGGAGCGTGGAGCTTTCGAGAGCGTTTTTTCTGCGCTGCGTATCCTTCACGTCTCGGGCGCTAATTCGAGCCTTAGCCTCACTGACGACTCTTTCCAGGAGAGTCTCTGCCTCCTGCTTTGTGCCCCTGATTTTGCCCGCTAAGAATTGGTCAAGGTACTTGCTTACCGCCGCAGAAACTATTGCTTTGATAGCAGGTGTTCCCAGCGTTTCTTTCGTTTGACCTTCAAATTGAGGTTCTGGGAAACTCACGGCAATAGCCGCGGTGAGACCTGTGAGGATGTCATCCTTTTCAATCTTTAGGCCAGAGGCTTTGAATTTTCTCGCATTTGCATCAATGGCAGCCTTGAAGGACTTTACGATTCCTTGCTCAAAACCAGAAAGGTGAGATCCACCCTTGGAGGTAGAGATTATGTTTACAAATGTTCTTACGTCCGTCTCGTAACCCTGGCCCCATCGCATCGCAATGTCCACCTTGCAAGTTCGCTCAACTTCAGTCGATTCCATAGAACCAGTTTTCGCATTTAGCACTGGAACGGTCTCGGTAAAGGTGTCACTCGCTGTGATGCGCTTCACGGGAATTAGCTCGGCGTCTTTGGCTAGAAAACCAACGAACTCTGCAATTCCACCCGCAAAGGCAAACTTGATTTCTTTACTCTTGGAATCCTTGGCCGAAAGAGTCAGGCCAGGTACTAGAAAAGCGGTCTGCCTTAGACGGGCTTCTAAATCTGGAAGCGAAAGTTCGGCCTTCGAATCGAAAATCTGCCTGTCGGGCCAGAACCTAACTCTGGTTCCGGTCTTTTTCTTATCTACTTTGCCAACGACTTTCAGCTCACTTTTTTTGACGAAGGGCTTGAACTTCGCATCGGGGCCTTTGCCATCGAAAACTCCTGGCTCACCCTTTTTGAAGGACATTGCGTGCGTCTTGCCACCACGGTCTACCTCGACATCAAGTCGTGCACTCAACGCATTTACTACAGATGCACCTACACCATGAAGACCACCAGAAGATCCGTAGGAGCCTCCCCCAAATTTCCCACCAGCGTGAAGCTTTGTGAAGACAACCTCGACACCGGTCAGTCCCGTCTTTGGCTCAATGTCAACGGGAACTCCTCGACCGTGATCACTGACCTGCACTGAACCATCGGCGAACAGCTCCACTTCAATGTGATTTCCAAATCCAGCAAGAGCCTCATCCACGGAATTATCAATAATCTCCCAGACGCAGTGCATAAGACCGCGAGTATCGGTAGAGCCGATATACATTCCAGGGCGTTTACGAACAGCCTCCAGTCCCTCAAGAACTGATAAGTGCCGCGCCGAATAGCTTTCCACGCCGAAACACTAAGGGATTTATCCGACAATTCATCCTTGCCACTTCGCGATTAGCGAAACAGCAAGAAATACGCCAAACCTGTCAGTATGAAAAGCTATATTCTCAACATGGAAACCAGCTCATTACCAAAACTGACTAACTCGGACCGCTGTGACGTGTGCGGTGCTCAAGCCTTCATCAGAGTCCAACTCGAGTCAGGTGAGCTAACCTTCTGCGGCCACCATGGGAATCTCAACAAGGAGAAGCTCAAGCCAATAAGCATCAACTGGCACGACCAGACTGATGCCCTCAATCGCTCTTCTGGCGAATAATTTCAATCCAACTGGCTATCTCGTCACCCATCACAAGTTCAACCCCCAAAGCATCCATCTGCAGTTTTAGCAGCTGCGGGTTCTTCGCCAGGACTGGCCCAAACAACTTGGTGGCAATGAAGGCGCCTTGCACAACCACCTCAGGAAGATTGCTGTCGCTATTGCGATAGCCAAAATATCCCTCAGCTGTTCTAACAAATCCGCTCTTTCTAGAAGTCGTTTCTCTGCTAAGCCCAAGTTGCTCTGCAAAGAACTCGAATGAGGAACCAACAACCAAAGTCGGTTTACCAGCATCGAAACGCTTTTTAATCTCATTCCGAAGAGCGCCAAGCTTCTTGGCAAAGTGTTCAACGACCGCCAAAGATCCATCGCCAATCAAGACAAAATCTGCATCCTTGGGACTATCAACTCTCTTTACCTTTTGGCTAGAACGCTTCAGAAAGTGAAGAAGGACCTCTATGTTTCCCTGGTCGCCGTTGTTATTGAAGTATTCCGGTTCGAAGGTGAAGTAAGTAATCATTTGGCAAGTCCCAGGTGTCTGCGTGTACGGCGCATCGCATCTGCGCTAAACAAGATGGTGTGCTTCTTCCCCGGTAGCGCTACAAACTTATCCGCAGCCAGAGTCGGGTCTTTCTCGATCTCCTTAACTTCCACACCGGCGAAATAAAGACGGAGGGCGAGGTCATAGGCATTAGAGCCTGCAACCAAATCGACCTTCTTTAGTTTGGTGAAGTTGACTGTCCAAAGCCAGCTTGGGTCATGGATGTCAGACCCAGCCATTAGCATCAGTGGCTTTTCTTCACCGCTGAGCTCGTCGAGGTTGAGTTGAAAACTCGTTGGATTCTGCACCAATCGAAGGTTTACTCTGCGCTCACTAATCGTGACCATTTCGTTTCGAGCAAAGACGCGGTTGGAACTAATCAATTCCCTTGTCACTTTCTCAAAATCCAAACTTACGATTTTGCTGGCGGCAACAATAGCGAGAGCATCGTTGATGGCATGTTCAGGTCTGGTGGAGGCAGTTGGTAGTTTTCTCGAGCCGAGTCGTATCTCAAAACTATCCTTGCCAAAGACAGTCGCCTCAGTTTTGATCTCTCTAGGTTTACCGAAGTTGAAGGCATAGCGCGGTGCAGACTTCGACCTGAGAATTGCGGCAGATGCTCCAACCGCTGCCGGATTCCTCAAGTACTTCAGCTGATTTAGGTTCGGGTCATCGGCATTGATTACAACGTTCTCAACCGAGGCGGCTACCTCGGCCAACCGCTGAACTACAAAGGAAGGGTCATTGAACCGATCAAGCTGATCACTCAGTACATTGGTAAGAACGGCCAATCTCGGTTTCAGCTCTAGCAGCGGCCGGATATGACCTTCATCCACCTCTAGTACAGCAATGTCAAAGTCGAATCCCCCGCGAATGCTCATCTTGGAAATCACTGCGGATAGTAGTCCCTGCTTTATGTTCGCAGTTGAGTTATTGGTGAAGACCCTTAGGCCGTGGGCTTGCAGTATTTGAGAAAGAAGGTTGGTGGTCGATGACTTTCCAGCACTGCCGCTAACAATCACTATTCCCTGGGGAAGTTTCGAGAGAGTGTCGGCTAGGAAATTTGGCCAAAACTTAGAAACAACCAGACCAGGAAGAGCGGACCCTCCCCCAGGCCTCAGCCTTCGGATAAGACCTCGAAGTGTCTTTCCCAGCAAAACGGCTAGGACGTAATTCATCTAGTTATCCAGATAGTCGCGAAGTAGCTGTGAGCGAGATGGGTGGCGAAGTTTCGACATTGTCTTTGATTCAATCTGTCGGATTCGCTCTCTGGTTACCCCGAATTTCTCCCCTATTTGGTCAAGGGTCATTTGCACGCCATCTCCCAATCCAAATCGGGAGCGAATAACTCCGGCTTCGCGAGGGTGCAGGCTGTCTAGAACTCGCTCAAGCTCCTGCTGAAGCATCGAGAAGCCGACAGCGTCTGCAGGAACGACAGCCTCGGTGTCTTCAATAAGATCACCAAACTCGCTGTCCCCATCTTCACCAAGCGGGGTGGAAAGAGAAATTGGTTCACGGCCGTACTTCTGAACTTCAACAACTTTCTCTGGAGTCATATCTAGCTCTGCTGCCAATTCCTCAGGAGTCGGTTCTCGTCCTAGATCTTGCAGAAGTTGTCTCTGAACACGAGCTAACTTGTTTATGACTTCAACCATGTGCACTGGAATACGAATCGTTCGAGCCTGGTCTGCCATGGCGCGAGTAATGGCCTGGCGAATCCACCACGTTGCGTAGGTAGAGAACTTGTAACCCTTGGTGTAGTCAAACTTCTCTACCGCGCGAATTAGACCAAGGTTTCCCTCTTGGATAAGGTCAAGGAATTGCATACCTCTGCCGGTGTAGCGCTTTGCAAGCGAGACAACCAGACGGAGGTTTGCCTCTAGAAGGTGGCTCTTGGCTCGCTGGCCATCTTTTACCACCCAGTTCAGGTCGCGACGTTCCGATGGAGATAGCTTCTTGGTGGTAGCTAGCTTTTCCTCTGCAAACAGTCCAGCCTCAATCCGTTTTGCGAGCTCTACTTCAAGCTCAGCATTAAGCAGCGCAACTTTTCCAATTTGCTTTAGATAATCCTTGACAGGATCCGCAGTTGCTCCGCTGATTGTTAGGTTCTGTACAGGAATGTCGTCATCATCGTCGCTAATAACAATCAAATCTGATGGAAGTTGAACCTTGCGATCTGCTTCGTCATCTTCTTCAACCGTTAGATCAACTGCCTCTTGCGCCTCGGCAACAATTGCCTCAACACTCTCTAGATCAGCCTCTTCGATGTCTTCTTCGTCATCTTCTAGCTCGGGATCTCCCGGCTTTCCAGACTTAGCTTTTTCCTTAAGGCTCTTCTGCTTTTCGGGTATGGCTTTTTTGGCGCTAACTTTTTCCTTGACAGCCTTTGCTGGCTTTGCCTTGATTGGTTTAGCACTTGCCTTGGAAGGCTTCGTCTTCAGCGGCTTGGACTCAGACGTCTTCTGAACTTTTGCCTTCGCTGTTTTCGGATCAACCTTCTTAGCTTTTGCCGGAGCTGCTTTGGCTGCTGGCTTTAATTTCTTGCTTGTCGAAATCTTGGAAGGTTTGACATCTTTCTTAGGCTCAGTTTTCTTCACCGAGGCCTTTTTCACGGGAGCCTTAGCCACAGCCTTACTTGGTTTAGGTAGGGCGGACTTAGGCGCAGGCTTTTTGTCTGCGACCTTCTTTAGCGGCTTGACTTCCTGAGTCTTCTGGGCAGGCTTGAGCTTGGCCTTAGAAGCAGCAGGTTTAGTCTTGGTGGCTGCGATGATGTCCTCTTCCGGGCAGGATATAAACCCTTGTCAAGTACCTGAAAAAGGACCTGAAAGGGTTTAGAGCGCTAATTATGCCACCTGAGGTGGGCATTCCCTAGACAAAAGGCCAAAAAGGGCTGAATTATTCCTTATCGCCCTCGGTGTTGCGTCGAAGGGTCGCAAGATACTTTTCCAGCTCATCGGCTATCTGATCGGCCGAAGGAGGCTGGCCAGAAGGTCTTCCTAATGGGGCTCTTGCCGGAGCGGTTTCGCCATTGGCATAACCCTGCTCAAGAGTCTGAATTAGCTTGCTCAGCTCAGGGTTGTCCTGCACCTGTGTGTTTACCTTGCTTTCAAAAGCATTGGCACGCTCTCGAAGTTCATCCGAAGGAAAAACCAAACCGGTGGCAGCAGTAATTAGTTCTAGTCCACTGAGGGCAGACTTGGGAACTTCATTGTCGGCCAAATAGTGCGGAACAAGCAGCACAAAGCCAGCGACATTGAACCCCGATTGAATCAGTCGATACTCAAGAAGGTGGACGATGTTGCCGGGAACCTGGGTTTGCGGTTTCCACTCTGAAAAGCGGTCAATCATCTCTTTTCTGTTCCCGCTAACCGTTACGCCGGTTGCACGAGTGTGCGGGATTGGGAAGGGAATCGCGTGCACCCAGGTGAATGAACTTATTTCATACCTCTGTGCTATCTCTACAACCGCATTGGCAAAGCTCTCCCACTTCATGTCGGGTTCATAGCCCTCTAGCAAGAGGAAGGACTGATCGGCCTCATCCTTCATCAAATAGATGGCTAGATTGGCAGGCTCGTAGCTGTCAATGTGATCCTTCTCGAAGTAGAGGATTGGTCGCCTTGATCGATAATCGAGCAATTCGTCATTGTCGAACTTGATAGCCACTTCGTTTTCAAGGTTGGCAAAAAGGTGCTCGCTGAGCTGCTGGACCGTAGCACCTGAGTCACTGAAGCCCGTCAGGAGTGCAACCATCGGTAGCCCCTTGGCCTGCGGCGCATACTCTCTATATATAGAGCTCATAGCCCGATAATAACCCACCTAAACTTGTCAGTTATGCACGAAGTTACCCTTATTACTCAATTACCAACCACTCCACACCAGCTGGCAATTCCCTTTGAAAACAGTGAATCGATTGCCAAGCATGGACTTACTGTTCCCGAATTACACCTTGGGCTATTCAAGGCAGAGACGAAGACGGGTAGCGTTGCTCGAATTCCTATCGGACAGTCCGTCGCCATCTTGATTGGCGGAGAGCAGCCGATAAGGGATTTTGTTGCTACGGCGGTTCGAAATGCATCCACTGCTGCGCCGCTAGTGATTGATTTGCGCGGAAAGGCAGAGAATGTTCTAGCCGCCGCTGAAGCTGCTCTGCTAGCCATCAAGACTCCGACCTCATACAAATCAGATGCAAAGAATGAGACCGTGCAGGTTGAGCTGCTTGTCGATCAAGAGATTTCCATCACACCTGCTGAGGTGGTGGCACGAGAAGTTATTCGGGCTAGAGAAATCATTAACATGCCCGCTAACGATCTCTATCCGCAGATTGTTGCCGAGAAGGTGAAGACATTCGCCGAGGGCCTTCCGGTCACGATAGAAATCTGGGACGAACAAAGACTTGAAAGAGAAAACTGCGGTGGAATCCTCGGTGTTGGAAGAGGATCAGTTAGGCCACCTCGGCTGGTAAAGATCGAATACAAAGGTGGCGGCAAACACATTGGACTGGCCGGCAAGGGAATCACTTTCGACACCGGCGGACTTTCACTTAAGCCACCAGAGGGAATGGTCGGTATGAAATACGACATGGCCGGTGCCGCAACAGTGCTAGCAGCAACTCTGACCATTGCTCGCCTTGGAATCAAGGTGAATGTCACTACCGTTTTATGTCTTGCGGAGAACATGCCCTCGGGTTCTGCTACCAGACCTGGCGATGTTCTCAAGATGCGAAATGGTAAAACCGTTGAGGTCCTAAACACCGATGCAGAGGGTCGATTGGTTTTGGCCGATGGGTTGTCGCTACTTAGTGAGCTCAAACCCGATCACATCATTGATGTAGCAACGCTCACTGGAGCAGCGAGCATTGCCCTAGGCAAGAGGCACTCAGGACTCATGGGATTTGGGCCAGTGATTTCTGCCGTTCAGACCGCTGCGCAGGAAACTGGAGAGCTGGTCTGGCACATGCCACTGGCTCAGGAGCTGAAGGAGCTGCTGTCGAGCGAATTGGCAGATATGACTAATGCCAAGATTGGAAATCGCGCCGGCGGCATGCTCCTTGGTGGGCTGTTTCTTCAAGAGTTCGTTGCCAAAGATTCATCTTGGGCCCATCTCGATATTGCCTCTGCGGCAAACAATGATGGCTCGCCATACTCGGTCTATCCGGCTGGAGCGACCGGTGTGATGATCCGCACACTCGTCCAACTGGCTAAAAACCTCGCTGGTGCCAAGTAGTAGACTTTGCTGTTGTTTGAGCGAGATAGGGCCTAAATGGCAGAGCACAATTTCGATTTGGTAATCCTCGGTGCTGGTTCTGGCGGATACTCAGCCGCTCTTCGAGCTGCCCAGCTTGGTATGAAGGTTGCCCTAATTGAAAAAGACAAGCTTGGCGGAACATGTCTTCACCGCGGTTGTATTCCAACTAAAGCACTTCTCCACTCTGCTGAGGTAGCCGATACCGCCAGGGACGCAGCTAACTACGGTGTGCAAGCAACGCTCAACGGCATTGACATGACTCAGGTAAACAAGTATCGAGACTCGATTGTCGACAAACTATATAAAGGTCTCACCGGACTGGTTGGTGGCAAACCGATTACCTATGTGACTGGCGAGGGTCGAATGACTGGACCAAAGACCATCACCGTCGGAGCCGATACCTACACCGGAAAGTTCCTACTTCTGGCGACCGGTTCTGTAACAAAAACCCTAGGGATTCAGATCGGTGGCAGGGTTATAACTAGTGACCAAGCACTTCAGATGGACTGGGTTCCCGGCAAAGTTGCAATTCTTGGTGGTGGCGTTATCGGCGTTGAGTTCGCTTCGATTTGGCGCTCTTTCGGCGCTGAGGTGGTAATCATCGAAGGACTTGATCGACTTGTTCCAAACGAAGAGCCGGTAATTAGCAAGGCACTCGATCGCGCATATCGCAAACGTGGCATTGAATCGAAACTTGGCAACAAGTTCAAATCTGTCACCCAAACACCTTCGTCCGTAGAGGTAGAGCTCGAAAATGGCGAGAAGGTAAGTGCTGACATTTTGTTAGTTGCCGTCGGAAGAGGACCCAACGCCACCGGCTTTGGTTTTGAAGAGCAGGGCGTAAAGATGGATAGAGGTTGGGTTCTGACAAATGACCGCCTCATGACCAATCTTCCAGGCGTATATGCCGTAGGTGACATAGTTCCTGGATTGCAGTTGGCCCATCGAGGCTTCATGCAAGGAATCTTTGTGGCAGAGGAACTAGCTGGCCTTAAGCCGAAGAAGGTGGATGAGATGGGTATCCCCCGCGTCACCTACTGCGAACCAGAAATTGCTTCTATCGGACTTACTGAGGCTCAGGCTCGAGAGAAGTTTGGCGACAAGGTTGCAACGTACGAATACAACCTGGCAGGAAATGGCAAGAGCAACATTCTTGGAACCACTGGTGTCATCAAGTTGATCAGGCAGGTTGACGGTCCAGTGGTTGGATTCCACATGATTGGCTCCAGAGCCGGAGAGCAAATTGGTGAGGCCCAGTTAATTGTGAACTGGGAGGCTTACCCTGAAGATGTAGCACCACTTGTTCATGCACACCCAACCATGAACGAGGCAATTGGCGAGGCACACCTGGCTCTCGCCGGCAAACCACTCCACGCACACGCATAAAGTAAGGCGATTGAAATGGCTGATGTAGTACTCCCTGCACTGGGCGAATCGGTAACTGAAGGAACGGTTACCCGCTGGCTGAAGAAAGTCGGTGACAGTGTGAGCGTGGATGAGCCACTGGTAGAAATCTCTACCGACAAGGTAGACACCGAGATTCCAAGCCCTGTAGCTGGAGTGATTCAGCAAATTCTCGTCAAAGAGGATGAGACAGTGGCTGTTGGAGCAGTCCTGGCCGTTGTTGGAGATGGGGCAGCTGCTGCAACTACACCCGCTGTTACACCTACACCCGTTACATCTACGCCCCCAGCAGCACCTGTAGCTCCGGTCGCCCCAATTACTCCTCCCGTGGTGCCAGCTCCGGTTTCAGCTATAGCTACTCCAGTTGCCCCTGCACCTGTTGCACCGCCTGCTCCACCTGCACCGGTTGCTGCCCCTGCGATGCCTGTGGTCTCTGCACCAGTAGTTGCACCACCAGCTTCTACTCAAGGCACTGACTCAGACCCAAACTATGTCACTCCAATTGTGAGGAAACTAGCTAGTGATCTTGGTGTGAACCTCGCCAATGTGAGAGGCACAGGCGTTGGTGGCAGGATCCGAAAAGAAGATGTTGAAGCGGCAGGAGCCCAACCTGCTCACTCTCCCGCAGCCGCCCAGGTAGCTGCCCCTGCAGTTGCCAGCGCACTGCGCGGTACACGTGAACCGATGACAAGGCTGCGCCGAGTACTGGCAGAACGTGCGGTTGCTTCTATGCAGCAGACGGCTCAGCTGACTTCAGTTGTTGAAGTTGATGTCACGAACGTTGCCAACCTGCGCGATAGAACAAAGAATGACTTCCTTGCAAAGACTGGCGTGAAGCTAAGTTTCATGCCGTTTTTCACGCTAGCGGCAGCCGAAGCACTCAGAGCTCATCCAAAAATCAACAGCAGCGCGGAAGGCGACCAGATTGTTTACCATGACGGCGAGAACATTTCCTTCGCCGTTGACACAGAGCGAGGACTGCTAACTCCAGTAATTAGAGGTACAGCTTCACTGTCTATTGCACAACTCGCCAAGCAGATTGCCGATTTAGCTGACAGGACTCGCAGCAACCAGCTAAAGCCAGACGAGCTCTCGGGTGGAACATTCACCGTAACCAACACTGGTTCTCGTGGTGCTCTGTTTGACACCCCGGTTGTCTTCCTCCCCCAGTCAGCAATTCTTGGAACTGGCATCGTCACTAAGCGCCCAGCGGTGGTTCTCGATGCTTCGGGTAATGAAGCTATTGCTATTCGTTCCATGGTGTATCTGGCTCTGAGCTACGACCACAGAATTATTGATGGTGCCGATGCTGCAAGATATCTAACCGATGTTAAGAAGCGTCTTGAAGAGGGCAGGTTTGAAGCCAACCTTGGCATCTAATCTTCAAATTCGCGGAACAAAAAATGCCTGTTTTTGAAAGGGTGGCTTTCGCGCCCAACTACCTCGGGTACCAAGAAGGTTTTGAGCTACAAAAAAAGGTACACGCTGAGGTTGTAGCCGGCAGCCGTCCCGACACAGTTTTACTGCTAGAGCACCAGAGTGTCTACACCGCAGGAAAACGCACTGAGCTCAGTGAGCTCCCTGATGATGGCTCGGAGTTTGTTGAGACTAATCGCGGAGGAAAGATCACCTGGCACGGACCAGGTCAGCTGGTTGGTTATCCGATCATGCATCTTCCCAAGCCCATTGATGTTGTCGGATATGTCCGCTACCTAGAGCAAGTTTTGATTGACTCAATTGCCGAATTTGGAATAGCGGGGATCAGGGTTCCTGGACGAACAGGTGTTTGGGTAGATACCGCCAATGGCGCTGAGAAGGTTGCCGCTATCGGAATTCGAGTTGCAGAAAAAGTGACCATGCACGGATTCGCTCTCAACTGCAGCAATTCACTAGAGCCCTTTGAGCACATAGTTGCCTGTGGAATCGCCGATGCTAAGGCCACGACACTAAGTGTCTTAGCATCTAGGGAGATAACACCACTTGCAGCCGCTAGCCTGATTGAGCAGAAAATGGGAGAAATACCAAATGCCAGAGGCTAATCCACAGCGAAAGTTACTGAGACTGGAAGTTCGCAACAGCTCAGTGCCGATTGAGCGCAAACCCGAGTGGATTAGAACAACCGCAAAAATGGGGCCTGAGTACAAGCAGCTGCACTCACTTGTCAAAGAGCAGGATCTGCACACAGTTTGCCAGGAGGCTGGTTGCCCAAACATATTTGAGTGCTGGGAAGACCGAGAGGCTACTTTTCTAATTGGCGGATCTCAATGTACGAGACGCTGTGACTTTTGCCAGATTGACACAGGACGTCCGGCCGCTTTTGATGCGGATGAGCCAAGAAGAGTTGGCGAGTCTGTTGCAAAAATGCAACTTAGATACGCGACAGTAACTGGAGTCGCGAGAGATGATCTTCCTGATGAAGGCGCATGGCTTTATGCAGAAACAATCCGGCAGATTCACATGCAATCACCTGGCACTGGAGTAGAGATCTTGGTTCCAGACTTTTCTGGAAATCCCGCACACCTCAACCAAGTCTTCGACGCTCTTCCAGAGGTTTTTGCTCACAACGTCGAGACAGTTCCCAGAATCTTTAAGCGAATTAGACCTGCCTTCGACTATGCCAGATCACTAGATGTAATTACCCAGGCTAGAAACTACGGACTTGTAACAAAGTCAAACCTGATTCTCGGTATGGGAGAAGAAAAGCAAGAAATTGTTACAGCCCTAGAGGATCTACACAATGCAGGAACTGACATAGTGACAATTACTCAGTATCTGCGGCCAACCCCAAGACACCACCCCGTTGAGCGCTGGGTCAAGCCAGAAGAGTTCGTCGAGCTCGCCAAGATTGCCGAAGGAATTGGTTTTCTTGGTGTTCTTGCTGGTCCCCTGGTCCGTTCTAGCTATCGTGCGGGAAGACTCTGGGCACAAAGCATGCTCAGCAAAGGCAGAGTCATTCCAGAAAATCTGCGTCATTTAGCCGAGAAATTGGAATTCGCCCAAGCCAGCGCAATTGCCTAACTAAACTAGGCGCGTGGCAAAGAAGGATAAAGAACCCGGCAGGATGCGCCAGCTCTGGCGCGTCTATAAAGTTACCGCGAAAAACGACCCCTCAAGCGTGTGGGTGGCGGCACTTGGATTCCTTCTTGCACTTGCAGCAGGTCTACTGATTGGTTTCCTACTCGGTGGCGGCGAGCCTTGGAGCCTTACTCTCTGGACCATCACCGGAATTACCTCTGGACTACTGATTGCGATGATCATTATGTCTCGCAGGGCGGAAAGAAGCGCCTACAAGCAAATCGAAGGGCAGGTAGGGGCTGTTTCCGCAGTTCTAAACTCGCAGATCAGGCGATCTTGGCGAGCAAATCCTGCACCGATAGCTATCAATCCAAAAAGCCGCGAAGCCGTCTATCGAATGATTGGTAAGCCTGGAGTGGTTTTGATTGGCGAGGGCCAGGGGGCTAGAGTCACCCAGATGCTTCAGGATGAAGCCCGCAAGATTCAAAAAATTGCCCCTGGGGTCACAATCCATCAGCTAAAAGTCACCACCGACGACAGTGGTGTCAGGATTTACAACCTACTGAAGACTGTCTACAAGCTAAAAAAGAGCCTGAGCCGAGCCGAAGTTACGGCAGTGGCTAACCGTGTCGAATCCCTGGGCGGCTTCTCCATGCCTATCCCCAAGGGAATCGACCCAATGCGGGTCAGGCCACCCAAGCGCAAGGGTTAACATTTCTGAAACAATTTGCAGCTAGGTTTTAGCTGTTCCCTCTGGGACCCATGCCAACGAAGAGAGAGAAACTCATGTTTAAAAACGCATCCGAGGTTCTGAAATACATCAAGGACAACGACGTAAAGTTCGTTGACGTTCGCTTCACTGACCTGCCTGGTGTTCAGCAGCACTTCAACCTTCCTGTCTCCCAAATTGATGAAGCCTTCTTTGCCAATGGCCAGCTGTTTGATGCTTCTTCGATTAGAGGATTTGCATCAATTCACGAAAGTGACATGCAGCTAATCCCAGACGTCACCACAGCCTGGCTAGATCCGTTCAGAGTCGAAAAGACCCTGATTATGAACTTTGACATCTACAACCCAAGAAACGGTGAGCTATATCACCGCGATCCTCGACAGGTTGCCCATAAGGCTGAGCGTTACCTTCAGTCCACTGGAATTGCTGACACCGCATTCTTCGCGCCTGAGGCCGAGTTCTTCATCTTCGATGAGGTTAGGTATGAGGTTAAGTCAAACACCGCATTCCATTTCGTTGACTCAATCGAAGGAACCTGGAACACCGCGAGAGTTGAAGAAGGTGGCAACCTAGGAAACAAGACTCCATTCAAAGGTGGCTACTTCCCTGTTCCTCCAGTAGATCACCTGGCCGACATTCGCGACGCGATTGTTTTAGAGCTTGAGGCTGCTGGACTGTCGGTAGAGAGATCACACCACGAAGTTGGAACTGCTGGTCAGTGTGAAATCAACTACAAATTTGACACTCTCGTCAAGTCCGCAGATGACATCTTGAAATTCAAGTACATCGTAAAGAACGTTTCTCACCAGTTCGGCAAGACGGCAACATTTATGCCAAAGCCTCTGTTTGGAGACAATGGCTCTGGTATGCACGTTCACCAGTCACTTTGGAAAGATGGCAAGCCATTGTTCTATGACGAGAAGGGTTACGGAGGATTGAGTGATCTAGCTCGCTGGTACATCGGCGGACTACTCAAGCACGCACCATCAATGCTGGCTTTCACCAACCCCAGCGTTAACTCCTACCACCGCCTGGTGCCTGGATTTGAAGCACCAGTTAACCTGGTTTACTCTGCGGGTAACCGATCGGCTGCAATTCGTATCCCAATGACAGGATCGAATCCAAAAGCCAAGCGAATTGAATTCCGAGCACCAGACAGTTCAGGAAATGCCTACTTGGCATTTGCTGCAATGCTGATGGCTGGACTGGACGGAATCAAGAACCGGATCGAGCCTCACGCACCTGTAGACAAGGACCTCTATGAGCTCCCACCAGAGGAAGCTAAGGCAATCCCACAGGTGCCAGGTTCACTGGAAGGTGTTCTAGATAACCTCGAAAAGGATCACGAGTACTTGATGCAGGGCAACGTCTTTACCGAAGACCTAATTGAGACCTGGATTGACTACAAGCGTGAAAAGGAACTCAAGCCAATGGCTCAAAGACCACACCCTTACGAGTTCGAACTTTATTACGGAGTGTAAGCAGCAGAACAAAGGGGCGATCTTGGTCGCCCCTTTTTTCATTTCTAGAACAGCTGCTCGTACGCCCGTCGAGCTTTGCGCGTGGCAGCCAAATAATCTGCTTCCAATTCGCCAGCCGCCCCTGGCTGGTATTCAAGAATTCGAGCAGTGGCCTCCAATGCCCTTCGATCTGTTGGAAGTAGATCAATCAGCTTGTCAATCGCTAACACCAGAGCACTGCGACAGCGAGATGCAATTAGCCAGCCTGCTCGAAGGTTCTCGGCCTGCTCTTTAGAAAACTCTCCTAGCTTTTGAAGGTGTTCAAGTGCTTCAAGAGTGCCAAGAACTCTAAGCTCTGGCTTTTGATAGGCAAGTTTCATTTGATACAGCTGAACAACCCACTCAACATCGCTGATTGAGCCTCGACCAAGCTTTAGGTGTCTAGCAGGATCAGCCCCCATGGGTAAGCGTTCACTTTCAACCCGCGCCTTTATGCGTTTGATCTCGGTCAATTGCGAAGCCGAAAGCTCTGCTGGGTAGCGATAGCTGTCAATTAGGGAAGTAAATTTGTTGGCTAGATCATCATCCGCACCCAAGACTCTGGCCCTGAGCAGAGCCTGAAACTCCCAGGTGTCAGCCCACTTCTCGTAATAAGCCCGATAACTCTCGAGTGATCTAACTCTCGGACCATTTTTCCCCTCAGGTCTTAGACCAAGATCCAATTCAAATTCAAGTAGAGAATCTTTGGTCATGCTCATGATGAAGGAAGCAATCTTCTCGGCCTCAAGTTGGGCGTCGCTCTCTTCTGATTGGTAGACGAACATGGCATCTGCGTCAGATCCGAAGCCAAGCTCTCTTCCACCCCAGCGGCCCATTGCTACGATTACGAAATTCATCTGAGAATTCAGCTGGCGTCGGGCAAGGCTAAGCGCTGCCAACAGATAGCTGTCCACAAGGTCGGAAAGGCCGGCAGAGATCTGGCTCAGCGTGAGGTTGCCTAAAACTGCCCCAATTGCAATTCTCAGCACCTCGCGACGTCTAATCTGCCGCAATAGCTCAGCTGCTTCTTCATCACTCGCTCTTTCAATGACTGAATTCATTTCCTGAGTGAGCTTCTCAAGACTTAGTGGCGTCAGCGAGTCAGCATCACCAAACCAGGCAGATGAGTCAGGAATGTGTTCCAACATCCTGGCTATGAAGGATGAGGAAGACAGCACTCTCATCAAGCGCTCTGCAGCACCAGAAGAATCCCTGAGCATTCTGAGGAACCAGTGAGTCTCTCCTAGTGCCTCACTGAGCCTTCTAAAGCTCAGTAGCGCCCTGTCTGGTTCAATGCCTTCAGCCATCCAGCGAATCAAAACTGGAAGCAGAGTTTTCTGGATGGTTGCCCTGCGGGAAACTCCTCCAGTCAGGGCAGAAATGTGTCTAATTGCGCCAGCGGAGTCAACGAAACCCAGTGCAGCAAGGCGCGAGCTAATAGCCTCGTCGCTCAGCTTTACCTCGCCGTGACTCAGTTGGGCAGTTGCTGCTAGCAGTGGTCGATAGAACACCGAGTCGTGAAGCAGCGCAACCTGTTGTCTGGTGCTATCAAGTTTTTCCCTCAAATCTTCAGCAGACCAACTTAGATCTATGCTTCTCGCTATTGCCCGCAGCTCCGAGTCATCAATCGGGATTAGATGAGTGCGGCGCAGCCGCGCTAGCTGAATACGATGCTCGACAACTCTCAAAAACTGATAACTAGCCTTGAGTGCCTGTCTGTCTTGGCGTGCTATTAGTCCAGCATCACTGAGTGAATCCAGGGCTGACAGAGTGTCCATAACCCGCAGAGATTCCTCACCCACGCCATGGACAAGCTGAATCAACTGGGCAGTAAATTCAACATCACGCAATCCCCCTCGGCCCAATTTGATGTCTCGTTGAATCTCGTCCTTGGACAGATTTTCGAGTACCCGCTTCCTGAGGTGACGAGTACTCTCGACAATTCGGCTGCGTTCTGGATAGGCCCAAATCAATGGTTTTATCTTCTCGATGTACTTGTTGCCCAGCTGCTGACTACCAGCTGAAAAACGTGCCTTGAGAAGGGCCTGGAACTCCCAAGGCTCAGCCCACTTTTCGTAATAAGCGAAGTGTGCATCGAGCGACCTGACGAGAGCACCGCTCTTCCCCTCTGGCCTAAGATTTGGATCTACCTGCCATAGACCCGGTTCAACCCCGGGTTCATAGATACAAGCCGCCATTCGTGTGGCAAGTTTGGTAGCGACATCTAGATAGTCACCGCTGCCGTCGGCAACATAAATAACGTCGACATCGGAAATGTAGTTGAGCTCTCTCGCTCCTGTCTTTCCCATAGATATAACGGCCAGCTGGCATTCGCTGAGTGATCTTTCATCCAGCTTTCCCTCCGCCAACAACTCATTCCTTGCAACGATGAGTGCGGCTGCAAGCGTCCTATCGGTCAGATCAGCAAGGCTTGCGGCCACCCTCTGAAATACATCAAAAGGACTTTCGCTATTGAGGTCAAAATCAATAATGCTCATTAGAGATCTTCGATACGACTTTCGCAGGTCTGATCTGGAAGAAGATAAAACTTCGCCACCGGGCAGTGTTGGAGGCTTTAGGAAAATCTCCAATAGGTCTAGGTCACGCAGAAGAATTTCAACCGTTTCATCGGAAATACCAAGAACTCTGCATAATCTGAGTGAACTGTTTGGATTTGAAAGGCACTGTTTGGTGAGTTTCGGTTCCTTCTCAGCTAGCCGCAGCAGGGAATTCAGGGCTCTGTCAGGAGAGGCGGCCTTGGACAGCGGCTCAAGTGCTGCGTGACCCCAGTCCCCGACTAAGGCGACGAGTGAGTCAAGTTTGGTGACAGTTTCAGTGAGGGACTCAAAGCCGAGTCTTGCCAGTTCGCTAAGGGGGTTACTGCGAGATTGCATCTAGAGAGTTCGCAAGTTTTGCTCAATCTCAAACGCAGTCACCTGCGAGCGATACTCTGCCCATTCATTTCGCTTGTTTGCTAGAACGAAGCTAAAGACTGATTCGCCCAGTACCTCCGCAGCCAGCTCAGAGGATTCCAGCTTGCGAATAGCGTGATCAAGAGATTGCGGCAAAGACTCAATGCCCATGGCTTTTCTTTCAAGGTCAGTCAGTGACCAAACATCATCCTCGGTCTCCGCCTGAAGTTCATAGCCATTTTCAATGCCCTTCAGACCTGCGCCAAGCAAAAGGGCGTAGGCAAGGTAAGGATTAGCGGCTGAGTCCATGGCTCGGTATTCAATTCTGGTGCTCTGCGCCTTCTCCGGCTTGTGCAGAGGAATTCGAATGAGTGCACTGCGGTTATTGTGAGCCCAGCTGACGTAGCTCGGAGCTTCTCCTCCGCCCCAAAGACGCTTGTAGCTATTCACAAACTGGTTCGTAACCAGAGTAATTTCTGGAGCGTGCCGCAGAATGCCGGCCATGAATTGCCTTGCGGTATTTGACAGATGGTACTTTGCAGAAGGATCAAAGAAGGCATTCTTGTCACCTTGGAATAGCGAGAAGTGGGTGTGCATTCCGCTGCCAGGGTGATTGGTAAAGGGCTTGGGCATAAATGTTGCGTATACACCCTGCTCTATTGCGACTTCCTTGACGACGGTTTTGAAAGTCATGACATTGTCTGCCATGGAAAGTGCATCGGCATAACGAAGGTCGATCTCGTTTTGACCTGGTCCGCCCTCGTGATGAGAAAACTCAACCGAGATTCCCAGTTGCTCCAACATTGTGACTGCACGCCTTCGAAAATCGTGAGCTGTTCCCCCGGGAACGTTGTCAAAGTAGCCAGCATTGTCAACCGGCTGTGGAAGTCCGTCGGCACCAAGCTCAGCTGACTTCAAAAGGTAAAACTCGATTTCAGGATGAACATAGAAACTAAAGCCAAGAGAGGCTGCCTTATCTAAAGCGCGTCTGAGAACGTTTCTTGGGTCCGCGGCTGCAGGCTTACCATCCGGAGTTGCAATGTCGCAGAACATCCTGGCAGCTGGGTCAACGGTGCCTCTCCAGGGAAGTATCTGGAAAGTGCTGGGGTCGGGCATAGCAAGCATGTCGGCTTCTGAGGTTCTTGCGAGGCCCTCGATAGCGGAACCATCGAAACCAATACCCTCGGCAAAAGCCCCCTCAATTTCTGCCGGAGCTACTGCAACAGACTTCAAAGTGCCTGCCACGTCCGTAAACCAAAGGCGGATGAATTTGACCCCGCGCTCCTCAATTGTGCGCAGTACGAACTCTTGCTGCTTGTCCATATGCCCTCCTGAACCTGTCTATAGGCTAGTGGTTGTGCGAGAAATCCGTATTGGCTTCGGTCAGATCAACCCTGTGGTTGGCGATTTGGAGCACAACTTTGCACAGGTACTCTCCCAGCTCAAGCAGGCTCACGGAAAAGTTGACCTGGCGGTTTTTGGGGAACTCGCTCTCTGCGGCTACCCGCTCGGCGATCTAAGCTACCGATCAGACATCATCGAGAAAACTGAAGCTAAACTCGCCCAGCTGGTTCAGGCATCGAAGGATTTTCCAGGTCTAACCGTGGTCATAGGGCACGTTTCCAAGGCAAAGCATCATGACCCATCACAGGTTTCATTCGCCATCGCGCACAATTCCGCCACCGTTTTCTCCGAAGGTGTCGTTGTAGGTAGCTATCACAAAAAGCGGCTTCCTAACTATGACGTTTTCGATGACTGGAGAAACTTTGTGCCAGGTTCCGAAGAGCTGATATTCCAGCTGCACGGAAAAAAGGTTGCCGTTGCCATCTGTGAGGACATTTGGGACCAAGACGCCACACAAGCTAAAGCTCTTGTGAAACAACAAGTAGAGCTCCTGATAGTTCCGAACGGTTCCCCCTACACACGATCGAAGCAGTCAGAGCGAAGAGCAGCTGCGAGAAAGTTCCAGCAAGGCTTCGCGCTCGCGTACTGCAATCTAAGTGGTGGCCAGGACGACCTGGTCTTCGATGGGGATAGCTTCCTGCTTGATGCGGAAGGGAACGAAATTTTCAGAGCTCCATCAGGTCAAGGTCTTTTTGTTGAAACTCAGCCATTAGATGAGATTCGAGATGACGACCCAGAGCGACTATTCCAAGTCTTGGTAACGGGTTTGCGCGACTACTGCACAAAGAACGGTCAAGGAAAAATTGTTCTTGGGCTTTCGGGAGGAATCGACAGTGCGCTCAGCTGCGCCATTGCCTCGGAGGCAATTGGTGCAGAGAATGTTCTCGGGGTCGCCCTACCTTCGCGCTACTCATCTGATCACTCAATAACTGATGCAAAGGCTCTGGCAAAGAATCTCGGATGTGAATACCGAGAGATTCAAATTGAAGGACCCCATTCTTCAGTTGAGAAGCTACTCACGCTAAGTGAACTAGCCAAAGAAAACCTCCAGGCACGATTGCGTGCAGTGATTCTCATGGGAATTTCAAATACGGAAGGCCGACTCCTTTTGAGTACCGGTAATAAGTCAGAAATTGCAGTTGGTTACTCGACCATCTATGGAGATGCGGCGGGTGGATTCGCACCCATCAAGGACGTCCTAAAGACTGATGTCTGGTGGCTCGCGAAGTGGTTCAATCAGGCAAAAGGAAAAGAAGTCATTCCGCAATCTTCAATCACTAAAGCTCCCTCTGCAGAGCTAAGGCCAGGCCAGAAGGATCAGGACTCACTACCCGACTACCAAATCCTGGACGACATCCTCAGACTGCTGATCGAGAAGTTTGCCACCGTCGATGAGGTTGTTTCACTTGGATTCGACCGTCAGCTCGTTGCTGAAATTGACGAAATGGTTAGGCGGGCTGAATGGAAAAGAAGCCAGGGTGCCATCGGGACAAAGACCACAGTGGTTTCCTTTGGCTCGGGGCGAAGAGTTCCAGTAACAACTAGATTTGGAAAGCTATGAAAATCCGAACAGGCACCCTTGCCGAACTTAAGAAACAGGGCAAAAAGTTTGCCTGCCTTACCTCTTATGATCAGCAGACGGCTGAGATTTTTGACTCCGTTGGCATCGAGGTGATTTTGGTTGGCGACAGTGCCAGTAACACTGTTTTGGCGAATGACACCACGATTCCTATTTCACTAGAGGAAATGATTCCATTTGGCAAAGCAGTAGCTAGAAGTGCGAAGAGTTCTCTTGTCGTCTTTGATATGCCCTTCGGAAGCTATGAAGAAGGTGATGCTCAAGCTCTCAGCAATGCCATTCGGGTGATGAAGGAAACTGGAGTAGCCGCAGTCAAGGTCGAAGGAAAAAGGACTTCCCAGATCAAGGCCCTGGTGGAAGCTGGAATACCTGTTATGGGACATGTTGGGTTTACACCGCAAACTGTGCATTCCCTCTCGGGGTTCAAAGTCCAGGGTCGCAACCAGGATGCTGAGCGAGTTCTCGCTGATGCGAAAGCAGTGGAGGAAGCAGGAGCATTTGCCATTGTTCTTGAAATGGTCCCTGCAGATCTGGCCACTGAGATTACCAAAGCACTGTCCATTCCAACCATTGGAATTGGAGCTGGCAATCAGACAGACGGGCAAATTCTGGTTTGGACAGACTTTGCAGGACTAGGGTCAAAGATTCCAAGCTTTGCAAAGCAGTATTTGAATCTTCGCTCTCAACTCGAACAAGCAGCCACTAGCTATCGTGCTGATGTCCAAGCTGGAAAATTTCCATCTGCCGAGCAGAGTTTTAGCTAGTCCTGTTGCTCTTCTTCCTGAGTAATGGCGCGAGCTCGTTCTCTGACGATTTCTTCTGCTCGCAACGCTTCCTGGTAGCTTGCGAATGGACCAATTCGGTCAAGTCCTAAGGACTTCGGACCCTCTTCCACAGTTTTGGTTTTGGTATTGAACCAGTAGCGCTTCTCCATTGGTTCCAACCTACTCCCAAATACAATTTGCCTGATGCCTAAAGATGCCAGCGGTCGACTAATACCAGGGAAAATATTTCCACTTCGTGAAGTCCCAACCTCAATCGCAAGGCCGGAGTATGTGGGAAAGCCTGCGCCCGCACCTCACACCTCAGGCGACAGGTACGACGCGCAAACCATCGACAAAATTAGGCGAGCAAGCAAAATTGCCGCCCAGGCCTTGGAAAAGGTACTTCTCAGTGCTAGAGCAGGTATGACCACTGATGATCTAGATCAAATCGGACACGATTTTCTGGTTTCTCACCATGCCTACCCTTCGACCCTTGGGTATCGAGGTTTTCCTAAGTCCCTATGCACCTCAGTCAACGAAGTGATCTGTCATGGCATTCCAGATGACACCGTACTCGAAGAGGGTGATCTGGTGAATGTTGACGTCAGTGCCTTCATTGATGGAGTTCACGGCGATACCAACGGAACAGTCGTGATAGGTCAGGCGGCGACCGAAATACACGAGCTTGTGGCTAGAACCAAGGAAGCCCTCAATCGTGGAATCAAGGCAGTTGGCCCTGGCCGAGAAGTTAACGTCATCGGTAGGGCAATTGAGAGCTACGCAAAGAGATTCGGTTATGGCGTGGTCAGAGAATTTACAGGTCACGGTGTGGGAACCAGTTTTCACACTGGGCTAATCATTCCCCACTACGACGAACCTGCTTATAACACCATCATCGAACCTGGAATGGTTTTCACAATCGAACCGATGATTACTCTCGGCTCTCACGAGTGGGACATGTGGCAGGACGGCTGGACTGTGACAACCCGCGACAAATCCATCACCG
>VFQS010000432.1_pt1 | contig 48107 bp, 40 predicted proteins | sample 3512361 | NCBI WGS metagenome assembly VFQS01 (sample SAMN10412375, study PRJNA504923) | tailings metagenome | isolation source: Relicate 1 Philex TSF3 active mining | place: Philippines | reverse complement strand
GCCTTGTACGGCTCTGTCACATCTGCAGACACAGCATTACTGGGTTCAATCAATGTTGTTGATGATCGCATAGATAACATAATTAATGGCTCAGAGATATGTAATACATTGATTGTACAAAACTTTATACAATGCACGGGCAATGTTGAAGCAGGAGCTTTCATTACATTGTCAGATATGCGTCTCAAGACTGATATTGAAGAAGTAGTTGATGCATTGGATAAGGTAAAAGCATTACACCCTGTGCTCTACAACTGGCGTGATCTGCAAACCATCAATCCTGGTATGAAAGAACTCGGTTTCTTGGCTCAGGAAGTTGAAGCCGTTGTACCTAACGTCATTTCTACAGGTTCAGATGAAGCACAAACAAAACGTGTAGCTTACGATCGTTTGGTGGCTCTGTTGGTGGGTGCAGTACAAGAACTCGACCGCCGTCTGTCTGCACTGGAACACTAAATATTATTTTACTATTTTTACTATTTCAGAATTTAATAATTGTTATTAACATCTGAAAATACTATATTTTAGTTAGTTATTTCATTACATACACCTTGATATTGTGTGTTCAGTTTTTTATTGTTAAAAAATGCAGAGTCAGATATAACTGTTTTAAAACCGTATGCATTAGAAATTCTGATATCATCAAGCACGTTGTCTTGAACATTTTCAATCAATGTTGGAAGTATAGAAGTATGGATAGCATAACATGCAAATCCGTTAACTCCTTTATCCAGCAATTCGACATAGTGATCGTTGAATGATCTTGCTCGAAACATCATTTGAAGTTTATCGCCGTACCAGCCGAATTTAATGAATTGTGCGTTTGTTGGAATATCTTTTATATATTTCGAAAGTAATTCTTTTGCAAAATGAGGATGAAATTGAATATTGTCTTGTAATACCAAAACCCAATAATCTGTTGATTCACTAGGTTTATTAAAAAGTATTTGTTCCCATAAGTTTATATGTGTAATCAATTTTGAAAGTGTTTGTTTATTGTGTTTTTTAACTGCAAAATCGGATATAATGCTCCGTTTTAGTGAATATTTTAGCATTTCGTTAAATTGCGAATCATCTGATATTTCTATTGGGTTGAACTTATGTATATCTTTATTATCAATATTAAATATACTGAATATATTAGATTCAATAGGTAATTTGGATGTGTTATTAGTAATTATATATGTTTCCTTAATAAATTTTTTATTCGTGATATCTTTTTCTATAGGTTTATAGAGTTTCAATTCTTGTACTGGCTTATCAATTATAATATTATCAACTGGTTTTTCAAGAACAGCTACTGGGACACGGACTAGTTTAGAAAGAATTTCCGAAACATATTTATCTTTTGATACAATATTGTCGTATTTTGTTTTTACAACATCAGCAACTTTTGTAGTTATTGATAATATTTTACAATACCACTCAAATGCCTTTACATTATTCTTTTCTATATCACAATAATAAAAAAACAAATTGTTTGCCGTTGCTTCATAAGGTTGTATTTCCCAAGATTTTATATAATATTTTTCAGCCATCCAATGATAATTTGAAGCAAAATAAGAATTTCCTATTTTAAGAAAGTGATTGATTGCATCAAGTTTAGATTTGAATAAATGTGGAACTGATTCATATAAATAAATGTTATTTTGAGTGTGTAAAAATGTTTGTTGTAATAAACTATATTGTTTTAAACCCATGAATGTATTTATATCATTCATAAATGAAAATATAATAGATTCATAATTCATATTCATTTGAGTATTATTTGATAACTCATATGACTGTATATTGTATTCACTTCTATTATTTTTGAATTTATCAATTTCAACTATTGTTCTTTGTACAAACGATTCTATAAATTTATCATTAACTGCAACGGTATCATGTTCTGTATGAAAAAATGCACCCATATTTGATACTATTGGAATACATCCAGCTGCTTTTGCTTCCTGCAATGCAATACAATGAGTCTCCACAAAACTACATGGATAACAAAAAAAAGCGCTTTCTGCACAAATCGAAGCTAATTCCTTTTGCCCAACAGGTGTATTTAATTCAAAATTTGGAAGTTTAGAAATAATTTCTTTATATTTTAATTCAATATCCGATAATTCAGTAGTAGCACTGTAGATTGATCTAGACGAATATGCTTTTAATATAACATCTGGATGTTTTTCATGAACTTTTGGCCATATTTTTAAAAAATTATAAAGTCCCCTATCAGGCACGGAAAGATAAACCATTTGTAGTTTCTTTTTAGTTGGATCTATGTTTTGAATAAAATATGGAGACACGCCATTATTCATTAACATAGTTTTATAATAAGGAATATTAAACATTTCTATAAATTTGTATCTTTGGAAATCACTTACAAATGCATGATAATCGACCATATATACAGATGATGATGTAGATTTTACAGCAGATTCGAATGTATAATGTCCATGCCAAAGAATGGATAATTTAAAGTTAAAACGTGATATTAGCATGTGGAGTATGTCTGGATTTGAAGATCCGCATATTATAAGCACATCTGTAGTAATAATATTTGATGATGTATATGTATTAGATAAAATTGTATTTTTTGGTATATGTTTAACACCTCTTTCAACAACAGAAGTTTCTACATCAGTAATTAAAGTTACATCATGTCCAGCTTTTGATAAGTATTCGCAATAATAGCATATAGCAGATTGAGTGCCTCCTAAACCTTCATTGTATGGCGTTGATACAGTATAGTTCTTTGTTTTTAATATATCGTAAAACAAGAATTTCATTGTGGTTCTATAATATATGATATAAATTATTCTTTTAGATGGTTTTAATAAATTTTTTATGCGTTAAAATACAATATTCATTATATATGTAATTATTATAATGAAGTTCGTTTTCATTGATCAAACAACAAAACAATATACTCCCGATTCTCCATTAAAAGATTTATTAGGTGGTTCACAGTCAACAATTTGTTATTATGTAAAATCTATATCAAAACTTGGACATTCTGTAATATTGGTTAATAATAATTCTAAGGAAGAAGTCGAAGATGGAATAGAAATCAAACCACATTCATGGATTCAAACACAAAAAAAATATGAATGCGATGTACTTGTACTGTGTAACGGAATTATAGAACGTTTTGTTGAAAATATTGCTGATTATTTTAGTTATAAAACATCTATTTGTTGGCAGGAACATCATCATCCATATGTTGGAATAAATTCAAAGACAAATCAATATATATATAGAATTGATTTTTTTGCATTTTTATCAAAAACACAACGAGACCAATTTTGTTGGTCATTCAATGTACCATTGAATAAAACAATTTTAATGTTGAATGGCGTAAGTCCTTTTTTTACAAACGTTGATATAAGTAAAAAAGACGATTCGTTTATATATTTTTTAAATCCTGATGGATTATGCGATTTACCAGATATCTGGTCGCGGATTGTTAAAACACATCCAAGTGCTAAACTGAAAGTTGTTTCTTCTCATAACAATGACGATAATGCAAAAACAATTGAAATTTTAGCCAGTTTGAAAAAATTACCAAATGTTCAAGTGAACGATTCAGTTGGTCAGGAACAATTGGCAAAAGAGTGTTCATCTTGTGCATTTTTAATACCAACGCATTATTGGGAAAAAAGCTGTATTGTATGTTTAGAATCATGTTCTGTAGGAACTATGCCGATTGTATCAGACATAGGCGTATTTCCAGAATATACCCCAGATTACTTTGAAAAATGTTTTCATTTTGTTCATTTTGGAAATGATTATAAATCCAAATTAGCAGAATTTGCAATTCAAGCATTAGATCAATATTATTTAGACAAAGATATATTTACTAAAAAATCAATTTCGTTATCACAAAAAGTACGCAATGTTCACAATTACGAAACACTTGGAAAAGAATTTATTTCAAATTGTATAAAATGTATTGAATTGAAACAATTTGCATTAATAAGATTAGATGAAATAAATTCTACTAAAGATGAACTTCATAAAATATTTTTAAGTGAATCTATACCATTCTTATTTGAAAACAAAATTGCAGCAGCAAACTTCTTTTTGAGACAAGGAAAAGCATTATATGAAACAAATTATTTTAATAATGCAGAAAAATATTTTATAACTTCATACAATATTGTCAAATCTGCTCAAGCATGTCATAATTTAATATATTTATATTGCAATAAAATTAATGATTTTGATAAAGCGTATAATTGGTTTATTGAATCTAAAAAATATCCAAGAAATAATGTAATAAACAATTTAGTTTATAAATCAACTGGAAAAATTGAACTATCGGCTAGAATTGATGTTTCAAAATATTTAATTGAAATATATAAATCAACTATTGATGAATATGAATTTAATATGTATATTTTGTCTAAATTGAGATTAGCACATAGTTATATATATTTATTTAAATATACTGAAAGTCAGGAATTGATTCAAGAAACCATAAAAGAATTGGTTGAATTCAACAAGAATGGATTAAAGACAAAAGAATCATTAAAAGGATTTTTGATTGTTGCTGTTGCAAATATAATTTTTACAACAAATTATTATTTTAAAAACAGTATTCAATACATAAAGGATATTTCAAAGTTAAATGAATTCGAATGTTTAGAAGAAACTTTATATGAATGTAATACTAAACTAAATGAAAAAATAAAGATTGGAATACTAAGTGGAGATTTTACTAATCATCCTGTATTGTATATTTTGAATGGATTTTTAGAATATATCAATCAATATCAATTTGAAATATACTTAATTATGGAAAATTATAATGATAAAACTGAAAATTACAAATATCTAACACAAAAATCAAAATATAATGTAATTAGTATTAAGGATAAATCATTTGAAGAATCTAGCAATATAATCAGAAATTTAAACATTGATTTATTAATTGAAATGTGTGGACATACGTCAGTTAGTGCAACTAAAATTTTAAGAATCTTGCGTAAAAAACCTGCTAAAGTACAGTGTTCCTATTTTGCATGCCCAAATACAATCGGTTTAAAAACAATAGATTTTAAACTTGGAGACGTTATTACATTGACAGAAGATAAAAAATCAGAATATACTGAGGAATATCAATTTATAAAAGAAGGTTTTCACAGCTATAATAATACATTTGATCTTTTACCTATTGTAATTAAAAGAAAATATATAACATTTGGGGTATTTAATAATCCATTGAAAGTAAATCCTGTATTTATTGATACAATATGCAAGATTATGAAACAAATACCAGATTCACATATATTATTTTGTTATTGGGACTATAACGAAAAAATAATACAAGAACAATATATAACATTATTTAATTCCAAAGGAATATCAAAAGATAGATTGGAATTTACATATACACATAATTTCACAGAAAATAGAAATTTATACGGTGTAGTTGATATATCATTAGATACTTTTCCTTATAACGGTGGAACCATAAGTATAGAATCTTTATATTTTGGCGTACCTTATATTACATTATTGGGTACGGATTATGTATCGCGTGTTGGTGCTAGCATATTAACACAGATTGGACATACAGAATTGATTGCGGAATCGATTGATGATTATATAACAAAGACAGTTGATCTTGCAAAAGACAAAACTAGATTATCAAACTATCATAAAACCCTAAGAGATGATTTTAATAAGTCAACATTAGGCGATGGAAAAAGTTTTGCACGTAATTTTGAAACAGCATGTTTAGAAATGTTAAACAAAAAAGGATATTACTTGAATTACAATCAACAAAGAAGTATACAACATTACACTACTAAAAAAGAAAATGAAACAGATTCCATACCATTTATCAAAGAATATAATATTACAAAAGATAAATTTGCTCTAACAATGAAACACGTTATTGATAAATCATGTATAGATAAAACTGATATTAATACATTAAATAGATTTTTAACAATTTATAAACTATGCGAACAACATTTATTTACAAATAATACTAAATCAATCATTGTATATTTTAGTGACATCATTAAAGATGTAAATCTAAATAAATCAAATTTGTCCGAAAGCCACATTTATATTCATTCAGATGATATATATAAAATACTAAATCATTCTACATATTCAAGTTCAGATATTCTTGAGTCTTTGATATGATAATTGCATCAATAGAATATTGATTTTGATTATCTTTATAATTTTAAAATTGCATAACTCACGCATCCATCATATCCCTTCGCAAACAATTTTAATTTATATTTCAAACAAAATTCGTCAACGGCTTCTCTAACTCCAAATTTATATTTAGTATAGTAATCATCACTTGCTTTTTTAAGGTTTATTTCGTAGTCATGTCCACAAATCCAACCGTATTTTTTAACTTTGTGTATCGATGCTTCTAAATCTCTTTTTACACCTTCATAAGAATGATCTGCATCAATATAAATTAAATCTAAATAATTATCAGGCAATTCAGACAAAAATAAATGTGAATATGTCTTGTGAAATTTAACATTTGTATAATGCATAAATGATGCATGTAAATTATTGTACACTTTTTCTCCACTTTCGTAAATAATTAAATTATTTCCATCGACATCACCTGATCCTATTTTGCCAGAGTGCCATAAATCAACTAAATGGAGTGTTTTAGGTTTGCGACTTAATAAAAACTTGCTAAATGTACCATTAAATACTCCTATTTCTGCAATTATACTATTCTCTGGTAAAATTGTATTTATCATTTCGTTACGTGTTTCAAATGTATAGTAATTTAATTCATTAGACGAATTGAATAGTTTCCATTTGTCTTGTTGAAATTCTAATTTTTGTTGTTCTTGTCCTTGTTCATACAAGTTATACATTGATGCAGTTAAACTATCCTTTGAATTTGAAAATCTGTTTTTTAATAATGTTGTATCAGTAGAGTCATTTAGTAAAAAATATGTATTAATGCATTGTTGATCGGTTACTGAATCCAATTTAGTGTATGAAGTTAAATTTAATTTTGCAAAATGAGATTCAATTATATCTGAAATAGGTACTAGTAATATATTTGTTATAAACGGGCATTTATTTGTTTCTTGCATTCTTTTGAATTGATCAAATGTATATACATTAGAAATTGAAAAGTCTTTATTTAATAATGAAGTATATCTTTGTTCATATACATGAATTTTATCTTGTAATACATTATTATGTATGAAATTCAGGGAGTCCGTAATGCATGTAAATATATCAATATATAAGCAACAATCGTATTTTTTGATGTTTGAATATTCAAACAGTCTATGTATAAACTTATTATGTGATGATTTTTGCATAACAAACACATCATAGTTTAAAAATGCGTATGATTTCAAATTTATATTTATATTATCTTTAATAATTTCATTGTTGCATACTATTAATAGATTCTTTTGTAAAGGATTTGTAAAACACAATGAATTTATAAATATTTCTAAGCCATCCAAATGTTCTTTTGTTTCAATGTACGTGCATAATAGTAATTTATTACTTTTAATAGTTTTGGGAATCATAATAGCTTTGTTATTGGAAACAGTAGGTTCTGGTTCATTTATATATTTCAACAAATTATATTTTGCATCAATAACTGAAAAAATTTTTGAATATAATGTGTGTTTATTTTCTAAAATCCAATCAAGCGATAAGTTTCCTACATATTGTTTGGATTGTGTATTCCAAAGGTGCAGAATTAACAAATCAGAATGAATTTCAATATTATTGTTTTTAAATATGTCATCAACATGATCCCATAGTGGTTTGTAAAATGTTTCTTCTTTTAAAACTGTAATTGTTTCATCAGTTAGATTAAGTTGTTGTATTAGTTTATATGGTAAATCAATTGAACTTTCTGTCCATCCTTCTGGTTTAAAATGTTCTTCGTAATGCTTACCCCATATATCTAGAAATTTGCCATTCTTTTCAGACATAATTATCGCATTGCCTATCGTTTTACGACGAATATCCTCCAATCCCATAACACAATGTTTTTCAAGTAAATGTGTGTAAGGTCGTATAGAAATTGTATCTAAATCAAGATAAATTCCGCCATAATGATTCAGTTTTTGCATTCGTATTACATCAGCTACGTGTTGAATGCGAATTATTTTTTTTGATCCAATATGTGAAGGCAATAATACATATTCCATTTCAAGTAAATGTTCAACTTTATTCCACCATTTTCCGTATGGTTTATAATTATAATAAAAATACATTTTGTCTGGATTATGCACCAATTTCGCACTTAAAATTGCCAAATAATACATAAATGAAAACTCTTGCTCATGTGGAAAAAATGAAATAAAACAGAAATGAATTATGTTAGGAATTGTCATATTTATTTATAAAGTAATAGAATATTTTTAATTTTGCCAAAAAAACGCGTAAAGTGCGTTTATGTAAAAAAAAACAATACGCACTATTTATAAATGCCCGATCCATCTCCAATTATCAAAAATCGTTTAAAGCAACTTTATAATACGGATATAATGCCACACGACCACATCCAATATCTAAAACATTTAAAATCAACAGGATTTGAACCAAAAGTAATTTATGATATTGGAGCATGTGTATTACATTGGTATAAAGAAGCAGTAAAATTATGGCCGGAAGCAACATTTATTGAATTTGACGCGTTTGAAAGTGCAGAGTTTTTATACAAAGAAAAGGGAGTGCAATATTATATCGGACCACTAAGTGATGAAGATGATAAAGAAGTTAAATTTTACGTTAATGAAATGATGCCTTGGGGTAACTCTTATTATAAAGAAAAGGATGACAAATATTTCAAAGAAGATTCGTATAAAGTGTATAAAACTTCAAAATTAGATACATTAGTCGAAAAATACAATATACCAAAACCTGATTTTATTAAGATTGATGTACAAGGTGCAGAGAAGGATGTTATTGAAGGTGCAATTGATACTATTAAACATGCACAACATATGGTAATTGAAATGCAACATGAAGAATACAATAGAGGAGCACCAAAAGTATTTGAAACATTGCCATATATTGAATCTCAAGGATGGAAATGCGTAGCACCCTTATTTTGTAGCAATGGTCCTGATGGAGATTACGGGTTTGCGCGCGTAAAATAATATTATTATAGTATAATAAATGGACACACGCTTCTGGGGTCCCAGTGGCTGGCGCCTACTCCATTTAATTACATGGAACGCCGCCAGTCTGCCACAAAAACACTACAACGATTTTATGCGTTACTTGCCGTATGTTCTGCCCTGTAAGTATTGCCGCGCATCACTGACTGATTACCTGCAAGCAGATCCCATCCCATCAAATCCACGCGACGCCCCACAATGGATGTACCGCATTCATAATTGCGTAAACAATAAGTTGCGCGATCAGAAATTGTTAGAAACAAAGAATCCGTCATGGGAAACTGTATACAAGCAATATTCATCGATTAATAATGCGCCGTGTACGAGAGAACATATGGTCGGCTGGGATTTCCTGTTTTCGGTCGCATATACAACACCGGGTGCAAATGTACCTTCCAGCCCCATGCCAAATGCACCGCCAATCGCAGCGCTAAAGACTCCCGAACTACGAAATCGTTGGAGCGTCATTTCACGCGCGGAACGTCTACCATACATTGACGCATGGTGGGATACTCTGGAGCATGTCCTGCCTTACAAAGAATGGCGCGACGCTTGGAAAGCAGTACCACCGCGACCAAACGCCGCAAAAGGACGCGACGCAATGACGAAATGGCTGTATGCAGCCGAAAAAGCCGTGTGTGCAGCCCTGAAAAGCACAACCCCGCATACAACATATACCGGGTTATGCAGCGAGTTAAATACATTCAGTAGTGGATGTGGGAAATCCAGAAACTTGAAAATGAAAACCTGTCGTGCAACAAAAACAAAAGCCCGTCATACACTCAAGCGGCGACGACGGACGTCATACAAAGCAACCGGCGGGTTTCTTTAGTGAAAACACAGCTCATCCAAACGTTTCATAATATCGTCAGCAAATCGCATCCCCGGATATTTGCTGCGCCAAACTGCAGCCGGAATCAGAACGCGACGTTCCTCTTCTTTGACACCCAGTCGATGAAAACGAATTTCCAACGACCGTGCACGCCCCCAATCAACACGATTCCATGTCATATCTCCGTCGGGTTTAACACACCATGGAGATATGGAATTTCCGCAAATCAACATAGAATTATTTTCGGTCATATTTACAGAAAGCTATGCAGATCAACTTTAAACACCCAGCTTTGCCTTATTTACTGGTGATCGGCGGCGTGATCCTCATTTTTATCTGGGCTCGTTCCGCGAAAGGATTACGTATGGAAGGATTCAGTAGCAACGCTAGCGGTGAACCAGACTACCATCTGTATATGTATTATGCAGACTGGTGCCCACACTGTGTATCCGCGAAACCCGAATTCAAGAAATTAAAAGACAAGCAAGTTATTAATGGAAAAACTGTCCAAATGCACATGATCAATGCAGAAACACAAGCGGACCAAGTTCTGGAAAAAGTCACAGGCTACCCAACAATTCGTCTCTATGATTCCAAGAAAGCCCTGATCGACGAATACGGCAAGGAACGTACGTTTGACGGATTTATGGGATACTTGGAAACAAAGATCCCCAAAGCCAAAGCATAATCGAGTCGTCGCGGCTAAATAGACCAACGCCGCCCTGAAATTCGACTAGTAGATCCAATATCAAATGTAGGAAGCACAGTTTTATCCCGTTTTATCCATTCATCTGCTACAGCATGTCCAATCGAATCAATTAATATATAATCGTCGTCGCGCAAATTTGTAAACCATGCAGGAAACGGGGGCGTGTTATGCCACAATATATTATGTTTCCACTTTTTACTAAATTGTTTCAATTTCTTCGGTTCATCAAAATGGACCATAGAAAACATATATTCATTAAATGTACGCAACGATCCGCCAAATTTGGAAAATGCAAAACCAAGGGCTTCATCGCGAGCAGTGTCATTGGGAAGTAAATCCCATGGAAAATTGTGTCTTACACCACCATCCACCCAATAATGACCAGTTTCTTTGTGAATATATGGTTTCAAAAACACAGGAAGGCTCATACTGGCTCGTACGGCTTCCACAACACGCAAATCAGGATAATTTCCACTATGAAGCACCAACGATTCCCGATCGTTCAAATCACTGACTACAATGTGCAGACCTTCAACATCACGCATACATTTGCTTTTTGCACCGGTTTCAATTGCTTCAAACAATAACTCAATTTGTCCTATCAACGATTTTCCGTCATCCAGCCCCCAGGTTGAATTAATATTTACTAAATTGCTAATATCAATATCCCGAAATTTAGTGTAATCAACGGATTTCATAAGTCGTTGAACAGTCACAGCCGATTTGGAAAGAGCGTATAAAGAAGCAAGGAGTGAACCAGCGGATGTCCCCCAGTATTCATTGACATTTCGCAGTGTTCCGTGCACTTCCAAATCAACTAACGATTGAAGAAAGACTAGACATCGTGTCCCGCCACCTGCAAAGACAAGGCGTTTCGGAAGCATTATTTACTTATATTTGTGGATGCTGTTAAGATTTAGACCGATGCGTCAAAATAAATTTCAAAGAATATAATAAGACATACATAATGTCCTTATTACTAGATGCAACAGATGATGTTCCATCATTTACATTAGCAGGTAAACGACTCGCTAAAGTTGTATCGTGTTACGATGGTGATACATTTGAAGCCGTTATGGAAATTGGAGGTCAATTATGGAAGTTTGATTGTCGTATGAATGCATATGATGCTCCTGAAATCAAACCTCTAAAAACCATGCTAAATCGTGAAGCTGAAAAACAAGCCGCAGTACGATCCAAAACTGCATTATTATCGTTTGTATGTGATGGCGTTGACACAACAAAATCATATACAAATAAAGAATTAAATGCAATCGTAAAGTTTAATAAACGAATTATAGAACTTGAATGTAAAGGGTTTGATAAATACGGTAGAGTGCTTGTCGAAATACCACTAGCAAGACAAGTTGGTGGTGCTGACGCTGTAAATACGTGGATGGTTGAAAATAATTATGGATATGCATATTCAGGTGGGACACGTAAAGTATGGGAATCAGGAAAATAAAATACGTACATACAATCAAGAAATATCCGCAAGTATATACAAATGTCCGAATCACTTGTTCCACCTATTCTGAACCCATCTTCGCTTTACAAGGAAGAAGCCCGCCGTGATGCAACGCGTATTCGTATATACAATATGGTTCTTCAACAAATTTATAATAAAATCAAAGCTGTTGCACGTATTCCGGGAAATGAAAAGTCTTTGGTATATGTAATACCCGAATTTATACCTGGAACACCGCGATTTAATATGGGCGATGCAGTTCTGTATATTGTTTGGAATTTACGAAATTTAGGATACAGTGTAAGTTATACACACCCGAATCTGTTATTTGTATCTTGGCGAGCGTATGACGACAGGTATCAATCGCGCGACAGTCCATGGAGCCAAGTTATGAATACTGTACGACATGCAGCACTGACCGGAGCCACTGAACCCACAACTGTGTCGCCAATCACACGCCCTGCACCAGCTGCACCACCGTCCTCGGATCCTGAAATTCAAAAACGGAAAACGGCTCTCAAAAAAACGGTAGAATTCAGACCAGCCTTAACTGTTGCAACACCTTCCAATCCAAGTATTGCGTCTGCATTATACCAAGGAGCAGGATCAACTACAACGTTGGCACCACCACGTCTGCCCGGACAATTGTCAGAAAAACACGTAAGTTTTGTCTGAGTCGGATTAGGAGTAGCAGGGTAGTGCATGCTGCGGATGCTGTTGGAAATGTTGGCAATAATAATTCGTCTCGTTCTTTTTCCATTTGTTTTGATTGTTTGTAAGCAATTGTACTCCAACTGTTGTTTGAATGAATTGACGAAACGGATGTCGCCGCACCCGGTCTCGGCGCTAAAATAAACAACCCAATGTAGGGAATACAAATCTGAATGAAATATAAAAAGTATATTTGGATATTTTTTATATTCGCAATAACACTTGGAATTTTATATTATTTACAGCGTCAGCGCGCAGTTGAAGGATTTATGACAGACGATGAATTTATAACAGAAGCGAATCATCGAATTAAAACAATGCAGACGATCAAAGCGTCCATTAACGATTCATTAAACGCATTCGATAAATCAGCTAAAGATACATGCGATTTAACACCTAAATATAGAGATGCATTTGTGTCTGCAACAGCCGCTTTGCCTAAATATGTGTCGTTGAACAACGATGAACGTCAAAAAACAGCTCGGACTGAATATGACGAACAACGTATTAATTATATTGCATCTGGAAATCCAATTTATGAATGTTTTGCAACACAGGATGAAATTGATACAACGACACGAAAATTACGGTCTGAAATGAAGGAATTGTCTGATTTATTGGATAGTCCGCGATTGCGTATAATGCTTCAAAAAGGAAAATTATTGGTAGGACTTCAGGGTCTGAATTCCATGTTTTCAGGATCTAAAATGGTGTTTGAAGCATTTACAGCCAATGAAGATTTACTGGAATCTGCAGATATTTTGATAAAAAAAGCACGCAGCATTCAGGCTGTTTCACGAACGGTTGTAACAAATACATCCCGATTGACAACGGATCTTGTAAATATTCCAACATATATACGAAATCGCTATATGGAACAAAATAAACAACAAAGCAACACAATTAATTCAGATTTAATAAATGATAATATTGTTGTACAATTACTAGGATCTAATAATTATTTACAATTGTTGTATAAAGCCACACGCGATGGATATAATGGAAATATTTTTCACCAAAAAGCAGATAATCAAGGTCCAACATTAACTGTATTTCAAACAAATACTGGACGTATTGCTGGTGGATATAATCCAGTAAGCTGGAAATCTGTAAATAGTTATGTATATGTAGAATCTGCTAAAGCATTTTTATTCAATATAATTGGAAACACAGTCAATAAATTTTTTAATAATCGTAATTTAAATACCTCAATATACGATGATAAAACATATTTACCTTCATTCGGAGGAGGACATGATTTACATCTTAATCCGAATAAATCAGGTTATACAAATCCATACACATATAATTTAAATTCAGAAACAGAACTTTTAGGAAGTAGAAATTTCCAAGTTACCGAAATTGAAGTATTTAAGGTGGTATCATAGTTGTGCGCCACCCACAATCCGTTGCCAATCGGGCATCCATAAACACTGTTTGAAGCGCAGGATCATTCAATACACGCTCTACACACCCTTTTTCTATCGCAATTAGCAAATACTGTCGTACAGTATATGCTAGAAGACCTTTTTGCATATTTGGATATGCTTTTTCCAGATTTTTCAATTGTTCAATAACAACGTCTGTGTCCATATCCATTTTAATATAGTTTATGTATGACGTTTTAATACATGCTTAAGTAATCCGCCGCCCGATAACTGCGCTCCGCCAGCTGCAGCCAAAAATAGCGAAGCCTGTGTTCCTTGTTTTACCAGCAAATCAATTAAGAAAATGAGAAAAATACCTCCAAGTACAAAAAGAATTATTTCCATATGTTGTGATTCAGAGCGGGTTTGTTCCAAATCTTCCAGTTTTTGAAACATGGATTCAAGACGTTTTTGCATACTTTCAAGACGCGATTCAGCCGCTTCTTCAGCGGCACGCAACCCGGGTTCATTCGCCATGGCTGAAGGAACACGTTGCCATAGTGAGGGCGCTCCATCTAACCACGGTGATGGTATAAGCGGTGTTTCAGCAGCACGGCTGGGCATACGTTCTTTTAGCCATTGTGGGGCTGACGAGTCATTAAATACCTTTGCCCAATCTGGTTCCAAATTGTACATATTTGGATTTTCAGTTTCGGGTGCAGGATGTGGGAAATGTGAAGATGTATCAAGTGCATTTAACATAGCCGACATGGGTGTTTCAGTATACTCGGTTGCTCCACCACCCAGAATTTGAGCTGGAGGCAACGGACGATGTGCTGGGCGATCGGGTTCAATTACGGATGGTTCAGGCGGAGGCAATGCATGCCGTTTTCTTCGTTTTTTACCTTCGCCGGGCGGCTGAAGGGGAGCCGGAGCCTCCGAAAAGGTAGTAAAAGCTTCTTCTAATGAGCACATCGCTCCATCTAATTTTCAATAACTTATTTATTTGGGTTTGCGGCGGCGCGGGTACATATTCATTCTCGCCACAATAATAGGAGAATGAATACAACACAATTGATTTCCATAGGATTAGCTACATTTGTAGCCGTATTAACAATTTATGGATGGATGGATCGAATTCAAGGATCAAATGCAAAAATAAATGAAGGATTTAGTTCAACGCCTGATTTGTCAAGCGACGCTGTTCTGGAACACTTGAAAAAAGCCAATGAGCAAATCCCTACTCCCGATGAAGCTGTAAAAGCCCACAAAACATTATTACTGTTCATTCAAAGCGATTTTGGACGCGGAATCAAAATTGTAGATGATTTTGGCAAACGATTTTTCGGTGATAATATGAAATTGCGGAACGATTTGGATACACGCACGCTTATGGATACATATGTAAATCCGCTCATTTAATCATGACATATGATAGAAGACTATGTCATATCAAGGTATTCCCGGTTCAGGTGGCGGAATTATGAACATGATTCCACAACTACAACCTATTTGGTATCCCCCGATTACAGTCAAATGGATAGTTACGTGTTTAATCGTATTTGCAGGCGCAGTTGCACCCCGTATTCCAGACAATTATCGCTCGTATGTTGCTCACCCATTAGGATTTTTTGCAATTGCGATTGGATCTTTAGCGATGTACCAATGGGGATTCCCACCTGCTGCTTTCGCAATGATGTTTTTCCTGTTGGCGGTATGGTCAGCGCATCAAGCACGGGAAACAGAGGGATTTTTGAATGCTGCATCTGCAGTTGATTGGGTGAATAATTCCAAACGTTGGTATGTTGAGAAGGTGCTGCATGAAAAACCGTTAGGCATTCAAGATAAGGAAGTATCAACCTACCCGGTGTTTTCATAAATTCATAAACATTATAGCTCCATACACTAAGAAGTTCTTCCCGGATGGAGTTTGAGTTCCAAACAGTTATTGGCGTACTATTACTGGGGTTGCTGTTGTACATTTCCCTAGATTTTGACAAGCATTACACACCTATGATTCATGAAAGTGCACGTCATCCGTTTGCACGATTTTTAGCCGGTTTGGGAATTGCGTTGTTAGCCACATTGAATCCTATTCATTCCGTGTTGGCGTTGATGATTGTCTTTTTCTGGATTGCAGATGTAAATTTACTGAGTTCAATTAAATTATAGCATTTATTAGTAAGAGAATTTGAGATATGCCGAAAGTTCCAAAATGGTTAACGCCCGTTTCGCGAACGGAATTATCAGGTGGATCACCGTTTGCCACAACCGCTGCTCCCGTCGTTCCGAATTCTTCCCCAACACCCAATATGGTCCCTCAACCAACTGTAGGCGGCGCATTAGATCCATTAAGTTCGGCTATATTAATGGTGAATTCAAACCCATACATTATTGGATTGTTTATGTTGTTACTGAACTTGGGTGGTCGCTTTTTGTCACTGGAATTAACGAAAAAACAGGAAGCGTTCCTACAAGCACCATGGATTCGTCCGTTGCTGTTTTTCACTGTGATTTTCATTGCTACACGTAATTTAGTGGCTGCATTCTGGGTTACATTACTGTTCTTCTTTATAATTTGGATTGTAGCCAATGAAAACAGTCCGTATTGTATGATTCCGAGTTGGTGTGATTCGAAACACGAACAAGCAGGTGAAACATATACACAAAATGTGCAAAAATTAGCCACGGCTTCCACTTCTTCGTATCTATTTTAGTTGCTTTTCACGACACACATCAATCTTTGTTGGATTCAAACATCTTTGTATTGTATGATTGGCTACCAGTTATTGACGTAGAACAAAACGGCGAACCAATTGGCATTGCCAATGTGATTGGTGATGAAGAGCATGGTTATAGGGTACAAGAGTATGGGGAAAGTGGGGAATTAAGAGATTATGTATTCGGGGAGCGTGAAGTAGGAGAGTATGGATTAGAAGAAAATGTTGTACGCGATTTTGTTATGAAACATTTTGTTGACTAAAATCTAAATCCATAAACAATCAATCCAAAAATATAAAATTCCATTTTTGTGTAATATGCATAAAAATGGAAATATTAAATTAATAATTTACACGTTCAGCGTCAGTGTTGCACCAGTCGGTTGTGTTGTGGTCGGTTTACGACGGCGATGAATACCTTGGCGACGCATTGTTTCCGTTGTCATACCGGTCATTCCGCTGTGTACACTGCCAAGATCTTCTGCGTCAATGTTTTGAGCCGGTGGCGGTACAGCGCGATTCGGTGCTGCACCGCCAGCCGTTTCAAGCGTACGTAGAATATCTTCTACACCTGACGGACCGCGCATTTCACGACGTGCTGTCATAGCCGGCGCGCCGCCCATATCAACTCCACCGCGGGGATCCATTGTAGGAATTGCTCCGCCCATACCTGATCCCATCGGTGCCATCATAGGCATTTGTATATCTTCTTCATGAATGGATGCCATGGAAGGAACCGGTTGCGGTGCAGGTGGAGCACGCTGCATCGGCGGTGTACGGCTACCACCGCCGCTTCCACCTGGACCGCCGTATGCACCACCGCCAGGCATACCCATACCTACAAAGTTGGCGAAGCCAGGACCCACAGCTTGTGCTGCAGCGGCTTGCGCCATTTGACGCGCAAGATCAGGATTCTTGCGTAAAATATCATCCATACCAGGCATCTTGGATTTGAACATTGTGTTTGTAATGTGACACATGGCTGCAGACAAGCCCAGCGACATGACAAGACGGACTTCAGGTGCAACTTTGCTCTTATCCTTGTATTTGTCATACAGTTCTTCAAAAATCTCGTCGTAATCCTCAATGTTTTCATTAACTTGCTCGGACCAGCCATCCAATGACAGACCCAGAGGATCATAACGATTGTTTAAGAACTCCATACCACTTGTCACGGTTGTCATCATGGAGCGTTGGAAACGAATACTAGCTTCCAACCCTTTGGAATCTTTACGACGTGCTACTTCAGCGTTAATTTCATCGAGCGTGTTTGCAACCGTCATTTTAGTACCGCCAATACCTTTGCGATCCATGCGTTCCAACAGTGTCAAACCTTCCATCTTTTTTGCATTTTCTTCTTCGGGTGTCAAATATACTTGTTGAGGAAGCTGAGCTGCGCCACCCACGACAGGTGCAGCACTGCTGGAACTTCCTCCGCCAAACAATGATTTGAGTTTGCTTGCAAACCCACCTTCAGCAGCAGGTGCAGGTGTAGGAGCTGCTACGCCGCCTGAAAACCAGCCGGATGACGAGGAAGATACTTGAGGTGCAGGTGCCATTGGAGCAGCAGCTGGCGGAGCCGATGAAAATCCCACGCCGCCACTGCCACCCCCGCCAAGTCGCATCGGTTCACTGTCACGCATAATTCGAATTGAATCGCCATTGGATGGCGGTGGTTTTACATCAAATGAAACAGCTGTATCTTCCAAGTTAACAAATTCAATACCATCGCCACCTCCACCGCCGAGCGATACTTCTTGAAGTCCAGGCGACGGAGCCCGGGGAGGTGTGGACACCAGTTTCCGCTGGTTGCCAAGTAATCCCAGATCAAAATCATTAATATTACCAATTTCAATTGTTGATCCACCCGCATCAGGAAGTGCAGACACTTCTGTCATGGGTAGATCACCGCCAATTCGCAATACCGGACCGGACATTCTATCTTGTAACATAAGCGGTACTGTTTTAAGACATAAACCGCAGCCACCCTTCGCGTGCGTATCCGCGGTTTCGTCTTACACTTACGCCCGCCGCCACGCCATCAAAAATGCATCAGCTAAATCACTCTTTTTAGTCCGCCCTTTGAAAAAGGCTAACCATGTAGCCGCGCCGGAACCGTGTTCCGTAAGTAATCGTTCCACCTCAGACTCGGCTGTTTGCTTTCGTTGGCGATATGCTTCACTATCTTTGAGTTCATTCGCTGGTGTATCGACAGAAGGAGCTGGCACCCGTGCGCCCCGTGTTTTCACCCCTGCGTGTACAAATTCAAGTGCACCCTTCCAATCATAATCGCGAACAAGACGATGCGAAAGCAGTGTAAATAACATAATTTGCACTGATTTCATAGTAGGACCTTTCATAACGGGTTGATTTTCGAGCCGAATAAGTGACGCAGTAGATAGTGTAGGAAGTACAGAATCTAGCCATGTATCCATTTTACGTACAATAACTTGCAACGTAACATTACCAGCCTTTTCAGGTTTCCAAGGCATTAAATAACGCTCACCAAGCCATGAAAGCAGGGCTTCTTTTTTAGCTTTTTTTGCATCTGGCATACCTTTTTCAATCGCCAACGCGCGCAAACCCTTCACACTCGATGCCGAGGATGGAAGTGTTGGAAGTGTAGGTATCTTTGACGCTGTTTTTTTACGTCGCACACCAGTTGCGCATGCATTACACCACCGCAATCCTTCGCCATTCCATTTTGCAACTGAATTACACGCTCCACACTTTTTTGCATCTTGTGCTGATTTACCGTCTTCCAATAAATCAACATTATCCCATGCTTTTACATTCCATTCCTTGTCGCTAATGTGTTCAATCACACAATACGCCAAATTACGAATCCCCATATCAAACCCAACGTAGATTGTTGATGTGGACATTGTATATGTTATTATATATTTTCCATTTTAGATAAGCGGCTCGTAAAATCTAACGCCGACGACGAGTATTACTACGTTTCCGTAATAATTTAAATTGTTCTTTACGAATTTTATTTTTAATCGTTCGTAAATGATTACGTTCATTCCCACTCAAAAATGATGCAATTTTACGACGTGCTTCATTGGGAAGATGTGTTAAGGTTGATGTGTTTTCTTTAGATACAGGTGCAGCTGCTGCGCCAGCCCCACCCATTGCACCTTCTGATGACACCGGTGCAGCACTACGAGTCAGTTGATACATTAGATTTTGTTTTGCAGCTTCTTTATTGGCTTCGGTGTATTCAGCATTAAGTTTAGGGAAATGTTTCACCAATGTATTTGCTATAATATTTGCTTCTGTACGTGGGCGTGGTGCAGCAATAGGTGCTGTTCGGGATTTAGGTCCACGACCAGTTAATATCATTTGAGCAGCAACTGCATTTTTTGACAGATTTTTGATTTGTTGACGTGCACGGGCGTTTGCATTCTTCATTTCCATCCATTCATCATAATTCATTCCATGAACCTCCCAATTTGTTTGTGCTCCACTACCATAATAACCATAATTATCATAATTATTATTTGGATAATAATTATCATTGTTGTTTCCGTAATCCGCCATGTTATCTACTATACAGTACGAATAAATTCCCAATTCATATCTTCACAAATTTTTTGCCAAATCTTGTCCTGCATATGTAATTTTTCACGACTTTTCAGTAATGGAAAACACGGTAAATAATCATCCAGTTCCAGTAATTCACAGAATTTATACAAAACAAACGAATATGACAAGAAATTACTACGTTTCTTAGGACAATGTTTTACGAAACTGAATTGAATTTCCTTGAACATAAACCGCAGTTTTTCTTCCACTTCGCGGGATAATACCGGGGCTGAAATTCCGTTCAGCCGATTCAAAATATGTGCAACATGATCATAACAACGATTCAGTTTCAGCTTTTTAATGACTTCTTTCAATTTAGAAGGTTTAAGTTTGCTCATATCCACAATACGTTCTTTGCGCAGTTCCGTACGAATTTGATCCAGCACAGTTTGCGATATTTCTGTTGTTTCTTTTGCTTGGAATTGAGCAAGCCATTCATTCAAATGGTTAATCTTTTTGTATGCATAATAGGACATTTCACGTGGCGGATCTTTATAAGATGGTTTTTCAGAATCAACTAATATCATATCACGATAACCGCATTCAGGACAATCCAAATATGTTTCATTCAAAAACATTTCTGTTTCACACACAGGGCATGTTCCATAGTCTTCAGTGATACTGCTTGCAATAGCGTTTTCATGATGTAACGAATCAGGATTCAATGCACTTAGGTATTGTTCAAGTGCTTTATCGCGTTTAAATCCAATTTCATTTACAATCATCTTTTTGGAAACATCTTCCGTGGTGGTTGATACAGCATCGTCTTCACAGGCAACATTACTTGAAAAGTATGAATATACACTATTAGCTGGAATACGTCCTTTTTTAATTTCATCCACAACAGGTGCTTCGCCAGCCGCAATACGTTCTTTTGCATCTGCATACGAAAACAGTATATCGCCTACACGTAAAAAGTAATCCATTTCGTTTTCACCACTTGTAATTTTATTAATTTTGGCTTCAAATTCGGCTATTTCTTTTTCCAATGTTTGACGACATGTAAGTGTTTGAATATCATGTGAACTTGATGCAATTAATGGTGATGCAAATTCACGGTCAACTTTGGCTAATTGTTCCTTTTTTTCCGTGAGCTGTTTTTTGTATTGTACAAGATTTTCTTTATCTTCATTTATTTTTTGAATATAATTTTGATGATACGATTCCAGTGTTTTTGCATTGTCAACGCTGGTTTTTTTTACATGCGTTTTACTTTCCTCTTGTGAACGCAGCAAGTTTTCTAGTGAAAACATGTTGTAAGCCATGACTTTGCTAATACAATATGACGTATTTTGAGGTTTAGATGGATTTCTATGATTTTCAAAATTTTTAAAACGCGCCAGAAAAAATCCCCGGAGTTGCCAAAATTTTTTTCTCCTGGAAGGATATAAAACAAAATGGGCTCTGGTGGTTTGATGCAACTCGTTGCTTATGGTGCACAAGATATCTATCTGACAGGCAATCCTCAAATTACCTCGACATTATACTGAAGGGGGTTGAAAAGCAGTCGGTGGACACAAAAATGGAATAAGTGTCCTACAAAGTCCGTTAGTGGTTCCAATATAATATACCACAGCTGCTAGTTGGTAATTTTTACCAGCAACACTATCAAATTGCGGGAACACCCTAAAGTTTTTGCTACCAACTCACACCTGAAAGGGATGTGAGGGCTGAGAACAGAACTCAGAGACGGTAAAAATGTAAAAAATAACAAGTCATTCATTTGACTTGGAAATGGGCAATCCGCAGCCAAGTTCTAAGGGAACCTACGGTTTCCCTTTAACCCCTCCCTTATTTACGCGCCTTTGGCGCGTAGTTATGGTGTGGTTAAGGGAATCAGATATTCCTATGAATGCAGTTCAGAGACTAAATGGTAGTGGGTTCTAGTTTTTCTAGAGTCTAAGTTATAGTCCAATCCCTTGGGGTGACGGTCCCTGCAGTAAAACTGCTGCAGGGCAATTCTTCCACTGTGTGCACAGTGGAAGATCCCCTAAATATCCCGAAAGGGAGGGTAATTTTCCTTGTCTTCAAGGTCGTATACCGTCGCCACACCAACTTCGCCATGGAAGCCATTGAACAAACCTTCAACGGCGCCGCCAACTTCGGCAAGAAGGTGCAATGCACAATCAGCCGCAACGGTGATCTGATCCACCGTGTTTACCTGCAAGCCACACTCCCTAAGGTTGTCCTGAACGCCGAAGACGGCTCTGGTGCTCAATTCCGCTGGCTGAACTGGGTCGGTCACAATCTGATCAACAACGTGTATGTTGAAATCGGTGGTCAACAAATTGATAAGCACTACGGTGACTGGCTGCACATCTGGAACGAACTGACCCAAGAAGCCGGCAAACAAGCCGGTTACGCCGAAATGGTTGGTAATGTCCCTGAACTGGTCAACCTCCTGGTCCAAGGTGGTGAAGACTGCGATGGCGACTGCGTGTCCAACGCAGAACCCAACGCCTCTTCCGAAGTCCGCAAGTGCGCCCCTGAATACACCCTGTACATCCCTCTGCAATTCTGGTTCTGCCGCAACCCTGGTCTGGCTCTGCCCCTGATTGCTCTGCAATACCACGAAGTCAAGATCTGGCTGGAATTCAACGAACTCCGCAACCTGTGCTGGGACTATGCCACCGCCTCTGGCAGCAACCAACACACCATCCGCGACCGCGTCGCCGCCGCCGGTCTGGTGTCTGCTTCTCTGTATGTGGACTACATCTACCTGGACACTGATGAACGCCGCCGCTTCGCCCAAGTGTCTCACGAATACCTGATCGAACAACTGCAATTCACTGGTGGTGAATCCGTGACCAGCAGCGCCAACAAGATCAAGCTGAACTTCAACCACCCCACAAAGGAACTCGTGTGGGTTGTGCAACGCGACTCCTTCGTGAGCTGCGATGACGCCGTGGTGAACCCCTGGAAGGGTCAACAACCCTTCAACTACTCCGACTGGTGGGATCGCGCCGTGCTGGAATCCGGCTACAGCGTCACCCGCGTCGAAGGTCTGGCTGGCAAGAACCCCGTGGTCACCGCCAAGGTGCAACTCAACGGTCACGATCGCTTCTCTGAACGTGAAGGCAAGTACTTCAACTTGGTACAACCCTACCAACACCACACCAACGTCCCTGCTGTCGGTGTGAACGTGTACTCCTTCGCCCTCAAGCCCGAAGAACACCAACCCAGCGGCACATGCAACTTCTCTCGCATTGATAACGCCACACTGATGCTGACTCTGTCCAACAACACAGTCGGCTCTGTGCTGTCTGCTCAAGTGCGGGTCTATGCTGTCAACTATAATGTGTTGCGTATTATGAGTGGAATAAACAAAACGTTTCTACAGTACTTTCGTACTGTATTTAACCGCCTGTTCCCAACAGCCGGCTGCCACCCACGAGGTGGACAAACAGTGCTACCGGCTAGTAGTTCCAAATGGAAACGGAACTGCAAGATGACCTGGTTGCGGGAAACCCCTTACAGCCTTTGCTACTACCATGGCGTGGAAACACGTCGTGGAATCCAGGGTAATGACCTCGGACATAGTAATAACGCAAAGGATTGGGCAATCCGCAGGCGAGAACCTACACCCGTTATGATAGGGCATGGTTCCGTCTCAGAGACTGCAAAGGCATCGGTGATCAATGAAGGTCTAACCAACCCGAGATCGCTTAAGGTACAGTCCAGCCGCTGGCGAAAGTCAGTGGATTTTAAAAGAAGCAATGGGGCGGCCTTGCTTACTCGAATTAATTGTGTTTATCTTTTTTTACTATATATAGGTACTGTAAAAAATTTAAACGATGGAAATTTCTCTCAAAATCGTTTTTTAAACGTTTTTGGTAAAAATTGACTCATTGGAAATTTTCTTAAATTATACATCAAAAATGGCAGAGGAAGACGAACGCGGTATAGGTGGACGTAAATCAATTCCGATTGAATGGATACATAAATCGTATAAAGATCACGAATATAAAATTGGAATAATTACAAAAACAGACGGTACAACTATTAAATTTGTGATTGATTGCGACGATTACGATAGGGTAAACGAAAGATCATGGCATTATATTGGATCAGGCTGTGGTTATATCGCATCAACATATAAAACAGAAGGTATACGAAAAAATATTTACCTCCACAATCTCATCATGAACAGGCTAACGTTTGATGGAAAAGGACAAACTGAATCCGTTGATCATATCAATGGAATTGGTACTGACAATCGCAAAGCAAATCTACGCGTTTGTTCACAATCACAGCAGAACAGAAATAAATCAAAGCGTGAACGTACAACAACGCGCTTACCAGAAGGAATCAATCCAGACGAACTTCCCCAAAATGTATGGTACATGCCACCAAACGGTTCACACGGTGAAAGGTTTGCTGTTGAAATCAAAGGCATCCCAGACACTCCAGACATTGTATGGCGTTCAACTGCATCAAAAACGATTTCCTCTCGCGAAAAGTTAAATGCTGCAATTGCAAAACGCAAGGAATTGTATGAATCAATGGAAAGCCTTCGCATGCATGAACGCGAATCTGAACTATCAAAACACCTTAAAACAGAATATGATGAAATAATTAAGTTGGAATAAATATTTTTCATAGGTTACTTTTCAATTAGACAACCATCAACAAAACGACACTAAAAAATGAAATCACTTTAATCTTACAATATATTTCAAATAAAATGTCGTCGTGTACAGGAAGAGGCAGTTGTTTTAAACAATGTTGTTGTATCTGTTTTGAAGATGAGGAATGTGAATTTCCCTCGATAGAATGTAGTTGTGGTCATCGTAACCATACTCATATTCTTGGTGGTAATACAGAGTTTGATATATATTGTCAATCAGAATGCCCTCATAAATGTAAGTTAGTAGAATGTCATAACTTCAGATTATGCGGTAAAAAATACCCTCAAGAGTTACTTGATTGTCATAATGGAATGTGTAGTGATTGTGCGATTATGTTAGGTAAAATAAAATTTCTTGATATAAAAGATGATTGTCAAATCTGTATGGAAAACCTCTAAAATGCTGCAATTCCAGCTGGTTGTAAAGAAATTCTTGATGGATTAACAAAGTCTCTGTATTTAGTATATTTGGGTTTTTGTATAGATTTTTTAAGTGTTTTTCTATTAACAGAATTGAGTTTATTATTTATGTAAAAAGTTTTTTTATTGGTTTGTTTCTTATTTCGTTTTGTAGTATTCGACTTTTTTTGATTTATTTGAATATTAGGGAGTCTAATGTCAGAGGCTTGATTTTTAAAAACTGGGAATGGTTGAATTTGTATTTTATCCATTTTTTTCATTTCTTCATACACTTGTGAACTTAAGGAATCAAGCGCATTTGAGAAATGAACAATGGGTTTTTTTGTTTCAAGATTAAAATATATATCAAAGTAGTTACTAGCATTTGAAGTGTTATTATATTCTTTTACATATAATTTAAACTTTTCAAAGAAAGTATTTATGTTTTGGAGAATACTTGCATTTAACGGTGGGTCATAATAGAGATTCATTTCTTCAATTGAAGGTGATTCAAATGGAAACATTGAATAGGCGATTTTCATAATTTTAGCAATGTTAGAAATGTCTGATGATATGCAGGTTTCTAGGATTTTCATAGCGACTATACGATCTTTTTTAATATCTTCAACTGTTAATACATCTTTATAGGCTATTAAATTCAATAATATCTTAACATCATATGGCATTTTGTTTGATACAGTGGATTTATTGGATTTAAGCTTAGATGTATTTATTTTGAAATCTAAGAGTTTGCTGGGAAGGGATTTGTTAGGAAAAGGCTTGGAAACGGAATTGGAATGATTTTTAAGTGTCGCTGATCCATTGCCACCTCTTTGATTTCGTTTCAATTTTTTTGAACGCCTTCCTCCAATCATTGGTACCATTGCTCTAGGTATACCATCACTAGGATAGGAAATAATTCCTCTATATTTATATCCAGGCCAATCTAAAGCTTTTCCTTCACGTACAAATGGTTCACGGACATAATTTATAGGTTGTGTCATACAATGCTCTCTTCTGTGTTCTATATAATTTGCCAATGTACCCCTGCATCTATTTGCATTTAAAATTTTGTAAAATGAATTGTAATTATTGATATAATTTACAAACTGTTCTGAGTTTAATGTATTAAAATCACGTATATGGGTTCTTCCATAATTTTGAATATATTCTATTAGAGTATGAATTAACATAGAGGTAGGTTGTTGTATACTTAAATTATACTTTACATCAAGATTTTGAGACCACCATTGTTGATTATAAGATCTGAATAGTGTATTCCCACAATGATAGATAGATGTAAATTTATGAATAGGTGACAAATAAACAGGTAGAGTTTTATTTCTTAAGTCTTCGGTATTTTTAATAAGATCATATGGTGTTTTTGGAAATGATTTATGTACTAATAAATAAGCACATATTTCGTATAATAACCTATTATTAAAAGTATTTAAATTTATATTATTATATATATTAACGTCCCCTTTTAATAATTTATTTAAATCTATAGCTCTGATGTCAAGGTCTATAATATAAAATAACATATTGGAAAAAATATCATTTAATACATCAATATTACATTCTGGAATTCTTGTGTTATTTGATCTATATCTTTGCGCCCAATCTAATTCTTGCGGTGTAAATTTACGACAATTAATAAATCTACCATCTTCGTTAAATTCTAAATGTAAAATTGGAAAAAAGCAATTTGCGAGTAATCTTTCATCGATTCCATAACAAAATAAAATTAAATTACTATTATATCCAGCCGGAAATGCAACTCTAGTATTATTAATTCCATATAATATATTTTTAACACGTATAGGAAGTTCGTGATGGTGAAATATTATTCCCATAGTTTTTCGAAATATATTATGGTTACCAAAAGCACATTCATCGCCTACTAATTTTCGAAACGATTGTAATCCAGCCCAACAACTTCTAGATCTATTCACCTCTGTTCCATTTGCTAATCTACTTCTATCAAATATCTGAGGGTTATATACGGTAAGATGATCATTGGGACCATTCGCATGTATATCGTCGTCTGTAAATCTTTCAAAATCATTTGGAACGTACATATGATGCCATGGCTGTGCATAAACTGTACCAGACGTAAAAAAATATCTTTTTCCTGAATTTTCAAATGTATCCATTAAAGCACGTTCAAAAACAGTGGGACATGCATGATGCGAATCACGTATATGAATAATCGTTGGAGAATTTATATCATATGCTCCTCCATCTGGAATAATCAAACGATAATTTCGTTGGCTTAATGCTATGTACCTGAATGCTTGACCAATAAATCCTTGATGATTTGAAAACCAAAAAGAAGATATTACAGGAGCATGTCCTGCAACTGGAATTTGAAAACCATGTCGTGTTACATATGAACGGTTTATAAATTGATATGTATAAAATTCAAAATATTTATTTTTCAAGGCTAATTGTTCTGGTGATCTATGGCATGTAAATAATTGGTATAATTTTATAAATGCAGCTAATCGAGAATTGGCAAGTGTTGAACCATGTGATACATAATTATTGAATGATATAATTATATTTCTTATTGTTGGATGTATTGGTAATCCCGTTTCATCAATTTCGGATGAAGAATTAATATCGTCAACAGCTGTAACTTCAATTCCTGCAGTTCCAACTGGAAATTCTCTTAAAAGTAGCTCTACTAAGCGATTCCAATAATTAACAATTTCTATGTTTTCTTGCCGAATAAAAAACATTAAAATGGAACGAAATGTTAATGTAAATCTGAAGGGTATATCTGTATGTATATTGGTTAATATATTCAAGGAATAATCATCCCAATAAACTCTCATACCTAAATCATCACCAAATATTCCTGTACCAATTAAAAAACAATGAATTAATTGTGAACCAAAATATTTTTCCAATCCACTTGTGGCATTACTAACTAATCGTGTCTTTAGTTCATGTGTTAAAATATTTTGAATATTTGAATTGAGAAGATGCATACAATATCCAATTTGAAGGTTTGGTGCTGGATCTAAATTAAAACGAACAGCATTTCCATTTACTGTTAGATGTACAGGATTTCCGTTATTTATAATAGGATTGTATATATTTTGATTCTGAACATCCCAATTTTGATCATATAACGCTAAAAATTGTGAAAGTGTAACTATTTTTTGAAATGGTGTATTTATTCCATACACGTCTTCGCCATTTTTTGAATAATAGCGATATAAACGAACAACACGATTTGTATAATGTCCAAATTGGATATGGGGTGGGTCAATTTCTGATAATCTATGAATATCAAATGAATTATCAATCAAACCATTTACTTTTTGTCGAGTTGATTCATCAAATCCGTCGCCCATTTATAAAGTATAGAGTTTATTTATAATTAATTTTCCCCGGAATAATAGAATAAGAATGGCTGTAATGGCAGGTTTATTTGGATGTAGAATTGAACTAACGGATGGACCTATTCAAATGTATAGATTCCGGGATATTTCTGTTAATAATGATTTAATTCCAGATCATGTATTATCCGATATTATTACAAATCATAGTGATTTTTATATTATAAAAGCATTTTATACGCAACGAGGAGTGACGATCGAAAAACAAAGCCATAGGAGATTTTATAATTATTTTACTGCACATGATGCCGTTAACGATGCACAATCAAGGCGAATTTTTAAGTTTATTCAATCGTTTATTAGTTTGGATATCTATCCGTCCGCATATTATTCTATAGATGTCCGAAATAATAGACATGGCAATAGATGTAGCGCTGGAGGTAATGAATTACCAAATATTAACGGATCACAACATACTATTATAATGCGTAATCTTGGGAATAGAATGTTATCTTCTTTTTATGAAACAGGTTATCTAAGTATTCGAAGTTATTATTACTTATTTCAAAAGATGAAATTTTTAAATTATTTTGAAATTCATAATGATTTACATGCCAATAATATAATGGTAGATACAGATAAACAAAATATAAATATTATTGATATAGGTAATGCTAAAATACCTTGGGTAATTCCTGAAAAACGGCAAAGAACAGATAGTCCGCATTGGGCACACAGTTTTGAAAATGGATTATATGGTATTATGCACGAACCAGACAGATTTATTCAACCTGCAGAATATAATGATCTTAGTACATATGTTGCGCGTTGTATGGCAGCAAATCGTTTTGGTAGTTTTATACCTTGGTATGTTGATGCAACATGGTATATACAAGGTCAGCTAATATTACAGGAATTAACCCAACACCATGGAGCGTATCCTAATCAAATATTTAATGTATTAATGAATTTAAAACGTGATATTTATTATACCTCAATATCAATGTTTATTTTAGCAACTCGTAATCATACAAATCCTGTTCTTAAGTATTTTGCACTATTAGCCTGTCATCCAAATCCTATTTTGCGTCCAAATGCATCAACATTTATAAAAATTTTAGATAAAATCATAGCACATGAACGTTATGAAACAATAATTTTTAATGAATTAGATGAATTATGTTCATTACCAAGTGTTATAGATGAATCAATTATATTAAACACTGAGATATGCGCTTTTAGCCAAGCAGGAACGCATAACAAGAATTATATTGATTATTTAACTGGTGCAGCATATAGAAATATTGAATCATTGAATTATTACACGACTATGCATTTACTAGATTCATTATTACAAATAACAGAAGTAGGTTGGACAGCAGTCAGTTGGAGTGATGCAGTAGCTACAATTCCAGCTGGAAGGGGGCGTAATCGTCTTTTAACTTTACATACGTCCGCCAATTTTTCTGATACACAAGATGAATGGGTTAGAATTCAAAGATCGGTGCTAGGAAGATTAGTTAATATAATTGCGACAGGTGAGAATCAACACTTTATTTTACGTAGAGGAATATCAACAACTACTCCAATACCAGATGAATTATGTAATGAGAGGTTTCATCCAATTGCAGCTGGAGCAGTTATAGATCCGCTCGCTGCAGCAGGTGCAGTACCAGCAATAGGTCCACTAGGCGCAGCCGCAGCTGGTGTAGCAGCAAGAGCTCCACGTGGATTAGCAGCAGCTTTTCTTGCACAAAGAGCTGATGTACAAAGAGCTGCTGCTGCGGAGCAAAGAGCTGAAGATGTGCGAAGACAAGCAGAAATATTCGGAAGGCAGCTTGAATTAGCAGAACAACGGCGAAAAGAAGCTGCAGCTGCAGCAGAAGAAGGAAGGAGAGCAGCCGCAGAAGCTGCTAGAAGACCAATAAATAATCGTCCTGCTGCAACAGATATTGAATTAGGTGTCAGTGAACATTATCGTGAGTTATTAGCATTCTATAGAAACAATCGTCATTCATGTAGACTTTATATTGATGAACAAACGTTAATTCAAAATTTGCGATTAGAAGGTGCACGTTATTGGTGGAATTTACAGCGACATGTTGATGCTAATTGTAATCGAATAATAAGACGTCATTTGATATATTTGGATATGAGTTTAACTCTTGAAAATTTCCAAGCAATTATTCCAGTACCGGCAGCAGGTATTCAACGCGATCTGTTCATTTATCCTGTTGTTCCTGAATATAAAATTCCAAGACGACCAGAGACACAAGAAGAGCTTGATATTTATTTACATCATGAGACATTATTACAATATATAAGATATCCAGAAAGTATACAATTAGAACATAGTAAGTTAGATCCAATTAAAGAATTAGAAATTATTCGTCGGCTGCGAACAGAAGGTGTAAATGTATGGATTGACCTACTACAACACGATACACATGACAAAGTAAAGTATCATGTAGGTAATTTGGATATGACATTAACTCCTGCACAATTTCAAAGACTTATACCTGAACCTGTAAGAGGTAAACAGCCTCCTCTGATGATTCCATTGTCAGAATATGATCGCGCTCGCGTACGTCCTGCACCAGTTGTTGCATCACCAGAACCAACACGACGAGCTCAAACAGAAGAAGAAATTTTAGTAAGCCAACATCATTCAACTTTATTGTCTTATCTTAGAGCAGAGGATAGAATGTTTAAATTTAATTTTAAAGATGGGAATTACGGACCAAAAAGAGAACAAACACCAATTCAATTGCTTCGTCTATTGGGAGTTCAATATTGGAAATTATTTGAAGGATTTGAAGGTGTACTTCGCCCAGGTAGTGCACCAGCAGGTTTAAATATGGAATTAACTCCAGAACAATTCCAACGTGTTATTCCTGTACCAACTACAGGACATCAAAATGAATTATTTATTTATCCAAGAGCTGGAATATTTTATCAAATACCATCTGCACCTCCTGCAACACCTGTAGTAATACCACCTGCGCCACCATTACCTGATCATCTTTTTACGGATGGTCCGCGTGTTAATATTATGGATAAAAATTGGTTAATGAATATTTTTATACCTTTGGTTACAAATCCCCCACCAGCTGATTCTGCACAATATTTACGTTTAATTGATGAATACAATGGACTTAGAGAAGTAGATAGGTTACTTGTTTTGAGATATCTCTTAATCATAAATTCTACACTTGATAGTTTATTAAGAGAATCTCGCGAAGCGATAGGAACCGTGCAAGCAGAAATTACTCGTTTAACAGGTTTAGCCGAAATAAGACATGATCCTGCCGACATTTGGAATCCTGGACCACCTCCACCATTGATTTGGAATCAATTGATACGAGAGAATCGTGCTGTAATAAATCAATCAAATACACAAACTGAAATAAATACTTATAATAAAAAGAATTTATCAATGTTTGTGTTTGTATTATTATGTAGGTCAAATAATGATGATTTTTTAAGGTTTGCAGATGTCGTGGCAGGGACAGGTATGAGGGGACCAGGTGGAGAAATTCAAAGAGCAAGGATACCTGGAGATATTATACATGAACTTCAAAATGCACCATCAGGTGAAAGAATCAACGTCATATATACTGATTTATCTCGCACAATATGGAGTTATATAAACGCAAAAACTTTGGAATTAATTCCTATACTTGTAAGCACACGTCCAGATGATATGTCGATTGAAGTAAAAAAGCGAGCAGATCGAGCTGTAGAAGGTCGATTTCTTTTGGAATGGGATGAAGCTGATGTTTTATCCACAGCAAATCCTGAGTTAGCCAATATACCAAATTTCACAATCACAAATAAACGGGATGTATTATTGCGTAGAGCACAATATCTACGTGTACCCGTTGATGTAGATATCAGAAATCGTGTGCGTTCTACTGTTGGCGGGTTGGTTGCACGCACACCATTAAGAGGTCTTTTTGGTTTATAATTTAGCTTACCATTTTCCATTTTTATTCTTTTCTACAACTTTACAACATCCTGGGCAGCAACATTCCGTCGCGCGTGTTAGTACAGGTACAGGAGTAGAACGAATAAGATTATTGTCGGGAATGTTGTATTTCATACGATTGTTTTGTGCCATGTCGAGCATTTGTTGATCAATTGTATTCTTTTCTAGGAGATTCTTCTCACGAATCACACACTGAAAGACCAGACGATCACTTCCATAATCTGACCATTCACACTCACGAAAATTACGAATCATGTCATCATCCGCAGCACGACCGTGTCCAGGCGTTTCAAAGATAAACAGACCATCCATAGTGAGAAGATCAATTGACTTTTCATACTTAATGAGCCGTACAATGCCGGTCATCATATTTTGATCGGATTGAATGTACCATTTTCCATCATAGGAGCACACTGCTTGTCGCGTGGAACGCATCCAATACACAACCAGAAGTTTGTTGCCTGGAACTTGGATTTGCGCCAGGCTTTCCAGTTCGCCAGGAAGAACGGGAGCAGGAATCGAAACAGTGTATGCAGGCACAGGAGTATTCAGTGTCATGTTTGATGAAACCAGAAAACAAGTATACCTACCGAAAACAGGTAAAATAATGTGTCAAATTTTTATCCCACGGCTCAGGGCGGTCTAAACCTGTCCATAATATTTCACATCAAGACTTATTTATAAAATGGCGGCTTTATTAAAAATTGGAAACAAAGGCTCTGATGTATATAGTACTACTGGCGACCCGCGGTTGGATCTTAGTGTAAACTGTGTGCGAAATGTCTCTCCAGAAAAACTGGATTCAACAATGAAAGCAATTCTAGCCCTCAACACATTGCAAGCACTGGAAGATGCATTTGTGCTCGCATTTCATGCACGAAATATTCGCGGAGGCAAAGGCGAACGTGACGTTTTCCAAACGCTTTTCAAAACATTGTATTTGGAAAAACCGAAAATCGCGCAAAAATGTCTTCCACTCATTTCACATTACGGATGCTGGAATGATGTGTTTGAATTCGCAGAATCCGCACCGGATAGTGCAGAACATGTTCTTTCCATGGTTGTCGAGCAATTTAAGAAGGACAACACAACGCCAGAAGGTCAAAGTATCAGTCTGCTTGCCAAATGGGCACCCCGTGAATCCAAGTACCCACAACTTATGAAATCGCTTGCGTATATGATGTTTCCTACAGTTAAATTCCATAGTAGCAAAATGAAAGTGTACCGCAAAATGGTGTCGCGACTGAATGCACGCATCAATACGGTAGAACGGCTCATGTGCGACGACCGCTGGGATGAAATTAAGCCTGAAACTGTCCCTGGACGCGCTGGAAAGTTATATAACCGTGCGTTTCTGAATTTGCCCTCTACGCACTATGGAGACAGCGACACGGTGCAGAATACAATTATTTATCGCAAACCAGATGATCCAAAACGTATGGCGTGCAGGGAGCATTTTACAGAACATTATGCAAAAGCAGCAGAAGGGAAAGCCAAAGTACACGGCGCAACCACACTGTTCCCACATGAAGTTGTGAAACGTGTTCTTAACAGCAGCAACCAAACAGAAGAAGAAAAGAATCATCTGCGTGGTGTGTGGCGCGGATTTGTAGAAAAACTTCAAAAAGCCGGCGGCTTGGGGCGTTCCATTTTCATGTCTGATTTCAGCGGTTCCATGCAATCGTCATCTGCGGGTGATATTCCATACTTGGTGAGTATGGCGCTCGGTATACTGGGCTCTGAAACATGTACGGAGGAATTCAAAAACAAACTCATGTCATTTGATTCAACACCAAACTGGCACATATTCCCAGAAGGCGGTGATATTTTTGAAAAGGTTCAGTCAATTCAACGTAGTGGATTAGGAGTCGGTCTAAGCACCGATTTCCAAAAAGCGATGGATCTAGTGTTGGAAACACTGAAAGCCAAACGCGTTCGTCCAGGTCAAGAACCTGAAAATCTGATTGTGCTGACTGATATGAACTGGGATGCAGCCTATGGTTCATCCGAAACAAGTTCATACACTGGAAATACGTATCGTCATGTTGTCAAGACCGAATCATGGCAAACACATGTGGAAATGATCAAGGAAGCATTCAAACGTGCAGGCGAAGACATGTGGGGCACTGGTCAAGGATTTGTACCACCTCGTATTGTGATTTGGAATCTGGCGGCTTCTCCGCAAACCGACTATCATGCACAAGCCGATGTGCCTGGTGTAGCCATGCTTTCGGGTTGGTCGCCAACACAGTTTGAAGTTCTTCAAAAAGAAGGACCGCGTCAATTGACAGCCATGGAAATTCTCAGGCTTGAATTGGATGATGCCAAGTATGATCGTGTGCGACAGATTGTCCGTGAAGCTTCAGCAGAGGTCTAAAGACAGCTCATTATTACTCAATTGGAGCACAAGCACCGACACCAATCAAAGGATCCATACAGCAACCTCAATCCTCAAAAAATATGTTTTTGAAATTTATTGGATCCTGTTTTTATCAAGGGCTTCGTACAGCAATACACATATAATAGAAAAAATTCAAATAGAATTCGGATGTAATGTTCGAGGTCTATGAATTCCTTCTTTATTTGAAGCCGTGGGTCGGCTTTGGAAGCATGATTGGACTTGATCACACTACTAATGTTTCCTACAGCAATTAAAAAATGATAATTCAACATTGGGGAAACCTAATGTATCATCCATTAGTGGGAAACCATGGATGGATTGTGGTATTTGTTTCCAAAAATACCTTACAGCAATTATTACTATACCGAAAACTCAAAGAATCCTTACAGCAACTATCTATAATAAATGCTTTTTATTAATTTAATGGATTCTGTCCCAAACCAAACGTTTCAATGCATGTTGTACATTCATTGAAAGAATCTAAATAAAATCAAACACCCAGTTTCCAAAACGCCGGCCAAAGGAATGCAGCCGTCTGGGCGGTCGCATCCATAATGCGCATTTTGTCAGCTGGAAAATCGTCTGCAAGAGAACGGGGTGCAACCGACATCCAGAATCCCCATGATCCTTGAAACGACGGAATAACCGTGTGATACGGAAATCCATTTCCAGATCCACCCGCGTTCATAATCCAACGCACGCCTTCCAATTCATCAGGGCGAATCGGACCGCAGTGTGAAACAATTGCACGTGGTCCGCGCAGATGAATACGCAGCTGCGCCATGAATTGGTATCCATACAGCAAATAATTTCCATATTCGTCATTGTCCGTTTTGGTTAGTGTTTCACAATCTGGATCAGGTAGATCCATAATGATTACATCAAATTGCGACTGATCACGTTTGAAGAAATGCCGAATATCTTCTGCAAAATATGTAAGGCGCGGGTCGTTATATACATAATCGTCAGCCCATCCAAGATGCCGACGGCAAAGTTCAACAAGCCCGCCATCAATATCAATCCAAACAACTTCTGCAACATATTCAGCCGACCATTTTAGAACTTCACGGGCTGTTGCACCTTCTCCACCGCCAATAATCAACACGCGCTTCCCAGCCACATCAGCCGTGGCATTCATAACAGGCTGAACCAAATGTTCGTGGTATAGGGCTTCATCCGATTCTGCAGATTGAATTTCACGATCCAGAAACAGAACCTTTCCAAATGTTGGCGAATTTGCAATCACAATTTCTTCGCAATATGGCGAGCGACCTGCCCAAATACAGTTATTGATCTTGTACAGCGTTACATTATCAGCGCTAACTGCATTTTCAGCGTACGCGCTATTTTCAAGGGAACGAATTAATTCGGGATTGGCTTCCATCATGTTTTTGTATACGATTCGCAGATATGAAAAAAGACGCGTCATTTTTTGCATTTTTCAGCCGTATGTTCAACAAGCATGAATATTTTCAAGATCTTCAAAACGCGGTGACAGCGCCGGCGGAGGTGGATCACGAGCCAGATTAAAGTGTTTGCGACACAGTGGAATATATTTTTCATCAGCGCCAACACACGGACGACCATCATTTGCAGCCGCTGCTGCGTCTTGGCGTGCTGCAAATGTAAAGATAGCCGGTGTTCCATCTTTGCACGTCTTACACATAGCCGTCAGTTTCGTTACACGATCGCTGTGCGGTACAAGATCAAGTACATGCCCAAAAGGACGGCGTTCTGCATCCCCATCAAGACCAACAACAACCACATGCTTTCCCAATGTATCAACCGTTTGAAGCACAAAGGGTACAAGATCTGTAAAGAATTGCGCTTCTTCAATCACAACAAGGCGACTGCCCTTATATTCTGGATCATTTACAAGGGTCATTAGGCTATTTGTTGCATGTGCAGGCATCATAACTTTATCATGATTGACGATCGCGGGCTCGATTGTATAGCGTGTGTCCATAGAATGCGTGACAACAAATACGTTCCATCCAAGGGCTTGATGCCGGCGAATAATGCTTTGAATGGCTGATGATTTGCCTGCAAACATAGGTCCAATCAGAAGTTCAAGGCTCATTCTTTGATTTTTTAATACTCTTAAAACTTCGGACCATCATGCTGTCAATTTTTAGTGGTCTAAACCAATGAATATGCAAACATGAATAGAGAAAAGGCAAATGAAGGTATACTGTAATGGATTTTGGGACGGATTTGTACAAAACACAGATGGTACCGGATTTGGATTTTTCCAGCACATTTTACAACAAGTATTAAATACTGAAATTTCTGTATCTCCAACAATTGGAGATGCAGATATTTTACTGGAAAGTCATTTTGGAGGCTCAGTGTTTTTTTCCAAATCATGGAAATATTCTATATTTTTTTCAGGTGAAGGGCTTGGAGCTCTTCCTGCACACGCCGATCAATACACATTTGTCCTGGGATCACAAGAAACACCGCGAAATTTCGTGTGTTGTCCCTTATTTTTAGCCTATGAATACTCGAAACCTTTTACGTATCCTGAACCAAACACAATCACACACATTCCATCGAAACAAATCTGTTGTGTTATTTCATCTGGACAATTGCCGAATCGTGTGCGTTATGAAATGTTGGATTCGTTTGAAGAAAAAGGTGTTCATGTTGATAGAGGTGGAAGGTACAAAAACAATATAGGATGGAGTGTTCCTGGATATTATTTTGAGACACCAATTCTTGACTTTTTCAAACAGTACAAATTCGTATTAGCCTTTGAAAATATTTCAAAACCGTTTTATATGACTGAAAAAATTATTAATCCATTGCGGGCTGGTATTATTCCGATTTATTACGGATCATCGCGAATCACAGAGTATATTAATTCTGAACGAATTGTTCAAATTACACCAGATACAATTGATCAATGTATTGCTAAAATAAAGGAAATATCTGAAAATCCTGAATTATACTTGCAAATTGTCAACAAGCCATTATTTGTGAAATCGCACACACAAATGATCAAAACAATCATTGAAGAAATGAAACTTATATTGGATACGTCGCCATATTGTGTAGAAATAATTGGCAATTCAGATTTGGAACAATCGCGGAATAAAACACTTCAACCTTTAATTGATTTCTATCATAAAAACCCAACCTATGAGGTATGGGGTCATAATGTAAGCACGCATCCGTTGTATTCAAAATTTCATATTCCAAAACATAGAGCTGGGGCAATAAGCCTAGCGATTAATCATATTTCAATAATGAAGAAATACGCGTATAAGAACAAATATCTTGTTGTGGTTGAAAGTGATGCAATACCAATTACTAATTTTGCACACGTGCATCAAGCAATTGTTGGGGATATAGAATCTATAAAAAATACAAATGTTGATTTTGTTATGTTAGGAAAAGGATGTATAGATTCTATACATCACATATCCGATAAAAAAGCTCCAATTTCACCAACATTGTTTGTTAAAAATACATCTAGGTGTTCAGAAAGTTATATAATTACACCGGAAGGAATGATTCGATTTCTACAATGGTTTTATGATACACCAACGCATAATGTTATTGATTTTGATATTAATGATTATTTTAAACATAATCCAGATCGAATTGGATGTTGGCGATTCCCAGAATTATTTTGCCAAGGCAGTTTGACAGGTTTATATCCTAGTTCGATTTAGATGCAGAATATTTATGCTGTTCATTGGTATAATAAAGCAACCAATCTGGATTTTATAGTTGGGCGAAAATTAGTATAATCATAATCGTAGAAATTTATACGTTCATATGGTATTATTTCAATATGAATGCGTACATCATTTATTTCATGAATATATCCTTGTTCAACGCCACTAAAAATCAAAAATCTGTTGGTTGGATTGATATCCAATAATATTTTCATCTGATTATAATTTTCATGTGATAATTTTGTGAATCGTGTACATAATATAAATGTACACGATAATGTTTGTATATTATCAAGTAGACGAGTGAATCGACGTAGATATTTTTCATAAATTGGTGGAACGGATGTATCTGTTTCATGTGGAAAGGAAATTTGTAAACTATTTGTGTATTCCGGAAATTTCAAATCGCCAAGATACAATGTCGTAATTTCATGCGGGTTTTTTGTTTCTAATAATCTGCATGTAATATCCAAAAAAGTAGTAATTATATTCATATCCACATCTGTAGCCATTACCCAGTCAAATGGATATGCTTTTGTTCGTAATCCAATATCGCGTAATAAAAGTGACGGTGCGCAATGATCGCCGAGAGGGATCAATGTATTCTTGTTCATTTTACAATACATCTGTCTTTGTGTTCAGCGAATTATCCGCAGGACAGGTTTTTAATCATATTGTAAGAAGTAGAGAAATGGCTGACAACAACGAAAATAGCAGCAACAACAACAATAACGAAAACAACAACGAAAACGAAGAGCCAACATCAATTGACGATTTATACGAACATTCCATTACACAACATTTGAAGGAAAGTGATGAAGAACATTTTAACGCAGTACTTGAAGATTTGAAGGTTGAATTAACAGATCCCGATTTATGCGAAGGTGTCAATCATGGACCACAACTCCGAAAAGCAACATTTATTATGTTGTTGAAAGGCAAAGACAGTGCTGGAACAATTCCGCGTTTATTAGGATTTGCAACAATGCATTTTAAAGACAAAATTTTATTTTTGGATTTATTATGTGGAAATAAAAAGTACAAAGGTGTTGGTACTGCATTAATTGAAGCCATCAAAGAATACGGTTCTGAACATGAGTATACAAAAATTCGTCTTAATTCCGTTCCAAAAGCGTATGGATTTTATTACAAAATGGATTTTATTCCAGATGGACGCATTGTCCCCATGCATTTTACATTAAGTGGTAACAGCAATAATAATAGCAATAGTGGTAGTAATAGTGGTAGTAATAGCAACAACAATAAACAGGGTGGAGCTCGTCGTAGATTCCGTCGTACAATCCGCAAAAAACGAGTCTAAAAGAAAAATTTGGGTTGGTTTTTTTATTTTTTTGAGGTTGGTTGGGTTGGTTGTTCTTTCAGGCAGACACAGACACTGCAGGACCAGCGGGCATGGACATGCTGAATGAGAAGGGCGTGCCAGCAGGGAAGTTCGCCTTGATGTCGGAAATGATGTTCCCTGCACCATCGCTCACCTTGATAGTAACAGCCACACCAGCATCACTGCCCTTGATATCGATGCTGAAACTGACACCAGGGACCATCACAAAGCGGTCAAACTCCTCATCCTCAGGAATACCCAGATCCGCACGCTTCTTCTTACTGAGCTTGGGACCAGTCTTGCCAGCGCGAGCCGTGACAGCCTTCAGCGAGTCGTAGATCATGCGCCCACGAGGAGTCTTTGCGTACTCTTTACTGATGGAAACAAAGCGCTGAGCACCCACGGGCTGAGCAAAGAACGCATCGGAATCGCGGTCATTGCGCACGACAGAGAGCGGGAATGCGTGAACTACCTCGTCCTCCGCCAGGTCGGCATCAGCATGGAATGCGCACTTGGAGTTGATAGGGATAATGTGGTTGCGGCACTCGCGTACAGTATCGGCGTTGCCGTTCGTCGTGTATCCGACCACGTAGAAACCGTCCTGATCGTAGCGGTGATTGTTGAAAACGTCCCCGCGCTTAACCATGTAGAACTTGAACCAGCGACCCTCGTTCCAGTGATCATCCCAGCGGTCGTTCTTCTCCAGGTGCTCGTGGATACCTGGCAGTTTCTTGTCACCTGAAACTGGACTATGGACATACTTGTAAGACTTGCTGTTCATGTCGTGGTACTCACATGCATCGACAGCCATCTTCGCGATCGCCTCCATGTGCTGACGCTCATCTGCATAGGGTTGTGCATGCAGCACAGTAAGTGCATCTGTACACATCTTGCGGCGCTGAACCGAGTTGGGTCGGATGTTAGGGCGAGGGGCATCGTCGTCATCGGACTCCGAGTCACCTCCCTCGCCCTCGCCCTCGTAGTCAGAATCGTCCGAGTCGTCGTCAACCTCAACTGCAGGCGCTCCGGTGCCGCCACGTGCAGCACAGGGTGCATCAAGCGCCACAGGGTCTTCGGGCTCCGTCGAAAAGTCAAACGGTATCCAGCGCGGCTGGAGGGTGAGCTCACCCGTGCGCTTCGGCTTCGGACCCATGCAGGTCGCCTTCAGCGGCGTAATAATTCCGCTCGCCGTGAAACGGAGGTAGCGGTCCAGCTCGCTGATGTCGTACTCATCCGTCGGCTTGACAGACGTGAAGCACTCGGGGACGTATATCTTGATCTGCTCCAGAAACGCATCCTTGTTGTCGTTGTGACCGCACATGCGACCCAGCAGAGACTGGAGGAGCGTATCCGTCTTGGATTCCTTGGCTTCCTCAAACACGAACGCGACGTGCTCCTTGGGAATGACCTCGCCCATGCGGCACATCTGCTTCAGACCCACAACCGTGAAGCGGGCTGGCGCATCCTTGAGCGCCTTCTTGATGTCACCGCCCGCTAGCTCCAGCGCACCGTTGAAGTAGTTCTTGTACTCAATACCAGCCGCGCGGCAGCAAGCCTTCACAATGTCCAGGTTCCGGCTGCGAATAAGGGCGTACTTCTTCTCCGTTGCGTAAGATGCCAGCAGCGCAGTGAACTCCTCCTTGTTCTCCTGCACACGGTATGCAGGAAGGATCGCATCAGCCTCCTTGAAATCCATCACTCCCACATACGCATCCGCGGGCTCGTGAATCACGATGGACCGCGTCACACGATCCTTCTCACGCCCGTGCTTTGCGCTAAACTCGGCAAACGGCGTTGCGCTCACGCTCAGGAAGAAGGAGCGCTTCTCAGCCCACTTGGCATCGCCGCGAGCCGTACCGCCAACGCTCAGACCGCATCGGCGGAGGAAGCGAGCCGGCCAGTTCTGGCTGTTCTGGGCAAAGTGTGACTCATCCCAAATCACCAGCGTATCAGAGGTGATCGGGGCTGTGCGCGTGCTCCGCAGGTCTGAGGATTTGTAGGCTTTGATAGCCACAGTCAGGTGAGTCGACGCTGCCTCCTGACGGTCAGCCGGCAGCATGTTGACGTACTTGTCAATAGCCGTCTTGATGTCACCGTCCTGCTTAACGCCGTCGATCACGCCACCACCCACCAACTGCGCATGGAGCTTCACGTCGTTTGACCCGCAGATGATGAAGACCCGTTCCACAAGGCTCTCCATCACCATCATGATTGCGAGAGCCAGATAAACGCCCGTCTTGCCGCTCTGCATCTGAGCAGCCAGCAGCACCTGGCGGCGGCTCTTTGTGTACTCCGCCAGGATCTGCTTGGCTGTAGCATACTGCTCCTTGTGGCAGCAACTGTTGTCAGGATCAGCCCGGTTACAGAAAACCGAGTTGTAGTAGTCGTCCATCTTGGAAGGAAGTCTTGAACGAAGCTTGAAGGAAAGAAGCTTGAAGAAGGAAAACTCAGAAGGGCAAATCGTGTGTTAATTGATTCTTTGCCACGCAAAGCTACGCTAATCCATGTAGCATGTCAATTTTTTCAGATTTGCAATGAGCCAAATGCATCCATACAAAAAATGGAAAAAATATAAAATGTTTTAATCTAAGTTCGAAAACGGATTTAGATTAACGTTTTGTTCAACAGTCTAGTTGCGACGCGTTTGTCTGCCCGCTCCGCGTTTTATTTTCATTGTTTTTGGTTTGGAGGCTGTTTTGGCTTTTTTTCCATGAAAATGATTCATAGCATGGACCCAATCAACATCAATATGCGGTTTAAGGATTTTTTTCGCTGCAGATGTAATTTCCTTTATGGATGGGTTGCGTTTAATTATATCGGCAAGTTCTTCGCCGTTACTGACCACAAAACAATTTTTATCTTTTTTGAACGGAGTTTCATAATTTTCAATCCATTTTTGGTTAATAATCAGTGCACAGTCTTGGTGTATGGCTTCCAAAAATGTATATTGCGTTCCACCGCCATCGTGTTTAATAACAGACATATCCACCACAAATTTTGCATCATGCAGTATATTATTTAAACTTTCAAATGTTTTTTCAAACTTTCCCTTGTAATATTTCTTGAACGCATCTCTATCAAGTTTAAAAAATACATATTGTAGATTAGCGGCTCCGTATAAAAGAATAGATTGTTTCGCAGAAAGATGTTTATTTGCATCAAGTGTAATATCAATATGTTTGTCAAAATCAATGCGACTTATACTGACTGCACGATCAGGATGCACATCTTTTGTAAATGTATACGGATAAAAAGGATGAAGCAAGAATATTGAATCCAATCCAAGCGACGATTTCAAATATGTTTGAACGCTTTTGCGAATCGTAATAATGCGGAATCGGTGCAAGTGTTTAATTAATTCAGAATTATTTGTCTTTGTCACTTCTGATGGATCATGAATAATAATAAACGAGTTATCTGGAAAATGATGCAATTTATCATAGTAATGTTTATCAATCGCGGTGATTACGTGATCTTTGTATTTCGCCACATCATCAATGGCTACATTTGTATATGAAACACCATATCCAAAATTACGTGGTTTTGTTTCAGTACGATTTCCAATTTTGTATACTTCTAAATTGTGTTTCAGAGCCAGATGCGCAGTGAAACTTACCCACCCGCCGTAAATTGGATTTGCAAGATAAAACAAGTGAAACGTCATCCCCGTCACTTCCTATTCTTCATTCCTTCTTTTTTTCTGTGTTGTAGAGCGTTTTGGATTACGACGTTTCAAAGCATGTGTAATTCTCTGGTGTAATTTCTGTGGGTCATACATTGGTTGTCCTTTGCATTGTTTCACAATATTTTCTCGTAAATACGAGACTAGACTAAGACGTTGTGATGTTTCATCTTTTGGTATAAGTGGTGTATTGCCATGGAGTTGATGCACATCCATTGCTAAAAAATCACCGGTTCGGCAATCGACGGCTACTCCATATTGTGGAAATCCTGTGTATGCACCCTTGTATGGTGATCCACGTTCAATTACAATCAAGTTTCCAAATCCGTCTGTCCAATCACCTGTATCATGATGGGCTGCCGTGCGAAAATTCAAATTTGTAGTAATTGTGGAAAATGCAGTTTTTGGAATATGGAATGGAGTTGATAATGCGGCTTTATATTGACTTGTATGCTCTTTTGGACACAATTCTTTGTATAATCTATCAATGTCCTGAATTAATGGAATGACTTTTTTCCATTTTTCAGGTTCCGTTGCTGTAAATCGTGTTAAGCGGCATGGTCCGGGCTGTTTAACACCGCTTTTTTTAAACAGACTTTTTTGCTGAACTGACCATTTATCAAAATAACCCATAATATTGGATCTTATTGTAAGTTTCTTTCCAGTTTTCAAACCTTTGTTGCTTCCACTTGCAATACCCCGATCGTTTGTTTTTCGTCCTACCAATGATTTCATTGCTTCATACGCATTATCAATATGTGATTGAGACAACACATGTTTACGAAATCGTAATAGCAAATCACCTGATTCTGTATAGACATCTGCATCAGAGTCAAGAATAACTTTGAAATCTTTTTCTTCCAAAAATCGTCGTTCGAATGTTTTAATTTTATCATCATCTATAATTTTGCGAACTGTATACACAGGTATTTTTTTAGACCGATCTATCTTAACAATTGGATCCATAATAGTCCATCTACATAAAAATATGATTTTATTTTCTCTAAAATTTATAAGGATATTCAATTGAAACATCCAATATTTCCACTGGAATCCATGCAGTTTTACTTGCCAAAACAGATAATAAAATTCTACCTAAATAAAATTTAGGCGGGTTAGATGTATTTGGTTCGTATTTGGTTCTTTACCGCCGTCACGATTTGACGAAACAAATAATCATTTTAGGCTTATGTCAGTCAATCAATTCTAAATATTCGTTCATGAGCTCACACCGCGGAAAAAAAATGACGCGTCTTTGTTCGCCTAAAAGAACTCTAATAAAAAAGAAGAGACAATGCCGCTTCTTGCCCATTCCTCGGATATTGAGTCAGTTGTCGGAATTCAGTTTGGCGTATTCAAGCCAGACGATATTGTGAAGCGATCAGTATGTGAAGTACTGTATCCTGTAACAACAGAAGGGAAACTAAATGGTCTGTTTGATCCACGTATGGGTGTACTGGAGAACGGCAAAGTGTGCCGCTCCTGTGGACAGAACAATCACAACTGTCCCGGACACTTTGGTCATTTTGTCCTGGCTCGACCTGTATATTACACACAATTCTTCAAAACCGTCATGAAAGTACTGCGTTGTGTGTGTTTCAAGTGCAGCAAGCTGCTGATTGATAAGGAAAAACATGCTAACCTCCAGCGATACAAGGGCGAAGCCCGCTGGAAAATGGTACATGAACTGGCGTCAGAAATGCAGCGTTGTGGTCAAGATACAGCCGATGGCTGCGGCTCACTACAACCCATTAAATTCAAGGAGGAACCGGTGCATCGCATTTTCGCGGAATGGCATATGCCCCGTGCAGAGGGCGCAGAACTACCAGAAAACGCCGTGGATAACGGCGATAATACAATGAATGTCACACTGCCCCTGGAACCTGAATATGTCCACCGTCTGCTGCGTCGTATTACCGATGAAGACGCAGAGTTCATGGGATTCAGTCGGCATTGGTGCCGCCCTGATTGGCTAATGTGCAGTGTGCTGCCCATTCCGCCGCCCCAAGTTCGTCCTTCAGTTATGCAGGACAATAATCAACGCTCCGAAGACGATTTGACCAGCAAACTGATTGAAATTATCAAAGCCAATAACACACTCAAGAAAAAGATCACAGAAGATCCTCGTAAGCGCTTTATTGATGAATACACCAATCTGCTCCAATACCACGTCGCAACACTGATTGATAACAATATTCCAGGTGTTTCGCCGGCTGCACAGCGTTCTGGTCGTCTGCTGAAATCGCTGCAACAGCGCCTGGGCTCAAAGGAAGGTCGTATTCGCAGCAATTTGCAGGGCAAACGTGTGGAGTACAGCGCGCGCTCCGTCATTACACCGGATCCGAATATTTCGGTGGGTGAGCTCGGTGTGCCGCTGAAGATTGCCACCAATCTGACGTATCCTGAACGTGTGACGGCTTTCAATATTGGGAAACTGTACAAACTGATTCAGGCTGGTCCGGATTCGTATCCCGGTGCAAAGACAATTCAACGTGCAGATGGGCGCACAATTAGTCTGAAGCACGTGAATACAAAGTCCATTCAGTTGTATGAAGGTGATATTGTGAACCGGCATCTTATGGATGGCGACATTGTGCTGTTCAATCGGCAGCCGTCGCTTCACAGGATGTCAATGATGGCGCACGTTGCAAAGATTCTGCCGTATAATACGTTTCGATTGAATGTGTTTGTTACAGCCCCATATAATGCGGATTTTAAAAATTGACTCGGCTTAAAGATATAAATCTGTATTGTAAGTATAGAAGATGGCGTCCACACAAGGCAGTATTTACCAGGCGAAATGCAAAACTACAGGAAAACTATATATTGGACAAACGCAAGATACCAAATGTCGTGACGGAAAACCTTATAAATATGGAATGATTGGACGCTGGTCCGATCATGTAAGTTCAGCTCATCGTGGCGCAAAAACTCCGTTGGCTCAAGCCATTCTCGAACATGGAGCCGATGATTTTGAACTTACATCCATTGAAATAAATATCCCCGACAGCAAACTGGATGAACGTGAAGCGCATTGGATAGCGCATCATAAAACAACCGTTCCAAATGGATACAATGTGATGAAACATTCGCGATGCAAACACCGTGAATCATCCTCAATTGCCGAACACTACATCAAAACAACAACAAAAGTTCGGCTTTCAACAGTAAAGCGCAAAGGCGTACCCAAACTTGTGTATGTGTATCTAGATCAAACAGATGCACCTACAGCCCGCATTGTCTTTGGACAAGGCGCGGATGCTACATATGCACAGGCTCTTGAGGAAGCGCAGGAATTTGCAGCATGCTTTGCTGAAAAAGGATTGGATGTGTTTGAAGAGGAAGCAGAAGATAGTCTTCGGAAATATCGCGAAAAGATTGATTCACTTGATGATAAGACCATTGAAAAAATACGGATTGCCAAGTTCAACGATCTGGTTGCTTTGTATATCAAACATGATGAAGGTACACTGCGAATTTGTTTTGGAGGAAAAAAAGTAAGTTTTGAAGACGCTTGTAAAACGGCTCATGCTGTTAAGGATGCCATTGTTGAAGCACACAATACAGAAAATATTATCGTACAAGACGACGTATCGAGGTCCGCAACAGGCGGCTGCCCGTAATGTTGAAGCGAACGCTTTACGGGGAAAACAGTGGAATCGCTTCTATTGGTGCATGGTTCGTCCCTGTGTATCAGTAATATAACCGTCTAGTTGTAGTGGTCGCCGTGAGGGCGACGCTGCAGCGAGACCACCAAATTCAGGGAAACCCCTAAAGCCTATGACTACCAAGGCGCCGTTGAAAAACGACGCTGGCTGCGGAGAAAGACCGCAAAGGTATGGTAACAACGTCATGGGATACGAGCCGGTGTTTGGAAGCACAGGTAAGAAATGGGCAATCCTGACCCAAGCCCCTCTGGTATACATAAACGTATCGTGGGGAAGGAGCAACGACTTAATGGTGGTCGGTCTGGGAAGAGAACCGGGCTTAAGATAAAGTCTACTCCGTAGCGAAAGTTACGGTATAGTAGTTCGATGGGGACGAGATGAATCTTCACGCGCCGCAATCCGTGGAAGCCGCCACGGAACTGCGGGAAA
>VFQS010000431.1_pt1 | contig 48434 bp, 47 predicted proteins | sample 3512361 | NCBI WGS metagenome assembly VFQS01 (sample SAMN10412375, study PRJNA504923) | tailings metagenome | isolation source: Relicate 1 Philex TSF3 active mining | place: Philippines | reverse complement strand
AATTACTGACCAATATGGCTGTACAGACGATACCACAGTAGCCAACTATGTCTCGATAGGTGGGCCACTTGGCACTCCAACCTGGATCCAAGACAACACCGTTTGTGCGCAAGGCGCATTATTCACCATCGTTAATGCGGCTAATATAGATTCTGTTAGTTGGAATTTAGGCAATGGTATTTGGGTGGCAGATAGCTTAAGTTTCCCTTACTTTTATCCAAACACAGGGACCTATAATCCGAGCGTTACGGTCTACGACACCGCAGGGTGTCAGATACTTTATTTATTACCTCCTTTAACTGCGAGTGTGAGTGGCCTCGACGCACAAATAACAGCAAGCCCTGTATATGCCAATATCAATCAGGTCGTTCAGCTCTCTGACGCGAGTACCAGCTTGAATCCAATCAGCACCTGGACCTGGATTTACCCAGACAGCAGCAATTTATTCTTTCAGAGCACCAATCAAACGATTGCATTTTCGCAAGGTGGGCCTCAGCAGATTGCCTTAGCCATCACCGATAATCTAGGTTGTATTGATACCGCATTCGTCACTATTTATGTTTCAGACCCCGACATCTGGGTGCCCAATGTATTTACGCCAAATGGCGATGGCATCAACGACCTAGTAGTTCTGCCCTACCCGTCTTTCAAATCATACGATATCCAAATTTTAAACCGCTGGGGCAATCTTGTCTTTGAACTCAAGGACCAAACTGGAATTGCTGTCTGGGACGGCTATGACTTCAATGGGCAGCTCCACACCGACGGCGTGTTCTTCTACCGCCTCAGAGGCGAAATGCTGGGCGGTACCCAAATTGACAAGCACGGATTTATTCATTTAGTGAATGGGGAGTAGAATCCACTGACCAAAAACAAAAAGCCCCAACAAATGTCAGGGCTTTTTGAAGTGGTACCTCCAGGAATCGAACCAGGGACACAAGGATTTTCAGTCCTTTGCTCTACCAACTGAGCTAAGGTACCAGCTGTTGGTGGATGCAAATTTAACACATTTTTGGTGTTTTACACAACTTAAAAATCAAAAAAGTTCAAAAAAGGTCCTTAATTTTGAATATGAGCGCTACAAAACAGGTTTACCTTCTCGATGCCGGAAATACCCAAATCAAATTAGCGCTTGCACAAGATGGTGTCATCCAGGAAGTTGAGCGCCATGAACCCGCTAAATTTGATATCCACCTACTCGACCGTAACATCCCCATAGCTTATTCGTCTGTAATTGATGAGCAACTTCTTTTGAAGGTTAGAGCTCATTTTAATTCTGTTTTTGAAATATCGACCTTGATTAAATTACCTTTTTTAATGGCTTATCAAAGTCCCCAAACCTTGGGTTTGGATAGACTTTGTAATGCCGCGGCGCTATCGAGTTTGCATCCGGGCAAACCGCGCTTAGCCCTTGATTTGGGTACTTGCGTAAAGTTTGACTTCTTGAGCGCAGACAACTCATTTCTCGGAGGGTCTATCAGTCCTGGTTTACAAATGCGCAGTAAGGCAATGGCTCATTTTACAGCCAAATTACCTGAAGTGAAAGCTCTCCCGACACAAGAACTCATTGGTACAACCAGCCAAGAATGTCTCGAAATTGGCAGTTATTTGGGTTGGCAAAAAGAAATCGAAGGGCTGCTTTTGACCTATCAATCGCAGTATCCTGAACTCATTACTTTTATTACCGGAGGAGACGCCAAACATTTTGATATGGGCCAAAAAAATGGCATCTTTGTACACGAAAATTTAACGCTTGAAGGCATACTCGCACTCTACCTCGCCAATGACTAAATACTTCCCTTTTCTCTTAGCGCTTTTTACCTTTTTTTACGCGGGCGCACAATCCATCACCGCCGATCCAGCCAGCTTCTACGGTCTCGGAGAAATGAGTTCAAGGGGTCATGGTATTTTCGATGCCTTGGGTAAAAATACCATCAATGTATTTGACTCTTCTGTACTCAACCACTACAACCCTGCTACCTATAATCGTCTGAGTAAAGGGGCTACACTCTATACGGTTAGCCTTCACTCTCGCCAATCTTGGTACAGCAACGCAAATACCCAACAATTTGCAGCCACGCCAATGGTCGAGCAATTTACGCTCGGTTTTAAAATCCGCAAGCAAATGGGCATGTCTTTCGGCTTAAGGCCCTTTAGTGCACGCGGATACCGCATTTCAGAAACCGCATTTACTGGACTAGATTCTATCGCGTACAACTACAGCGGAAAAGGCGCTATTCAAGATCTCTACCTCGGTTACTCCTTTGGCATTATTGAGAAACCGCAAACTAAATGGGCAATCGGCGCCAATGCTTCTTACTTATTCGGAACGCTCATCAACGAACGCAGCTCAGAATTACTTACAGGCGCAACTGCCGCTGGGGGCCTCGAGCGTAATTCTTTAATAATGCGTTCATTTTTTACCGAAATTGGAACTTATTTTCAGCAAAATATTGGTAAAAAACACAGCATCGGTCTGAGTGCCGTTTATCAGCCTGAGCTTAAACTCAGTGGAACATACCAACAAGAACTCTACAGCTCCGCAACAATTGGCGTTCCCAGTAGCTATGACACCATTTTGAATACCAATGCTGCTTTCTCTGCACAACTCGCCCAAAGCCTTCAATTGGGCTTTAATTACTCTTGTAAACTCCCTACTTACAAACGACAAACAAGAGAATTGCACCCGCAGTTACAACTTTATGGCAGCCTTAGCAAATTTGGTGCTTTGAGCCAAAATCAATATGTATTAACTGGTTTTAATCAAAATAACTACGCACGCATCAGTTTTGGTGCCCAATTTCAGCCAGAATACAGAGTCGTTGAAAATATCGCAACACTAAAGGCTCTCGAAAAGGTCAGTTACCGTATTGGTTATTACCAGCAAAGTCTACCCTACACCAATAACAATATTCAATACCAAGAACAAGGCCTCACGCTTGGTTTTGGCATCCCACTTTTGGCACAAGTTTCCTTGTCCTCTCTCAATGTTGGTCTTACCCTTGGCCAACGCACTATCGAGTCAGGAATTTGGAAAGAGCAATTTATCGGGGCACGGGTAAGCCTCATTTTGGCACCTTCCAATTTTGAAAAGTGGTTCCGCAAACGACAACTAGATTGATTGCGTTGGCCCTACGCACTGCCTTTTTTAGCTTATTGCTCTGTAGCACTGGCTGCCAGAACGATATCGCGCTGGTACAACGCATAAGCTTTCAGTCTGACGCACCAACAGAAAGCACCAAAGACCTTGTTATGACCTACGCAGAGGCAGGCTATGCACGCGTAGAAATTCATGCCGCACTCGCAGAAACATATCGAAACAACAGCCAAGTAACGCAAATCAAAGACAGCCTGAAAGTTTATTTTTTCAATGAAAAGGGCGCAATTGTATCCACGCTGAGCGCGCGCTATGGGCAAATCAATTACAATACCGGAGAATTAATGGTAAAAGATTCTGTTCGACTCTACAACATTGAAAAAAAACAAACACTTGAAACCGAAGCTCTTTATTGGAATCAAAAAGACAGCAGTATTTTTACCAAATCAGCCGTAATTGTGCGCTCACCCAAAGGAAAATTATTCGGTAAAGGGATCAGAACTAAACAAGATTTCAGTAACTATGTTCTTCTTGAGCCTGTGGGCTCTTGGCAACTCGAAAAAAACCAAACCATTCAATAAATGTCAAACAAAGATTTTATTAGCAATTACAATCGATTTTCAGGCTATTTATGGCTTGTCATTGCTGGGCTCAGCTTTTTAACCATCACTTATAAAATAATTACAGAAGGTGCTCAGACTTGGTTACCTTACTATATTATTCCAGTAATGGCTATTTTGATGTACCTCACCAAACGCTGGATGATGAAGCGTATGTACAGACATCTACAAGATATGGCCGAGCAAAAAAAGAACCAAGAAGTGTAACCTTTTGGATTAATAAAGGTCTTTCTATCGTGAAGCTTCAACTCGTTTTTATTTTTCTACTGTACTTTAACCCACTCAATGCACAAAAATTACTGAGTGGAATCATCACCAATGAGCTCAATTTACCGTTAGCAGGTGCAGAAATTTTCGTTAAAAATGCGGCTGAACTGCGTACAATTGCCGACCAAAACGGCTATTACGAAATGTTTTTAAATCCAGGTGAATACTACTTGGTATTTAGCGCAGATGGTTACCAAGATAGAGAATCTTATCTCGGCATGCGCGATGCCGACACTAAAAAAGATATCCAGCTGTTCCCAATGAAGCTCTCTGAAGTTCAGGATGTGAAGGTTTCAGCAAAGAAATACAATGTTGGTCGCGATAAAATCATGAAAGTAGTTGCGCACCGCGAGCAACTCAATCAATGGTCGTATCCACACGAGGTCGACGTCTATATAAAAGCCACTGAGCAACGCGACAAAACACAAAAAGTAAAAGAACAGAACGAACGTACCGACAAAGACCCCACCGAGGAGGGGCCAAAAATTCCAGAATGGATCAATAAATTACAACTCGTAGAGGTAGAATTGCATCGGGCCTATGCGCCGCCGAACGACGTTAAAGAAACCAGGAATGCCTACAAAGCGCTTGGCGATGTCTCACAGCTCTACTATACCACAACCGTTAAATCCAATTTCAATTTTTTTGAAAATTTATTGCACCTAGACGACTTGCACCAAACACCTGTAAGCTCACCAATTTCAGCTCCGGGTATCGTGGCATACAAATACAAGCTCGAAGAAAAATACGAGCAAAATGGTCAAATGATTTCCAAAATAAAGATCACACCACGCAATACCGCTACCTCAACCCTTGAGGGCTATATTTGGGTCATTGATTCACTTTGGTTGGTTCAAAAGCTGGACCTCACCATGAATAAAGGGAATTTGCTGATTTACGATTATTTCAGAATAGAACAAGACTTCCAAATCCAAGGTGACACCCTATGTGTTTTGCAAAAACAAGTTCTTACCTATGGTGTTAAATATAAAAATGAAGTCAGCCAATGCAAGACTGAAGCTGTTTTTAGCAATTATAATTTCGATCCAAATTTTGCCAAAAAATACTTCAACTCAGAGGTGGCGGTCACAAGTCAAGAAGCCTATGAAAGAGACAGCAGTTACTGGGTGCAAAAAAGAGCTATTGCTCTAACTGATGAAGAAATTAAATTCATTAGAGCCAAAGACTCCATTACAGAATACCTCAACCGCAAAGAATATTTAGATAGCATAGATGCCGTATTCAACAAAGTTACCGTGCTCAAAGTGCTTTGGTATGGCGTAGACCACCGCAACCGCGAACTCAAACAACAATGGACCATTGGATCTTTGGCCTCAACCATTCAACCTATTGGTATTGGTGGCCCGCGCGTTGCCCCGAGTTTTGATTATTTCAAAAAATGGAAAGACGAGCGCACCTTAGACTCATATACCCGCATCACTTATGGCTTCTTAAACCGCGACTTAAAAGGCGACACCTGGTGGAAATACCGATTTGACCCCTTTCATTTCGGATTTTTACGCCTGGCCCTCACCCATGATTTTGATGTGATCCGCGGTTTTGACGCCATCACTCAAATCTACAAACGCGATAACTTTTTTGAATCGACCAAACTCAATATCAATTTAGAATACGAACTATTTAATGGTTTTTATGCCTACGCGAACTCACAATACACCAAAAGACGCAGTATCGAAGGCTATGAATTCCTAGACGGTATTGACGAAGCTTTACCCAATAACGATCCATTAGCTTTTGACCCATACAATGCTTTCATTTTAAATTTTGGTGCTTATTACACGCCAAAGCAGCGTTATATGAGAGAGCCTTACCGAAAAGTGGTGCTTGGTTCTGCATATCCAACATTTTCTATACATTATGAACGTGGGTTGCCGAAAATACTCAATAGTGCTGTTGACCACGCGTATCTACAAATGGAGATTACACAAAATTTTAAAATTGGGACGCTGGGAACCTCTTCCTATCGCGCTTCAGTCGGAAAATTTCTGAGTGCACGTGCTGTTTATGAACCTGATTACAAGTTTCAGAGACGCTCTGATCCGATTTGGTTTTCGAATCCGTTGTATTCCTTTCAAGGTTTTGACACGATGTTGCGTACAATTGATTACGTTTTTCAAGTACATTACGTACACCACGACAACGGTGCCATACTCAATAAGCTACCATACTTCAAAAAGACCCGAGTTGGCTTGGTTGTTGGCGGCGGAGCTATGTACATCAAAGAGCACAATTGGCAACACTACGAACTTCTGGCTGGTTTAGAACGAAATTTCAAGGTGAGCAGAAGAAGACTTCGAATCGGTGTTTATGGCGTGGTTTCAGACGGGAATCAGATCGCACCCACTACCGCTTGGAAAATATCTTTTGCCATGCTGGATGACCGCAGCATGAAGTGGAATTTTTAGCGAAAAAAGGTTTTTTGGCGAATAATTGCCCAAATGAGGCCAACCGAAATACAACCATCGGCCAAATTCCAAATGGCAGGAAAAATATCTGAACCACCAATGTAAGGCAGGCTATTTGGCCAGCGAACATTGAACTGAAACATATCCACCACATTACCGAAAAGAAAGCCTTGGTGCCGTAATTCTACTGCATATTTAAAATGGCCTGACGAACAGATTGCTTTGTTGCCGCTACCCACCATTTGGTTAAACGGCACACATGGATCTACGCTAAAAAACAAATCGTAGAACATAGAATCCAGTAAATTACCGGTTGCGCCAGCCAATACAAGGGAGACCACCACTAAAAATTCTTTTGAAGCGCCCAGCTTGATTTGCTTGATGAGGTAGCGAATTATTAAAACAATAGCCACCATTCGAAATAAACTCAAAGAAAGTTTAGCCCAAATGCTTGCTCCAAAAGTTTGACCAAAAGCCATACCTGGATTTTCGGTGTAATGTAAGACAAGCCAGTTACCGAGAAGTGGTTTAAATTCTCCAGGAGCAAATTGAGTTTTGATGGTTAACTTGATCCATTGATCGAGCAATAACAAAACCAATACGAGTACGGCAATGAGGGAAAGTTGTTTTCTCACGCTTTATTTTTGAGCATTTTTTGCATCGATGCTCATGGTGGCATGAGGTACCAAACGAAGGCGCTCTTTGGGTATGAGTTGACCTGTTACCCGGCAGATGCCATACGTTTTATTTTCAATACGCATAAGGGCGTTGTTGAGGCTCTGAATGAACTTTTCCTGACGAGCAGCAAGTTGTGCTACCTCTTCTCTTGAGAGTGTTTCTGAACCGTCTTCCATCATGTTGAAGGTACGCCCAGTATCGTCGGTACCGTGGTCATCAGAATGAGACAAAGAGCCCTTCAAAAGATCAAAATCTTCGTGGGCTTCTTTGAGCTTTTCTAGAATCAATGCTTTGAACTCAGCGAGATCAGCATCTGAGTAACGATTTTTTGCCTTTTCCATACGCTTTGGTTTTCAAAAAGTGGAAAGCAAATATATCATTTTTTAAGTTTGAAGCAGGACCCATTTCGAACATTTAACATATGCTTAGCTTCTTTTTAAACAATCGACCTGACTTATTCACAACTTAGACGAATGCAGCTGTAGAATTGGTAATTTTGATGGTGATCCGATTATTTCTAGATAATAGAGTTTGGGTGCTCTTGCTCTTACCAGCTGTACTCTCTTTGTACCTGGTGTCTTTCCTTTTTGGATTCGACGACATCTACGGACTCAATAAAGCCACAATAAGTATCATTGAGCCTTTCTTACACCAGTTTCCCAGTGCGCATATTCTTGCGCATTTTCTGATGCTCTTGATCAATGCATTGGCGCTCAATTGGATTTTCAATAGCTACGAATTCCTCGAAAAAAATACCTACATCATTAGTTTATTGTATCTTATTTTCACCAGTTTTTTTCATAATTGGGGAGATCCGAGTTGGCTTTTTGTAGCGCATTTATGTAGCATTTTTGGATTCGGTGTGTTGTTTAGCATCAAACCTCAGCAAAACGCCAAAAAACAAGCTTTTAATGCCGGATTCCTTTTCGGTCTGAGTTTGTTTTTTGAAACGAGCTTTGTTTTACTGCTACCTGTATTGTTGGTATTATTGATCATTCTTCGCGGTGGGCAGATCAGGGAGTTACTCCTTCTGACTATCGGCTATTCAATGCCTTTTGGTTTTTACATGAGTCTGTATTTTCTGGCCAATCATACCTTTCCTGACTTCCCACTTCCGGTTTCGAGTTTTTACAAGCCAAACTGGTTTGAAACCATCTGTTTGGCCATTGTAGTTGCTTTATTCGGCTTTAGTCTTTTGGGGCTACGAGCTCGCCTTGGCAAAGCATCTCTTCGGCTAAAGAAGCAAACACAAATCCTCACTGTTTTTATGTTTCTTTGCGCGGCTCTCGGATTGGCAACATTGTTTTTTTGGGATCAAGCCGCGTTATTGAGTTTGCTTGTGCTTCCTTTCTCATTTTATTTTGCTTATGCCCTACTCAGCAGCAGCCTAGGCATTAGTTCGCATCTTTTTTTCTACCTCATCTTTACCTTTTCAGTACTAAAATTTGCACTCGCTTACTATTCGAACCTAGACTTTTAGTAACTTTGAACTCACTTAAATTACAAAAATGAAATTTGGCGTTGTAACCTTTCCCGGATCAAATTGTGACCAAGACATGATCTATGTACTCAGAGATTTAATGGGGCAAGAAGTGGTCGAGCTTTGGCACAAAGATACTGACCTCAAAGGTGCAGATTTCATTGTTTTACCTGGCGGTTTCTCTTACGGAGACTACCTTCGTTCTGGGGCAATTGCAAAATTTTCACCAATCATGGAATCCGTTATTGAACACGCCAATCGAGGCGGATACGTCATGGGAATTTGCAACGGCTTTCAGATATTAACCGAGTCTGGTTTACTCGAAGGGGCATTATTGCACAACAACTCGCAAAAATTCATTTGTAAAAACGTATTTCTCAAGCCAGTCAGTAAAAGTGCTGCTCCTTCTAAAGGCCTTGACGACTCCATCGCTTATCAAATACCAATCGCCCACGGCGAAGGTCGTTTTTATGCCGACGACGCCACTATGGCTTCTTTGCATGCCAACGATCAAATTTTATTTACCTATTGCGCAGCAGACGGCAGCCAATCTGCCGATGCCAATCCCAACGGATCACTCCAAAACATTGCTGGGATTACCAACCGCAACAAAAACGTTTTTGGCATGATGCCGCACCCTGAGCGCGCTGCCGACAAACACCTCAACAACCTTCACGGACTTCAAATTTTTGAATCAATCTTAGCTCATTGTTCATGAGAGTACTCTTGCTCGGTTCTGGCGGCCGCGAACACGCCATCGCTTGGAAAATCTCACAAAGTTCTATCCTAGACGAACTCTTTATTGCACCAGGCAACGCCGGCACCAAAAAGCATGGTAAAAACCTCGATCTCAAAATCAACGATTTTGAAGCCATCAAACGGGCTGTCATTCAGCACGCCATCGATATGGTTGTTGTGGGTCCTGAAGAACCACTTGTGCTTGGCATCTACGATTTCTTCAAGCAAGATCCCGATCTTAAAAATGTAGGCCTAATTGGCCCAAGCAAAGAGGGTGCCCAATTAGAAGGCAGCAAAGACTTTGCCAAAGCCTTTATGTCCAGACACCGCATCCCAACAGCAAAATACGGCACCTTCGATGCCAATACACTCACCGAAGGCTTGCGTTTTCTCGACGCCATGAAAGGCCCGTACGTCCTCAAAGCCGACGGCTTGGCAGCAGGTAAAGGCGTTCTGATCATTTCAGACTTACAAGAAGCCAAAAAAGAACTCGAAGAAATGCTGATCGGTGCCAAATTTGGACAGGCAAGCGCCAAAGTTGTCATAGAACAATTCTTAGATGGTATCGAACTCTCCGTATTTGCTATCACGGACGGAGAATCATTTAAACTGCTTCCTGAGGCCAAAGATTACAAACGTATTGGCGAAGGTGATACCGGCTTAAATACTGGTGGAATGGGTGCCATTTCTCCCGTTCCTTTTGCCGACGCTGCATTCATGGACAAAGTTCTCAACCGGGTCGTGATCCCAACCATTAAAGGCCTCAAAGCTGAAAATATTACCTATAATGGCTTTGTCTTCTTTGGTCTGATCAACGTTAAAGGAGATCCATATGTCATCGAATACAACTGCCGTATGGGAGACCCAGAAACCGAAGTCGTGATGCCACGTATCAAAAGTGACATCCTTGATTTGTTTGAAGGCGTTGCCACTCACACCCTTTCTGAAAGAGACATTCAATTCCACGACAAAAGCGCAGCAACCGTCATGATGGTGGCTGGCGGTTATCCAGGTGAATACAAGAAAGGCGAAACGATTTACGGCCTTAATAGCATCACAGACAGCATGGTATTTCATGCCGGAACACTTGCTGATGGCCCATCAGTGCTTTCCAATGGTGGTCGGGTCTTAGCTGTTACCTCTTACGGCAAAAACCTCGAAAGTGCACTTGAGCGCAGCTATGAGTCCATCTCACAAATTAGCTTTCAAGACGCTTACTACCGCAGGGACATCGGCAAAGATGTCCTCGAACATTGATCCAATGAACCTTCAAATCATCCTCATTATTGGTGCGCTGATTTGCTCTGCTTTTTTTTCTGCAATGGAGTTGGCTTTTATATCAGCTAATCGCTTGCGAATCGAAGTCCTTAAAAAAAACAATACTTTTCAAGCCCGAATACTCTCTCTGTTTTACCGCAAAGAAAGCAACATGATTGCGCTTCTTTTACTTGGTAATAACGTGGCCTTGGTCGTTTATGGTATTGCCGCCGCGCAAGTACTCGATCCATGGCTACTGGCAATTGGAATCCAAGACCAAGGCATTATTCTAATGCTTCAGACCATTATCTCTACGCTTCTGGTGCTCATCACTGCAGAGTTTCTTCCAAAGGCGGTTGTGCAGCTTAATGCCAATAAAGCGCTAGACTATGGACTATTCCCACTTTTGATTTTTTACCTGCTACTCTTTATACCGACCCAACTTATAATGCTCTTGAGCAACGGCTTTTTGCGCTTACTTGGCGCAGAGCGCGAACAACAAAGGGTTTTTTCTAAAATTGACCTAGAGAATTATGTCGATGAACTGAGTGCCAATCTCACCAATGAAGAAGAATTGGTCAATGATATGCTGCTTTTGCGCAATGCGCTGGATTTTTCAAAGGTCAAGGCCCGAGATTGCATGATACCAAGACCTGAAATTATTGCAGTAGATATCCAAGATAGCATTGACGAAGCAAAGGAACTCATGACTGCAAAAGGGCTATCCAAACTCATTATCTACCGAGACGACATCGATAACATCATTGGCTATATTCACTCCTTTGATTTATTTCAAAAACCCAATTCTATCAAGCAAATTCTCAAACCCATTTCATTTGTGCCAACCGTAATGAGCGGTAAAGAACTTTTGGCCAAATTCACCAATCAGGTGGGTAATTTTGCAGTTGTTACCGATGAATACGGCGGAACAGCAGGTATCATTACACTAGAAGATGTCATCGAAGAAATCTTTGGCGAAATTCAAGATGAGCACGACAAAGAAGCACTTACAGAACTCAACTTAGGCGACAACACCTATTTGTTCTCGGCGCGTATTGATATCGATTACCTCAACGAAAACTATGCACTGGGTTTGCCCGAATCAGAATCTTATGACACCCTCGCAGGTCTCATACTGGACAAATTAGAGAGCCTACCCATTGAAGGTGATCAGATCGAGATTGACGGCAACAAACTGATTGTAGAAAAAATGAGCCAACGTCGCATCGAAACAATTCGCTTGTATGCCAATTCAAACATATAAACACCCCATACTTACTGATTTTGATGCCATCATTTTTGACATGGATGGCGTCCTGATTGACTCCGAACCGCTATGGAAAATAGCCATGGAAAACGTATTTGGTTTGTATGGCTCGACATTAACCCATCAAGATTTTCAAAAAACAGTTGGTTTACGCATCGACGAAGTCATTGCGTTTTGGAACAAAGATCAAAATTGGGGGCTCACTGATCTTCAAATAGTTGAAAAACAAATCATTGATCAACTTATCTCACTCATTTTGGAGCGCCCAATTCCGCTTGAAGGCGTCATTTCTACCTTGACTTTTCTGAAATCCAAAAACAAAAAAATAGGTCTCGCGACTTCTTCTTCAAGCCGACTCATTGATACTGTTCTGAGTGCACTGCAAATCGGTCATTATTTTGATTTTGCTTACTCAGCCGAATTTGAGACCCACGGCAAGCCACATCCTGGGGTATACCTGAAAGTAGCACAAACGCTTGGTGTAGCTCCGCAAAAATGTTTGGTCATCGAAGACTCATTTAATGGCGTCATTGCAGGCCTGGCAGCCAAAATGAAGGTTTGTTGTATTCCTGAAAAAACGCATTTTCCAAATCCACGCTTAGCGGTTGCCGACTTTCATTTTGAAGACATGAGTCAATTACTCGCGGCTTGGCAATAGGCCCAAACAATTTATTATTTTTGTAAGCCATGGAAGACGCATTCGACTACCGAGAAGAAACCGCAGGTCAACAAGATCAAGAAATTGATAAAGTCCTGCGCCCCAAATCCTTGCAAGATTTTGCTGGGCAACCTGCTGTGGTCGAAAATCTCGAGGTATTTGTGCGTGCCGCCCAATTGCGCAAAGAGCCCCTTGACCACGTCTTGCTGCACGGCCCCCCAGGACTCGGTAAAACCACTTTGGCAAATATCATAGCCAACGAACTTGGCGTCGGATTTAAAATCACCTCTGGCCCGGTACTCGACAAAGCCGGTGACCTCGCTGGTTTACTCACCAACCTCAACGAAGGTGACGTCTTGTTTATCGACGAAATCCACCGACTCAGCCCAGTTATCGAGGAATATTTGTACTCGGCCATGGAAGACTACGTCATTGACATCATGCTCGATTCCGGAGCCAATGCGCGCAGTATCCAGATCAACCTGAACCCATTTACGCTCATTGGTGCCACAACCCGCTCTGGGCTCTTGACTTCGCCGCTGCGCGCCCGTTTTGGCATCAATGCCCGGCTAGAATACTACGATTCAAAAACGCTCACGGCTATTGTAGAACGTTCGGCCTCTTTATTACACATCGGCATTGAAGAAAGTGCCGCCTTTAAAATTGCCAGCAGAAGCCGCGGCACCCCTCGAATTGCCAATGCGCTGCTGCGCAGGGTTCGCGACTTCGCTCAAATCAAAGGAAGCGGCCACATCGACGACGACATCACTGAAATTGCGCTCAAGGCATTGAATGTCGATGCCAACGGCCTCGACGAAATGGACTTGCGCATCCTCAAAGTGCTCATCGATAAATTCAACGGAGGCCCTGTTGGGCTTAGTACGATAGCCACCGCCATTGGCGAAAACGCCGGCACCCTAGAAGAGGTTTATGAACCTTTCTTGATCCAAGAAGGCTTCCTGATGCGCACCCCTCGCGGAAGAAAAGCGACCGAAAAAAGTTACAAACACCTCGGTAAAGACCTCGGCTGGGCACAAGGTGGCTTGTTCTAACATGAAACACGACGCCTATCGTTCGTTCATCATTGAGAAAGCCAAGGCGCTCGGTTTTTTTCATGTTGGTTTTTCAAAAGCGGAATTCTTAGAAGAAGAAGCACCGCGGCTCGAGCATTGGCTCAAACAAAATTACCACGGTAAAATGGCTTACATGGCCAATTATTTTGACAAACGCCTGGATCCACGCCTGCTCGAACCCGGAACCAAAACCATCATATCGCTTTTGCTCAATTATTATCCGGAAAAGCGTCAGGACCCAGATTCACCTCAGATTGCTAAATATGCTTATGGTAAAGATTACCATTATGTCATCAAAGACAAACTCAAGGCCTTGCTTACGGAGTTAAAACAAGCCATTGGAGATATCCAAGGAAGGGCTTTTGTGGACTCAGCACCTGTCATGGATAAAGTTTGGGCGCAAAAAGCTGGTTTGGGTTGGATTGGAAAAAGTACAAATTTGATCCAACCTCGCAATGGCAGTTTTTTCTTTATTGCAGAGTTATTTGTGGATCTTGAAATCAGTCCTGATGGACCCATCAAAGATTATTGCGGCACCTGTACACGTTGCTTAGATGCCTGCCCGACAGATGCCCTAGCAACACCTTACCTGATTGACGCATCAAAATGCATTTCGTACCTTACCATCGAATTAAAAGATGCCGATTTACCGACTGCATTCAAAGGCAAAATGGAAAACTGGGCTTTCGGTTGCGATATTTGCCAAGATGTTTGTCCTTGGAATCGGTTTTCCAAAGTTCATCAAGAAGAAGCATTCATACCACACCCTGAGTTCTTCAACCTGAATACCCAAGACTGGGAAGCGCTTAACGAAGAAACTTTTCGGATGTTATTTGGTAAAAGCGCGATTAAAAGAACCAAGCTAACCGGACTCAAAAGAAATATTCAGTTTCTAAAAAAGGAAGATTAAACGTTTTTTGAAAACCCTTAGTGCTTACCTTTGTTAGCATAGTATTACACATACTTCGCATTCAACTATGTCAGAAAAAAGAGAAGCCATCATTATTGGTGCAGGTTTAGTCGGGTCGCTTTGGGCGGTCTATTTAGCAAAAGCAGGTTATCAGGTGACCATTTTTGAACGCCGGCCAGATATTCGTAAGGCAGAAATCAGCGCAGGTAAATCTATTAATTTAGCTTTGTCTGTTCGCGGCTGGACTGCCCTTGATGCCGTTGGCGTTGGCGATGAAATCCGAAAAATAGCCATCCCCATGTATGGCCGCATGATGCACGACTTAAACGGTCAACTCACTTACCAACAATATGGCCAAGACGGTCAAGCCATTTACTCCGTATCAAGAGGAAGCGTCAATGCCAAAATGATGGACATCGCCGAAACCCACGGTAACGCCACCATTCACTATCAAACAGAATGTCTGCGTGTAGACCTCGATAATGCGATTGCCTACTTGCGTAATACCCAAACAGGTCAGACTTTTGAGGCGAAAGCCGATGTGATATTTGCTGCCGATGGCGCTTTTAGTGCAGTTCGCTACAACTCGATGCAAAAATTAAATCGCTTTCAATACAGCCAGAACTATATTGCCGATGGCTACCGAGAAATTTTATTGCCAGCCCTGCCAGATGGCAGCTATCCAATGGATAAAAATGCCTTGCACATTTGGCCGCGTGGCCGCTTCATGATGATTGCTTTAGCCAACGAAGACGGTTCCTTTACCTGCACGCTTTTCATGCCCCATGAGAACCATGAATTTGCCTTCGACAAACTGAATACCAAAGCAGATGTGGATCGTTTTTTCCGGACCATTTTCCCGGATTTTCACGACATGATGCCAGACATCGCAGACAAATGGGAAGATCATCCGCTTTCTAATTTAGCCATTATCCGCTGCTACCCTTGGGCCGCCGGTAAGGTCGGCCTTATGGGAGATGCCGCTCACGCTACGGTACCTTTCTATGGCCAAGGAATGAACGCAGGTTTTGAGGATTGCAGAATGCTCAATGAACTTATGCTCAAACATAACCACGACTGGAAAGCCATTTGGGCCGAATACAGCCCAACCCGAAAACCGAATGGCGATGCCCTTCAGGATTTATCGCTCGATAACTACATAGAAATGCGAGACCTCGTTGCCGATGCTTCATTTCTCTTGCGCAAAAAAATCGAAGCAAAGTTCAGTAAAATGTATCCCAACAAATGGCTTCCGCTATACAGCCAAGTGACCTTCAGTAATATCCCCTATTCGGTTGCATACGAGCAAGGGCAAAAACAACGCGCCATCATGGACGACATCATGGCCCTCCCCAACATAGAAAATCAATGGGATGCCGACGCCACCATGCAAGCCATTCTCGAAAAATGTTCCGCATTTAATTTTCAGACATGATCAGATTTACGCTTCTGTTACTCATCGCTCCCTTTGCTTATGGCCAAGGCGGCTTCAAAAAATCGCAAAAGAAAGGTAACGATTACCTCCAAGTCAAGAATCATGGCTATCAGTTCTCACTTGGCCCAACATATTCATTTGCCAGCAAACCACTTAGCGGAGACCTCATTATCGATCAAGCAGACCGAGGCAACTACACAATTACCCCCGAAGCCAAACTTGGTTTTTATGCCGAATTTGGCTTAGCACATTTTCCAAAATGGAAAGGCACACCCATCAAAGCGCTCGGCAAGAGCCGCATCATGGATTATTTCGACTGGGGAATTGGCTATCGTCAAATCAATGCCTTAGAATCTACACTCATTGAAAATCAGAATGCGCTCGGCGAGGTCTACAGCACTTTCAGTGGACAGGGCGAGATGAGAACTGGTTATCTCTATGGTAGCATCCGCGCGCATTCCCTGATTTATTTTGGTAAAAAAGTAGTGGTAAAGGTCCGCAAACATTTTTTAGACCAAAGTTTAGGTCTCAATTATGATTTCCAAATCAAATCAGAGGCATTGGCTTACCAAAACAATTTTACAACTTTTCCAGTGGCGCAAACCTTCCAGCCAGATCTAGCTAAAGGAATGCTTCAGTTTAATTATCAGATTGGCATAGGCATTCGCCTAAACAAAGCCTGGATTCTCATCCCTGGCGTTTCTTTGCCAATTGTTACAATAGCGCCATGGGAAGGCTTTAATGCCAATATCCATTGGTTCAGTTCCACTTACTGGCCTGTTCAGGCACAATTTAAAGTCATTAAACTATTTGAAGCACCTCCTAAATGCGGCGTATACAGCACACCTGAAGACCGCGAAATGGAAAAGCAATACCGTATGGAAAACTAGTTTTAGGCGACTAAACTAGGTAGTATTTTTTTATTGAAACGCTTGCGCAAACGCTTTAAAACAGAATCTCGATCAGAGACATTTCCACAACGCAATACTTGGCGACTAATTAGCTTGCCTCCTCGGTAAACCGAAAACTCAAAAGATACGGAAGTGGCTTCGTCGCGGTAAATGTGATAAATACTGGTTGTTTCCAGTAATTCAGCTAAAGTTTGTGCATCCGTACTTGGCTTGAAGGTGCGGTCATAGCCACGAACATTCACCACAACATAAGTATCAAATCCTTTTTGCACCAAAACTTGCTGCACGGAGTCAAGCAGTAAGTGCTGCATGTCTTCACCTTGCTTGAGGACATTCATGATGGGTAGCGTTTTGATTTGTTGTCGTTGCAGTAAATCGGTCATGAGCGCTTGCATAGCGTATCGGTCTTCTTCTTTTTCAAATTGAGCTATAACCACCGCATTGGTCAATTTTACATTTTGCCCAAATGCTACTATTGAGGATAGAAAAACGATAGAAAAGATGAAATACTTCATGAGAAAGGATTAAAAGACTTCTTTTGCAATCTGGCGCACCGAAGTAGAATTAGACATGGTATAATAATGAATACAAGGAACACCCGCCGCTTTGAGTTCTTTTGATTGCGCGATACCCCATTCAATGCCGAGCGCCTCTACAGCGGCGTTGTCTTTGCATTTCAGTAATTCTGTCGATAAGTCGGTAGGGTAATCGATGTGGAAGAATTTAGGCAGAAAGCTAATATGAGCCAGAGACTTAATTGGCTTTAAACCGGGAATAATCGGGACATGAATACCTGCTGCTCTACAGGCGGCAACAAAATCAAAATATTTTTGATTGTCAAAAAACATTTGCGTGACCAAATAAGTAGCACCAGCATCCACTTTTGCCTTAAGGTATTGGAGGTCCGTTTCGAGGTTCATGGCCTCAAAGTGTTTTTCTGGGTAAGCCGCGGCACCGATACAAAAGCCAGTTGGATCTTGGCCTTGACCTTCGGTGAAGTAGCTCCCTTGATTCATGCTGTCGACTTGCTTAATGAGTTCAACGGCATAGGCATGCCCTTCGGGATGCGGTCTGAAATTTGCTTCTGATTTAACGGCATCTCCGCGCAATGCCAAAACGTTATCTATCCCTAAAAAGTGAAGATCGATAAGTGCATTTTCTGTTTCTTCTTTACTGAAACCGCCACATATGAGGTGAGGAATGGCATCTACATCGTATTTGTGCATAATGGCCGCACAAATACCTACAGTGCCCGGACGCTTGCGCACTGCTTTCTTTTCTAGTAGGCCGTGTTCACGTTCGATATAAACATATTCTTCCCTGTGATAGGTAACATTAATAAACTTGGGCTTGAATTCCATGAGCGGATCAATGCCAGCATAAATGGACGATATACTTTTGCCCTTTAAGGGAGGCAAAATTTCAAAAGAAAAAAGCGTGTCTTTAGCCTGAGCAAGATGGTCTGTAACCTTCATAATTTCAATTAGCGTACAAAGATAAGTGATTGCAAAAGATTTCTTGTTCTAAAGACGATCCAAAGCGGAAATAATAACACGCGCTGCTAAATCCCACTCTTTTGGTGCCAAATTTAAAGGCGGCGAGAGTCTAAAGCTATAAGGATGAGATAAAAACCAAAATGTAATAACGCCGTTTTGCAGGCAATAATTGACTACTTTTTCAACTGCAATTGCGTCTTTTAAATCAAAGGCAAACATGGCGCCCACTCTACGATGTGCCAAGACAGCCGGATGCCCAGCAATTTTTTGAGCAAAAGCAGACGCATTTGCCTCTAGTTGCTCAAAATTGATTTCGGTACGCAATACCTCAATGGTTGCAGCAGCAGCGGCACACACCATAGGGTGCCCACCAAAGGTGGTGATGTGCCCGAGCATTGGGGCATGCGTAAAAAGGTTTAAATGCTGCTGTGCAGCCACAAGTGCACCAATTGGCATGCCTCCACCTAGCGCTTTGCCGAGGGTTAAAACATCGGGAACAACGCCAAACTGCTCGAAAGCAAAAATACTGCCGGTGCGGCCCATGCCGCACTGGATTTCATCAAAAATAAGCAAAGCGCCTACTTCGGTGCAACGCGCTCTTAGCGCTTGCATAAAAGTGGCCGAAGGCCGCCGTACACCGGCATCGCCCTGAATGGTCTCTATGAGTACGCCGGCTGTTCGTTCAGTGATTTGGGCCAAAGCCTCAAGCTGATTGTGAAGCAAGATGCGAACGTCTGGAAGCAGCGGACGAAAAGCAATTTTTTTGACTTCATTTGCCGATACACTCATGGAGCCATGTGTACTGCCATGATAACTCCCTTTAAACGAAACGAGTTCTGTACGACCAGTGGCTCTTTTTGCCAACTTAAGTGCCGCCTCAATTGCTTCTGTCCCTGAATTAACTACATACACGCCATTGAGAGCATCGGGCAAAACCTCAAGTAGCTGTCGAACTAAATCTTGTTGTGCATCCTGAATAAACTCACCGTATACCATTACGTGAAGATGTTTTTCGAGTTGGGCCTGCAATGCGGCAACTACCTTTGGATGTCTGTGTCCAATATTATTGACTGCAACACCGGCAATCATATCTAAGTAAGCCTTTCCATTCTTGTCATAGATATACGGACCCTCAGCACGCTCCACCTCAATTAAGAAAGGAAAAGGGCTTGTTTGGCCTAAATGCGCTCGAAAGAAGTCACTGGCTTCGCTCATTTTTTAGTAGGTAATAAGGGTAAGATAGGGGTGCCGGTCATGGAACCCGGACGCTGCAAGTTGAGTAAATGCACAAGCGTTGCAGAGATATCTGTAATTTGGATAGGCTCATATAAATCCAGGCCTTGTGGGATTCCTTTGCCGTACCATAACAATGGCACATGTGTATCGTAGTTGAAAGCCGAGCCGTGTGAAGTGCCTTGGTGTGCTTTGGGTTCATCCAGCTCTTTTGTCAAATAACCAGGCTGCAATAAAAAGATGACCTCTCCACTGCGGCTTTCATCATAGCCATTGCGTAGGAGTTCACCCCAATAATCGGTTTGGGCCGCACCAGAACGAAGTTGTTCGCGCGTGAGTACCGTTTTTATTTCTGGCCATTTGCGCAATTCATTGGCAGCAAAAGCGGCAACCTCATCTATATCGAGCTTTAGTGAATCGATTTTCGCTAAATTCAAGTAAATATTTTGATTGGTCTCGTATTCCAGCAAATCGGCATTGTATTTCATGATAAAATCGTCCCGAAGCACCTGTAATCGGTCATTTAAAAAGAAATAGCCACCCGGAAGTTTCATTTTGACAAGCATTTCCGGAACGGGCACTACGGCATGATCTGCGGTCAAAAATAAAACAAAACCGTCTTTTCCGTAACGGGTCTCTAGACTGGCAAAAAGTCGTTGTAGCTCGCGGTCGAGTCTGGCATACATATCTTCAAGCTCTCTTGAATAAGGGCCAAAAGCATGCCCGGCGATATCAGGAGTGGAATAAGACAAACACAGAAAATCTGTGAATTGATCTTGACCTAGATTTTCATTTTCAAGTGCTTGGATGGCAAAATCAGTCAGGATTTCGTTGGCTTGTGGTGAAATCGTAAATAAATTATTGGCGGTGGCACCAGCGGCTATCATGGCTGGGAAATCGTAAGGAAATGTAGCGCTTGATTTTCCAGTTAGTACCACTTCATAAGGGCTTGCATCGGCCATTAGATAAGTAGACTCAGGCAAGAGCAGACGCCAAGTTCGCAAGTCTTTTGAGGGGTCAAATTTGGCATTAAAACGACTTACCCAACTCGGTAATGCATCCGTATAAAACGTACTTGAGACAAAATCGCCACTCGTGTAATCATACCAATAGCTCCCGTCTGATAAATGACCGCCGGGTAATATGGCGCCACGATCCTTTATAGAAATGGATATAACCTTGGACTGTGGCGACGCCATTTTGAGTTGGTCGGTAATGGTGTAGGTCAATAAATTCATAGGTGCGGCTTGCCCACCAGTTAAACTACCAACCGTAGCAAATCGGGAATCAGAAACACTCGTGACTGTTTTTTTGAGGTCCCTGACATACCAGTCATTGCCGACAATTCCATGATTAGATGGTGTGGTGCCAGTGTAAATTGATGCGTGGCCAGGTGCCGTGTAGGTTGGAACGTAGTTGTATTGGGTGTTGCGGCAGTTCGTACCTTTTGACATCAGCCGATTGAAGCCCCCTGTAGTATACACATGAGAAAAGCGATATAGGTAGTCGTAACACATTTGGTCAATAACAATACCCACGACAATTTTGGGTGCTTTGGTCGTTTGAGCGCTGAACGCAAAATTGATAAAAAAGACAAAGACAGTTAGAACGGCGTATTTCATACTTCAAATTTACACATTCCCTTTTTGCTATCCCAAGCAACTTTTTAAGGATTTTATCGTCTTTCGTAAAAATTAACTACACGTAATGAAGAACTTGCTACCCATTCTCCTTTTTACATTTAGCTTTTTACACTTCACAGCCAAAGCACAATTTGTCATGAACGTAAATGTCGTGAATTGCAGCGGCCCGGCTATTTGCGATGGATCTGCCTCAATAGACTCCACCAACACTTTGAATTTCACCTCAATTTCTTGGTATTTAAATGGTGTTTTATATCAAAATGGAGGAACAACAATTAATAACCTATGCCCCGGAAACTACAGCGTTACAGCAATGGGTAATGGTTTAGTCCTCACCGCTCCTTTCTCTATCGGGGTAACTACTCCAAACCCGTGCGCTAGCCTTGCGATGAATATTTCTGAAACAATGGCCAGTAGCCAAAATGTTTGCGATGGAAGTATCTCAGTCAATGTGAGTGGCGGCACCCCTCCTTACGCTTATCAAATTTCAAATCTTCCGGTTTCAGGTCAACCAAATTTTACAAACTTATGCATCGGGACCTACAACGTTTATGTTGTAGATGCTAACGGTTGTGCGCTCAGTCAAGCCGCTACAATTGTATACGATACCACGACTACCAACCCTTGTACTGGTTTTTACCCGAGTGTAACCGTTACTGATTGCAGTGCACCTGGCGCGTGTGACGGTGCCATATCCATTTCTTGTGCCACTTGCGTTCCATTTTATGTCTTATGGAGTCAAGGTGCAACCACCTACAGTATTTCCAATCTTTGCGAGGGTTATTACGATGCAGTTGTAACCGATACCAACGGTTGTACGTTTAATACCTCTCAATTTGTGGGCTTCAACGGCGGCGGAACAATTGATACCATCAACGTGATCGGCAATCTGGCAACTGGCACCAACATTACCGGGACTTTAATTTCTAGCTGGATTTACAACTGTGACATCGATTTATCAATACTCGACACAGCCTATATGGTTTCAGCTACCTTTGGAAACAACCCGGTCAACCAAGACAGCCTTTACACGGTTTGGTACCTAGCCGACACTACTGGTGCCTTTACATACATCAATTGTGCTTTCTATGCGCCATTTGCTACAGGCACTTACAACTTAGTTCTTCAGGTTTATTGCCCAATCAAATCAACTCCGATTTATTACAACATTATTGCTCAGTTTGATGTTCAATCAGCCGGAACAGGATTAAATACGCCGACAACCCTTCACCTCTCTCCTAACCCAGTTCAAGATGTTCTTTTCATCACAGGTCTAAAATCAGGAGACTACAAAATTTATAATTACGCAGGGCAATGTTTGCAAAATGGTTCGTACAACTCTCAAATCGATATTCGTCAGTTGGCTAACGGCTCTTACTTTCTGCAGCTCAATGGCCAGACACTTCCTTTTATTAAAATGCATCAATAAGCGTTTAGAAACTAGAAACGCTCTCCAAAGAAAAGGGCCCGCTGAGCGGGCCCTTTTTATTTGTGTTATTTACAAAGTATTAACCTTTACCTGATTTTATTGTTGGTGCTGCAGGCTTTGGCGTAACAGGAACAGATGGCTTTGGCGTAACAGGCGCGGCTGGCTTTGGTGCAACCGGCGTTGATGGTCTGGGGCTCACCGGAACTGACGGTCTTGGCGTAGAAAAAGTAGATGGTTTATCAACGCTTTGCGTGTTTGGCTTGGTAAGGTTGTTATCTTCTTTACTGGACACCTGTGGTTTTTCAGTATTGCCCGCTGGCTTGGTGCCTATAGTTTGAGGTCGGTCAGTGGGGTACTTGCCTTCCGAAAAGGTATGAGCGTTGTTGTTGAGCGCCGGCCTTTCAACCTTGTTCAGTACGGTAGTGGTTGGATTAGGTACATTAGGTGTTGGCGGCACATTCGGCGCAATATTTAGATAACCTTGGTCAAAAATACAGCCACCCATTTCATCTGAAGGTACACCCATTTGCAAACAGCGCTGACGGGCTTGCTCTCTGCTTTGGGCATTCATTTGGGCCAAATTCATATATACTCTTGGGAAACTGCGGTCTGTGAAATTTGCTGTAGTGAATCCAGGACGGTAATCAAAAAGAGTGTTTTGATCGGTTACGCGCCAATCTTCGGCAAAGTTTTTTGCCATATAAGCTTGGTATTCTTGTTCTGCAAATTGATTGAGTTGACTTGCCTCTCTGGAATCAAATGCATATGCCGAAGCAATGGAGATAGCGGCGATATTATTGGGACGCGGCATATTAGAGCGCGTGTTGAAGTCGTCTTCGGAAAAGCCATTATTGTTGCCCAATAAACCTTCATAAAGATTGCGGTCACAATCAAAAATGCCAACTGTTACGTTTACAAAACCGCGCGAACCACTGGAACGTACATCTACAACTGTTGTTTCTCCTGTAGGCCAAGCAATAGTGTAATTGCGGCCGTCCAGACGGATGACGCCACCATGTGGCAAATAATAACTACGTCCTTGTAATTGTATAGGTTGGCCATTGAGGCGCAACGGCGTTTGTTGGATGTCGTCTGGTTTGTCAGCGGCATAAAAACAGAGGCGGTCACCGGCAACGTTCATGGCTACTGCTGCGTTGAGCGAAAAGTTGTCGTCTTGAGCTCGTTGTCTGGTTTGGATCTCAAAAAGTCCGTCGTTTTTTTTGGATAAAATGAATTCACCAACAGTTTGAAATGAATAGGTAGCTCTATCGTAGGATTTGAGGTGGGGATCGCCATACGAACGGCCAAAAGTGCGGCTACAGAAGGTGTGTTCGAGCATAGCATTGAATAAGCCTATGTCCGTATTTTGGTTGTTCGTTGTGGCTACGCGCTGATTCTCGAGCACCATTTGACGTAGGTCTTGCCGCTCTCTTACAGGCAGCATGCTCAGCAGTTCGTAAGGTGTAAAATCTTCAGGGAAAGTGCGGTCTGGCACTTGTTTGTTGGCGGCAAGTGCTTGTATGGCAGCCGCTAACCACGCCCCACGGATGTCGTCCCAACGCTCTAAATGCTCCTTAATTGGGGCAAATGCCGGGCTTGAGGTTTGTCCAAAAGTGATGGATGTACTCATGGACAAAACCAACAGGTAAAGTAAGTTTTTTTTCATAGTTGCTGATTTAGTTCGAGACTTAGCAAGTTTCGGGCCAAAATTAGTCGTTGAATTTATAGCCTATGCCTTTAATCGTGGAAATGTACTGATCTCCGATTTTTTCGCGGATTTTACGGATGTGAACATCGATGGTGCGGTCGCCAACGATGATGTCTGTACCCCACACTTTCTCTAAGATTTGTTCGCGTTTAAAGACAAAATTTGGTCTGGAAACCAATAAGGCCAAAAGTTCGAACTCTTTACGCGGTAGATGCAACTCCACGCCATCTTTTTCGAGCAAATACTTTTCTCTGTTGATATGAAAGCCCGGCTTTTTTTCTTCTTGAGGCTTTTGTTGCTTGCTACGACGAAGCATAGCATGTATGCGAGAAAGTAAAACCTTGGTTTTGATTGGCTTGGCTATGTAATCATCTGCACCTGCATCAAGACCAGCAATTTGGCTGTAATCTTCATTTCGGGCCGTTAAAAAACAAATTAAGATGTCATTGTTCAGTGGGTCTGCTTTGATCCGCTCGCATACCTCAATTCCATCTAGTTGCGGCATCATGACATCCAGCAAAATGAGCTGTGGTTTTTCTTTTTGAATGTAATCTAGGCAAGCTTGTCCATTTTCGACTGCATCCACCCTGAAACCTTCTTTTTGAAGGTTGTACTGCAAGAGAACGCGAATATCTTCTTCATCGTCAACAATAAGAATGTGGGCCTGATTCATAGAGTAAAGTTAGGGATTCTAAATTTGGCAGTGGAAAGGCTCAAATAAAATTTATGAAAAATTTAACAAGTCAATGTAACCAACAATTAAAATTCCGCTTAACTTTGTATCACTAGTAGTAGGTTTAGGTTAATAGTCAGGAGCTTTGGTTTACCAAGGCTCTTGGCTTTTAAAGACACTCATGAAAATCAAAATCCTCATGGTAGAAGACGATATCAGCCTTGGTATCGTTGTTTCAGATCAGCTCAGAGCCGATGGCTATGCTGTTACATTATGTGAAAACGGAGCAGAAGCACTGCGTCGCTTTCAAGAAGAGGCTTATCATCTTTGTATTTTCGACGTCATGCTTCCGGTGAAAGACGGCTTTACCTTAGCAAGAGACATCCGCAAACAAAATACGGAAATCCCGATTTTGTTTTTGTCCGCACGCAGTCAAACTGCAGATAAAATTGAAGGCTTCAACGCAGGTGCCGACGACTACCTCACCAAACCATTCAGTGCAGAAGAATTGCAATTAAGAGTAAAAGCATTACTCAAACGCGTCAAGCTACAAACAGACATTCCAGAAGACAAAGTAGTACGTATTGGACTCTACACTTTTGACACAGAAAATTTTACGCTGCAATCGCCTTCTCAACTCCTGACGCTCACCAAAAAAGAAGCCATGATTCTGCGAACCCTCTACAAGTTCAAAAACCAACTCATTCCAAGAGATGTTATTTTGAATTCAGTTTGGGGTCAAGATGATTACTTCGTAGGTAGAAGCCTAGATGTCTTTATTACAAAACTGCGCAAATACCTCAAAGAAGATCCCAACATCCAAATCAACAACGTTCACGGGGTTGGATTTAAGTTCGAGTGTCAAGAATGAGTACACTGCTACTTCATCTCGAAACCAGCACAAAAATTTGCAGTGTTGCCCTTTCTCAAGATGGTGCACTACTAGCACATCTCGATCGGGCCACCGATGCTTATGTTCATGGAGAAGCCCTTACGCAAATGATCCAAAAACTGCTGCTTGAGCAAAACCTTCAGCTACAAGATTTAGCGGCCATTAGTTACAGCGCTGGGCCAGGCTCCTACACAGGGCTGCGCATTGGACTCTCAACTGCCAAAGGACTTTGTTTTGCGCTGGCAATTCCGCTTATTGCATTGCCAACACATCAAATTCTGTTTCAGATTGCAAAAGAGAATGGCCTTGAACCATCCCAAAATGCCATAACACTGCTCGACGCCCGTCGAACGGAAGCCTATATGGAAGTATTTGATACACAAGGAAACAGTATACAAAGTTTGCATTGTGCACTACTCGATCAAACCGATATTTCAAATTTACTACCATCGGTGGTGCTCGGCGATGCCAATCAGAAGGCAAAACTAATTTGGACCAGCAATAAACTCAACTGGTTAGACGCCCCGCTTTCAGCCAAGTACCAAGCCAGCATTGCTTTGAATGCTTTCAATAACAAGCAATTTGAAGATGTTGCGTATTGCAGCCCCATTTACCTCAAAGGCGCCAACGGCGTACTTCTCTGAAGCACGCGCTCGTTTCCTGCCGCATCTTTAACGCGCAATTCGATACGCGTACCCGCCACAAAAGGCACCTTGAGTTGCGCCGAGATACGGCCATTTTTGGCATCATAATACGCAGGCACCCATTCCTCATTTTGCCAACAAGTATAGCTGGCAATTCCGGAGAAGTCGTCTTTTACAAGCCATGACCAAGCACCATTGTTCAAACTGTCGATTTTGTTGTTTGTTTTTTCGGTAATGGTTGGTGCCAAAACATCCTTTTTAAGGCCAAACGTGCCGAGCGATTTAGCCGTAGCTATTAATTTTCCATCTTTATATGATGTTGATAAACAGTTGTTGTTCATTGTTATACAATATCTTTTCGCGTCGCTTGTATCTTTTAATGCGTAAGTCAGTTCTACCGGTTTTGCTAATTGTATGGCCGCAGATCCAATTCTTTTGGCATTGAGGTCCAAACTTTTTAGAGTGGGTTCAAAAAAACACAAAGAATCCAACGTGATTTGCCAAGATCCGCTTGTGTATGCATAAGATTGCTTGGGCAGCCAATGCGTTTTGGCATTGTATTGAAGTGGTGCAATTGGTCCAAGTGGACCCGGATGATGTACCCATATCGTATGCAAACTTTCGTTGCCGTTGACATCCCTTAACATTAATGAAAATGCCAAACTATCATGGCCCTGCAGCTCAAAAGAACCACAGCCTTCGTATGGATAAATAGTTAAGGGATTACTTTGCGACCTGAATATTTTTTGATACTTTTTCTTACTCTGCTGTGCGTATTCAAAATCATGGTGCGCATTGATATAACGACCGTCTTCAAAGTCGATTTCATCGAGTTCAAAAGCAAAGTGAGGACTGCCTGGTGTCCAAATTTCAGCACTAAATAAGCCAAGACTTCTACCGCCTGGTACAAATTCATCATCGACATGTATGGCCAAGGCAATGCGCTGCCCTTCGCTTAAAAAACCAGGCGCTAAAACCACTTTGTGTACATTTTGGCCCATGACGACAGGTACGCTTTTACCCTGAATCTCATATCCGTTTGTATCGACTGCATAAATGCGTACGCCCTTTAATATCGGCTGGCCACTGTCTGTTGTATGAAAACCGTGTAAAAACGGATTGAGCGCATGTTCTGTTTTCGTATCTCGAAGTTCAAAATGCAAATGAGGTCCGCTTGAGCCACCGGTATTTCCCGAAAAGGCGATCAATTCGCCTTTGTGCACCCTTAATTTATTTTTGGGAAGAAGGAGGTCCAATTCGTTTTGCTGCAAAGCTTTGGAAGTATCTAGATAAAATTGTTGAATAGCCGGTGCGAACTGATTGCAATGTGCATAGACAGAGGTATAGCCATTTGGATGATCGACATACAAAACCCATCCGTAACCTACTGACGAAACCCGCAATCTGGAAATAAAACCGTCTTGGATGGCATAAATGGGCAAATTCTCTTTGCCAAAGGTGCGGATATCTATACCCATATGAAAATGATTGGGTCTAAGGTCACCAAAACCCGCGCTTAGCTCGACTGGTGCTGCCATGGGAAGCGACCAGCTGGTGTCACTGGTAAGCATTTGCGCGCGCACAAAAACGACTGTTGTGATGGCTAAAAGCAAGATGGAATAACGCATGGTCAAAACTAAGCAAGAAAAAATAGAAAATCCTTCTTCTTTTTTGCAGAATGTAAACGAATGCTTGTTAACTTTGTACAAAGTCACCGCTTAACATGACTGAGAACCTCAATACGCTCATAGCCGATATCCGCAACCGCAGTTTGCAACTCGCAACTGACTTGAACAACGAACGTGCAATGCACCAGGCGTTACAAGCAGAATTGCAGCAAATGCAAGCGCAGTACCAAGCCGAACAAGCACAAGTTGCCGAGCTAAAAGCCCATATTGAGGCACTCAATTTATCATTGGTGGAGGCTCAAAACAAAGTCGTAGAGGTTCCTGTTGCCCCGTTAGGTCGCAACGCCGAGGACATCGACGCACTTGTGAAAGAAATTGAATTCTGTATAGAAAAGCTCAAGCAAGCCTAAATGAGTAAAATAGCGCTTAAAATCAATATTGCTGGTCGGACTTACCCCCTCAATGTACCAGAAGCCGAAGTAGAAGCAGTTCACAATGCTGCTGCAGAGGTCAATAAAGCCATTGACTTGCTACGCAAAAACTATTCAGTAAACGATACCCAAGACTTATTGGCAATGTCGGCCTTACAACTGCTTACCAAAGCAAAAGCCGAAGCCAAACCAGTTGAAAAAGCGCCAGACTACTCCGACATCGAAGCGGCACTAGAGGCACTCAGACAAGACTTGAGCAACGTTCAATAACCTTCACAATTTGCGCAACCTCTCCTGACTACAAATCGCAGTAGAATGGACATATTATGGTTATTAATCGGATCACTAGGCGGCGGTGTCGCAGGGGTGATCATCCAAAAAAATCTCCTCAAAAAGGACGCCGAGCGCATCATTAAAGAAGCTGAAGCAAAAGCAGAAACCATCCAAAAAGAAAGAGCTTTACAAGCCAAAGAACGCTTCCTCAAGCAAAAAGAAGAACACGAAGAAGCAATCAAAGAACGTGAGCGTCGCATGCAATCCAACGAAGACCGCTTCCGTACCAAAGAAAAAACGCTTAATCAAAAACTAGAAGAAATCGGCCGTAAAGAAAAAGAACTCGAAAAGACACAAGCCGATTACCAAACCAAAGCCAGCCACCTAGACGTTCGAACACAAGAGCTCGATAAAATCCATCAGAAGCAAATTGCAGAACTCTCTAAGATTGCACAGCTCGCACCAGAAGATGCCAAGCAACACCTCATGCAAGCACTCACTGACGAAGCGCGCACAGCAGCAATGGCCACCATCAAAGAAATCACCGAAGAAGCCAAGCTAAATGCCAATAAAGAAGCGCGCAAAATAGTCATTCAAAGCATTCAGCGCGTTGCTACCGAACAAGCCATTGAGAATGCCGTATCTGTCTTCAATATCGAATCCGATGAAGTCAAAGGCCGCATCATTGGCCGCGAGGGACGCAACATTCGTGCACTAGAGGCTGCTACTGGCGTTGAAATCATTGTCGATGACACCCCAGAGGCCATCATTCTCTCTTGCTTCGATCCAGTTCGTCGCGAAATCGCTCGTTTGAGCCTACACCAATTGGTTTCGGATGGCCGTATTCACCCTGCTCGAATCGAAGAAGTAGTTGCAAAAACGCGCAAACAACTCGATGAAGAAATTGCCGAAACCGGTCGTCGAACTTGCATTGACCTCGGCATTCACGGCCTCCATCCAGAGCTTATGCGCATGGTCGGCCGCATGAAATTCCGTTCGTCTTACGGACAAAATCTTTTACAACACTCCAGAGAAGTAGCCAACTTGTGTGCAATTATGGCGGCAGAACTCGGTTTAAATGTAAAACTTGCCAAGCGCGCTGGTCTATTGCACGATATCGGTAAAGTGCCAGACGAAGAACCAGAATTGCCACACGCTATTTTAGGTATGAAAATTGCCGAAAAATTTGGTGAAAAAGGCGATGTCTTGAACGCGATTGGTGCCCACCACGACGAAATCGAAATGACCACACTTATTTCACCGATTGTACAGGTTTGTGATGCCATTTCAGGGGCTCGCCCTGGCGCACGTCGCGAAATCGTTGAGGCATATATCAAGCGCATCAAAGAGCTTGAAAACCTAGCACTATCTTACGATGGCGTTGGCAGCGCTTATGCGATTCAAGCTGGCCGTGAATTGCGTGTATTGGTAGAAGCTGAGAAAGTCTCTGACCAACGCGCCGAAGAACTTTCTTTTACCATATCGCAACGCATACAAACCGAAATGACCTACCCAGGTCAAGTCAAGGTAACTGTCATCCGCGAAAAACGCGCCGTCAACTACGCCAAATAAAAAACCACATGCGTCCGGATCTCTTCGACAGCCTCATCGCAGGGCCGTGTTCGGCCGAAACGCATGCGCAAATCATTCAAACAGCGGAAGGCCTCAAAGGCCTTCCGCTTTCTTATTTTAGGGCCGGGATCTGGAAACCCCGAACACAGCCTGGCGCTTTTGAAGGCATAGGCGACATAGGTCTTGAATGGCTCGTTGATGTACGCAAACGCTACGGTTTCAAAATTTGTACTGAAGTAGCTACCGCTGAACACGTTCGGGCTGCTGCCGCAAAACAACTAGATATGCTTTGGATTGGCGCACGCTCTACTGTCAATCCGTTTACGGTCCAAGAACTCGCCGAGGCACTGCAAGGCACGGGCATTCCTGTAATGGTAAAAAATCCGGTTAATCCAGATCTCAAACTTTGGCTAGGGGCAATAGAAAGACTAGAACGCTATGGCGTACAAGTGATTGGCGCCATTCACCGCGGTTTTTCGGTTTATCAAAAAACCAAATACCGCAATAACCCTCATTGGCAAATTGCCATTGACCTCAAACAAGCCCGACCTGACCTACAATTGCTCATGGATCCATCGCATATTGGTGGACGCGCCGGCCTCATTGCGCCACTTGCTCAACAAGCGCTCGATTTGCATTACAACGGGCTCATGATCGAAACACACTATGATCCCAACGTTGCACTTACCGATGCCAAACAACAACTTACGCCCGCTGTATTAACCGAATTACTTCTGAATTTAAAGCCGCGTTCACAAAACGAACGTGCTCAGAACGATTTAGCAGAACTGCGCGACAAACTGAGTATCATCGACGAAGGTTTACTTGAGCTCTTGCAGGAGCGCATGGAACTATCTAAGCAAATAGGAATCTTAAAACGCAACAGCAACACCCCTATTTTGCAAGTACAGCGTTGGGAAGAAACACTCAAATCAACCATTGAGAAAGCCCTGAACGCAGGCCTATCTTCAGAATTTGCCGAGCATTTTATCAAAATGCTCCATGAAGAGTCTTTGCGCATTCAGTTAGAACTCAGCAAAACCAATGATGCACGTTAACATCAAAGCACTCAAAGGGAAATTGCTTGCTCCTCCCTCGAAGAGTCATGCCCAGCGTCTCTTGTTGCTTAGTAGCATCACCAAATCCCCTTTTAAGATTCACAATCTCGGCCAAGATAAAGATACGCTCGCTATGCAAGCAGCAATAGATGAAATCAAAAATGATCCATCTCAAAAACACAAAGTACTCTTTCTTGGCGAAAGCGGTTTTGCCTTGCGCAGCTTGGCTTTCTTGGGGCGTCATTTCTACAAAGAATATACTTTAAACGGGGCAGGCACCTTAAAATTACGTGAACACCGAAGCACCATTCACTTACTCGAACAATTAGGCTTAGAGGTAAAGCATTCAAACAGCTTATTACCTTTAGAAATAAGTGGCCAAATCCAACACAAGCGCTTGGTTGTTGATGGCAGTCAAGGCTCACAATTTGTTTCTGGGCTGTTTTTTTTAGCTGCTGCAACACCGGGATCTTGGCATATTGAAATCCAAAAACTCAGTAGCAGGCCCTATTTTGAACTTACCTTAAATGTCTTGGCGCAGGCTGGATTCAAATACACACAAACGGGCGACACCTATCTTTTTGAAGGAGCGCAAGAATTACAACTCGACCACGCAACTGTAGAAGGAGACTGGAGTAGTGTGGCGGCGTTCTTGGTAGGAGCAGCAATCAAAGGTAAAATTGAAATTGTAGGTCTGAACCAAACCAGCTTGCAACCGGACCGAAACCTACTCGGTGCATTACATCAGTTTGGTGCGCAAGTGCATTGGGAAAACGGCACACTTCAAATACATTCCACAGACAAGCGCCAACCTTTCGATTTTGATTGCACCCAACAACCCGATTTATTCCCAGTGCTTGTCGTGCTGGCATGCGCCGCAATTGGCAAAAGCCGTATTTCAGGGCTAGACCGCCTGAAAAACAAGGAGTCTGACCGCCTCAAGGCGATGTGCGAAGCCTTAGTATCTTGGGGGGTGGCATATCAGATAAAAGAAAATCAAATAGAGATTTCCGGAAATGGCCACGTAAACAATGGTGTCATTGAGACCTATTTCGACCACCGAATTGCCATGGCGAGCGCCATTGCTGCTCTTTTGTGTACTGAAGGTCAGCATTTAAACGAAAACCAAAGTGTGGCGAAATCTTATCCTGCTTTCTTTGAGGATTTGAAGGCGTTAACTGAAAGCTAATTCGCTTTTAATATATATTCCTCAAAGGTTAAATCAAGATGTGCAAGCCTGGACTTGATGTCTTTCTTTTGCTGTGTCTTGAGGCCAGGTTCTTTGAGCAACAACTCAAAATAATAACGCACTTTGGCAGTATCTCTCGGCGTGTTAATATCGTAAGAACTTGCCAAACTTTCGAGCAATAATTTTCGGTTTTTATAATTAGGGAAACGCTCCAAGAGGGTATCCGCATAGGCTCTGGCTTCTTGTGGTGCACGCAGGTTTTCGTAAATCATGTGCGTTTTAAAAAGACAGTCTGCACTGAAGGCATCTTTTGGAAATTTGCGGCTATAAGCGGTAAGGCGGTTGATGAGTTCTATTTGCGTAAGGCTCGTAATTTGAGCAGCCTTTTTAGGGTCTTTTTGCAGTTTGGCCAAAGAATCTTCAAAAGAGGTAATTCGCTCTCGCAAGGATTCTTGTTGGGTTGGTTCTGCCGTATTGGTCTGACAAGCGGCAATTAAAAGAATAGAAAAAAGATAAAGAGGGAATGGTGCTTTCATGCGAAATGATTAAATCATGCGTTGTTTTTTAGATCCGGGGAAACTCATTTTGTAATCGACGTTTATGGCTCCAAGACTGATATTTCCTAGGCGCTTGAGTAATAATTTTTTCTTGAGTGGACTCAGGTGGTCGGTGAAAAGTACGCCTTCGATGTGGTCGTATTCATGTTGGATAATTCGCGCTGCATAGCCATCAAAAGTTTCTTCGTGGAAGTTCCAGTTTTCATCGTAGTAGGTAACGAGCACACGCTCTTGACGTTGGACGTTTTCACGGATACCCGGAATAGATAAACACCCTTCTTGAAATGCCCATTTATCGCCGCTTTGTTCTTCAATGATCGGATTGATGAATACTTTTTTGAAATTTTCAATACCTGCAGCTTTTGGATCTGGCTCGTCATCTTCTTCGTCTGCAAAAGGGCTTCCATCCACAATAAACAGGCGAATACTTTTACCAATTTGGGGTGCAGCCAAACCAACGCCTTTGGCATGGTACATTGTTTCAAACATATCGGCAATCAACTTTTGAAGATCGGGATAGTTTTCATCAATCTCTTCAGCCTCTTTCTTAAGGACTGGGTCTCCGTAGGCAACTATTGGTAAAATCATAATGCAAATTTAACAAGGATTAGCTTTGACTCAAGAATTCTTGTAAAATGAGTGCTGCGGCAACTTGATCAATCAAACCCTTATCTTGTTTCTTTTTTTTGTGACCCATTTGAGAAATAGCAGTACTGGCCATTTTGGAGCTAAAGCGCTCGTCAAATAACTGAATTTGTAGTTGCGGGAATTTCGTTTCTAAAACCTGCTTCAGTAAACGAATATTTTCAGTGACATGGGTGTCTGAACCGTCGAGGCGCGTTGGGTAACCCAATACGATCTCTGAAATTTGACGCTTCGGGATTTCGATTTCTAGCCAAGCTTCTAGCGTTTCAGAGGCAATTGTTTGCAATGGACTTGCAATAATGCGATTTGGGTCGCTGATTGCCAAACCACAGCGCTTGAGTCCAAAATCGATGCAAAGTACCACTGCCATTCGTCAAAATTACGGAGTTTTATTGCAGTAACATTGCGTTTAATCTTGAATTCAACCCGTTTTGGCGAAGTATTTGTAATTTTACCTCGTGAAAATCATTTTAATATTTTGCTTACTGAGCCTGGGTTTGTTTTCGTGTCGCGAGACCATAAAAGATAATTTCCCCAAAAAGGCTCAGCTTATTTTCGAACCTGAATTTGATGGGCTTGATGCTTTTTTAAATTACCGAGATAAAATTGAGCAGCGCCAAAACCTCAAGGTATTGCCCTCATTATTTTTTACACACAAATCGGGCGTCACCATTGAGTCCCGTGCTTTTTTGAATGCCGATGACGAAATTTTAAAAGCAACGATTGACCGCATTGACACAAATGGTAAAAAATTGAGTTTGACTTTTTATTTCCTAAAAGAAGTATTGAGTATGGTTTGTATGGAAGAACAGAACTTGCGTAGCTCGCTCAGTATCGCAGCCCGAACTGAGTATTTTGTGTTCTACAACGCCGATCAGGAACCAATTGCAAGTTATGCCAAAATAGGTAAAGGTAAACTCAAAAACCAACCTTATAAATCGTTCAAATTACCCAAAGAACAACACCAGGCCATTCAAGAAAACCTATTGCTTTTGTCAGATATGCAAAACCAAGAAGGCTCCTTTGCGCTTTACTTTCAAGGTTTTGACGAAGCATTCAACAAAAAATTTGTCCAATTCGGCAATGACAATTACTCTACCAACCTTGCTTATGCGCCCCAAGAAACGCTCATCAAAGCCCTTGAAAAAAATCCCGATGCCTATAAAAATGAAACATTCACCATCCAGCATCAACCCATACAAGAAGCATCTGGCCTTCAATACCAAGTTTTGGTTGGGATCCAAAAACGCTAATGCAACATTTTAGCCCGTTCATTCGTCTTATATCATTGTATTGATCCTTATTTCATGAAAAAATTCTTACTTCTCCTCGCTCTTTTCCTTTGTTCCAATCTGTTTTATGCGCAAAACATGAAAGTAAGTGGGCGTTTGGTAGATACCTCCGGAACCCAACCAATTCATCAAGCGAGTATTATGGCCATCCACCTTCGCGACTCGGTTTTGGTACAGTTCACGCGTAGCAACGCCAATGGTGAATTCCAAATCAACAACCTCCCACTCGACTCATTTCAGTTAGTGATAGAACACAGCAATTGGACGCCGCGCAGTATTTACCTTATGGGTTCCGCTAAAAAAACAACTTTCGAACTTCCGGACATTCGTCTGTATCCAAAAGTACAAGATGTAAAAGACGTGGTTGTGACGCGCAACCGCAATGCCATGTATTTTAGTGGCGACACCCTTATTTTTGTAGCCGATTCCTTTAAAGTCGCTGAAAATGCGGTCGTTGAGGACCTACTCAAAAAACTTCCAGGAATCAAAGTAGAGGACGACGGCAGCATTACCTCTCAAGGAAAAGAAATCAGTCAGGTATTGGTAGATGGCGACGAATTTTTTGGTTCAGATCCCACCATTGCCACCAAAAACCTTGCTGCGAACGGTGTAGAGTCTGTTCAAGTCTACGAGAAGAAAAACGAAGATGCTGCAGCCGGTGAGGACGACAAAATCCAAGTACTTGACCTCAAATTAAAAGACGAAGCCAAACGGGGCTATTTCGGAAAAGCTTCAGTGGCCTCCGACTTCAATCAAGGCGACGCAGACAAGGCATTTTATGAGTCTGAACTACTCTACAACAAATTCAACAAGACCCAGAAGATTTCTGTTTTTATGTTGGCCTCAAACACGCCGAAATCGAGCTTTGGCTTTGGCGACATGAATAAATTTGGCCTCGAAAACGAGCAAAACGAAAGCGGTCTAAATTTCTGGGACCGCGACTCCAGAGGCAATCGGTCTGGCATTCCACAAACCCTCAAGACAGGCGTTTATTACAACGACCGTCTTTCAGAAAAAGTCAAACTCGGCCTCAATTACGCATACTACGACAGCCGTCTACAAGCCAATTCAAGTTCCCAATCTCAGTATTTTTTAGCGGATAGCTCTTACTTCACCAAAGATTCCTCAAGTAACCTGACTGTCAGTAGCTCACACCGCATCAACATGAATTTGCAAATCGATATAGACTCGTTAACTAAACTCGAAATCAAGCCAAATCTACACATTGATAACGGCGAACAAAACAATACCGCTGTCAATGATTTCAGGGACGAAAGCTTTGCTTCTTACCTTCTCACCAACGTCAATAACCAATATGACTCCAAAGGAATGAGTAGCAATTCAGAGGCTATTTTGCGTCGAAAGTTTGGTAAAAAAGACCGCGAGTTAGAGGCTAAATATATTTTGCGTTACAATGACAACGACTCAGAAGGAAAGCTCACGACAAGTACAAATGCTTTGGTTTTTGATACTATTGTAAATCAGCGTAAAACAAATAGTAACCAAAGTGCTACCCATTACACCACCCTTACTTACACAGAACCCCTATCCAAAAATTTCTTGCTCACCACAGAGTACTTTCTCGAGTTAGGTGCTTCTGGGCAAGCCCGTTACACCTATAATCCAAATCTTGCTGGTCAATTTGATCTTATTGACAGCTTATTTACCAATGATTTTGACAACCAACGTCTGCAAAATCGCGGTACAATGATTTTGACCTACCTCTACAAAAACCACCGTATTTCAGGTGGTTTGGGCTATCGAAACATCCAAATTGATAACATCAATCAATTTTCAGGTGTCGGGATCAATCAAAACATTAACAATTTCTTACCCAATTTCTCATACCAATTTAAGCCAAGTATGGCCAAGCGAATCAATATCCGCTATAGCACCTACTCGGCTCCTCCGAGTGCCAACGACCTTCAGCCAGTTAGAGACAACACCAATCCCAACCGCATACAAGAAGGTAACCCGGACCTCAAGCCGAACTACCAACACCAACTCAACTTTAATGCCAATGTATGGCAAGCCATGACCGGCCGCTATTTTTGGTCTGGTGGAAATGCAACACTAACGCAAAATGCATTTGGAAACAGCACTACGTTTGATCAGTTTGGCCGAACGATTTCCAAAACGGTCAATGTAGATGGTAATATGTTTGCGACAATTTATGCAGGTGGAGGCTACCCAATCCTGAACCGCAAGCTCACTTTTGAACCAAGTATGAATGCCTCCTATTTTCGAAATAACAACTACATCAATGGACAACTCAATACTACGAGTACGACCAATTTAAATGGCTCTTTTTCGATAGAAATAAGCCTTGACAGCCTCGAATTGAGTATAGGAACAGACTACACTTATGTTATTCCAAAAACCACATTAAATTCGTTTTCGAATCAACCCTACTCCACCCAGAATTACTTTATGGTCGGAGACTGGCGCTTGCCTGCCCATTTCCGTTTCAAATGGGAAATCAATTATACGCTCAACCGCGGAAGGGCCGATGCGTTCAACAAAGATTTCCTTATCATAGATGCCGAACTTCAAAAAGCGTTCTTGAAAACAGAAAACCTCATTCTTGGTTTGTCAATAAATGACTTACTTAATCAGAACCTCAACTTACAGCGTACGGTATCGAGCAATATGATTACCGATAATTACACCCGCATTATTTCGCGCTATTTCTTAGTAAGATTGACCTATAAATTTAACAACAACAAAACCCGTGAAGAAGATCTTCGTATGTGGCATTAGTGCCATATTGCTCAGCTTACAAACCTGGGCACAGTCGGAATACATCCATGCAGGCAAAATTACTTTTGAACGCAGGACCAATCTTGAGAAAAGGTTTGGATCAGATCAACGCATGAAGCGTTTTATCAATGATGATAACAAAATTCGCGTTGAACAATTTTTATTGTCCTTCAACGACACGGCCTCCTATTTTGCAGTAGTGCCGAGCAATGAACCCGAAGAAATGGCCTGGCTCACCACAAAAAATGCCTATTACCAAAACTTAACTAACCATAATCAATTAATGATGCTCGCTGTATTCGGCCAGAATGTTTATGTCTCGGATAGCTTACCTCAGCGCACTTGGAAAATTACCGATAGCAAACGAACCATCTGCGGTTATGAATGTCGTAAAGCCATTTACCAAAAAAATGACAGCACGCGCTTATATGCATGGTACACACCTATGCTGACACCTTCGGTAGGCCCAGAAGGTTTCTGTGGTTTACCCGGTACTATTTTGGGTCTTGCTACCGAAGACGGCGGCATTGTTTATTTTGCAAAAAAAATAGACGTAACGCCACCTAAAAAAGAAGAATTGGCTCTCAATCCGGGTAAAAATAAAGTATTCACCATTCAAGAATTGAGACAAAAAATTGAAAAAGAATACGGCTCTACCCCATGGGGAAAGCGCTTATTTGACGATATTTTCCGTTGGTTATGATGAAAGGAATCATTTTAGCAGGCGGTTCAGGTACACGTCTACACCCACTCACTTTAGCTGTTTCCAAACAGCTCATGCCGGTTTACGACAAACCCATGATTTACTACCCGCTTTCCATCTTAATGAGTGCGGGTATAAGAGAAATCCTGATCATCTCGACCCCAACAGATTTGCCGCATTTTGAAAAATTGTTGGGCAATGGCGCTCAACTTGGATGCCGTTTCGAATACGCTATTCAAGAGGTTCCTAACGGATTGGCGCAGGCATTTGTGATTGGTGCCGATTTCATTGGTACGGACAAAGTGGCATTGATCTTAGGAGACAATATTTTCTACGGCGTTGGAATGGATACTTTACTCAAGGAAAACAACGATCCAAACGGTGGTGTTGTTTATGCCTACCACGTGAGCGACCCCGAGCGCTACGGTGTGGTTGAATTCGACCAAAATAACCAAGTTGTCTCTATTGAGGAAAAACCACTGCAACCCAAATCCAACTACGCTGTACCTGGTCTCTATTTTTACGATAATTCAGTCATCGAAATTGCCAGAAATTTACAACCTTCCGCAAGAGGAGAATATGAAATCACGGATGTCAATGCTGAATACCTTAGACGTGGCCAACTAAAGGTGGCTATCCTTGACAGAGGTACGGCATGGCTCGATACCGGTACTTTCGGTTCACTGATGCAAGCTGGTCAGTTTGTGCAAGTCATCGAGGAAAGACAAGGTCTGAAAATCGGCTGTATTGAAGAAATTGCTTATCGAAATGGCTTCATCGATGCGGCCCAACTCAAACATTTGGCGGCTGGACTTGTTAAAAGCGGGTACGGAACCTATTTACTCCAACTGCTGCGCAAATAAATGAAAGTCTTACACACCTACAACACCCTACTAGAAGACGCTATACAGCAAGAAAACTTTCCGCTTGGACCGGCCAATTTATATGATCCTTTGCGTTATTTTTTACAGCTGGGTGGCAAGCGCATGCGTCCTATGCTGAGCCTGATGGCCTGTAAATTGTACGATACAGATTTTCATAAAGCGCTGCCGGCAGCACTTTGTGTTGAGTATTTTCATAATTTTTCGCTCATTCATGACGATATCATGGATGCCGCCCCATTGAGACGCGGTCAGCAAACCGTTCATATCAAATGGAATCCGAACATTGCCATCTTATCGGGCGACGTCTTGTTGGTCAAGGCCTACGGCCTAATGGCAAAATACGACGCGCAAATCTTCAAATCCTTGTTTGCTGTTTTTAACCAAACAGCAATTGAAGTTTGCGAAGGACAACAAATGGACATGGACTTTGAATTACGTCAAAATGTAAGTGAGGCAGAATACATCGAAATGATTCGTCTAAAGACTTCCGTTCTATTGGGCTGTGCGCTTCAAATGGGCGGAATCGTTGGCCATGCTGGAGCTCAGAACGAAGCCTTACTTTACGAATTCGGAGAACAACTTGGACTTGCTTTTCAAATTCAAGATGACCTACTCGATCTCTATGGAGAAAGCGCCAAAGTTGGTAAGCAAATTGGAGGAGACGTGCTCGCCAACAAAAAAACGCTACTTTCTATTCATGCCAAAAATGTAGCAACGCAAGAAGAATTACTTGCATTGAAGGCCACCGAAGCGCTTGAAAACCCAAAACAGAAAATCGAGCAAACGCAAAAACTTTACGCCAAATTAGGCGCCAAATTGTACTGTGAAGAAAAGATGGCGTTGCATCATTCAAAAGCACTTTCCGCACTCGATAAAATCGAGACAACGCAGTCCAAACATGAACTGCAAGAACTTGCTGAATTTTTATTCGCCAGAACGCATTAACACTAGGTTTTTTTGAAAATTCCTTATATTTGTAGGAACTATCTAAAAAAACAAAAATGAAAAAACTTTACGTATCGTTTCTTGCCGTTATGGCAGCTGGTACTTTTCACGCGCAAGTGAAAAGTGTCAACGCGCCTCGTCTAGAGAAAAAAGCTTCTTTTGAAGTTGGTTCTAGCGTAGCGCAAAAGCCTTCTGCAGTTGCAAAGGCAACTACCATTTGGTCAGACAACTTCTCTGTTGCAGCCAACTGGACCATCGCTAGCACAGGTTCAAACCCAGAACAATGGCACATCATCAACACACCTACATCTATTCCTGTAAGTGCGCTTAGCCCTTTTGCTTCGCCAACTGCAGCAAACGGATTTTTGTTCGTGAACTCTGATGCCAACAACACCCAAGACATGGATGGTACACCAATTATTACTACTGCTACATCTGGAACAATCGACTGTTCTGCGCATTCAGTAGTAAAATTGAAGTACCACTCTAACTTCCGTTGGTGGCACGACACCCGTGGTGTTCGCGTTTCCGGAGACAACGGTACTACTTGGACAGAATTTCTTATTTCTGACGAAGTAGATTACTTTACACCAAACCAAAACTCTGGCAACCCAGAAGTAACCATCATCGATGTTTCCTCTATCGCTGCTGGTTCGGCTCAAGTAAAAGTTCAGTTCTATTACAATGACAACGACTATTGGGGTTGGTATTGGGCTGTTGACGACGTTGAGCTTTATGTACCTGAAGCTAATGACCTTAAATTAAACAGTATCTACTGGGGTTCTACAGGTTTCTGGGCTGAGCGTTTGGCTTACTACCAAGTTCCAGCTTCTCAAGTTACCGAAATCGAATTCTCAGGTATCGTAGAAAACATTGGTGCACAAGACCAACAAGACGCCGTATTTACTGTAAACGCAGGTACTTTCTCTAGCTCCTCTGCTGCAACACCTGTTCTTGTAGGAAATGTAGACACACTTGCTTGTACAACTACACTTACACCTAGTTCAGCTACTGCAACCATCTCAGTTTCTGGAACTGTTGCAATGGGTAACAACGACGGTGATGCAACCAACAACACGCTTTCAAATTACGCAGCAGTTGCTATCAATCCTTACGTATATGCACGTGATAACGGTACAGCTTTGAATGGTTCATTCAACGGCGGTATGGGCTTTGAAGTAGGAAACATCTTTGACATCTTTGCCAACACTACAATCGGTGGTGGTTCTGTTTATATCAACGGAGCGGCAGAACCAGGTGCAGAAATTTACCTCAAATTGTATTCAATCGACCCAGCTTCTGGAGACTTCCTTTACGTTGACGAAACAGGTCCATACGTGCTTCAAAACGCAGACCTCGATGCTGAAGTAACACTTTCTTTCTTGGGTGGTAACTACCCATTGAATGCAGGTGAAGCTTACCTTCTTGTAGCTGGTTCTAACGGTGACGGCGGTGCAACCAATGACCTCGTTGTAGGTACAGCTGGTCCAGCACCTGCACAAACTTGTTACTACTACGACATGACAGACCTTACTTGGTACTACACTACATCACAACCAATGGTTCGCATGAACTTCGATCCTGCATTAGGTGTAAAAGAAGTAAACAATACGTTTGGTCTTGAAGTTGCTCCTAACCCAGCAGCTGACGCTACTAGCGTTACTTTCACAGTGAAAAACACATCTGATGCCATCATCAATGTAGTTGACATGGCTGGCAAAGTAGTTGCTACGCAAACATTGTCTGGTGTGAATGGCACACAAGCTGTTGAAATCAACACAAGTGCTTTGAACAGCGGAATGTACACAGTAACTGTTTCTGCAAACGGTACAACCGTAAGCAAGAAATTAGCTATTCGCAAATAATATTTCCGCATATGGAAATCAAAAGGGAGCCCTCGGGCTCCCTTTTTTTATTTCTTGTAAAATTGATGGGATTTAAATGAATACCGGGATTCTATCTTAAACTAAAAGACAACACTGTATCTAAAAAGGCCTCAGGTGCCTCGGCGTGTACCCAATGCCCCGCATTTGGTATGGAGGCAAACTGCGCATCGGGATAAAAGTTTTCTATGTGTTCAAAATCTTCATCGAGAATATAGTTGGATAAAAGACCTCTGATAAACAGCGCTGGTGTAAAGGATTCATTTGATGGCAGTGCGCTCAGGATTTCGGGCATACTCGCTTCTAATACAGGGAAATTAACGCGCCAAGCAAGTTTCCCCTTCTCCTCCCAATATAAATTCTTTAACAAAAATTGCCTGACGCCATCAGAATCAACAAACGATCGAAGAATGGCCTCAGCCTGACTTCTGGCCGTCAATTGTGTTAAATCAATAGCATGGATTGCAGCAAGAATATGTGCATGATGAGGCGCATAGGCCTTTACCCCCATATCTACGATGATGAGCTTTTCTAAGAAATTTGGGTGTAACCGGTCAAAATGCATCGCCACTTTACCACCCATAGAATGACCAAGCAGAATTGGCTTGGCGATGTTTAAATCCATGAACAATTCATGTAGGTCCTCTACCATGAGCGCATAAGAAAACGCATCTGACCATGGTGAATGCCCGTGATTGCGCAAGTCAACAACGGTCACTTCGAAATATTCAGAGAATTTCTTGGCATGTGTGAGCCAATTATCAGAAAAACCGAATAAGCCATGCAAGATAACCATTGGTTTACCTGCGCCAAATTGCTTGTAATGAAGCTTCATTATACTTTTTTAGGTGAGCCAATTGTACGGACAGTAAACTGCTTGTCATTGACATTTGCCAAAATATGGAGCATTTGTTGGGGCGAAATTTTCGCTTTGTTGTAGTAAACTTTAATGGTCTGCTCTTCTAAGGTGTCTATATAATTTACTTCAACACGTTCTACGGCACAAGTTTCTTTGAGCGCTTTGCGAATACTGCCGCCGCAACCCATTTGGCAAACCATTCCCTGAACCCCAATTTCTTGAATCGCATTTGCTTTCACTATTTGACAAACTTTTGATTGCTGTTCCTTGGGCTTTCTTTCTTTGCTTGATTGGCTACAAGATGTAAAAAATAAAAGAATGATTGGTAGAAGGACTATTTTCATGGAACAAAATTAGTCACGATATTGCGAATGTTCAAGTCTTTCGTTAGATTTGTTCAAACTTGAAAATTATGAAAAAACTATTTTTTGTAGGCTTGGCCACACTCGCTGTTAGTTCAGCAACACTCACCTCTTGTAGCAAATACGAAGAAGGACCCTCTTTAACCCTTTCTTCAAAAGTTGCGCGCCTCACCGGTTCATGGAAACTTACTTCTCAAACAACTAACGGTGTTGCAGATCCACTCACTGGCCTCACCACTACCATGAGTGTTCTTAATGATGGAACTTACAGTACAGAAGTATTATACAGCTACATGGGTTTCACTTACACCAACAACTTCGATGGAACTTGGGCGTTTTCTGAAGACAAAACACAACTCATTACAACCGTAAACGGTGCCTCAGGAACCGAAACACAAACAATTGTTCGACTAGCGAGCAAAGAACTCAAATTAAAATCAGTAAACGGTTCTGAAACAGTAATCCAAACTTGGACTGCTCAATAAGCCGATCAAACAATCAAATAAAAGCCGCAACTCCTTGCGGCTTTTTTATTGGCCAAAAAGTAGTACATTTGAAAAAAAACAAAAATGAAGGCTGTACTTTTTTCACTTTCTTTATTAACTATGGGTCTGATCGGCTGTACCAAATTCAGCGAAGGCCCATCGTTTTCGATTCAAACCAGAAAAGCACGTATCTGCAACGATTGGAAACTCTCAGACTATGTCTTGAACGGAAATAACGTTTTTGACGCAAGCGTCACTACTAAAATGAGCATCGACAAAGACGGAACCTATTCTATTTCCAATTACACCAACGAACTCGAGCAAATTCAGGGAACCTATAGCCATGGTACTTGGGTTTTTGGCGAAGACAACACTTCGGTCTTCTTCTACGCTGACACCACTACCGTTAATCCAGTACACGAATACAGTATCAAAGAACTACGCAGTAAAAGAATGGTGTTGGAAGAAGAAATTTTTCAGACCGGTGATAAACACCGCCTGACTTTCATTCAACAATAAGTCAACAGAAATAAAAAAAAGCTATCCAGTTGGATAGCTTTTTTTTTGTTGTGTATACTAAATAAATTTGGGATCTACCTCCATGACGTGGCCACAAGCATTGCATGTTCGCATTTGTTCGGAACCATAAAATTCTTTGAAACGCGGTAAGAAATCTTTCTCAATATTCTCTAATGGAAAGCGATAAGTATGCAGGTGCTGATTGCATTTTTCGCAAAACCACATGAGTCCATCTTGTAGGTCAGTGCCTTTTCTAACACGTTCAATGACCAAACCGATTGTGTTTTCGCCTCTGGCAGGAGAGTGCGGCGTATTGGCAGGTAAAAGAAACATTTCACCTTCTTTGACGATGATGTCTTTTGCTTTTCCTTCGTGTTGAATTCGAACAGTGACATCGCCTTCAAGTTGATAGAAAAGTTCTTCGCTTTCGTTGAAATGGTAGTCCTTGCGCGCATTTGGGCCCGCAACGACCATCACAATAAAATCACCAGCTTCTTTGTACAAATTTTTATTCGAGACAGGTGGTTTAAGTAAATCACGGTTGTCGTCAATCCATTTTTGAAGGTTAAAAGGAGCCAGCATGAGCAAAGATTTAAGCGTTGAGAATGCCTCTAGAAATCACAATTTTTTGTACCTCAGAGGTGCCTTCGTAGATTTGGGTAATTTTAGCATCGCGCATGAGTCGCTCGACGTGGTACTCTTTGACAAAGCCATAGCCGCCGTGAATTTGTACCGCCTCAACGGTTTGTTCCATAGCAACTTTTGATGCATAGAGTTTAGCCATTGCACCAGACTGGTCGTAATTGCGACCTGCGTCTTTATCTTGAGCAGCTTTGTACACGAGTAAACGTGCTGCTTCAATTTCTGTAGCCATGTCGGCTAGCTTGAAGGCAATGGCTTGGTGCTTATAAATTTCTTTACCGAATGCGGCGCGCTCTTTTGAGTAAGCAAGTGCCAATTCCAAACCACCAGCGGCAATTCCGAGTGCTTGCGCGGCAATTCCAATTCGACCACCCGAAAGCGTTTTCATGGCAAACTTGAAACCAAAACCGTCTTCACCGATACGGTTCTCTTTTGGCACTTTCACATCGTTGAACAACAATGTATGGGTGTCGCTCCCACGAATACCCATTTTGTCTTCTTTGGCACCTACTACGAAACCTTCCATGCCGCGTTCTACGATGAGCGCATTGATTCCTTTATGGCCAAGTTCTGGATTGGTTTGGGCGATTACTAAATATACTGAAGCAGAAGAACCGTTTGTAATCCAGTTCTTGGTGCCATTTAATAGGTAGTGGTCTCCCATATCAACAGCGGTCGTACGCTGTGAGGTCGCATCGGAACCCGCTTCAGGTTCTGACAAACAAAACGCACCAATTTTTTCGCCTTTTGCAAGTGGCACGAGGTATTTCTGTTTTTGTTCTTCTGAGCCGAAAGTTTCTAGACCCCAGCAAACCAATGAGTTGTTAACCGACATACAAACTGAAGTAGAAGCATCTACTTTGGAAATTTCTTCCATGGCCAATACATACGAAAGGGTATCCATACCGCTCCCGCCGTATTTTGGATCGACCATCATGCCCATAAATCCTAATTCGCCCAATTGCTTGACCTCTTCGGCAGGGAATTTTTGGAGGTTGTCACGTTCAATGACGCCTGGTTTGAGGACGTTTTGTGCGAAATCGCGGGCAGCTTCTTTAACGGCTAGGTGTTCTTCAGTTAGTTCAAAATTCATGTTGACTGATTTATTTTAATTTTGACAAAAATAAACCAATTCAGATATTCTTGAAAACAATTCCTAACAATAATATACAGCTCTTGGGTTTAATGTCGGGAACCTCCTTAGATGGCCTTGATATTGCGCACGTTTGCTTTGATTTTTCAAGGGATAATACTATTGATTTTCAATTACTTAACCACAAAACATTCGCGTTAACTCCGTTCCTCTTTGAACAATTATCAAAGTGCAATACGCTGAGCGCCCCCGCTATTTTTGAACTCGACCAACAAATAGCACGCTTTTATGCGCAGTGTGTGGAGGAATTTCTCACAGAATTTGGTATTGATAAAACCCAAATTTGCGCCATTGCTTCTCATGGCCAAACTATTTTTCATCGACCGGACTTGGGTTACACAACACAAATCGGCTGTGGAACAACACTCAATTACCACACGCAAATCCCAGTGATTGATCAATTTAGACAGTTAGATGTAAGTGCCGGAGGTCAGGGTGCGCCCTTGGTTCCGCTTGGAGATCAACTGCTGTTCTCTTCTTTTGCCGATGGTTTTCTCAATCTGGGGGGCTTTGCCAATATTTCAACCTCGATTGATGGCAGCACGCAGGCGTTTGATATTGCGCCAGCCAACTTGCCTATGAATCGCTGGATGAACACAATTGGTCAATCCTATGATCAAAATGGAGAAATAGCCAGAAATGGTACAGTCAATCAAACAGTACGCGATCAAGTTCTAGAACTGGCTTTTTTTAAACAAAACGGGCCAAAATCTTTGGGTACTGAATGGCTCGATACTTATTACATGCCGCTGTTTGAAGCGCTCCCTTTGGCGCAAAAATTAAGAACCCATCTAGAAGTTCTCAGCACATTATGTGTCCAAGAATTTAACAGACTTGCGCTCAAGCGCATCTACCTAACCGGTGGCGGAGCGTTCAATACATTTTTTATCGAATTATTACAAAGCGCATTTGAAGGCAAACTTATTTTACCCGATGAAAATATCATCAATTACAAAGAGGCCATTATTTTCGCTTTCTTAGGTGCCCGCTTTCTTCGGAATGAACCAACCACAATCTCGTCGGTAACCGGCGCAGCGCAAGCCTTGAGAACGGGTACATTGCACGATTTTCAAGGTTTACTCCGTTAACATCGCCCTGCTTCCATCTAAAAAATGGTAACTTTACCACGCTGAAAAATAATTTATCAATGAAAGAACTACTCTCCAAATTTGAGAATAAAAGACCTGAGCTTGTATTTGAATGGAAAGACCCCTATACCGATGCCGAAGGCTGGGTGGTCATCAATTCGTTAAGAGGTGGTGCAGCTGGTGGTGGAACCCGCATGCGCGTTGGTCTCGATAAGCGAGAGGTTGAATCCTTGGCAAAAACCATGGAAGTGAAATTCACCGTTGCTGGTCCAGCAATTGGCGGTGCCAAATCCGGAATCAATTTTGACCCCAAAGACCCACGAAAAAAAGAAGTGCTCAAGCGCTGGTTTGCAGCTGTTTCACCTATGCTCAAGAGTTACTATGGAACAGGTGGCGACCTCAATGTCGACGAAATCCATGAAGTCATTCCCATTACTGAAGAAAATGGTGTTTGGCATCCACAAGAAGGCGTATTTAACGGGCATTTCAAACCCAACGACAGCCAAAAAATCAACCGAATTGGTCAATTACAACGCGGCGTTTCAAAAATATTAGAAAATGCCAATTACAGCCCAGATTTATCTAAAAACTATGTGGTCGCAGACATGATCACCGGCTATGGTGTTGCCGCTTCAATTGCCCATTATTATCAAATTTGGGGAGGTGAGCTCGCTGGTAAACGCGTACTTGTTCAAGGCTGGGGTAATGTAGGGTCTGCAGCGGCTTATTACTTGGCTCAAAAAGGCGCCAAAATTGTCGGCATCATTGACCGAGTAGGTGGTCTCATACAAAACGAAGGATTTAGTTTTGAGCAAATTCGCGAACTTTTCATCTAAAAAAAGGGAAACGAACTCAATGCGCCAGAATTACTTAACTATGAAACCGTCAATGCCGAGTTTTGGAACACACCCGCCGACATCTTTATTCCTTGTGCGGGTAGCCGCATGATCACAGAAGCACAATTAACCCAA
>VFQS010000430.1_pt1 | contig 48535 bp, 44 predicted proteins | sample 3512361 | NCBI WGS metagenome assembly VFQS01 (sample SAMN10412375, study PRJNA504923) | tailings metagenome | isolation source: Relicate 1 Philex TSF3 active mining | place: Philippines | reverse complement strand
AGAATCCCATGAAGTTTGAAGTTGGCGAGACCGTCGTTTATCCCCACCACGGAGCAGCAGAAATCATTGAGGTTTCTGAAAAGAAAATCCGTGGGGTCAAGCAAAAGTATCTGAAGCTGAAAGTGGCTCAGGGTGATTTGATCATCCAGGTTCCAGCTGCCAACGTCGAGATGGTTGGTGTCCGAGACGTAATCGACAAGAAGGGTGTCAAGCAGGTTTTTGATGTCCTAAGAGCTGAATTTGTGGAAGAGCCCACCAACTGGTCGAGACGTTACAAGGCAAACCTCGAGAAACTAGCCAGCGGTGATGTGGTCAAAGTGTCCGAAGTGGTGCGTGACCTATGGAGAAGAGACCAGGATCGCGGCCTCTCTGCTGGTGAAAAGAGAATGCTCGCTAAGGCAAGACAGATTTTGATTTCGGAGCTGGCTCTGGCTCGAAAAGTTGATGAGGAAAAAGCCTCAGCTGAACTAGACAAGGTATTGGCCAGCTAGCTCATGTCAGTTGCGGTGGTATTAGTTGCCGCCGGTAGGGGGACAAGACTCGGTGCCGGCCAGCCCAAAGCGGCAACGACTGTTGCGGGCAAGTCCCTGCTTGAACTTTCCCTAATGCACATTTCTGAATTCAAGCCAGATCAACTGGTGGTTGTCGCTCCCGAGGAGCTACTGGCTGAGTTCACTCGTCTAACAGCAAAGTTCTTTGATGACTACAAGGTGGTTGTTGGTGGTGAGACCAGGCAGGACTCGGTTGCCAATGGCATGGCTGAGGTTTCAACCGATTATGTGCTGGTACACGATGCCGCCAGAGCCTTTACACCAAAAGAAGTATTCGAAAGAGTGCTAGCTGCACTTGAAAATGCAGAAAGCGTTGTTCCTGCGATAAATCCTGCCGATACCGTAAAGGAAGTGGCAGATAACTGGGTGCATCACACACTCGATAGGTCAAAGCTACGCATGGTGCAAACCCCGCAGGGTTTTCGAGTTAAGACTCTTCTAGAGAGTTTTGAAAAGGCGCAGGGTAATTTCACTGATGAGGCTGGCTTACTCGAGTCTTTGGGAATCAAGACTGCGATAGTCGATGGTCACGAACATGCCTTCAAAATCACCTATCCGTCAGATCTGGAAAGAGCTCGAGCCATCTTTGCCGATGTTAGAAGCGGCATTGGTGCCGATGCGCACCACTTTGGAACCGAGGGAACTCTGATGCTCGGCTGCCTTGAGTGGAAGGACTATCCAAGACTGGTTGGTCACTCTGATGGTGACTCGGTGGCTCATGCCATCGTCGATGCCCTTCTTTCAGCTGCTGGGATGGGTGATATTGGTTCTAACTTTGGAACTGATCGAGACGAATACGCTGGCGCTTCGGGTGAGAGGTTCATTTCAGAGACCAGAACCAGGCTGGCCAAAGCCGGATTTGTCCCAGCGAATGTTTCGGTGCAAATTATCGCCGAAGAGCCAAAAATTTCCCCAAGAAGGCTCGAGCTTGAACACCATCTGTCGGAAGTTGTCGGAGCACCTGTTTCGGTGCTAGCCACCACCACCGATGGGTTAGGTTTTCTCTCCGATTCAAGAGGCATTGCCGCGGTTGCAACCGCCCTGGTTAGAACCCAAAGCTAGGCTTTTTATATGAAGCTCTTTGACACCCGCTCGGGTGAGCTGCGGGATTTTGTCCCCTTGCAAAAAGGCAAGGTCGGAATCTATGTCTGCGGACCAACCGTTCAGTCAGAGCCTCACATCGGTCACCTACGCTCAGCCCTCGTCTATGACCTTTTGGTCCGCTGGCTCAGTGAAATCGGAAATCAGGTCACCCTGATTCGCAATGTGACAGACATAGATGACAAGGTTTTAGAAAAAGCCAAGGAGCAAAATCGCCAGTGGTGGGAGGTTGCTCACGAGAATGAGCAACTGTTTGCTAAAGACTACGAAAGACTTCATTTGCTGCCCGCTCAGCTAGAACCACGAGCAACAGGCCACATCCCGCAAATGCTTGAGCTGATTGAAAAACTTATTTCCCTCGGGCATGCGTATCAGGCAAAAGGCTCAGCCGATGTTTACTTCGACACTTCCTCTTGGTCAAAGTATGGAGAGCTCACCCATCAGGACCTTTCTGATCTGGAATCTGAGGAGACTTTGCCTGGTAAAAAAGCTCAGCAGGACTTTGCACTCTGGAAAGCCAGTAAGGCAAGCGAGCCAGCGAGCGCAAGCTGGCCATCGGCTTTTGGTAATGGTCGCCCAGGCTGGCATATCGAGTGCTCGGCGATGGCCACACACTACCTGGGTGAAGAATTTGACATTCACGGCGGGGGATTAGATCTTCGTTTCCCCCATCATGAAAATGAACTGGCGCAATCAAGTGCCGCAGGACATGGCTTTGCTCGCTTTTGGATCCACAACGGACTGGTAAATGTGGCAGGGCAAAAGATGTCCAAGTCATTGGGTAACAGCGTCTCGAGCTCTGAATTATTTTCACTAGCCTCACCAGCAGCGGTTAGGTATTACCTAGCAACCGCCCACTACCGCTCAGTTTTGGATTATCAACCTGCGGTATTGGCCGAAGCGGAATCGGCCCTTGAGCGTATGCATGGTTTTCTAAATCGGGCAGAGCGAGAGCTGAAAGAAACCCAGTTCGCTGCGATTGACCAGGCAGTCGCTCTGCCAAAAGACTTTGTTGATCATATGAATGACGATCTAAATGTTCCAGCGGCGCTCGCTGTCATTCATGACGCGGTCACTGAAGGCAACCGCCAGTTAGACGACAACCAGTGGCGAGAAGCGGCGGAGAATAGATCAAGGGTTAATCGCATGCTCATGGTTTTAGGTCTAGCTCCTGCTCAGTGGCCAGAGGTGCTCGGGGAGGAGCACAGAGCTTTAGATCAGTTAGTTAGAAATCTGATTGAACAAAGAGAGATTGCAAGAAAAGAAAAGAACTTTGAGTTGGCTGATTCGATTAGAAAACAGCTAGAGGAGAGCGGCATTGAGCTATTCGATGGACCAACTGGAACTCACTGGGGACTCAGCTAATGGCCGCAAAACCTGGCAAGAAGCCCGCTAAGGGAACTGGTGGGCACGGTCGCAAGGCGCTAAAGGGCAAGGGTCCTACTCCTAAGGCTGAAGATCGCCCCTATCACAAGGCCTATAAAGCCAAGCAGGCAAAGTCTTCTAAGCCACAGAGACCAAGTCGGCCAAAGCCCAAGAAGTTAGCCACCCACGAGGTGGTGTCTGGAAGAAATTCAGTCGTTGAGGCGCTGCGAGCAAAGATTCCAGCAACTGCATTATTTATCGCTCAGAGAGCTGAACTAGACGATCGCATGCGCGAATCAATTGCGCTGGCAAACAATCGAAAGATTCCTATCACCGAGGTCACAAGAGCTGAAATTGATCGAATGACCGGTGGTGATTTTGTGAACCAGGGGATTGCTCTCCAGGTTCCCAACTACCAATACATCGAAGCATCCGAGCTGCTAGACAGAGCGCTGTCTAAATCTTCAACACCACTGATCATTGCCCTGGATGGAATTACCGATCCAAGAAATCTGGGTGCAATTATTCGCTCGGCAGCTGCCTTTGGAGCACACGGAATTGTTCTGCCGCAGAGAAGAAGTGTCGGTGTCACCGCCAGCGCTTGGAAGACATCCGCTGGAGCTGCCGCTCGAATACCAGTGGCAATGGCACCGAATCTTAATCAGGTAATTAGCGAATACAAAAAACGTGGACTGTTTGTCGTTGGGCTAGATGGTGACGGCGAGGTCTCTCTGCCTGAATTTAATCTGGCTGATCAGCCGATTCTCGTTATTGTCGGGTCTGAGGGCAAAGGGTTGTCGAGACTAGTTAGTGAAAGTTGCGATCAGATTCTGAGCATTCCAATTAGCTCAAAGGTTGAGTCATTGAATGCAGGGATTGCGGTTTCAGTAGCGCTTTACCAAATCGCTATTTCTCGCTAGACCTTGTCCCGCCAGTCCCCTTCTTCATCATCTGCCGAATCAATCAATCCAGTTGGAACTGGATCGGGCAGGTTAATTCCCTTGGTTAGAGTGCTGGTTTCCAGGTAGGAAGACTCGTCTCTTCTTTTGCTGAGAATCTCCGAGGCGTAAGACCTAACCGCCTCCAGCAAACTGATATCCCTGCCTGCCTTCTCAGACTTATACCAGCGATGCTCTAATACCTCATGGAACATTTCAGCTGGCTCTAGCTTTCCCGCGAGCTCAGCTGGGATAGCACCGATCACTGGCTCGTAGACGTTGGATAGCCACTCGTGAGCCATGACCTCTTCATCAGCACCAGGACGAGCATTACTGAGTTTGTATTGATCAATGTCGTTAAGCAGTCGCCTTGCCTGGTTCTCTTCAACATCCAATCCGGTTAGTAGCAGGAGTCTTCTGGCGTGGTGGCCGGCATCAACCACCTTGGGTTGAATTTTTACGGTCTGACCCGTAGCGTCCTGAGTAATAGACAGCTCTTCAATATCGAATCCCAGCTCATTCAGCCTTTGCACTCTCCGAGAAATCCTCCAGCGCTCTGTCGCATCAAATACCTCAACCGCTGTGAGCTCTTTCCAAAGATCGTGATACTTATCGACGATTCGCTGGCTCACCTCACTCGGGTCAATTTCACTGGCTTTCCCTGAGGCAAGTAGATCCATAAGTTCGCCGGCAATGTTGATGCGCGCAATTTCTAGGTCATTCTCCCTCTGACCATTGGAGAGCCTTCCCTCAAACAGCTGGCCGGTTTCAGCATCAACCAGATAGGCGGCGAACTTTCCAGCATCTCTTCTAAACAGAGTGTTGGAAAGCGAGACATCGCCCCAGAAAAAACCAACCAGATGCAATCTCACTAGCAGCAGTGCTAGCGCATCCACCAGTCGCTTAGCGGTTTGCTCTCTTAGTCCCTGCGACCACATCGCACGATAGGGGAGAGAGAACTTAAGGTGCCTGGTAATTAGAACCGCTGGCAGTTCACCACCATTTGCATCGGTTCGATTTGAAATGATTGCAAATGGTTCGACGCAGGGAACATCGAGCTTTTCGAGCTTGCGAAGCATTTCATATTCCCGCTGCGCTAAGTCCAGCAAAGTCTCTTTGATTGCAATCACATGCTCACCAAGATGAGCGAAGCGAACCGTGTGTCTAGATAAACCCTTCGGAAGGGCAGCAATAGTTTCTTTCGGCCAGTCCTCTAACGGCAAATGCCACGGCAGATCCAGCAGTGCTGGTTCCGCCGTGGCAGCCGTAATAGAGAGGCTAGGAGCCATCAATTAGTTGAGGCGCTCGCCACTTTCCACATCAAAGACGTGGACTGCATCCTTGTCAGCGTGGAGGTGAATCTTCTCGCCCGCACGTGGGTGGCTGATGGGGTCAACACGAACCACAATGTTCTGCTCAACTCCATCCAGCTGTGCACGGCCGTAGAGGAATCCATCGCTACCCAGCTCTTCAACCAGATCAACATCGACCACTAGACCGTGTGGGGCAGGGGAAAGCTTCTCGGGTCTAATTCCAACAGTGACCTTCTTGGCACTGGTCTTGGAAAGAACGCTTCGATCAATTGGAAGAACTTCGTCACCAAATTGAACACCGCCGTCAACAACTGGAAGCTGTAGCAGATTCATTGCAGGTGAGCCGATGAAGCCCGCAACGAAGACATTCTTGGGTGTGTCATACAGAGCACGAGGAGTGTCAACCTGCTGAAGAAGTCCGTCCTTCAATACGGCAACTCGGTCACCCATGGTCATAGCCTCAACCTGGTCGTGAGTTACGTAAACAGTCGTTACACCCAGTCTGCGCTGCAGAGCAGCAATCTGAGTTCTGGTCTGCACACGAAGCTTGGCATCAAGGTTAGATAGCGGCTCGTCCATTAGGAACACCTGTGGGTTACGAACAATCGCTCGACCCATCGCAACACGCTGACGCTGACCTCCAGAGAGAGCCTTTGGTTTGCGGTTTAGGTATGGCTCGAGATCCAGAAGCTTTGCTGCCTCTAGCACTCGGTTAGCTCGCTCTTCCTTGTTGACTCCGGCAATCTTAAGCGCGAAGCCCATGTTCTCTGCCACGGTCATGTGTGGGTAGAGAGCGTAGTTTTGGAAAACCATGGCGATGTCGCGATCCTTTGGTGGAACGTCGGTGACATCGCGGTCTCCGATGTAAATTGCCCCTTCATTTACTTCTTCTAGTCCCGCCAGCATTCTCAGCGAGGTGGACTTTCCGCAACCTGATGGGCCAACCAAAACGAGAAATTCGCCATCCCTAATCTCAAGGTCTAGCTTGTCTACTGCTGCTTTGGTTCCGCCTGGATACAGGCGAGTTGCGCTTTTAAATGACACTGATGCCATGATTTCCCCTTCACCGGCAGGTACGTGCCGGACGATCCGTTGTGATGAGTTCCTGCCTGGGCAGGTGGGATAAGTATGCCACCAACTACTTAGAATGGTGGGGTTGTAAACCACCTTCAAAAGGGAGCCAAATTGAACCAGAAGCCGACCAGATCCGAGCAGCGCGAGGCCGCCAGAGCCAAAGCCAAGGAGCTTAGAGCCCAGAACGCCAAGAAAGAAAAGCGCAGCAAGCTTTTGATTCAGGTATCGGTGGTTCTAGTGGCACTGGGAATTATCGGCGGTGTAGCTGCCGTGATTGCCATTGAGCAGGCAAATCGTGCTGAGGCTCCAGTGGTTTCTGAGGTTCCAAAGAACCTAACCGAGTTTGGTGGCATCAAGTTAGGTGTTGGCCTGCAGGCTTTCACTGAAACTAAGACCCCAACTCCAGATGCCGAGGGACCAATTCCGGAAATTGTTGTTTACGTTGACTACCAGTGCCCGGTCTGCCAGGCCTTTGATGTTCCAAACTCTGCCCAAATCAGATCTTGGGTTGACACCGGTGCTGCAACATTAGAAATCCGTCCAATTTCTTTCTTGGACAGGGCGTCTCTGAATGAGTATTCCTCTCGCGTGGCAAACGCTGCCTTCTGCGTCGCCAACTTTGAGCCTGACGCCTTCTTTGACTTCCACGAGACCATGATGCTGAACCAGACCGAAGAGGGCACCGAAGGTCACAGCGACGACAAGATCTTTGAGTTCGCTACCGCAGCAGGTGCGGGCAGCGAAGAAGTGAAGGGTTGCATTCAGGCTAAGAGCTTCGGCGACTACGTAACAGCCCACACCCAGACTGTTTTTTCTGAGCCGCAGCAGGGAATCACAGTTACTGGCACCCCAACTATCTTGGTGAATGGCAAACAATACATTTGGGCAACCGGCGAAGAGCTAGTCTCAGCTGCTAACTTTGCCGCATTTGTCCAGTCAGCCACTGCGCAGTAACGCTAAACTTTCTGGGCAGTAGGCCGACCTGGCGCAATTGGTAGCGCACCGCACTTGTAATGCGGGGGTTACGGGTTCGAGTCCCGTGGTCGGCTCCAGTTATGTAAAGCTCTGAATTAAGAGCGTAATCAGCGGAGCTGCAATCAAAGCGGGTAGCAGCGAAGCGACGCTAATCATCCTGATTTGCAAGACTCTCAATCCAGTTGCCAAGAGCAGAATTCCACCTGTGGCCGTGATGGACGCGATCACGGCTGCTGGAAGAAGAGCTCCGGCAAAGGCTGCAACCACTGTAAGAATTCCCTGCCATAGGCCAACTGGAATAGCCGAGAAAGCAACGCCCCAACCAAGTGCCGCTGCAAAAGCAATTGCAGTTATGCCATCGAGTGTGGACTTTAGAGCCAAGGTTTCGATACCTTGACCAAGACCATCAGAGAGTGCTCCAAGAACGGCCATGGGTCCGATGGTGAAAAGCAGTGAGGCATTGACAAATCCTTCAATGAATTTCTCTTTGCTTTGACTCTTGCCACTGGTCTTTGATTGCAGCCAACCCCCAAAGGCCTCGAGTCGCTCTTCAATCTGCAATAGAGAACCCGTGATGCCACCGACAATCAGTGCAGCTAAAACAACAAGCAACGTTCCAGCACTTGTCACAGCCTCGACAAAGTCACTGTCCCAGAGAGCCATCAGGTTCATCGCACCAATCACTAGCACGACTAGTCCCATGGCATCGGTCAGTAATCGGGACATCTTTTCGGGAAGCCGATTTCCGATAACAACACCTAAGGTTGCGCCAATCACTATGGCTGCAACATTCAGGATTGTTCCTAGTCCCAGCATGGGATCCTCTTCTATTTAGTTGTCTTTAGTTTTTTGGTTTGAAAGTGATGCTGACGGAATTTATGCAGTAGCGATCACCAGTTGGAGTCTGAGGGGCATCGTCAAAGACGTGACCAAGATGAGAACCACACTTCGCGCACCTCACCTCTGTGCGGATCATGCCGTGAGATCTGTCCTCGATGTATTCAATGGCATCGTTGCCCTGAGGCTTATAGAAGCTTGGCCAGCCGCAGTGAGAGTCAAATTTGGTGTCGGATTCAAACAGGAAGGCATCGCAGCCTCGGCAGTGGTAGCTCCCAGATCGCTTCTCATCTAGAAGCTCTCCAGTCCAAGCTCTTTCGGTGCCAGCTAGGCGCAAAACCTGGTATTCGAACTCAGAAAGCTCTTGTTTCCACTGTTCATCAGTCTTGAAGACTTCATACTTCATAATTTGACCTTTCCAGGGTTTATAACCGTTCTGTAACTAATTGTGCCCTAGGGGCTATCCAGAATAGAGTGTCTATGTCGAGCAGGACCTAGGTTGAGCCCGATGCACATGTGAATTACGCATGTGGTCTTAGCATCAGGAGCAACAATGGCACAAGGAACCGTCAAGTGGTTCAACTCTGAGAAGGGTTTTGGGTTCATTACCCAGGACGACGGACCAGACGTATTCGCACACTTTTCAGCAATTCAGACGGATGGCTACAGAGAACTCAAGGAAAACCAGCGAGTTCAGTTTGACGTCAAGCAGGGCGACAAGGGCCTGCAGGCTGAAAACATCACTATTCTTTAGAAAATAGGCTAAAAATGGGACCCCGCCCTAGGGTGGGGTGTTTCCACTTGCACTCTGGGCCCAAGAGTGCTAAAACTGACTTAGCACTCGCACAAGCTGAGTGCTAATCCAAGTCTTAGTGCAAACGGGAGAAACCCAAATGGCAAAACTTATTACCTTCGATGAAGAGGCTCGTCGTGGCCTCGAGCGCGGTCTGAACATTCTGGCCGACACCGTGAAAGTGACCCTAGGTCCTCGCGGTCGCAATGTTGTGCTCGAGAAGAAGTGGGGAGCCCCCACAATCACCAACGATGGTGTTTCTATCGCAAAGGAAATCGAGCTATCCGATCCATTCGAGAAGATCGGCGCTGAGCTCGTTAAAGAAGTAGCAAAGAAGACCGATGATGTCGCAGGTGATGGCACCACAACAGCAACCGTTCTTGCTCAGGCTCTTGTCAAAGAGGGCCTAAGAAACGTTGCCGCTGGTGCAGATCCAATCACCCTAAAGCGCGGAATCGATAAGGCCACCGAAGCTGTCACTCAGACGCTTCTGAAGATGGCTGTTCCAGTCGAGACCAAAGAGCAGATTGCTGCCACCGCTTCCATCTCTGCGGGTGACACCACAATTGGTGAGATCATCGCCGAGGCAATCGACAAGGTTGGCAAGGAAGGTGTTGTCACTGTCGAAGAGTCAAACACTTTTGGAATTCAGCTTGAACTGACCGAGGGTATGAGATTCGACAAGGGATACGTTTCCGCCTACATGGTCACTGACCCAGAGCGTCAGGAAGCAGTGCTTGAGGATGTTTACATCCTGATTGCTAACAGCAAGATCTCCAACATGAAGGAATTGCTGCCAGTTGTTGACAAGGTCATGCAGGCAGGAAAGCCGCTGCTGATCATTGCCGAAGACATTGAGGGTGAAGCACTTGCAACTCTGGTCGTAAACAAGATTCGTGGAATCTTCAAGTCTGTTGCCGTCAAGGCTCCCGGCTTTGGAGATCGCCGCAAGGCAATGCTGCAGGACATCGCAATCCTCACCGGCGGTCAGGTTATCGCCGAAGAGGTTGGTCTGAAGCTAGAGAACACAGAACTGGCAATGCTGGGACGCGCTCGCAAGGTGGTAATCACCAAGGACGAGACCACCATCGTTGAGGGTGCTGGTGATGCAGATCAGATCAAGGGCCGTGTTGAGCAGATTCGTCGCGAGATTGACAACACCGATAGCGATTACGACCGCGAGAAGCTGCAGGAGCGACTAGCCAAGCTGGCTGGTGGTGTTGCAGTTATCAAGGCAGGTGCTGCCACTGAGGTCGAGCTAAAGGAACGCAAGCACCGCATCGAGGATGCTGTTCGTAACGCCAAGGCTGCTGTTGAAGAGGGCATTGTTGCCGGTGGTGGTGTAGCGCTACTGCAGGCTGGCAAGGCCACCTTCTCAACGCTGAAGCTTGAAGGTGACGAGGCTACCGGTGCTCAGATTGTTCGAGAAGCAATCTCTGCTCCGCTGAAGCAGATTGCATTCAACGCAGGTCTAGAGCCGGGCGTGGTTGCTGAGAAGGTTGCAAACCTTCCAGATGGTCACGGACTAAATGCCGCCACCGGTGAGTATGTCGACATGCTCAAGGCAGGCATCAACGATCCGGTGAAGGTAACTCGCTCTGCTCTGCAGAACGCCGCCTCGATTGCAGGTCTATTCCTAACCACCGAAGCTGTGGTTGCCGACAAGCCAGAGCCACCAGCTCCAGCAGTGGGTGACCCAAGCGGAGGCATGGACTTCTAGGAAGGTCAACTAGAAAGACAGGGTGGCAGTTGCCACCCTGTTTTCCTATTTGGGGGAGGCGAAGTAGGGAGCGAGGAGTTCTTCCATTTTGTAAAAACCCTTGCGCTTTTTCTGCAAGCCTCTAGCTGCAAACAGGGCTCCTGCGCCAAAGGCCTTGCGATTGATTGACTCGTGACGCAGTCGAAGCAGCTCATTGTCATAACCGAAGAGAACCTCGTGGACGCCCAGGATTCCTCCCGCTCTAATCATGTTGATAGCAGCGGTGTCCGTCCCAAGTTCGTTCGCTATTCGAACTGCCGTTCCAGACATTTCAGTCTTTTCACGAAAGTGCTCTTCGGTGACACTGATGTCAGCTCCAGGCATTGCTGCCTTTATCGCCTTAGCTGCCATCAACAGGAAGTTAATTCCGAGGGTGATGTTGGGGGACCAAAGAAGCGCTATTTTCTTTGCTAGTCGATTGAGCTCGAGGTGTTCCTTTTCTCCATAGGCGGAGACGCAGGTGACAAGCTTGATCCCCTGATCGGCCACTGCCTGGCCATATTCCATAAGGGCGTCTTTGTTTGAAAAATCAATTACTACATCAACGCTGTTATTTTTTAGCCAGTTTTTGGTCAGTACCTTTTTCATCGAAAAAATTGGCACGAGCTGCGGTTCTTTATTTCCGAAATGATTTTGCGGGGGAGCTATCTCTGACTTTCCAGACGCTGTTGCTATCCACTCAAGGGAAACGGCTGGGTCTTCAGCCAACAGCTCCGCTACCTTGCTTCCAGTTTGTCCGTATCCAAAAAGAGCAACCTTCACAGGTCCTCCTCTCAATCAGCAGAATTACTTCTGGTTGACAGTTGTCTTCGTACTCTAGACCACGAACCTGAGGGCTGATTTTCCTTATAAACAGAGGGCTATTTTGTCTTCAAGGTGAAGATGAAGGTTGCTCCACCGCCTGGAGTTTCTTCAACCCAAATTCTTCCGCCGTGTGCTTCAACGATTGATTTTGCAATTGCCAACCCCAGCCCCGAACCTCCGGTGACTCGGTTTCTCGAATTATCAACTCGGTAGAAGCGCTCGAAGATTTTCTCTCGCAAACTCTCGGGGATTCCCTCGCCGCGGTCGATCACTTTCACTGTTACCAAATCATTTTCCAGCGTGAGATCAACGGTGACTTCCGTCGCAGCAGGAGCAAACCTGGAAGCGTTAGTCAGAAGGTTGAGCAAAACCTGCTTGATACGGTTGGAGTCAAACTTTAGAACCAGTTCATCAAAAGAAGTATTTAGCCGGAAGCTAATGCTCTGATTGGCAACTGAAGCATCTTTGATTGCTGCCTTGATAAGTGCAACTAGATCTTTATCTTCCTTCTTGAGATTTTCTAGCTCGTCCATGCGGGTGAGGGTGAGCAAGCTCTCCACTAATCCGCTCATTCGAATTGCTTCACTCTCAATGCGACCCATGGCCTCGGCTATGTCCTGCTTACCTTTAATGGCACCCATTCGATAGAGCTCGGCATAACCGCGAACTGTCACCAGCGGGGTTCTAAGCTCATGGCTGGCATCGGCAACAAACCTTCGCATCTGCTCCAAGGTCTTGTCTTTGCCCTTGACGGCAGACTCGATGGAATCAAGCATGCTGTTGAGGGCTCTGTTGAGTCTGCCGAGTTCAGTCTTCCCATGTCGCTGCACTAAACGAGATGAAAACTTGCCGCTCTTGACTGCTTCGGCAGTGCGCTCAACCTCCTCCAGAGGTCTGAGAGCTGAGGTGATGGTCAACCAGATACTGAGACCAGATAGAAACAGCAGCAGGATTCCAAATCGACCACCGATGACTCCGTACTCATTGATGATTTGACGGTTGGTATTGGTCGGCAAACCAACAACCACCGATCCATTGGCTTGCTGCAGAGGCAGGGCCACTATGCGCCACTGCTGATCAGGGCCGGGAACCTCAACCTCGGCATCAAATGGAACACCACCGAACTCCAACACTCGCTCTAATGTCAGAGTTGAGAAATTGGGAACCTCTCTGCCCCCACCGGTTGCCGACACCAGGCCGAGAAACTGATTTCCTTCTGAGTCCAAGATCGCAATGTAGTAATCGCTGGGGAGTGCTGGCAGTGTCAAATCTCCAGTGGTTACCCTTGCCTGGACCCGCAGCGGATTTTCTTCTCGCAACTGGTTGGCAGTGGCAATCAAGAGATTGTCGGTGTTCTGTTGAAGATAGGTTGACAGCAGCGCAACTGTGCCGGCGCTAGAAATGGTTAGCAGCAGTCCAATTAGAAATACCGAGAGTGTGGTGAGCTTGGCTCTGAGGGAAACTCTCTCCCAAGCAACCAGCACTCGATTTTTCAATTACTAAGCCTTTGGCCCCTTGAGCATGTAGCCGACGCCCCGCTTGGTGACAATCAGTGGCTCCTTGGATAGTGGGTCGAGCTTCTTGCGAAGGTACGAAACGTAAGACTCGACAATTCCCATTTCTCCATTGAAGTCATACTCCCAGACGTGGTCAAGAATTTGTGCCTTAGTTAGGACTCTGTTGGGGTTGGTGGCTAGATAGCGAAGCAGCTGATATTCAGTGGGGGAAAGCTCAACTGCCTTGCCCGAAACCGTCACCTCATGAGCCTCCTCATTGATGGTCAGCTCCCCAACCACAATGTTCGAAAGACTCTGATCCTTACCAGTTCTGCGGAGAATGGCATTCATTCGGGCCATGATCTCATCCAGAGAGAAGGGCTTGGTGACGTAGTCATCGCCCCCAACTGTTAGGCCAGTGACCTTATCTTCAGTGTCATCTCGAGCGGTCAGAAACAGGATGGGAGTTTCAATGCCCAGGCTGCGAATCTTCTTAGTCACGCCAAAGCCGGATATATCAGGCAGCATCACATCCAGCAGGACTATGTCTGGTTGGTTATCGACAATCTTGCTGATTGCCTCATTGCCATTGGCGGCGGTTAGGACCTGGTGCCCCTGGAAGCGCAGGCTTGCTGAGAGCAGGTCGCGAATGTTCGGTTCATCATCTACTACCAAGACCTTGAGATTTTCCATATAAGAAGTCTGCCTGACAAAACTGGAAGAAAACTGGGAATTGACTGGACCTAGATAGTCTCGGCATCCAGAATCTCATATGAGTAACCCTGCTCGGCCAAGAATCGTTGACGATTCTGAGCGAAGTCTTGCTCCACGGAATCCTTGGCAATCAGCGTGTAGAAAAGAGCTGTCCTGCCATCCTGCTTGGGTCTAAGAAGTCGACCCAGTCGCTGTGCTTCTTCCTGTCTTGATCCAAAAGAGCCAGATATTTGAATAGCTAGCGATGCTTCTGGAAGATCGACTGAGAAGTTTGCGACTTTTGAAACTACGAGTGCTGGGAGCGAACCACTTCGAAAATCTGCAAAGAGTTTTTCTCTTTCGCTCACGGGAGTTTCACCAGTTAGCTTGGGAAGTCCAAGCTCTTTCGAGACCTCGTCAATTTGATCTAGGTACTGTCCAATGATCAGAGTTGGTTCCTTGGGATGCTTACTGAGTAGTTTTTTCAGAAGTGGAAGTTTTGCCTTGGCGGTGGCGGCAATTCTGAACCTGGCATCAGCGTCGCTGATGGCGTATTTCATTCGCTCATCATCGGGAAGTGCAATTCGAATTTCGAAACACTTCGCAGGTGCGATGTAACCCTGAGCCTCGATGTCTTTCCAGGGAGCATCAAATCTCTTTGGTCCAATCAGCGAAAAGACATCCGATTCTCTGCCATCTTCCCTCACGAGGGTGGCAGTCAGACCCAGTCTTCTTCTGGCCTGCAGGTCGGCAGTCATTTTGAAAATTGGTGCTGGAAGTAGGTGGACCTCGTCATAAATAATCAGGCCCCAGTCACGAGCGTTTAGTAGCTCGAGGTGAGCTAGCTCTCCTTTTTTCTTGGTGGTGAGAATCTGATAGGTGGCAATTGTCACTGGCGCTAAATTCTTCGACGCTCCCGAATACTCGGCAATGTCTTGAGCCTTCAAGCTGGTCCTGGCAAGTAGTTCATCTCGCCACTGCCTGGCAGCAACGGTATTGGTAACAAGAATCAAAGTGTTGGTGTCAAAGCGAGCCATAGCAGCTGCTCCCACCAGGGTCTTGCCTGCTCCACAGGGAAGAACCACCACTCCTGAACCGCCCTCGGCGAATTTTTCAACCGCCTGCAGCTGGTAGTCCCTGAGCTGCCAGCCGCTTTGCTTAAGATCGATTTCGTGCGGTGTGCCAGGAGTAAAACCTGCTCGATCTTCTGCTGGCCAACCAAGTTTTAGTAGCTGCTGTTTCAGTTGCCCGCGTGCCCAGGCACTGACCCTAAAACCATTTTCAATTCGATTTTCTAGTAGCTCACTAACCTTCGAATTCGAGGCAACCTCGAGAAGTATCGGAAGACTTTCGCTTTCGAGCACTAAGCCCTGGTCGTCTCTACTAATCACCAATTTTCCAAATCGATCGATGGTGTTCTTTATCTCACTTGTGACATTTTCAGGAAGCGGATACTTTGACCAGCGCGCTAAGGAATCGATGATGAACTGCGCATCGTGGCCGGCGGCTCGCGCGTTCCAAAGCCCCAGTCTGGTAATTCGATAGGTGTGAATATGCTCGGGTGCTCGCTCTAGCTCAGCGAAGATAGCCAGCTCGTGCCTGGCATCAGCGCTACTGGGGTGATCGGTTTCGAGAAGAACTGTGCGATCACTTTGCACAATTAGCGGTCCAGGCATCCTTACAGCCTAACCGAGGACCACCGATCGAATCCTGGCCAGCGGCAGCGTTCGCTCCGCCTGCTTGGCTTCGTCTCTGCCCCTAAGTCGGTTGCCCGCTATGCCCAGCGGGGTTAGCTGAAGGGTCTGCTCAGTTCCATCTAGCTCTACCTTTACGCTCACCTGCAATTTGTTTTTGAGTGCAAACTGCAGCTGCCGAGAAATGTCTCCCTGATCGGCGCTCGCCTTTTCGCCACTGAGCAGCGATCTCGCCCTAGTCATTAGCTCCGATGATTTTTCAATCTCTTTCGCCTCCACTTTGAATCTTGGCGAGATTACCTTGGAGTCCAAAACCATCACCGCTGCGTAGCCAGCATCTCGCAGGGAGAAATAGCAAAGTTCTTGACTGTGAGGGCTGGTGAGAATGCCAGCGGATTTTCTGAGGTTGAGGTGAACCAGGGTCTTTTCATTCAATATTTGCGTGAGCAGGATTTCATCTGCGGAGAAGATCTCAACGGGACTGCCAGATCCAACTTGCAGATTGGCATACTTTTTACTCGTCTCGTCCAGCAGATACTGAACTGGTTGCGGCAGTGGATTGCCGCTGGCCTGTTGCAAAACTTCTCTTATCTCCTCTACCGTTCCACCCGCCTCAAGGTGGTGGGAAACCGAGAGATTAGTAAGGCGGAAACGGCAAGCTAGTCCAAGATCCTCGCTATCAGCAAAGGAGTCCAGTTTTCTCTGCAGTGAGGCATCAATTGGCCCAGGGCAGACAATCGACAGATCGCCCTGCACCAGGAGTTTGTCTTGAGGCTTTGGAAGCTCGCTGGCAATCGATTTGCTCACTGCTGCAAAGCTGCCCGACAGAAGAGGCTTTCGAGGAAGATCTGCATCCAAAAGCCCAATAGCGGATCCGAATTCCAATAAAGCAATCTTTTGCATATCAACCAGGGGATAGGCAATCAGCAGCTGATCAACCACGCTTGCGTCTATCAGTTTTAGCCCCGGCAAATCCCAAACGCTTTGGGCAAGTTGAACCCAGGCCTGCTGCCTGGTGAGAGTCAACCAATCCTCTGCTTTGCTGCTGGCAATCCATCGACCATCGTGATCGCCAATAAGACCAGCTCTGATGGCAAGTCGAAATCGCAGCTGAATCTCCGCAGGCTGCCATTTGAATTTTTCTGCAATCAATTTGGCATCGGCTGCCTTCAGGCCCGTTCTAGTTTTTTCAAACCAGTGTTGCTCCATCGCAAAAATAATCTCCGTGACAGCTAGCAGAGTCTCATAGGCGCTTAGCGAACTGGCGTGTGAAGAAAGCCTGACAGGCAGCAGGGGTTTGAGTGTTTGCAAAATCTCCTGAGCCTCAGGGAAGACTTTGCTGTCAGCTAGGAAGCTAGCTCGAAGGACCGCCGAGGATTTGCCAGCTTTGAGATTCTCGATTTCTGGGGCGGGAAGTTTGCGGATGCGATCTTCCAGCTCTCTTTTGCCAAGCATTAGCTTGGCTAGGTCAAATAGATCACTGCAGTTCAGAGATGCCTGAGAGAGGGTCTGCAATAAACCAGCTAGCTCCTCGGCGCTTAGTTCGCGTAAGCGCTTGGCTAGCGGGAGGATTGAACTCAATTACCTCTCGACTCTCGCGAGCGCCGAATAATGGCTGCGACCAGCAGAGCGATTATTAAGAGGAATCCAACTGGCAGGCCAATCAGGGGAAGCTGTGCCATTACAGCTGGCAAATTCTCTACCCCTAGAAATACCAGCAGCAAGGTGGCCAGTAGGGAGAGAACAGAAAGTCCGATGACACCAACCGCCATGGCGGCCAGGACGACCTCCACCTTAGATTGGCTTGGCTTTTCAGGCATCAGACAAGCCTATTGCTTTGGGCTACACTTGCCTGCGACTTAGGAAAGTGGGAGTGAATGCCAACTGGTCGGGTGAAGTTCTTTGATGACGAGAAGGGCTTTGGATTTATCGCTGGGGATGATGGCAGCGAGGTCTTTCTGCACGCCTCGGCGCTCCCCGCTGGAGCGGGCACAATCCGTCCCGGCACCAGAGTCGAATACGGAATCGTAGAAGGCCGCAAGGGAGCCCAGGCGCTTTCACTAAGAATCCTTGAGGTTCCAACTCTGGCTTCGGTCAGCCGCAAACCAGCTGAGGATCTAGCAATCATTACCGAGGACCTGATTCGCCTGCTGGATCAGATTGGCGCTTCACTGAAGCGTGGAAAGTATCCAGAGGATAATCACGCCCGCAAGGTTGCCCAGTTACTGAGGCGAGTAGCCGATGAGCTTGAAGGCTAATAAGCACCAGCAGTTTGCCAAGGACGCGCTAGCTGAATTTAGCGATGGCAGCTTTGGGAAGTTTGTCTCTGAAAAAGAAATCGAAAAGGGCATCTTTGATGTTCGATTTGAGGCAACCGCCAAGGGTTATGCCGGTTGGCACTGGGTCGTCACGATCACCCAACCCGATAAGCGCAAACCCGGAACCGTCTCTGAGATAAATCTGATGGCAGGTCCGGATGCCCTACTGGCACCAGAGTGGGTGCCCTGGTCAGAGCGGCTCAAAGAGTTTCGTCAACAGCTTCGTAAAGATGGAATTGCTAAAACCGATGCTGAAGCGGATGAGCTAATTAGCCAGATGTCAGGATCGCACAATCCAGAAGCCAATACCGCCAAGCACCAATCCGACGATAGCGGTGTGGAGCCACCAAAGAAGACCCGCGTCCGCAAGAGATTGATTAAACGCAGCGAGGATAATCAGAGCGACGAACCAAAAGAAGCAGCCGATAGCGAGAACTAACCTGGCGTTAACCTTGGCTGGCTCCAGCTCTTTTTTCACTGCAATCTCTCCAGAACATAGTCAATGCATTCCGTCAGAGCTTCGAGATCTGATTTCTCAGTTGATACAAAAGTCGCAATTCTCAACTGGTTCTTTCCGAGCTTGCGGTATGGATCGGTATCAACGATGTCGTTCTCTCTGAGAATTTGAGCAATGCCGAGGGCGTCAATGTGACCGGCGAAGTTTATGGTCGCCACCACCTGGGAGCGGTGAGCAGGATTTTTCACAAAAGCCTCGGTCAGCGGATTCTTCTCCGCCCAGTCAAACATGACCCTGGAGTTTTCCTTGGTCTTGCTATCCGCCCACTTCAATCCACCGTTGGCCAATATCCACTGGATCTGATCGTTTAGAAAGAACAGTGTCGCCAGCGCAGGAGTGTTGAGGGTGTAGTTGTCTCGCGAGTTGTCGAGGGCAAGCTTGAGGCTGAGAATATTCGGGATGTATCTACCCGAAGCAGCAACTCTCTCAATTCGCTCAATTGCCTTCGGCGAGACTATCGACAACCAAAGGCCACCGTCCGAAGAAAAATTCTTCTGCGGGGCAAAGTAGTAGGCATCTGTCTCAGATAGGTCAAAGTCAATTCCACCAGCTGCACTGGTGGCATCGGTCAGCATTAGCGCATCCCTGTCAGCACCTGCCACTCTCACAACATCCGCCACCACACCCGCTGAGGTTTCGTTGTGGGGATAGGCATAAATATCAACACCTGCTTCAGCTACCAGGTCAGATCTGGTTCCCGGCTCTGCCTCTATCACCGTTGGTTTTTCTAACCATGGGGCTCCCAAAATCTTGGCGAACTTGTTACCAAATTCTCCGTGAACAAGAGCCTGGGCCTTGTGCTCAGCAAGCGAGAAGGTCGCAGCATCCCAGAAGGCCGAAGCACCCCCGTTTCCTAAAATCACCTCGTAACCCTCAGGCGCGGAGAACAGCTCCTTGAGGCCGTCTTTGATTTCACCAACTAGAGCCCTGATTGGCGCTTGCCTGTGTGAGGTGCCCATGTATTTTTTGGCAAAGACCTGAAAGTTATCCAGCTGCTCTGGACGCATCCTGGAGGGACCGCAGCCAAATCGTGCATCCTTAGGACGAATAGAATTTGGAATCACGATTTGCGGCACCGTGAAAGTTTATCGGCTTGGCTAGTCTTACTAGACAGGGAAAGATGCAATGACAGATCTGATTGACACCACTGAGATGTATCTCAAGGCCATTTTGGAACTTGAGGAAGAGGGCATTATCCCAATGCGTGCTCGCATTGCTGAGCGACTTGACCACTCTGGCCCAACCGTCTCCCAGACCGTTGCCCGAATGGAGCGGGACGGTCTACTGATTGTCGAGGACGACCGAAGACTGAGCTTCACCGATGAGGGGCGACTGACCGCCATTGAGGTGATGCGAAAGCATCGACTGGCTGAGCTGATGCTTTTGGAAATAGTCGGTCTGAGTTGGGAAAAGATTCATGACGAGGCATGCCGCTGGGAGCATGTCATGAGTGAAGAGGTGGAGCGCAAGCTCATCGAACGGCTCGACAACCCCACCCATTCCCCTTTCGGGATGCCCATCCCAGGTCTTGAGCTGCTAGGTCTACCTGAGGTTGAAAGTCCTGCTTGCCAGGCAGTTTCCGAGCTGGGTGCTGGGGAATATGTTCTTTGCCGGATCGGCGAACCAGTCCAAATTGACCCAAGTTTCCTGGCTCAAATGGCCAATTTAGGCCTAAAACCAGGGGTTTTGGTTCAAATCAGCCCCTCTGGCAACGGCTGGCTCCTGAGTCCCAAGGGAGGCACCGAGGGTCTGGTTTTGGACGAGCGTTACGGTCAACACCTCTTTATTGGCTCTCAATTTGCCAAATAGTTATAATCTTGGCTTGGAAGTCCATAAGGCATATTCGGAGGTTTCCTTTTGACATCAGCTACAGCTAGCTTGCCAACTAGAAGACAGTTGCGTTTGTTAGAGAGCCAAGCCCAGGCTGCATCTGGAGGCTCGCTTCGTCGATTCCTGACCGTGCTGTCAACCACTGGTCTAATGGCGACTGTCGCACTTCCCTCCTACGGTTTTTCTCCCGAGGCCACTGCAGTCTCAGGCCTGACGGTTGACAACAATCTCGTTCAAATTTCAGCCCCGTCTCAAGGGCTGGCTGTGGCAACAATTCGGGCAGTTGAATTCACCAGAGGTGAATTTGAGCCTGCCGACGCCTCTGAATTTCAAGTCAACAGAAATCTTCGTCGCTATGACGGACCTGTCGCAGCAGACTACTTGGCAAGACCTCGCTTCACTGAGGTAACCAGCGCCAACATCATGCGCGCGGCTGCTGAGCTGGTAGGTGTTCCCTACGTCGCCGGTGGTGCAACTCCTGGAGGTTTTGACTGCTCCGGCTACACGCTATTTATCTACAGCCAGTTTGGAATTGATCTTCCTCACTCGGTTTATCAGCAGGCAAAGCTAGGCAAGAAGATTCCTCTTTCCGAGGCGGTGCCAGGTGACATTGTCATCTTCAATGACTTCAGTCACAACGGTATTTACGCCGGAGGGGGGAACTTCTATCACGCCCCTCGCAAGGGTGACCGAGTAAAGCTCGCCCCAATCTACAACGACCGCTACCACATAGTTCGTCTGGCTGATATCCAAAACTAACTTCGGAAAACGTTTCCGCGTTTCTAACCATTTTTAGAACAATCCGACTTACTCTTTTTGCAAGTTTTGATTGGTAGAAAGGGGCGGGACGATGCCATTAGACATGCAATCCAGGCATGGCAACTGGATCCATCTTCACCAACACCCCTGCATACCCACGCCGGGAATTCTGACGCGTCGCGAGCCTGCGGCGCGTTTTTTATTTGCCGGGTCAAAGCCGAATGCCCACAAGCCGTGTGGGCGAATTCGATAGGAGTTATATGCGCACCCTCGTTCTAAATGCCGGTTATGAACCGCTGGCAGTCGTCTCATTTAAGCGAGCATTGGTTCTTGTTCTAAATCAGAAGGCGACGGTCCTCGCCGGTATTTCAGGTGCGGTGGTGAGAAGCGCCCAGCAGGAATTCGATATGCCTTCTGTCATCCTGCTTCAAAGATATGTGCGGATCCCCAATGCTAGAAGAGTCCCCGTTTCAAGAAGAGGGGTGCTGCGCAGGGATGGCCACAAGTGTGGCTACTGCGCCCGCGGTGCCAACACCATTGATCACGTTGTTCCAAAATCTCGCGGAGGTAAGGACACCTGGGAGAACCTGGTGGCCTGCTGTCTAAGTTGCAACAATGAAAAAGGTGATCGCACGCCTCAGGAAATGGGATGGCAGTTGCGGGTTATTCCAAAGATGCCAACCGGTTTGGTCTGGAGCGTTAGAGGTGCAGATAAGCCGATGCCGCAGTGGACTGAGTACTTGGCTTTGCAAAGACAAGCCGCCTGAGTGGCCCCGAGAAGAATCGAACTTCCGCACACGGTTTAGGAAACCGCTGCTCTATCCACTGAGCTACGAGGCCATTCGACCTATTACTTTACGCCAAGCTGAAATACGCAAGACGTTTGAATTGGCTGGGTTCGGGCAAGGCTACCTACCCTTTGCAGGCTTCACTTTTAGGCTTTGGGCGTGGATCAATCAAAGCTCGAACGCTGGCAGAATCAGCTAGCTGAAATCGGTGGCACTAATCCACTGATTCAGTTTGAACCCTCCACCCTCGGGCAGCTTGATCTATTCAGGTCGCATCCCAGCGGCTTAGCCCAACTCGCCTCCGCCAGAAGCTCGACTATCGGAAATCTCGTAAGAGAGGATGTTGCCCTCACCAGAGCTCTGGCGGCAGCCAAGAGAATCCAGCGCAAAGCAGATCGGATAGAGGACAATTTTGGAATTCCCGCCTGCTACATAGCTTCTGGATTACTTCGCTATCAGGGCAAGGGACTGCCCATCCTGCTCTGGCAAGTCAACCTGCTGAGCTATGGAGCCGACTTTGAAATAAGGCTCAGTGCCAACGCGGAGATAAATCCAGCGGTCTCGGAAATTGTCAAAAACTATCGACCCGATTATCGAGAGAGGGATCTTCTCGCACTCTGCTCAGGACAGTCAGACCTACTGCCCGTCGCGGTCCTCTCGCTCCTAGCCGAATATCTTCAAGCGGCAGATGCCGAACTTGAAAAACTATTGGTGCTGGGAAACTTTGTTCCCGATCTGGTTCGTCATCGACTTGAGCAGACCAAGTCTGACCAGGGAGTCCTGGGATATCTGCTTGGCACCCGAACTGAAAACATTCGACCAGCTGTCAGCCCAGTGACCCTGGTGCAGGATGCTGATCACTCGCAGCTAGCAGTTTTAGAAAAAGCAACCAGTGGTAAATCTTTCGCTGTCCACACCCTGCCAGGCTGCGGCTACTTGCAGTTGGTGGTGAACCTGATTGCCAATTTGGCACTGGATGGCAAGCGAACACTCGTTATTGCCCCTCGCAAGCAAACTCTGGATGAGCTGACCGAGAGACTCTCTCAGGCAGGACTACCAGGACTTGCCATCAGAGAGAGTGATAGCTGGGCGGATGTTGTTGCTGGTATTTCTCGCAATGAAAAGGCGGAGCCGGCAAGTTTGATGGAGGCGAAGAATCGCTACCAGCAGGCCAGCAGCGATATAAAGAAGTACTTCGCGGCTATTGGTCAAGAGGATCCAGAGCTAGGTGTGACTTTGATGGACTGCCTGGTGAAGCTCGCTGAGCTGGCAGCAAGCAGCAATCCACCAACCAACTCCGTCAGAATTCGTGCGGAGCAGCTAAAAAATATCAGAGCGCTGGCAGAACCTATTTTGCTTGCCGCCCACCAGGCGCAGGTCTTCTCCTTTCCACCATCAAAGAACTCCTGGTTCGGCGCTCGCTTTTCATCTTCGCAAGAAATGGAAAAAGTCCTGAGCGCCGTTCGGTCGCTGGCTGGAGAAAACTGGCGGGTACTCAGCTATCAGATTTCTAAATATCTCACTGATCTTGATCTTAGAAAATGCGAAACAGTCGAGCAGTGGTCAGATCAGCTGCGCCTACTGCTGGGAATTCGCCACACACTAGATAGATTCCTACCCAGTATTTTTGATCACCCATTGGCTGAACTAATAGCCGCCACCGCACCCAGGGGAGAGGCCAGTGAGCTCTCGGGTGCTCAGCGACGAAGATACAAAAAGCTGGCCAAAGAATTTATTCGCCCCGGAAGCTCGGTTCCCAACCTCCATCAGGCACTGGTCGCAGCCAAAGAGCAGCGAGAGGGCTGGGAAAAATATGTGACCAGCAAAGCCCCACCAACCGTCCCACTGGGGTTAGCCGATGTTCAGGGCAAGTTTGAAACTGTCAGTTCAGTCTTAAATCTTCTCCAGCAGCACCTCGATCCAAACCCTGACCTGCCGCTCTTCTCCAGGCTCCCATTTGAGGAGCTAGCGGCAAAACTGGAGGACCTTGCCACCAACATCGAAATTCTGAAACGACTCGATGAGAGAGCCCCGCTCTTAGAAAAGCTAACCGAGCTCGGGCTCAGTAATTTTGTCCGCCAGGTGAGTGAGCGCCAGCCAACCTCAGATGAAGTCAGATCTGAATTTGAACTTAGTTTCTGGCAGTCGGTACTCGAAGCAATTGTCATTCGCAATCCAGACCTACTGGATTACTCTGCTGAGAAGCTGGCGATGCTGGAGCTTGCCTTTGAGCAGTCGGGAAAGCAGCTAGTGGAGCAGGGCTTGATTAGCGTCCGTCACGCGCTCGCTGAGAGATGGAAGCAGTCAATTGCTCGGCACCCCGCCAGCGCTGACAAACTTCGCAATCAACTCAGAACCAGACAGCTGACCCTGCGCGAGGGATTTTCTTCTGGCGGGGAGCTGTGGAAGAGCATTGCTCCTGCAATCCTGATGACCCCCTATCGTGTGGGGCAGCTCGCCAAGGGGGAAAGCTTTGATGTCCTGCTGGTTTTGGATGCAGCCTCCACCGGTGTCGCTGAGGCGATGGCTGCGCTTTCATTAGCTGACCAGGTAATCGCCTTTGGCGATCCTGTGATTGCCGCCCCCGAAAACTTCGACACCATCGCTCGCGTCAGCTCAGAGAAGGAGCTTGCTCAAAGAGACTCGGTATTCGATCTAATTGGCGATGCCTTTGAGACTTTAGCGATTAGCAGAAACTGGCGAGTGAGCGGCCAGGTGCTTGGCAAATACCTGAACCAAAACTTCTATGAAGGCAAGCTGATTCTGGAGCCAACGCCGGCCATGCTTTTTGGTGAGCAAAACTTTGAGCACTTCGAGGTGACCGAGAATTGCCGAGCAACCTCAACCATCGAGGGGGCAACCGAATCGATGGACAGTGAGGTTGAGCAGGTCGTTCAGCTGGTAGTTGCCCATGCGAGGTGGACACCAGACGAGTCTCTGATGGTGGTCAGCGCATCTAAGTCTCACGCCGAGAGAATTGAAAACAGAGTTGCCCAGGAGGTTGCCAAGCAGCCCTCGATCGCTGAGTTCTTTGATGCTCACGGGAGAGAAAGATTTGAATGCGTCAGCATGTCGGAACTAACTCACCGACTTGCGGACAGGGTGATTTTTTCGATTGGATTCGGTAGAACCGAAGATGGCAAGATCTCTCCGAGTCTGGGAGATTTTAATTCACCTAACGCTCCACGCTGGATGGTGAACCAGGTGGTTTCTGCTCGCAAGCGGATGACGGTTATCTCCTGCTATAACTTCGAGGATTTCGCAGGCGGCTCGCTACCTGAAAACCAGCGCTGGCTGAAAGATTTGATTGCCCCAAGCTTCCTGAATGAAACAGCCGATGGCAAGCCTGACCCACTGCTGTCCGATCTAGCCAAGCGCCTAGAAAAACTTGGCCTCAGAGTCACCTTGAACTTCGCTTCGAGACTTGCACTGGTTGCGTCCTATGGTCGCAAGGCGGTGGTAGTTGATGCGGACTGGTCGCTAGTCGGTGAGAACTGGGATGAGCTTTTGCGCCTGAGGCCAGGTCAGCTAAGAGCGATGGGTTGGGAGTATCAGAGGGTTCACGCCTTTGAGATCTTTGCGAGGCCGCAGGAGGTTGCCAACCGGATTGCCCTGAAGCTTGGAGCGAAGCTGGAAGAAAAGGTCAGTCTGTTTGATGAAATCGCCAGCGAGGATAAGCCCGAGCACTGGGGTGATGGTGATGACAGTAATGACGACCGACTGCGGGATGATAAGCCACCCCACTGGGGCTAGTCGCTAGTGCCCGAAGAGGTTTCTTTGGTAGCTGGCTTGGCTGCCGAATCAGTTCGATAGAAGCCGCTGCCTTTAAAGCTGACGCCTAGATTCCCAAACACTTTTCTAATCTCGCCCCCACACTCGGGGCAAGACTCGGGAGGTGAGTCGTTGAAGGACTGCTGAAGCTCGAAGCTGTGCTCGCACTGTTTGCAGGCAAATGTGTAGGTAGGCATTTTCTCTGAGAAGTCTAATTAGAAAGTAACTAGTTTGCTCGGGGTCACAAATCCCGACACTTTGACATCGTAAGAATCGACAGGCAGTGCATCGAGAACTTCCGAGTCAAAGACCACCGCGTAGACCAGACCTTGCTTATTAGAAAGGTAGCGGTCATAGAAGCCCTTACCCTTGCCGAGGCGGTTTCCAAATTTGTCTACTGCTAGTGCCGGGATAATCATCAGGTCAATCTCACCTACCTCTTCACCCTGAGGTTCCAAGATTCCAAACCTGCCTTCAGAAACTGGCCCTGAGCAAAAAACCAAGTCTTCTAAAACCACCTTCGGGAAAACTAGCCTGATTGTTTTGGCAGCCTGGCTGTTGAACTCACTGACATCTGGCTCGGTTCTTGTCGGGTTATAGCTAGCGAGTGTCTTTGGATTGTGACGTGCAATTAGTTTTTCCAGCTGCTCGGTAAGGCCCTGGGATGAGTGGGGTCTGAGGGATTGGAGCTTCTTGCGAAGCATTTCTTTCTCGATTCCCATAGCGTAATCTTGCCAGCGTGCAGGCACTTAGCGCTCTGAGATATGGCAAAGTCTCGCTTCGACCTCTGATCAAAAAAGATGCTCGAAAGCTTCAGGCATTACTTGAAGCTGATCGGACCTGGCTTTCGCCCTGGGAGGCAACCACCCCTGGCATTCGCTATCCCGTAAATGCCCGCTCGATGATTTCGAATCTGCTTTTTCATCAGCGCAAGCAGACTGGATTGGCCTTCGTTATTGAGTATGAGGATCAGATCGTTGGGCAATTGAATGTTGCAAATATCCTTCACGGCTCGGTGTCCTCTGCGGCCATTGGCTACTGGGTTGGCCGCGAGTTTGCGGGCCGAAACATCACTCCCTACGCGGTTGCGCTGGCCATCGACCACCTATTTGATGCCGTTGGTTTGCACCGCGTAGAGATAGATATTCGCCCTGAAAATTCAGCCAGCCTCAGGGTGGTAGAGAAGTTGGGATTAAGAAAAGAAGGTCTCAAGGAAAGGTTTATACATATCGATGGAGCGTGGCGAGATCATTTTGTGTTTGCAATTACACGAGAAGAACGTCGCGACACGATGCTAAATCGCCTAGCAAACACGCAACTGAAATAGCGGATATTGCCTATAAATCCCAATAACTTTGTAGGCATGAACTCTCCGGTAGGCATGGGTGGGGTGCTGCTAGTGGTGGCAGCCGTCATCTGGCTGTTGGTATTTGTACCCGGCTATGCCAAGCGTGGTGAATTAATTGCCACAGCAAAAAACATTCGAGAGCAGGCTCGTCAAGAAAGAGCCCAAGAACAATCAACCCCGCAGTCAAGACTGGATCGACTTGTAATCACCCAGCGAATTTTTTCAATTTTGTTTCTCCTTCTATTAATTACCGCCGTGACAATCGGCGCGACTGCCTCAAGCAGTTGGATATTGTCGATTACCCTGGGCGCAGTCTCCCTGCTCGCACTTACGGTTAGCCGTTTGGCAGCAAAAGAGGCTTCAAAAATTGCCCACACCATCTATAACGCGCGGCAGAATGTCCGCTCCTCAGCTTCCAGAGTCACTGGAATGGCTAGAAATAATAAGGAGTGGACACCTACTCAGCTGCCTGATCCGTTGAGCAAGAGTCAGTCTGACTCAGCTCCGGTAGTCGCAGAGGTAATCGATATCACGAAGCCTAGACGAATGATGACGAGCAAAGAGATTGATGAAATTCTTGCTCGACGTAGAGCAATTTAGTTGACATTGTTCTATGCTTTTATTCGTCTGGGTGAATGGAGACAACACATATGGACACCGTAATTTCGGAAACCGCAGCAGCTGCTAAGAAGCCAACCACGGCTAAGAAGCCTGCCGCAAAGAAGGCAGCAAAGCGCAAGCCAGCTGCTAAGAAGACTGCTGCTAAGAAGCCTGCTGCCAAGAAGACAGCGGCTAAGAAGCCAGCAGCGAAGAAGACCGCAGCAAAGAAGCCAGCAAAGCGCAAGCCAGCTGCTAAGAAGACTGCTGCAAAGAAGCCAGCTGCAAAGAAGACCGCAGCTAAGAAGCCAGCTGCTAAGAAGACAGCCGCCAAGAAGCCAGCAAAGCGCAAGCCAGCTGCGAAGAAGGCTGCTGCTAAGAAGCCAGCTGCTAAGAAGACCGCTGCAAAGAAGCCAGCACGTCGCAAGACTGCTAAGAAGGCTGCAGCTAAGTAGTTCTTAACTAGCTACGTATTCAACCACCTCACGCAATGTGGGGTGGTTGAATTTATATCCGGATGAAATTAATTTGTCCGCTGTCATTTTTTGAGAGCAAAGCAAAAGCTCTTCGGCAGCAACACCAATCACCAGCTTCATTAGCCAGGCTGGCACTTTCAGCAAAGTTGGCCGGTGTAGCCTCTGGCCCAGCGCTTTGATGATTTGCTCGCAGGTAGCGGGCTCGGGTGCCGTGATGTTGAAAGGCCCTTCTGCATCCTGTTTTTGGATCAGGTGAATGATTGCCCTTGCCTGGTCCTCGAGGCTGATCCACGCCCACCACTGCTTACCCGATCCAAGCGGGCCACCTAAACCGAGTTTGATGATTGGCAGAAGCTTTCCGAGTGCTCCGAGTTTTTTGCTCATCACCATGGTGGTTCTAATTAGGACCACTCTGGTTTTGGCCTTGAGTGCCTCCTGCTCCCAGTTGAAGGCAAGATCCGATAGAAATCCCGTTCCCTTGCCAGCGTTCTCATCTAAGAGTTCATCACCTCTGTCACCATAGATTCCCGAGGCAGATCCCGAGACTAGAACCTTGGGGGGATTGCTGGCTTGGTTGATCGCATTAACCAGTACTCGAGTGGTATTCAGGCGAGAGGAGACAATCTCCTCCATGTATTTCTTGGTCCAGGGGATTTTGCCAGTAGTCGCCCCAGCCAAATTCACAACGGCGTCAATTTGGTTCATGACGCTGTAATCAAACTCACCAGTATTGGCGTTTATGAAGATCTCGTCGTGGTTCTTGGGTGGCCTTCTAACTAGTCGAACTGGAGTGTGGCCAAGAGCTATCAGCTGCTTCGCTAGCTCAGTTCCAATCAGACCTGTGGCACCTGAAATTAGAACTCTCATCCCTGGCTCCTCTTGTTTAGTCCCCAGCTTCTACAATTGAACCTACTTGTTTATTCCAATCTTTAGGAAGCTTTGAACGTAGAACTTTGGGTCTGGGGACTCACCATAGGAATCCTTACACTTGTCCTTCTTGTGGACTTTGTAATCCAGGCTAGAAATCCGCACGAGCCAACATTTCGCGAGTCTGCAATCCAGGTGTCAATTTATGTGACGCTAGCTATGCTCTTCAGCTTCGTGATTGGCGGTGTCTGGGGGCCTCAGTATGCCCAGGAATACTTCGCAGGATTCATCACCGAGTATTCACTGTCGGTTGACAACATCTTTGTCTTCCTAGTGATCTTCACCCAATTTGTTGTCCCCAGAGAGCTTCGCAGTCAGGCGCTCCTAATTGGGATTGCCATTGCTTTGTTCTTGCGCTTCTTATTCATAATCCTCGGCGCGGCATTTATAGAGAATTTCAGCTGGGCCTTCTATGTCTTCGGAGCCTTCCTGTTATTCACCGCTTTGAAGATCATGAAGGACACCTATGACTCGCTAAAGCGACCCGAGGATGAGGACTACGCCGGAGGCGGCGTAATCAGATTCCTGCAAAAGCACCTGCGGACGACCAAGGAATACCACGGCACCAAGCTGTTTATTTTCAAAGAGGGCAAGCGCTTCGCCACTCCGCTGCTACTCGTGATGATTGCCATTGGTTTCACGGATCTGCTTTTCGCCCTGGACAGCATTCCCGCAATCTACGGTCTGACCAAGGAACCCTACATAGTCTTTGTGGCAAATGTTTTTGCTCTGCTAGGTCTTCGCCAGCTCTACTTCCTCCTCGGAGGCCTAATGGAGAGGCTGAAGTATTTGGGTATTGGACTCTCGCTCATTCTTGCGTGGATTGGACTAAAGCTAGTTATCCACGCTCTTCACAAAAATGAGCTGCCATTTATCAATGGTGGCGAGAAGGTGACATTGATTCCAGAGATTCCGACGGAACTTTCACTATTTGTGATTCTCATCACACTATTGGTGACAACTATCTGGTCGCTTGCCGCTACAGCTGGCGAGAAGAAAAAGCTAAATCCAGAACGGCAAGAGTAGCTGGACGCGCCAAAACTCGTATGGCACGGGCAGGCCAGTCCAGAGACTGAGATAGAAAAGCGCTATCAAGAAAGCAGCCGCGAGAAATAAGACGAGCTTCTTTTCTCGAGACACCGAAAGTCCAAGCAGATAGCCGCGGTTTAGGTAATGCTGCAGGGCCAGTGTTAGAGCCAAAACGAAAAATGGTGTTATCAAGACCGCGTAAAACTGAAATGCGGTGCGCTCCAGGAAGAAAACCCATGGCAACCAGGCTGCGATAAAGCCAGTAATCACGAGCTTTGCTGGGTGGCTAGTCAGTCTGTTTCGAATTGGCCAAATGGTTGCGGCCAACCCCCCAAACCAAATTAGGAGATTTGGCATGGCGGTAATTGCAACAACACACTCGCTGAATGGTCCACACCTTTCGCTTCCAGAAAACTCCTCGAAGTAGAAAGCGGTTGGCCTTAGGTTGATGAGCCACTGAAAGGCATTTGCCTGGTATGGATGATCCTTATCTAGACCTGTGTGAAAGTTCAAAATCTGCTGGTGATAGCTCAGCAGAGATAGCCACCAGTTATCTTCAGCATTTCGGCCCCAGGCCTTTTCATCACCAATCCAGCCGCTCCAGGTTGTTAGGTAGGTCGCAAGGCTGACTGCTAACAGAAGCATTGCGTTGACAAAACCTTGATATATGGCACCAGCTCTCGCGAAGCCAGATCTCGTCCTTGCCTGCCAGTCCGAAAAGAATGTAAAGAGGCCAAAGGCAGCTAGAAAGTAAAGTCCTGACCATTTGATGGAGCTTGCTAATCCAAGTGCAATTCCCATGGCTATCAGCCATGGAGAAATAGAAATTCCAATCTTCCCGCTAAAGACTCTGAGTCGCTGCGCTCGATCGGCTCTTATCAAAAACCAAAACCCAACCAGGGAGAAGAAAGTCAAAAGTCCATCCAAGATGGCAGTTCTGGAAAGTACGACTGAGTGACCTTCGATGGCAATTAGGAATCCAGCCACCGCAGAGAACTTCGCCGATTTGGTGAGTTCTCTGGCAATCAGCATCAGCAGTGGGACTGTTAGTGTGCCGATAAGGGCGGTTGTGAAGCGCCAGCTGAAACTGCTATCTACTCCGAAGAGATTGATGCCCAACCATATCAACCACTTGCCAAAAGCCGGGTGAACTACGTAGGAGCCGATGTCCTCATACACATCTGGATTACCAGATTCAAAATCCAGATTTGCATTCTCTGGCCACACTCGCTCTGAGCCGAATTGACCCAGAGTGTAGGCATCCTTGACGTAGTAGGTTTCGTCAAAAACTAAGACTGGGGGATTCGCAAGATTTAGGAAGCGAATCACACCGCCCAACAGCGTGATGGCTAGAAGTGAAATATGGGGGAAATAGCGGGCCGTGACAGCCTTGCGTAACCAACCAGTTAGAGCCGAAACCACGCTTAGATGCTAGTTTGCTTGCTGTGTTGATTCTTGCCGCGACCCCAATTGGAAATCTCGGGGATGCCTCCATTCGCCTCAGGCAGGCCATTGAGAAAAGCGAATACATAGCCTGCGAGGACACACGCAGCTTTAAGCAGCTGGCGGGAGCCCTGGAGTTGAGGTTCCACGCCAGGCTGTTCAGCCTGCATGAGCACAATGAGAAATCAAGGCTCAGTGAATTAGTGGAGCTCGCTAGATCACACAATCTGCTCGTGGTCAGCGATGCTGGTATGCCAACAATCTCAGACCCAGGATTCAACCTGGTTCGCCAATGCATTGAAGAAGGCATTGAAGTGAGCGTGATTCCAGGTGCGTCTAGTGTTCTCGGTGCGCTGGCTGTCTCAGGATTACCAACTGACAGATTTGTCTTCGAAGGTTTTCTCCCAAGAAAGCAGGGGGAAAGAATTTCTGTGTTTCAAAAGCTTGGTCAAGAGGAAAGAACAATGATCTTCTTTGAAGCTCCTCACAGGATTCTTGACTCACTGGTCGACGCTGAGAAGGTTTTTGGCTCCAGTCATCAGGCAGTAGTGGTTAGAGAGTTAACAAAAAAATTCGAGCAGGTCACCCGAGGATCCCTCGCTGAACTTATCGAGTGGGCAAAGGGTGAACCTAAAGGCGAGATGGTTCTTTTACTAGCTGGAGTCACAGCAGGGCCAGCCGACTACGAAGCCCTGGCCAAAGAGGCGCTGAGCCTTGCTGAAAGTGGAAAAGGATTAAAGCAGGCTGTTAGTGAGATTGCTGGTCGCACTGGTGCGTCAAAGAGCGTAATTTACGAGCACGCCCTGCGGCTGAAAGCCTAGGATATCGAAGTGACCAAGTCCTTTTACGTGACAACACCAATCTTCTATGTCAATGATGCTCCGCACATTGGTCACGCCTATACAGAGGTTGCAGCGGATGTAATCACTCGTTGGCACAGACAGCGAGGAGAGAGAGCTTTTCTTCTAACGGGCACTGACGAGCATGGAGAAAAAGTTCTTCGCACTGCTCTTGGAAATAACACAGACCCCAAGGCCTGGACTGATCGACTGGTGGAGAGTGCTTGGTTGCCGCTTCTTGAAACAATCGATATTGATAATCAAGACTTCATCAGGACAACGGAGGATCGGCACAAGTTAGCCGTCCAGAAGTTCCTCCAGTCGCTCTATGATCGCGGGTTCATTTATCAGGGGTCCTTTAAGGGAAACTACTGCGTTGGTTGCGAGGAATATAAGAATGATTCTGATCTCGTTCCAGGTGCGGGAGATTTCACAGGTGTTCAAGTTTGCGCGATTCACTCCAAGCCTGTCGAGCAGCTCAATGAAACAAACTACTTTTTCAAGCTCTCAGAATTTCAAGGCAGACTCCTGGCTCATTACGAGCAAAACCCAACTTTTGTTCAACCAGAATCAGCCCGGAATGAAGTGGTTTCTTTTGTCAGATCTGGTCTTAGCGACCTATCCATTTCAAGATCTAAAGAAAGGTTTGACTGGGGGATAGACATTCCTTGGGATAACTCGCACGTTACCTATGTCTGGTTTGATGCACTTCTGAACTACATCACTGCGATTGGCTATGGTTCAGACGAAGCAAAACTAAATTCCCTATGGCCTGCCGATGTTCAGGTTGTGGGTAAAGACATTCTTCGATTCCATGCTGTCATTTGGCCAGCGATGCTGATGGCAGCCGATCTAGAGCCACCGAAGCAAGTTTTTGGACACGGCTGGCTACTGGTTGGTGGAGAGAAGATGAGTAAGTCCAAGCTCACCGGCATTGCACCCAATGAAATTACCGATGCCTTTGGATCAGATGCCTTCCGCTACTACTTCATGAAGGCAATCGGATTTGGCTCTGACGGATCATTTTCCTGGGAGGATCTCTCCGCTCGCTACACAGCAGAATTAGCCAATGGCTTTGGAAATCTCGCATCCCGCACGGTCGCGATGATTCACAGGTACTTCGACGGAGCTGTCCCCAAGGCAGCAGAGTATTCGGCTGAGGATCTATCAGTTCAGAACATAGCCAAACAAGCAGCACTTGGTGCTGACCAGGCAATGGCTAAGGTGATGATTCACGAGGCAATCCAGCGAATTTGGACGTTGGTGGATGAACTTAACAACTACATCACCGTGCAGGAACCCTGGGTCTTGGCAAAAGATGATGCAACCAGAGAGCGATTGGGCACAGTTTTATACACGACCGTTGAGGGGCTTCGAGTTCTGGCCGTGCTACTGACACCAATCATGCCGAAGTCGACCAAGAAGCTTTGGTCAGCAATTGGTGCATCGCTTGGTGAAATTGAGCAGCAGACAACAGAGTCAGCAAGTAGGTGGGGAATTATTCAACCTGGAAGCAAAATTTCAGAGCTTGAAGCTCTCTTTCCACGAATTGAAGAGAGCAAATGACGGAGTTTCTTCGCACTCGCGTTAGTTATGACGGGAATGAAGTAAGGCCGCAGCACTATCCAGAACTTCCCGAGCCGCTCGAGGTTGGTACATATGACAACCACACCCATCTGGAGATTGCCGACGGTGACTCGCCGCTAACAGTTGAGCAGCACCTCGATCTGATGAATCAGGTTGGGATGCTGGGAGCTGTGCAGGTGGGGGTTACTCTGGAAAGTTCACACTGGTCCGCCAAGGTAGCCAGTGAAAACCCGATGCTGCTGGCAGCAGTGGCACTTCATCCCAACGAGGCTCCGCTCTACCAAAATCAAAACGCACTGGATCAGGCAATCGCTGAAATTGCCGACCTGGCTAGGCAGCCGAGAGTTCGCGCAGTTGGTGAGACAGGTTTGGATTACTTTAGGACTACCGGCGAGCAAGAGCTAAAGCTCCAGCTGCACTCCTTCGAAAGCCATATTGAGATAGCAAAGTCGAATGACATTGCACTGCAAATCCACGATCGGGAAGCTCACGAAGATGTTGTAAAGACACTGAAGAGGGTGGGATCTCCCGAGAAAGTAGTTCTGCACTGCTTTTCAGGTGATGTCGGACTCGTTGAGATTGCCAAGAACAACGGCTGGTTTATCTCATTCGCAGGCAACATCACCTTCAAAAAGAATCAGTATTTGAGAGATGCGCTTCTGGCAGCAGACATCAGGCAAGTACTGATAGAGACTGATGCTCCCTTCCTAACACCTGAGCCACTAAGGGGAAGGCCGAATGCGCCCTATCTTGTCCCACACACTCTTCGCTACATGGCACAACTTCTGGAAGTGGAAGTGAATAAGTTGGCGGAGCAGATAAACCGCAATACCGAGAATGCCTATGGCAGCTGGGCCGAGGGGATCTAATTGCTAGGCGCGGCTGAAATTAGGCAGCTGGCAGAGTCCCTTGATTTGCGTCCAACAAAAAAGCTGGGCCAGAACTTTGTTATTGACCCCAACACCATCAGGAAGATTGTTGCCGCTGCAAATCTCGAAAAGAAAGATGTGGTTGTCGAAATCGGTCCTGGACTGGGTTCGCTCACGCTTGGTCTATTAGAAGAGGTTGATCAGGTTTTAGCTGTCGAGGTGGACAGTCGATTAGCACAACTGTTGCCAATGACAATTGACAAGCATGCCCCCGGTAAGAAGGTTCAGATTATTGAAGCTGACGCACTTTCAGTGAATGAGCTGCCTCTATCACCCACTGCTCTGGTTGCCAATCTTCCATACAACATCTCTGTTCCTGTCCTTCTGCATTTCCTTGAGACTTTTCCCTCAATTAAGAAAGTTTTGGTGATGGTGCAGTCAGAGGTAGCACATCGATTAGCAGCCAAACCCGGAGGCAAGGAATATGGAGCACCTAGCGCCAAGCTTGCCTGGTTTGGAAATGCGAAATTGGCAGGAGCAATTGGCAGAAATGTTTTCTGGCCAGCCCCCCAGGTTGATTCAGCACTTGTTTATTTTGAAAGAACGCGTTCGGAGCTAAATCCAGAGGTATTCCAAGTCATTGATGCTGCTTTTGGGATGCGGAGAAAGACCCTTCGTCAAGCACTCGCAAACTGGGCTGGAAGCCCTGCCAATGCAGAGAAAATCCTCAACAAAGCTGGGATAGATCCGGCTGCCCGTGGTGAACAGTTGGGCATCGAAGACTTTGTCAGGGTAGCCTCTAGCCAGTGATTTACGCATCAGCCCCGGGGAAGCTCAACCTATTTTTTGAGGTGGGTCCGCTTCGTTCGGATGGCTACCACTCGGTTACCAGCATCTATCAAGCTTTAGAAATTCGCCAGCGAGTTGGTGTCACACCAAGTGAACACTGGGTCGTTGAAACCACTGGCGAACTGCCTCCAGAGCAACTGGATCGAGTGCCTAAGGACGAACTAAATCTCTGCGTTGTTGCAGCTAAGGCCCTGGCCAACTTTTGCGAAATAGAGAATCCGCAGCCTATGAGATTCGAAACCTACAAGGAAGTTCCGGTAGCTGCTGGCTTGGCTGGTGGAAGTGCGGATGCCGCTGCATCACTTCTGGCTTTGAATCAGGCATGGAGTTTGGATTTAGATTTTGCTCAGCTAACTCACGTTGCAAGCAAGGTCGGATCAGATGTTCCGTTCTCACTGCTTGGCGGAACGGCGCTGGGAACCGACACCGGAATTGAACTTGAGAAATTAGATGACTTAGAGCAATTGCATGTTGTCCTTTTGGTTAGCCCAGTGGGTCTAAGTACAAAGCAGGTTTTTTCTGTTTTTGATCAAATGTTTCCTCAAGGAGATATCAGCGTCGAGAGTGGAAAAGCTTTTGAGCAGGTAACACGTGGCAATTTGCTAGGTAAGAACTCTTTAGCTGCACCTGCTCTGAGACTTCGCTCCGAACTTTCTGATTATCAGGAGTTGATACCTGGTACCAGGGGGTATCTCTCGGGATCTGGACCAACAATATATTTTGTTAGTAGGGATAAGTCAGAAGCGACTAGTTGGAGCAATAGGCTTCGATCTTTTGGCCATTTCACAATTCAGACTACGACCTCTACTCGTGGAGCTGAGCTCGGGTAATGGCTCACCTGCTAGGCGCTGAGGGTATCTCGCACAGCTTTCCGACCAAACGTGTATTCGACAACGTCACGGTCGGAATAAGTGAGGGTGACCGGATTGGCGTGGTTGGTCGCAATGGCGATGGTAAATCCACCCTGTTGCGAATTCTCACCAGGCAGCTCACACCAGATGCTGGTCGGGTGACCTGGCGAGGTGGAATTGATGTCGGTTTTCTCAGGCAGCAGGATAATTTCGCTGACCACCTGACAGTTGCCACAGCTGTGGTTGGCAATCGTCCTGAGTATGAATGGGCCTCCGATGTCAAAGTTAGAGACGTTCTAGCTGGTTTGGTATCGGATCTCGACTGGAATCAATCAGTTACGACACTCTCGGGTGGCCAACTCAGACGAGTTGCACTGGCTCAGCTACTGGCAGGTGAGCACGACGTAATCATGTTGGATGAGCCAACGAACCACCTAGACATAGATGGTGTGAACTGGCTGGCAGAACACTTGAAGAATCGCTGGTCGAAGAACTCCGGTGGTTTATTGGTCATAACTCACGATCGTTGGTTTTTGGACGCTGTGTCCAACTACACCTGGGAGGTGGTTGGAGGCAAAATTGAACCTTTTGTTGGGGGCTATGCGGCATACATTCAGCAGCGCGCAGAACGAGCAAGACAGCAGGCGGCTATAGAGGCTCGGAGACAAAACTTACTTCGCAAAGAACTTGCCTGGCTCGGCAGGGGAGCGCCTGCTAGAACGACAAAACCAAAGTTTCGTATGGATGCCGCGTTGGAAATGATCGGCAACGAACCACCCCCGCGAGATGCAATCGAACTTGCCAAGTTGGCGACCACAAGACTTGGTAAAGATGTTGTTGATCTGGAGGATGTCAGCTATCAGGTTGATGACAAGAGGATAATCAACCGTGTCACCTTTCGCCTAGGTCCTGGTGACCGAATAGGACTGCTTGGACGAAATGGGGCGGGTAAGACAACTTTGCTCAAGATAATTACGGGAGAGCTGACCCCGACTCATGGCAGGGTCAAAATTGGAAAGACAGTCAAATTTGCCAAGCTCTCTCAGGATGTTCGCGAACTGGATGAGCATGCCGATGACCGAATCTTTTCAATGATCAGGCGGGAAAAGACTTCGTTTACAGTGGGCAAGAAGGAAATCCCCACTGGTCAGTTGGTTGAGCAGCTAGGTTTTGATTCAGCAGAGTTACAAACTCCCATCAAAGATCTCTCTGGTGGTCAAAGAAGAAGATTTCAACTACTACGGCTTCTCTTCACAGAACCGAATGTTTTGATTTTGGATGAGCCAACCAATGATTTGGACACCGACATGTTGGCTGCTGTCGAGGATTTGCTAGATGGCTGGCCAGGAACTTTGATTGTTGTCTCTCACGATCGCTATTTACTCGAGCGAGTCACTGACAATCAATACGGAATTTTTTATGACGGAACACTCCGTCATCTTCCTGGTGGAGTGGATCAATATCTTGCTCACAACGCTCCAAAGGTAGAAGAGAAAAAAGAAAAGACAGCTTCCACTGAACTATCTGGGGCCGAGAGAAGAGCGCTTGAGAAAGAGGCTGGTCGACTCGAAAGACTAATAGCTAAGCATCAGCAGGAATTAGGTGAGCTCAATCTGAAGCTCGCAGAGACAGATCCCACCGATTATCAAGTGTTGGCTGACTTAGCTAAAAAGCAAACGGAGCTCTCTAAAGCCATTGCAGAACTAGAAGAAAGCTGGCTCCAAAACGCTCAGAAACTCCAGGGTTAGCAATCTTCTGGCAGACTTATCGCGGGGTTTCGACCCCGTTCCGCTCTGGTGTAATGGCAGCACGGCGCCCTTTGGAGGCGTCCGGTCTAGGTTCGAATCCTAGGGGCGGAGCCAGCAGTGATGAGGAGGCAACTTGCGCCAACTGGCTGTGGTAGTCCTCGCCGCGGGCGAGGGAACTCGAATGAAGAGTTCTACACCAAAGGTTCTGCATGAAATTGCAGGGTTGCCTCTAATTGGGCATGTGCTCGCCACTGCCCACTCGCTCTCCGCGCAGCATGTGATTGCTGTGCTAAGACACGAGCGAGAGCAGATTTCCAATTACATCTCTCAACATTTCCCGGCGACGGAGATTGCTGAGCAGGATGAAGTTCCTGGAACTGGTCGAGCCGTAGAGGCAGCACTAGAGCTGCTACCAGAAGCTTTCGAGGGTGATGTCTTGGTTCTTTCAGGTGACGTCCCGCTGATTGATGTTCAAAGTATTTCTGAGCTAATTGCCAGACATCGCGAAGGTAAGTGTCTAGGCACACTGGTTAGTTGCGACCTTTCTAACCCCTTTGGCTACGGAAGGATCATCAGATCAAGAGGTGACCTGGTCCGAATAGTTGAGCAGAAAGATGCATCTGAAGAACAGAGAAAAATCTCTGAGGTAAATGCAGGTGTTTATGTCTTTGATTTCGTCCAGCTCAAGGCAGCCTTGGCCAAGGTAACGACCAACAATGCATCCAAGGAAAAATACCTCACCGATGTCATCGCGCTGATGATTGAGCAGGGCTCTGTACAGGCTCATCAAATAGCTGACCACTGGCTGGTGGCGGGAATTAATGATCGGGTTCAACTTTCTGAAGTTTCAGAAGAGCTCAATGCCAGAATCGTCAGAGCCTGGCAATTGGCTGGCGTGACTGTTGACGAACCGAGTAGCACTTGGATTGATGTCACCGTCCAGATTGGTCAGGATGTCAGAATTCTTCCCTCCACCAGACTCGAGGGAATAACTCGCATTGGAAGAAATTCTTCTATCGGACCAGACAGTACTCTGCGCGATTGCGAAGTTGGAGATGGTGCAAACGTAACTAGATCCGTAGCTGACTCCGTAAAAATTCATGACCGAGCCAAAGTTGGACCCTTCTCCTTCCTCAGACCTGGGACAGAGCTAGGCGAAGAGGGGAAGATTGGTGCTTTTGTTGAGACCAAGAACGCAAAGATTGGTGCTGGTGCCAAAGTGCCGCATCTCACCTATGTCGGGGATGCTGAGATAGGTGAAGGAGCCAACATTGGTGCTGGAACGATTTTTGCCAACTACGACGGCGAAAAGAAGCACCACACCAAGGTCGGAAAGCATGTTCGAACTGGTAGCGGGAATGTTTTTGTCGCACCAGTAACAATCGGCGATGGCGCTTACACGGCAGCTGGCTCCACTATCCGAAGGGACGTCGAACCAGGCGCCTTGGCCATGAATCCCACGCCCCAGAAGAATCTGGCAGACTGGGTCTTGGAGAAGCGGCCAGGCACTGATTCGGCCAAAGCCGCCAAGGGGACGGAGTAGTCATTGGCAATTGAGAAGGCCGCCAGCAAGCAGCTGGTAATAGCATCAGGTAGAGCTCATCAAGGTCTTGCTCAAGAGGTTGCCGAGATTCTGCAAACAGATCTCGTTCCAATGACCGTCTATGACTTTGCGAATGGCGAAACTTTTGTAAGGTACGAAAGAAGCGTCCGTGGTGTCGATGCCTTCATAATCCAATCTCATCCAAATCCAGTAAATCACTGGTTGATGGAGCAGCTGCTGATGGTCGATGCCATGAAGCGGGCAAGTGCCAAGCGAATCACGGTTGTGGCACCTTTCTTCCCCTATGCAAGACAGGATAAGAAGCACAAGGGTCGCGAACCCATTTCTGCTCGGTTGGTCACGGACCTTTTCAGAGTTGCAGGTGCTACTCGTCTTATGTCAGTTGATTTACACACTCCGCAGATTCAGGGATTTTTTGATGGCCCCGTGGATCACCTCTGGGCACTGCCACTGCTAGCAGATCATGTTGCAGCAACTTTTGGCACAGAAAACCTAACGGTGGTCTCTCCAGATTCTGGAAGAGTTCGAGTGGCAGACATTTGGGCAGATCGCCTTGGCACACCTTTGGCAATCGTTCACAAGCGTCGTGATCCAGACAAGCCAAACCAGGTTCAGGTAAATGAGATCGTTGGAAAGGTGCGCGGTCGAGACTGTCTAATCGTGGACGACATGATTGACACTGGTGGAACCATCCTTGCGGCAGCCAATGCGCTAAAAGAAAATGGCGCTACCAAGGTCATAGTCGCAGCAACTCATCCTGTCTTCTCTGGCCAGGCCAAAGAGCGCTTGACTGACCCAGCGATTGACGCAGTTGTTGTGACAAATACCTTGCCGATTACTCCGGACAAGGAATTTGAATCACTTACGGTTCTCTCTATAGCGCCATTGATTTCCAAGGCAATTGCCGCAGTCTTCTACGACGACTCAGTTAACTCTCTGTTTCCAGGTCACGCCTAAAATCGCCTGGTGCGAAAACTCTCGCTAACTAGCACAGTCTTTATTGGGCTGGCAGCGATGCTGGGCGCCGGAGTCTTTGTTGTTTTTGGTCCAGCAGCTGCACTGGCTGGCAATCTGCTCCCAGTTTCAATTTTTCTAGCTGCCACAGTTGCCTACCTAAACGCAGGTAGTGTCGCTCAACTTGCCAAGGTGGTTGATAGATCAGGCGGCGGCTACGCCTATGGCAGAACCTACATATCGAACTCTGCTGGGTTTTTGGCGGGCACTAGTTTCATTGTTGGAAAGATTGGATCATCCTCAGCTATTGCCCTAACCGTCTCGAGCTATCTATTTCCCGAGCAGGGGATTCTTGTCGCCGTTGCAGCAATTGCTGCAATGACATTAATCAATTTGCTTGGCATCAATAGAACTGCGCTTGGTTCAAAAATTTTGGCGAGTGTGACAATTGCATTCCTTCTGGTAGTTATCTTCTCCAGCGCTCCACTTCCAGCAGCAGAATTTCCATTGGGTAGTGGTTCTGTTATGGGCGTGCTATCGGCTGCTGCACTTTTCTTTTTTGCCTTCGCAGGCTATGCCAGGGTGGCCACCATTGGGGGAGAGGTTGAAAATTCAACCAAGGTGATTCCCCAGGCAATATGGCTTTCATTAGCCATCGTGCTCACTATCTACCTGTTGCTCGCACTGGTTCTTTCAGAAAAGCTAGGGACCCTACTTACCCGAACAACCACTCCGATAGCTGACTTGACTCAGCTGAGTTGGGACAGCATAAATATCACCGCATTCTTTGCTGCACTAGCTGGACTTGGTTCACTACTGGCACTGCTGGCTGGACTGAGCAGGACGGCGGCTGAGATGGCGTTCGATAGGGAGTTGCCAAAGGCCTTTCAAATCAAACTGAACAATGGCGCCCCACTGGTGTCCGAGTTAGTGATTGCCGGCCTAGCCATTTTGTTGACAGCCTTCGGGAGCATCCTGTTGTCCCTCGGGATCTCCTCTTTCTGCGTGCTCCTTTACTATGCCATTACCAACCTGGCAGCTTTTCGCCAGCCGGCCATTGAGACCAATCGACCCAAGTTCCTGAATCTCGCGGGCCTGGCACTATGCCTGCTTTTGGCGCTGAGCGTGCCCATCGAGGGGATTCTGGCGGGGGCACTGCTTCTAGTGCTGGCTATTGGTTTGCGCTGGGGGTTGAGGCGGATTAGGTAAATCGGCTATTCTTTGTGAGTTCAGCGGCGAGGGATACCCAAGGTATCCGTTATCGACGGAGTTTCCTCGCCTAACACTGCGAGGGAATAATGTCAGAGACAAAAATTGAAGCCGAAGTTAGATCGAATTTTGGCAAGGGTGCTGCGCGCAAGCTTAGAGCCGCTGGAAGAACCCCCGCAGTGATTTATGGTCACGGCAATGCCACTCGCCACATCCACGTCCCAGCTCACCAGGTAGCGCTAGCCCTTAGAACTAAGAATGCGCTGCTCGAGTTGAAGATTGCTGGCAAGGAAGAGTTGGTGCTGGTCAAAAGCGCTGCCAAAGACCCAGTTACCCAGGTAATCGAACACATCGACCTGGTTGAGGTTCGTCGTGGTGAGAAGGTCCACGTCGAAGTGCCTGTTCACATTGTTGGTGAAGTCATGGGTGGAGCTGTTCTTGATCTCGAGCACAAAACCGTAAAGGTCGAGGCCGAGGCTACACACATTCCTCAGTTCATCGAACTAAAGATTTCAAAGGATCATCCAGTGGGTCACCACTACACAGTTGCTGACCTAAGCATTCCGCAGGGAGTAATCATGGAGCTTCCTGCCGACGAGCTAGTTGCCTCTGTAATTGAGACTAAAGCAGGCGTAGTCGAAGAACAGCCTGCAGCCGAAGCCCCAGCCCAGCCAGTTGCAACAGCACAAAAGTCTGAAGAAGCTGACAAGTAATTCACTTTGGCTAGTTTTCGGTCTGGGAAATCCTGGACCGGAGCACGAGGCTAATCGTCACAACATCGGCCAAATTATCGTCGATGAGATTGCCGCACAAAATAACGCAAGCTTCAAGAGCCATAAGTCTGGAGCATTAGTAGCCGAGTATCGGATTATTGGTGGACCAAAAATAGTTTTAGCCAAGAGCGCTGGCTATATGAATCTCAGCGGCAATCCAGCCAAACAGCTTCTCCAGTTTTATTCAATCGAGCCATCTTCAATGATTGTTATTCACGACGAGCTCGACCTCGATTATGGCGACGTTCGCAGCAAATTTGATGGTGGTCACGCGGGTCACAATGGCCTGAGAGACATTAGCGAAAAGTGTGGGACAAACTACCACCGAGTCAGATTTGGCATTGGCAGACCACCTGGCCAAATGGAAGTCGCTGACTTTGTCCTTAAGAATTTCAACTCCGAAGAGCGCTCTCGTCTCAGGGAACTGGTTGGAACAGCCATCGAAAAATTCGAAGGGATAGTTCGGGCCAACCCCTAAACTTCCTTAGGTGACCCTCCGCTCACTAATTTCTGCGGCCGCGCAAGCGCGCTCGCTGCAGGCTACCCGTGAGCTCAAAGCAGGCACTATCTTTGCGCCAGCGAAAACTCAGTCGATTGTCTTAGCCAGCACGATCGCCGCTAGCAAGGAGCCTCTGGCAGTTATCGCCGCGACGTCTCGGCAGACCGAAGAGCTCGCAACAACCCTCAAAGAGCTGATTGAAGACCTTGAGGTGATTGAGTTCCCAGCTTGGGAAACGCTGCCCCATGAGCGGCTATCTCCATCACCAGAGACTGTGGGAAGACGAATTCAAGCGCTCCATCGAATGAAAGAGTTAGCAACTTCGAAAGCCGACCATCCAGTGGTGGTTTTGCTCTCAGTCCGAGCAGCGCTCCAGCCAGTCATCAAAGGCATAGCTGATTACGGACCTCTAAGACTTCAACAGGGTAGGGACTATCTATTACCTGAGCTCACTCTGAAACTAATCGAGTTCGCTTATGAAAGAGTCGACCTTGTTACCCGTCGCGGTGAGTTTTCTGTTCGGGGAGGAATCCTCGATGTATTTCCAACCACGGCAGATTTTGCGGTCAGACTTGAGTTTTTTGGCGACACCGTCGAAGAGATAAGGCAATTCCATGTTTCTGACCAAAGATCGTTTGCCTCAGAAATAAATGATCTGGAAATTTATCCAGCGCGTGAGCTACTGATTACCCCCAGCGTTGCTAGTAGGGCAAGAGAAATGGTTCACGAATTTCCGAATCTCAGTGAGATTCTGGAAAAGATTGCCAATGCTATTCCCGCCACCGGCATGGAATCATTAGCGCCTGTTCTCGCTGAGAAGCTGGTGCCAGTTACCGACTATCTTCCAGTCAAGTCAATCTTTTTCCTCGAACCCGAGAAATTAGCTCTTCGATCAGAGAGTCTTGTAAAGACCAACCAGGAATTTCTTCATGCGGCCTGGGATGTTGCGCTAAGTGGAGCTAAAGCTCCAATTGATCTATCTGAAGGATCGTTTATTGATTTTGGTGAGCTAAAAACAAAGCTCGGCAAAGTCAAGCCAATTGAAGTTTCATCGCTGGTGACCGAAGATTCGATTGATTGTGGACTTAGAGAGATTCCAACTTTTAGTCCAGGGGAAAGCATTGATTGGTTATCGGATCAGCTGGCTAACAAGCAGTCGATCCTGCTACTTGCTAGAGGCCACGGCACCGCGGAGCGAATTCTTGAGGTGCTATCGTCGCAAAAAATCCCATCATCCCTGAGAGAAACAGGGATAAAACTAAATTCAGCGGAAGTGACAATTTCTGTTGCCAATCTTACGAATGGTTTTGTTCTCGACGAAGCGAACCTAATTGTTATGACCGAAGATGAGTTCTTCGGTGTTGCTTCCAGTTACGTTGCCCCGCGGGAGAAGAAACTTGCCAGGCGAAGAGGAGCAGAGGTTGATCCTCTTGAGCTGAAGTCCGGTGACTACATAGTTCATGAAATTCACGGTGTTGGCAGATTCAAAGAGCTTGTTCAGAGAACCAATCGAGCACAGGCTAGGGAGTATCTTCTGGTCGAATATGCCCCTCCAAAGAGGGGTTATCCACCTGACACCCTTTATGTCCCTACGGATCAACTCGACTTACTCTCCAGATACGTTGGCGGCGAGGCTCCTGTTTTATCAAAGATGGGTGGTGCAGATTGGGCTCGAGCAAAGAGCAGTGCTAGAAAAGCCGTTCGAAAAGTTGCCATTGACCTAGTGAAGCTATATGCCGCTCGTATGAAGTCACCGGGATTTGCGTTTTCGCCAGACAGCGACTGGCAGCGCGAGCTGGAGGATGCCTTCCCATATCAAGAAACACCCGACCAGCTAACCACTATCGAGGAAGTCAAACGGGATATGGAGAAGCCAGTTCCTATGGACAGACTTTTAGCAGGTGATGTCGGTTACGGAAAGACAGAGGTTGCTCTGCGCGCAGCATTTAAGGCAATCCAGGATCACAAGCAGGTCGCAATCTTGGTGCCAACAACTCTGCTTGTAAAGCAGCACTATGAGACGTTTCACACCCGCTTCTCTGGTTTCCCAATCAACATGGCCGCTCTATCCAGATTCCAAACTGATGCTCAAGCTAAAAAAGTCTTGGAGGGACTAAAGAGCGGTGCAATCGATCTGGTGATTGGAACGCATCGACTGCTTTCAAGCAGTGTGAAGTTTCGGGATCTGGGCTTACTGGTGATTGATGAAGAGCAAAGATTTGGTGTAGAGCACAAGGAGAAAATAAAGGACCTTCGACAGAATGTCGATGTCCTGGCTATGAGTGCAACGCCGATACCAAGAACTTTAGAGATGGCCGTTACAGGCATTCGAGAAATGTCGACCTTAGCCACGCCACCTGAGGACCGGCACCCAATCCTCACTTATGTCGGGGGATTTAGTGAGGCTACGGTTGCGGCAGCCATTCGAAGAGAACTGATTCGCGAGGGGCAGGTTTTCTTTGTTCACAATCGTGTCGCGACAATTGATGCGACAGCGGCGAATCTTGCCAAACTCGTACCTGAGGCACGGATAGCGGTGGCTCACGGCCAAATGCCAGAACATCAGCTGGAGCAAGTTGTGGTTGATTTCTGGGAGAGAAAATTTGATGTTTTGGTTTCCACCACAATTATTGAAACTGGAATTGATATCCCAAATGCAAACACCCTGATTGTTGATCGTGCTGAGAATTTCGGTCTCAGTCAGTTGCATCAAATTCGTGGCAGGGTTGGAAGATCCCGTGAGCGAGCATACGCCTACTTTTTCTATGACCCCTCAAAACCACTTGGGGAGACCGCATTTGATCGCCTATCGACAATTGCTACCCATAACGAACTGGGAAGTGGAATGCAGGTCGCCATGAAGGACCTTGAAATTAGAGGCGCTGGAAATCTTCTGGGCGGCGAGCAGTCAGGACATATCGCTGGAGTTGGATTTGACCTGTACCTCAGGATGATTGCTGAGGCGGTTAGCGAATTTAGAGGCGAGAAAATCGCTCTGCCATCAGAGCTCAAGCTTGAGCTTCCAGTAGATGCCAGGATTCCAGTTGAATATATGGACTCCGACCGACTTCGCCTAGAGGCCTATCACAAACTCGCCGCAGTTTCCGCAGCTACCAATACCAGAGATCAGCTGGTTGAAATTCAGGCTGAGATTTCAGATCGCTTCGGGTCATTACCGCCATCAGTCCATCAGCTAATTGAGGTTACCGAGCTCAGACAGATTGCTAATCGAATTGGACTTTTGGAAGTAAATCTGCTCGGGGCAGTGGCAAGGCTCCAGCCAATAAATCTCACCGAGTCACAACTCGTTAGATTGAGTCATCAATACCCAACCCTCAAATACCTCAAGAGTTCCGATCTAATAACCATTGGAATACCAAAATCCGAATCTGGTGAAAGCATTCGTGACCAGGAGGTGATTGACTGGGTGAGGAAACTATTTGAATCACTGCAAGGACTGACTGATGGAAAAATTAGAGAGTCTAATCAAGACGGCTCATCAACTTAGAGCTCCTGGCGGCTGTGCCTGGGATGCTGAGCAAACCCATCAATCACTTATTCAATATTTGCTTGAGGAAACCTTTGAGCTGATTGAAGCTATTGAGTCTGGGGATCGCGACGAAGTTCTTGAAGAACTAGGGGACGTTCTCTACCAGGTGATATTCCACTCAGACCTTGCCTCAACTGGCACTCTTGGAGATCCATTTGACCTAGAAGATGTTGCCGAACACATGGAGCAAAAGATGCGCTCCAGACACCCTCATGTTTTCGGCAGTGCTGATGAGCAGCAGAAGTATCGAGCCGAAACTGGCGATGCTGTGATGAAGAACTGGGATGCTCATAAAAAACGCGAAAAGCCACTCCGCACCTCAATCATGGATGGAATTCCAGGAGACATGCCAGCGCTTGCCAGAGCCAACAAAGTGATTGGTAAGGCCGAAAAGGCTGAAATCCTTGAGCCACTTTCCCAGCCGGTGATTCCTATGTCCAGCGAGAAGGAACTCGGGCAGTTGCTACTAGCCATAGTTGCCAGTGCGAGGTCATTGAAATTGGATCCAGAGCGGGCACTAAGAACCGCAGCTCGAGATTTAGAAAATGAGATTAGAGAGCAGGAGCTAGAGAGCTCATCCGATGCTGGAATTATCGGAAAAATTAATCTGGATTAGCTGAAGAGTTTTTCGAAGTCTTTGAAGCCGTGATCCAAAACCTCTGAGGGGGTTCTAGGATCATTATTCTCGGCCCACCAAATAAGTATTGCCATGGATGCGGAGATTAGGGCCGAAGAGACAATCTTTGGTCGAAGGCTATCGCCAGATAATTTTCTGACGGCCTTTTCAATAACCTGCCTGGCCTCTTCCAACTGTCCATGACCCCATCCATATATTTCTGGTGAGCTAGCGATTAGCTTGAGCCTTAGTCGCACTGTCTCTAGAGAATCATCCAGAAGATGCATGGCTTGCACCCAGGAAGTGTGCAGAAGCTTTACAAGGTTGGTCTCAGGGTTTTCGGCAATTCTTCGCTCTAGCTCGACGGTGAACTCGTGCATCCCGCCCCAGACCACAGCCGCCTTAGAAGGAAAAATACGAAACAGGTTTGATCGAGAAATTTCTGCCGCCTCCGCGACATCATCCATGGTTACCTTGTCGATGCCTCGTTGGCTAAAGAGCCTGAGTGCAGTTAGACCAACAGCATTAGGGTCAGTGGTAACTGGCCTACCGCGCTTCGGCTTATCTTCGCCGGTCATGCTGAAAACACTAGCAACGGGCAGAAGCAATAGTAACTCCCTGTTATTAGGACTAAGTCCAACATTACTCGGCAGCTCTAGAAACCCTTAGTTTCAGGGTTGCTATGCCAAACTGGACGCGTGTCAGTCAATCCGCCGCGTGGAATGCGCGATATTTTGCCCCTTGAGAAGGAGCAGCGGGAACAGGTAATTGCCCAAATAAGAGCCATATACCGCTCTAGGGGATTTCAGGAGATTGAGACTCCGGTTCTAGAGGATATCGACCGACTTACGTCTGGACAGGGCGGCGATAATGAAAAGTTGGTTTTTCAGGTTCTCAAGCGGGGTGAGGAACTCGAGAAAGCCAAGGCCGACGGCGGAGAGCTAGCTGACCTGGGGCTTCGTTTTGATCTAACTGTTCCACTGACCAGATTCTTTGCTACCAATCACGCAAAGCTGCCAAGGGTTCTCAAAGCAATTCAAATTGGTCCTGTCTTTAGGGCAGAGCGTCCACAGAAGGGCAGATACCGACAGTTTCTGCAGTGCGACATCGACATTCTTGGGGATGATTCCAATCTCGCTGAGCTTGAACTACTAACGGCCTCCCTCGCTGCTCTGGATGCCATTGGCCTTCCAGATGCCAAAATCCGAATTAACGACAGGAGAGCACTAACCAGGCAGCTTCATTCGCTCGGCATTGAAGACCAAGCCAAAGCCATGATTGCGATTGACAAGTTGGACAAGATTGGCGTCGAGGGCGTATCGAAAGAAATTTCTGAAACCTATGGCGAACCAGTAGCAGAAAAACTATCTGATTGGCTCAGTCGGATTGGTGAGATTGCAATTCCCGATGAGCTTTCGTGGATCAGTAGTT
>VFQS010000429.1_pt1 | contig 48549 bp, 45 predicted proteins | sample 3512361 | NCBI WGS metagenome assembly VFQS01 (sample SAMN10412375, study PRJNA504923) | tailings metagenome | isolation source: Relicate 1 Philex TSF3 active mining | place: Philippines | reverse complement strand
CGCTGTCCGTCGTCAAAGGCCGCGCCTTGCCCGATGTGTGCGATGGCCAAAAGCCCGTGCAGCGGCGCATTTTGTATTCGATGGACCGCATGGGCCTCTCCTACAGCGGCCCCAACAACAACACCGCCGCCAAGCCCGTCAAAAGCGCCCGTGTGGTGGGCGATGTGCTGGGCCGCTACCACCCGCATGGCGACACCGCTGCGTACGATGCGCTGGTGCGCATGGCGCAGGATTTTTCGCAGCGCTACCCGCTGATCGACGGGCAGGGCAACTTTGGCTCTAGAGATGGCGACGGTGCCGCCGCCATGCGTTACACCGAAGCCCGTTTGTCCCGCATCACCAGCTTGCTGCTTGACGAGATCGACATGGGCACGGTGGACTTCATCCCCAACTACGATGGCTCCACCGAAGAGCCCAGCCAGCTGCCTGCCCGCTTGCCCTTCACGCTGCTCAATGGCGCGAGCGGCATTGCCGTGGGCCTGGCCACCGAGATCCCCAGCCACAACCTGCGCGAAGTGGCCGATGCCTGCGTGGCCCTGATCAAAAACGAGAAGCTCAGCGACAGCGAGCTGATGGCCATCATTCCTGGCCCGGACTACCCCGGTGGCGGTCAGATCATCAGCCCGGCCAGCGACATCGCCGACGCTTACCGCACCGGGCGCGGCAGCCTCAAAGTGCGTGCCCGCTGGAAGATCGAAGACCTGGCCCGTGGCCAGTGGCAGCTGGTGGTGACCGAGTTGCCGCAGGGCGTGAGCTCGCAGCGTGTGCTCGAAGAGATCGAAGAGTTGACTAACCCCAAGGTCAAAGCCGGTAAAAAAGCGCTCAGCACCGACCAGCTCCAGCTCAAAGCCAGCATGCTCGCCGTGCTGGACGTGGTGCGTGACGAATCGAGCAAAGACGCCGCCGTGCGCCTGGTGTTCGAGCCCAAGACCAGCCGCATCGAACAGCAGGAACTCATCACCGCCTTGCTGGCCCACACCAGCCTCGAAACGTCTGCGCCGATCAACATGACGTCGGTGGGCATCGACGGCAAACCGGTCCAGAAGTCGCTGCGCCAGATGCTGCTGGAGTGGATCAGCTTCCGCCAGACCACCATCACCCGCCGCAGCCAGCACCGCCTGAACAAGGTGCTGGACCGCATCCACATTCTCGAAGGCCGCCAGCTGGTGCTGCTCAACATCGACGAGGTGATCCGCATCATCCGCCACAGCGACGAGCCCAAGCCTGCACTGATCGAAGCCTTCAAGCTCACAGACCGCCAGGCCGAAGACATTCTGGAGATTCGCCTGCGTCAATTGGCCCGTCTGGAGGCCATCAAGATCGAACAAGAACTGAGCGAGCTGCGTGAAGAGCAGGGCAAGCTCGAAGAGATTCTGGGCAGCCCCGCTGCGCTGCGTCGCCTGATGATCAAGGAGATCGAAGCCGATGCCAAGACCTTTGCCGACCCGCGCCGCACGCTGATCCAGGAAGAGAAAAAAGCCGTGGCCGAAGTCAAGGTGGTGGACGAACCCGTGACGGTGGTCGTGTCCGAAAAAGGCTGGGTGCGTGCACGCACCGGTCACGGCCACGACGCCACCAGCTTCGCCTTCAAGGCGGGCGACGGCTTGTATGGCACTTTTGAATGCCGCACGGTGGACCAGCTCATCATCTTTGGCAGCAACGGCCGCATCTACAGCGTCCCCGTGGCCACGCTGCCCGGTGCCCGTGGCGACGGCCAACCCGTGACCACGCTCATCGAACTGGAAGCTGGCACTCAGCTAGCCCACTACTTTGCAGGCCCGGCCCAAGCCACGTTGCTGCTCAGCGGCTCAGGCGGCTACGGTTTCATGGCCTCGGTCGAGAACATGATTTCGCGCAACAAGGCGGGCAAGGCCTTCATCAGCCTGGGCGAGGGGGAGAGCGTCTGCGCTCCCAGCCATGTGAGCGGCAGCAGTGCCACTGTGCCTGCCGACAAGCAGCCCATGCCCGCCGCCACCAGCGTCTGCTGCGCCAGCACGGGCGGCCGCGTGTTGACGTTTGAAATCAGCGAACTCAAGACGATGGAAAAAGGCGGTCGAGGCCTGATGCTGATCGACCTCGAAGCCAAGGACACCCTGGCGGGCGCAGCGGCCTACACCCGCAGCGTGAAGATCGAAGGCATTGGTCGGGGCGGCAAGGCGCGCGAAGAAACGCTCGAAATCCGCAGCCTGAACAACGCCAAAACCGCCCGCGCCAAAAAAGGCAAAGTGGCGGATTTGGGCTTCAAGCCGAATCGCGTGACGCGGGTGGAGTGATCAGGACAAATTGGTGTTTTTTTAAGCACGCCCCGCCAGCCCTTGCCGGGCGTGGCTTTGGCGGCTTGTCCCAGCACTTGTCCACAGCTTTGGGCACGGGGTTTGGGGACAGTTGGGGATGCGGGTCAGCCCGAAAACAAGGCCAACCATGCGCTTTGGAAGTGAATGCCCAACCTCGCCACACCCCAAAAGGGCATCGGCAAGCCGGAGGACCCCGGCCACTTCAGTTGCCACTGAGCGCGGCGGGCATCGGGTGCAAGTCCAGCCGCTGGCCGGCTTTGAGGATTTGGCTGGGCACGTCGTGGCCGATCAAGGCGGGAAGACGGCTGGCAGCGGCCAGCAGGCGCGTCAGGTCCACGCCCGTGTTGTAGCCCATCAGGTTCAGTGCGTGGACGATTTCTTCGGTGCAGACATTGCCCGAAGCCCCCGGCGCATAGGGGCAGCCACCGATGCCGCCGAAGGAGGCGTCAAAGCGGTCGGCCCCGGCATCCATGGCGGCCAGCACGTTGGCCAGACCCATGCCGCGGGTGTTGTGGAAATGCAGCGTCAGCTCGGTGTCGGGCCAGCGTTCGCGGAAAGCCTGCGTGAGCTGCGTCACTTGTGTGGGGTAGGCCATGCCGGTGGTGTCGCACAGCGTCACGCCATGTGCGCCCAGCTCTTGCACGTAACGCTGGCACCAGTCCAGCACACTCTGCACCGGTACATCGCCTTCCATCGGGCACCCAAAAGCACACGACAGTGAGACGTTGATGGCCACGCCCGTGCCCTGCACAGCCCGCGTCACCTCGGCCAAGCCGGCAAATGAGGTGTCACGCGTCATGCGCAGATTCGACTGGTTGTGGCTCTCGCTGGCCGACATGACCAGATTGAGCTCGTCGGCACGCGACTCCACGGCACGCTCGGCACCGCGCACATTGGGCACCAGTGCGCTGTACACCACACCCGGTTGGCGGCGGATTTCGCGCAGCACCTGCTCGGCATCGCGCAGGGCAGGAATCGCCTTGGGCGACACAAAAGCGGTCACCTCGATTTTGGATAACCCTGCTTCAGACAGGGCCTCCACCAAGGCAATCTTGTCCTCGGTGGGCACAAAGCCAGACTCGGCCTGCAGCCCATCGCGTGTGCCCACTTCCTGCAGGTGGATGCGGCGGCCTGCGCCTTGCCAGACGTTGTTGTTCATGTTCATGCCACCACTTTCTTGTTGCGCAATTCGCCAATCTGGTCAGCGCTCATGCCCAGCTCGGCCAGCACCGCATCGGTGTCGTCACCCAGCTTGGGCGCCGAGCTGCGCACCCGGCCAGGGGTGCCCATCAGCTTGGGCACGATGCCGGGCACTTCGATCTCATGGCCGTCGCGGGTCTGCTGCTTGAGGATCATGTCGCGGGCGCGGTAGTGCGGGTCTTCCACAATGTCCTTGGCGGTGTAAACACGGCCAGCTGGCACGCTGGCCTGGGCCAGCGCCGCCAGCACGTCGGTCACGCTGCGGCTTTGCGTCCAGGCTTCGATGGCCGCATCGAGCTCTTGCACGCGCTGCACGCGGCCGGCGTTGTTGGCCAGCGCCGGATCGTTGCCCAGGTCTTCTCGCGCAATCACCTGCATCAGGCGCTTGAAAATGCTGTCGCCATTGCCGGCGATCAGCACCACACCGTCGGCACAGCGGTAGGCGTTGGAGGGGGCAATGCCCGGCAGCGCCGAGCCTGCTGGTTCGCGGATGGCGCCGAAGGCGCTGTATTCGGGCACCAGGCTTTCCATGACGTTGAAAACGGCTTCGTTGAGCGCGACGTCGATCACCTGGCCCTGCCCGCCATTGACCTTGCGGTGGTAGAGCGCCATCAGCACACCGATCGTGCCGTGCAGCGCGGCCAGCGTGTCGCCAATGGAGATGCCACAACGCACCGGGATGCGGTCCGGCTCACCGGTCAGGTGACGCAAGCCGCCCATGGCCTCGCCGATGGCGCCAAAGCCCGGCAGATCACGGTAGGGCCCGGTCTGGCCATAACCCGAGATGCGCAGCATCACCAGGCCGGGGTTCGTCTTGGAGAGGGTTTCGTAGTCCATGCCCCAGCTTTCAAGCGTGCCAGGACGGAAGTTTTCGATCAGCACATCAGCCTGGGCAATCAGCTGACGGGCAATGTCCTGTCCTTCTGCGCTGCGCAGGTCCAGCGCAATCGAGCGCTTGTTGCGGGACTGCACCTGCCACCAGACGGAAGTGCCGTCCTGCAGCATGCGCCAGTTGCGCAATGGATCGCCTGCACCGGGGGGCTCGATCTTGATCACATCGGCGCCGAAGTCACCCAGCGTCTTGGCGGCAAAGGGGCCGGCGATCAGCTGACCCATCTCCACCACCCGCAGGCCCTTGAGAGCACCGGGCGTCAGTTGCGGCATGTTCATCACGGCATTCCTCAGTCAATGGTCGCGCCAGATTCCTTGACGATCTTGGCCCAGCGAGGCAGGTCGTCACGCACCAGCTGCGCAAACTGCTCAGGCGTGGACTTGAAGGGCTCACAGCCGACACCAGCCAGACGCTCCTGAACGTCCTTCGATTCGAGCGCCTTGGCGATCTCGGCGTTGAGCTGGCTGACGATGGCCTTGGGTGTACCGGCAGGGGCAAACATGCCGTACCAAGGCGTCGCCCCAAAGCCCTTGATCGTCTCGCCAATCGTGGGTGCATCAGGCAGGGCAGGCAGGCGCTTGGGGTTGACCACACCCAGCACCTTGACTTTGCCCGAGCGGATGAAAGCGATCGAAGACGGCAGGCTCTGCACCGACACTTGGACCTGACCTGACACCAGATCGGTCACAGCCGCTGAGGCGCCCTTGTAGGGCACATGCATCATGTCGATGCCGGTGGTCTTGCCCAGCATTTCGCCAATCAGGTGGTTCAGGGTGCCGTTACCGGCAGAGCCAATGTTGATCTTGCCAGGTTGCTGCTTGGCCAGCGTGATCAGCTCGGCCGTGTTTTTGGCGGGAAATGCAGGGTTGGCGACCAACACATACCCGGCGGTGGCCACAGTGCCGACAGGCTCGAAGTCCTTGACCGGGTCAAAGCCAGTGTTCTTGTACAGCGAAGGGTTGATGACCATGGAGCTGTCGGCCGTGATGAACAGCGTGTAACCATCCGCGCGGGCTCGCGCAGCGGCCACCGTACCCACATTGCCGCCAGCCCCTGTGCGGTTATCCACCACAAAGGACTGCCCGGTCTGTTCGCTCAGCTTCTGTGCAATCACCCGAGCGATCGTGTCGTTGGCGCCACCGGCCGCATGGGGCACGATGATGGTGACGGGCTTGGCGGGGAATTTGTCTTGTGCCAGCAAGGGCGCGGCAACAGCCAGTGACAAGCTCAGGGCCAGAAGGTTTCGGCGTTGTGGGAACATGGTGGGTCTCCTTGTTAAAAAACAATCATGGGTTTCAGGCAAAAAGCCAGGGGGTGTTTTGGCGCTGACGGGCTTCGTAGGCACGGATAAGGTCGGCCTGTTTCAGCGTGATACCGATGTCATCAAGCCCTTCAAGCAGGCGGTGCTTGCGCGAAGCGTCCACTGCGAACGGTATCGTCATGCCGGTGGATGTCTGGATCGTTTGCAAATGCAGGTCCACCGTCATGGTGTAGCCGGGGTTGTACTCCACCTCGTTGAACAGCTGGTCAATCAGCTCCGCCGACAGCACGATGGGCAGCATGCCGTTCTTGAAGCAGTTGTTGAAGAAGATGTCGGCAAAGCTGGGCGCGAGCAGCACCCGGATGCCGAAGTCGCTCAATGCCCACACCGCATGTTCGCGGCTGGAGCCGCAGCCAAAGTTCTCGCGTGCCAGCAGGATCTGCGCGCCGGCATAACGCGATTGGTTCAGTGCAAAGGCCATGTTGCGCGGGCGTTGTGACGCGTCCTGTCCTGGCTCGCCGCGGTCCAGATAGCGCCATTCATCAAACAGGTTGTCGCCAAAACCGGTGCGGCTGATCGACTTCATGAACTGCTTGGGAATCAGCGCGTCGGTGTCCACATGGGCGCGGTCGATCGGCACCACCAATGATTGCAGTCGGTTGAACGGTTTCATGAAGTCTTCTCCAGGGCTTCGAGTTCTTCCACGTGGGTCAGACGACCGGCAATGGCTGCGGCAGCGGCCATTGCCGGGCTGAGCAGGTGGCTGCGCCCACCGGGGCCCTGACGGCCTTCAAAGTTGCGGTTGCTGGTGGACGCGCAGCGCTCGCCTGGCGAGAGACGGTCGTCGTTCATGCCCAGGCACATCGAGCAGCCGGGCTCACGCCACTGCAGGCCTGCGTCGGTGAAGATCTTGTCCAGCCCTTCGGCCTCGGCCTGCTCTTTCACCAGGCCCGAGCCAGGCACCACCAGGGCCTGCACCACGTTGGCGGCCACGCGGCGGCCCTTGACCACGGCCGCAGCGGCACGCAGGTCCTCGATGCGGGCGTTGGTGCAGGAGCCGATGAAGACTTTGTCGATGGCGATGTCACGCATGGGTGTGCCAGCCTGCAGGCCCATGTAGTCGAGGGCGGCCAACATGCTCGCGCGGCGCACGGGATCGGGCTCGGCGGACGGATCGGGCACGCGGCCGTCGATGCCCACCACCATTTCGGGCGAGGTGCCCCAGGTCACCATGGGCTCAAGCGTGCTGGCGTCGATCGTCAACTCGTGGTCAAAGGCGGCACCTTCGTCGCTCACCAACGTGCGCCAGGCGGCCACTGCAGATTCCCATTGGCTGCCCTGCGGTGCTTGCGGACGGCCACGCAGGTAGTCGATGGTCTTGTCGTCCACGCCCACCAATCCGACGCGTGCGCCTGCTTCGATGGCCATGTTGCACAGCGTCATGCGGCCCTCCATGCTGAGATCGCGCACTGTGCTGCCGGAAAACTCGATGGCATAGCCTGTGGCGCCCGCTGTGCCCAGCACGCCAATGATGTGCAGCACCAGATCCTTGGCTGTGAGACCCGCTGCCAGTGGCCCCTCCACGCGGACCTGCATGCGTTTCATGGGACGGATCGCCAGGCACTGCGTCGCCAGCACATGTTCCACATCGGAGGTACCCACCCCAAAGGCCAGCGCGCCAAAGGCACCATGCGTGCTGGTGTGCGAGTCACCGGCCACCACCGTCATGCCCGGCAGCGTGGCCCCCTGCTCGGGGCCGACGACATGGATGATGCCCTGCGTTTTCTGGCCCAGGCCATGGAAGGTGATGCCAAACTCCTGACAGTTCAGACCGAGCTGCCGAACTTGGGCCCTCGACAGCGGGTCTTCGATGGCGTCTACCGATGTGCGTTGGGCCGCCGTGGTGGGGACGTTGTGGTCAGCCACGGCGATCGTCGTGGAGGGTCGCCATGGCTGGCGGTTTGACAGGCGCAGCCCCTCGAAGGCTTGTGGACTGGTGACTTCGTAGACGAGGTGCCGATCCACATAAATCAGGCATTCACCATCGGGGGTCTCGTCAATCAGGTGGCTTTGCAAGAGCTTGTCGAACAGGGTTTGTGGGTGAGCGCTGGGGTGCATTGCCGTGGGCCATGGATCAATCTGGCTCGCAGTGTATGAACAAGCGCCCCCCTGTTGAATGACCAAGGCGACAAATGAGCTTTCGCGGATGGCGAAAGCAAGCAGCCCTCAGCGGGCGTCTGGCGAAACCAGATGATCGAGCAGGCCACGCACCGGCCGCGCCAGTGCCGACAGGTCCCTGACGCCCAGCAACAGTTCTCGTGCAACCCAATCGTCACTCAATTCAATCAGGCGCAGACCCAAAGCCTTCACCAGCGGCTGCGCCGCAGCAGACGGCAAGACGGCAATCCCCAAACCCGCGGCCACCATTTGGCACATGGCGTCAAAACTGCGGACATGGATGCGGATCCGCAGGGGTCTGCCCAGCTGTCCGCTTTCCAGTGAAAGCCGCTGGGCCAGCGATGTGGCTTGCGTGAGGCTCACAAAATCGAAGTCCACGGCTTCTGTGAAAGCCACTTTTTTGCGTCGCGCCAAGGGGTGGCCATGGGGCACCACCAGCACCAGGCGGTCATGGCGATAGCGTTGCGTCTGCAAGCCCAGGGTGGGTGTGCGGTCCGCAAAAATGCCCAAATCGGCTCGGCCGTCCAGCACCGCCATGACCACCTCGTGGCTGTCGGCCTCATTGAGTTCGATGCGGATGCCGGGTTGTAGCTGTGCAAACGCGGCCAGGTCTTGGGGAAGGAATTGGGTGATGGCCGATGTATTGGCCCACAGGCGAACCACCCCCATCAGCCCTTTGGCATGGTCGGAAAGATCGGCATTCATCTGGTCCACATCGCCCAGAATGCGCTGCACATGCCGCTGCAGGGCCTGGCCTGCCGGGGTGAGCTTGACGCCGCGCGAATGCCGCTCCAACAAGACCACGCCGAAGGCGGTTTCCAGATCGGAAATGCGCTTGCTGGCGGCCCCGACAGCCAGCATGGCCAATTCAGCCCCTTGGCTGATGCTGCCTGTGCGGGCCACCAGGTTAAAGAGCGACAGGGACACGAGATCGATGCGGTGCAGGTTCATCAGAAACCTCCATCAGATGTTGATGTCATGCGGATCCCGTCGAGACCATGGGCTGAAACGCTCAACCTTGCGCGCCCATCAGGTAGTCCACCTTGCCCACCTCCACACCGTTGTGGCGCAGGATGGTGTAGGCCGTGGTGATGTGGAAGTACATATTGGGCAGCATCCAGCCCGTCAGGTAGTCCTGACCTTTGAGGGTGCGGGTTTTGCCGGGGCCAGCGGGGAAAGTGATTTCTTTGTCTTCGGTGCCGTCCAATGCTGTGGCAGGCACAGTCGCGATGTAGGCGAGTGTTTTCTGGATGCGTTCCTGCAGCTGGGCCAGTGTGGTTTCGGTGTCGTCGAACTTGGGGGCTTCAATACCGCTTAAGCGGGCCACGCCGTTTTTCACCGCATCGCAGGCGATCAGCACCTGGCGTGTGAAGGGGAACATGTCGGGTGCGAGGCGGTAGGCGGTCAGCGCCGTGGGGTCGATTTTTTTGGTTTCAACAAATTGCTCGGCCTTGCTCAGGATGTGGCTCAGGTTGCTCAACATGCGGGTGCACACGGGCAAGCTGGCGCTGGACATGGAAAGGGTCATGGAAGTCTCCGGTTGAAAAAGAGGTCAGTGTGCACTGCGCGGGTGGCTAACGTCATTGGCGCAGCAAAACAATGTTGCGATAGCCCAGGCGGATCAGGCCTTGGTCTTGGAAGTGGCGCAGTTGCTGGTTCACGCGCTGGCGCGAAGCCGATGCAGCTTGCGCCAGGTCGGTCTGGCTCACGCGCAGCATCACGCCGTCGGGAACTTTCACACTGTTGAATTTGGCGATGCGCTCCAGGGCGGCCCATACGCGTTGTTCCAGGCTGTGCATGCCTTGGTCCGCCAGGGTGTCAAACAACTGGTTGATGCGCAAACCCAGGATGCGCAACAGGTCCACGGCCACCACAGGGTCGCGATTGATCAGGTCGATCAAGCGGGTCCGCTCGATGTGCAACACCTGGCTGGGCCCTACCGACACCAGGTCGGCCGGGTAGGTGGTTTCGGCAAACACCGAGCTCAGGCCCGAAATTTCTCCAGGCAGCATCCAGCGCAGCAATTGCTCCTCGCCTTCGGGCGTGGTCACGCTCACACGCAAACGGCCTTTCATCAGCAGCAGGGCTGTCGAGGTGGGTTGGCCTCGGCTGAGCACGACTTGGCCATCACGCCATGGGCGCACCACCCCCACACTTTGAAGGGCTTGTGCAGAGCGTGTCGTGAGGGCCGAGTTTTCTGCCCAGGCCTGTGTGAAGACATCGGCGTCCAGAGCCTTGAACACCGCATGGCGCTTGGCCATCTGGCGTTTTGTTGCGGGCGTGGATGCAGGTTTGGAAGAGGAGGGCTGGGCCATGTCGTCGCAGGAGTGTCTCGGATTATTTTGAGTGCTTTCCCCTAAATTGTCACATCAGAAACAATTCGAGTGTGTCACAGGGGCTTAAATCGTGCCAGTTGAACTTGAGAGCAAGTGCAACGTTCAAACAACGGAGACGACATGACCTTTTCAGCCCCCGCCTTCTTGCGCACCGCCATCGGTGCATTGGCCCTGACCCTGGGCACCACCGCCATGGCGCAGACCACCACCCTGCGCATCCAGGATTACCCTGGTCTTGGCAACATCATCACCCGCGTGGCGGCGGCCAATGGCTTCTGCGAAAAGAACGGCCTCAAGTGCGAGCTCAAGACCATTCCTGCAGGCCCCTTGGGCATTCAGACCCTGATGGCGGGTGACATCGACATCGCCTTCGGCCCGTCGGAAGTGGTGATCCAGGCCGCCAACAAAGGCGCTGACCTCAAGATCATTGGCAACGCAGCACGCGACAACATCTTCTTCTTGATGGCCGGCGCCCACACCGAGACGCCCAATGCCGCCAAAGGCTACCCAGCGGTGATGGCCGACCTGAAGGGCAAAAAAATCGGTGTGACGGCCCGCGGCTCTGGTGCTGAATTCCAGTTGCTCGACTTGCTCAAAGGTGCGGGTCTGTCCGGCAGCGATGTGACCATCGTGCCCGTGGGCGCGCCCAACACCGCCTTGCCCGCCATCGCCAACAAACAAATCGATGCCGTCATGCTGTTTGCCCCCATGGACGGTTTTTGCGCGGCCATGAAGGTGTGCCGCGTGATCGTGGACCCACGCAAAGGCGAAGGCCCAGAGGCCATCACCAAGCTCAACGGCGCTTCTGGCCCGATGACGGTGCGTGGCGACTTTGCACAAAAGAACAGTGCAGCGCTGGACGCCTTTGCCAAGGCCATGCGCGAGTCCGAAGCCTTCATTCAGAACCCGGCCAACTTCGCGGCTGAGCTCAAGGTCATCAACGACACCTTCAAGATCGAAGGCCCTGCGGGTGCTGCCGCGGTCGAAGCCTCCTTGCGCAACTCGATCAGCGGTGCCAAGTTTTCGCTGGATGCCAAGGCCTTGCAGCATGCCGCCGACTACCTGCACAACACCCAGCAGATCGACAAAAAGTTCGACACCAGCAAGATCTTGCAACTGCGCTGATCGCTGCAGCCACCGACCTGACCGACTGTTTGCATGAGTGGAGCACCTGAATTGAGCGCAACGTCCTTGGCCATCGCTGCCGACGGCGTGCACCTGAGCTTCGATGGCACCAAGCAGGTGCTGTCCGATGTGACGCTGCATGTCCGTCAAGGCGAGTTTGTTTCCCTGGTGGGTCCCAGCGGTTGTGGCAAAACCACGCTGCTGAACCTGGCCGCCGGGCTGGTGCCGCACACCGGCCAAGGCGGCTTGCAAGTCAATGGGCAAGCGCCGCGCCAGGGCAACCCGCAGGTCGGCTACATGCTGGCCCGCGACAGCCTCATGCCCTGGAAAACCGCTTTGGGCAACGCCATGTTCGGCATGGAAGTGCGCGGTGTGCCGCGTGCCCAAGCCGAAGAACGCGCCCGCGCCATGCTGCAGGAAGTCGGTCTGGCCGGTTTTGAAAACGCTTTGCCCAAGGCCCTGTCGCACGGCATGCGCCAGCGCGTGGCCCTGGCCCGCACCTTCGCCATGGGCTCGCCCCTGCTCTTGATGGACGAGCCCTTTGGCGCGCTGGATGCGCAAACCAAGCTGCAACTCGAAGACCTGTTGCTGCGCCTGTGCCAGCAGCACCAACAGTCGGTGCTGTTTGTCACGCACGACCTGTCCGAGGCCGTGGCCGTGTCCGACCGGGTGGTGGTCATGACCTCGCGCCCCGGGCGCATCGTGGCCGACATCGCCATCGACCTGCCACGCCCGCGCTCGATCCGCGAGCTGCAAAAAGACCCGCATTTCCATGAGCTGTATGCGCAACTCTGGTCGCACCTGGAATCTGGCTGGAGCAAACATGAAGGCTGACACATTCCGCTGGGGCGCTGCCCACATCGTGTTCATCGCCGTGCTGCTGGCGCTGGGCGAGTGGCTCACCGTCAACCGCTGGCTGGACCCCACCTTTGTGGGTCAACCCAGCGGCGTCATCAAATTTTTGTGGAGCAACATCGCCACCGGCAAGCTCTGGACCGATCTGGGCTGGACCATGGCCGGCACGCTGATCTCGTTTGCCTTGGGCAGCTCGGCCGCCTTGGCTGTGGGCCTGCTGTTTGTGGCTTTCCCCAAGGTCGAGAAATTCCTCGACCCCTACTTCAACGCCATGAACGTGATGCCCCGCATTGCGCTGGCGCCGCTGTTCATCCTGTGGTTTGGTCTGGGCCTGGGCTCCAAGATCGCCGTCGGTTGCAGCCTGACCTTTTTCATCGTGCTGTCCAGCACCGTGGCCGGCATTCGCGGCGTGAGTCAGGACCACGTCACGCTGTGCAAGACGCTGGGTGCCAGCGCCGTGACCACCTTCTTCCAGGTGACCTTGCCCGGCGCGGTGCCGGTCATCTTCTCGGGCCTGCGCCTGGGCCTGATCTACGCCATGTTGGGCGTGATCGGGGCCGAAATCATCGCCTCGGAAAAAGGCCTGGGTCAGTCCCTGGCCTACCTGGGCTCCACCTTTGAAGTCAATGGCGTGATGGCGCTGCTGCTGGTGCTGGCCCTCCTGGGCGTGGCCGTGGTGCGCACCATGACCTGGCTCGAAAAACGTTTGCTGCACTGGCAATGAGCCGGGCTGTTTTGTCACATCAAGGAGATACAAGAATGAGCTTTCGTCACATCCAGGTCGACCCGTTGACCCCCACCATCGGCGGCATGATCAGCGGCGTGGATCTGAACAACACCCGCTCAGAGGACGTCTACGAAAAAATCAAAAAGGCGCTGTGGCAATACGGCGTGGTGTTCTTCCGCAAGCAGGCCCTGAAGCCCGAGTCCTACATCCGCCTGGGCCAGAACTTTGGCGAGATGGAGCAGCACGAGTTCTTCCCGCACGTAGAAGGTCACCCTCAAATCCAGCTGATCTCCAACCAGGGCCATGAAGCCCCCGAGACTGACCGCTGGCACACCGACGTGACCTTCCGCAAGAAACCCAACATGGTGTCCATCCTGCGCATCACCGACCTGCCTCCTTCGGGTGGTGACACCATGTGGATGCACGCGGGCGCCGCGTTCGACGCGCTCAACCCCGGCATGCAGCAGATGCTCGAAGGCCTGCAGGCCGACCACGACCTGCCCTGGCATTTCCGCCGCATCAACGTGCACGAGCGGCTGGCGCAGCGGGCCTCGGCCAAGAGCGGCATGATGGTCACGGCCAATGCCCAAGAGTGCAAGATGATCGAGAATACGCCCACGGTGACGCACCCGGCCGTGATCACACACCCCTTCACCGGCCGCAAGATCCTGTTCGTCAACTCGATCTGGACCAAGCGCCTGCTGGGCATGCACATGGACCTGTCGGACGCGGTGCTGAACATGCTCTACGAGTGGATCAAGAAGCCCGAGTTCATGGTGCGCTTCCGCTGGGAAAAGGACTCGGTCGCCATGTGGGACAACTGCGCCACCCAGCACTACGCCGTGTTCGATTACGCCCCGCACTACCGCGCCGGCCAGCGCATGACCTGCGGCAGCTTTGTGCCCACCTACAACCCCGGTGCGGCCAGTAGCGCCAGCACAGGTGGCCAGCCCTCGGTGATGCGCCAGCTGCTGGACACCACCCGCATGCAGGCGGCCAGCCCCCGTGAAAAGCAGGCGGTGGAAGCGATTTTCAGCGCGCTGGAAAGCGTGGACCTGAACGCCGTGGCCGCTGCAGCGCAGCGCCGTTGATCCCGGGACGCCCTCTGACATGAGTTCAAGCAACCCCATCGACCTGGCCGACCACGACCTGGCCGCCTTGCAGGAGGCCCGCGACTTGCTGGGCCGCGCCCGGCAGGCCGCTGCCACGCTCGCGCAGTGGACGCCCGAGGAAGCCAAGCGCGTGGCCAAGGAAGTGGCCGCCGCCTTGTTGCCGCGTGCCGAGTTTTATGCCGAGTGGGCCGTGCGCGAAAGCCGCATTGGCAAAGTGGCCGACAAGATCGCCAAGAACCAGATCGCCTGCACGCTCACGCCCAACGCCTGGGACAAGGTGGCCCTGGGCGGCGTGCGCCGCAACGATGCGTTGCGCATCGTCGAGATTGGCCGCCCGGCCGGTGTGGTGGTGGGCTTGTCCAACTCCACCTCGCCGGTGGCCACCATCATCTTCAAGACCATCCTGTGCCTGATGACGCGCAACGCGCTGGTCATCTCGCCGCACCCGGTGGCTTTGGGGTGTTGCACCGCCGTGACCCATGAATTGCAAGCGGCCATTGAAAAAGCCGGCGGCCCGGCCCATGCGCTGCAGATCCTGACCCGCCCCACGGTCGAGGCCACGGGCGCGCTCATGCGCGACAGCCGCACCGACGTGATTCTGGCCACTGGCGGCACGCCCATGGTGCGCGCGGCCTACGGTTCGGGCAACCCTGCTATTGGGGTGGGCTCGGGCAATGTGCCGATTTATGTGGACGCCAGCGCTGACCTCGAAGCCGCTGCACAGACCATCGTCACCGCCAAGAACTTTGACCACGGCAGCCCCTGCTCGGCGCCTTCGGTGCTCATGCTGCACGCGGGCATCGCGGCGCAGATGCAACAAGCCCTGGCCCGCCAGGGTGCGCATGTGTGCACCGAAGAAGAAGTACAAAAGATTCAGAACCATGCCTTCCCCGGCGGCAAGTTCAACGGCAAGGTGGTAGGCCGCCCCGCGTTTGAGATTGCGCAGGCCGCTGGTGTGCAGGTGCCACGCGACTGCCAGGCACTGGTTTGCCCCATCGCCAACCCGCAGACTGGCCATGTGCTGCTGAAGGAAAAGCTCTCGCCCATTCTGGGCTGTGTGGTGGTGCCTGGCATGGACCAGGCCGTCGACGTGGCGCGTCTCATGCTGCAGCACAGCGGCGCAGGCCACACCTCGGGCATCCATTCGGCCAATGCAGAGCAGGCGGTGGTTTGGGGCGCAGCGCTCGACTACTACCGCGTGGTGGTCAACGGCTCCACGGTGCACGACAGCACGGGCGCCAACACCGGTTTGCCCTACACCTTCACCATCGGCACGGGGTATGCGGGCAAAAGCTCGGTGGACTGCAACGTCGGCCCCGAGCTGCTGGTCAACTGGAAGCGCGTCGCCTTTCCGCTGCCCGGTGGCTGGGCTGGGGCCATGGCCTCGGGTGCGGCTGCAGGCCAGCTGTCCACCCTCACGCCTGAACTTCAGGCCACCGTCCTGCGCATCGTGCAGGAAGAACTCGAACACCTTCGCTGAAAGCTCCTCATGTCCACTTTGCGCAGTTACATTTTTCTGGACCGCTTGCAGCCTCAATTGATGTGCATGCTGGGCTCCACCGCCCGTGGTTTTCTGCCGCGCCACAACGACGCCGCCATGGTGATCGAAGTCGCTCCCGGCATGGACATCGAGTGGCTGACCGACATCGCGCTCAAGCACGACAACGTCAAGCCCGGCAACCTGGTGGTCGAGCGTCAGTTCGGCTATCTGGAGTTCCACGGCCAGTCTTCTTCGTCCGTCAAGTCGGCGGGTGCTGCGGTGCTCGAAGCCATGGGCGTGAGCGAGAAAAGCGTGCTCAAACCCGAAATCCTGGCCTCCAAAGTGATTGACCGGGTCGACGGTTACCACGCCTTTTTGATCAACCGCAGCAAATCGGGCAGCATGCTCTTGCCTGGCGAGTCGCTCTACATCATGGAGATGACCACCTCGTCGTATGCGCTGCTGGTGGCCAACGAGGCCGAGAAGGCCGCCAACGTGAAACTGATCGACTGCCGCTTCATGGGCCCAGCCGGTCGCCTGTACCTGTCGGGCAATGCCTCGGACGTGCGGGCCGCTGCGGCGGTGGCCGAGGCCGTGATCCGCGACGCCGGAGGTGCTGCATGAGCACAGACGCTTTGCGTGAGCAAATTCGCACGCAGGTGCGAAAGGCCTTGGGCGCTGCGTCCAGCCTGGCCCCGGCGGCTGACGCGTCCGTGGCGGCTTTGATGCGCCGCTTTGAAGCCGGTTACGAGACCGTGAGCGCCGAGGCCATCGTGGCCTGCTTTGCGCCCGATGTGGTCTGGATCCTGCCCGACTCACGCGTGCTCAACGGCCGCGAAGCCTGCCTGGCGTTTTTGAAAGAACGTTTTGCCAGCCCCACCGGCCCCAAGTTTTCTGATTCGCACATGCATGTGCTGGGCCAGACCGTGGTGCAGAACTACAAGGTGACCGTGCCGCTGCCCGGTGGCCAGACCGGCACTTACGACGGCACCGATGTGTACCAGATCCGCAATGGCCTGATCGCCCGCAAAGACGCTTACTGGAAGCAAGTGGGCATGCCCAAGCCTGTTGCTGCCCCTGCAGCGCCATCGACCCCAACTCAGGCCGCGGCGAGCTCCGCAGGCGTGGTGGTGCCCTTGCGTGTGGGCACGGCCGCGCAAGCCGCCGCGCTGACCGACCTCTTCAAGCGCCTGGCCGCCAGCCCCGCGCTGCTGCAAGCGGCGCAATCGGGTTTGCTGCGTTTTGACATGCGGGTGGACGAAGCGGCGGTGAAAGCCGTGGCGGCTTCTACGGGTTCATCCGGCGGTGCTTCGGCCATGGCCGCCACCACCGCCATCGACCCGGCCGCTTGCTGCCCGTCGTGCAAAGAAGGCAAAGCCTGCGAATGCAAGGGCGACACCTGCGAGCTGCATGACCACAAAGCGCAAGTCACTGAACTCCAAGGCGTGATTGGCGAGAAGCTGCTCAAAACCTTGCCCGCCCATGTCAAAACTGTTCGCATCCACCCCAAGGCGGTCCTGACCCCTTTGGGCAAAGAAGCCCTGCGCAAGCGCGGCATCACCATTGACCGAGGAGCCACCCCATGAAAACAGGAACCGTGATCGGCCGCATCGTGGCCAGCAAGCGCCTGCCCGAATTGCCGCCCGGCGCTTTGCTGGAGGTCCAGCTGGACTACCCCAAGGATGTGGTCGTCTGCTTCGACCCGTTGGGCTGCGGCATCGGCGAGCGCGTGATGATCACCATCGGCGCCCCCGCTGCCTGGTGGTTCGCCCCGGCGCACCCGCGTGTGGTGGCCGATGCCCTGGTCATTGCCTCGCTCGACAACTACGACACCCCCACGCCGATGCGTTGACGCAGCGGTATTTTTTTCACCCTTTCCCTCAACCCTTTCTTTTTTTAACCCCTCAAGGAGACTCACATGTCACAAGCCATCGGAATGATCGAAACCAAAGGTTATGTTGCCGCCTTCGCTGCTGCTGACGCCATGGTCAAAGCTGCCAACGTCAACATCGTTGGCAAAAAAGAAGTGGGTGGCGGCCTGGTCGCCATCATCGTCTCGGGCGACGTGGGTGCCGTCAAGGCCGCCACCGAAGCCGGTGCAGAAGCCGCAGGCGCGATCGGTGAAGTGGTGTCCTGCCACGTCATCCCACGTCCCCACGCTGACGTGTCCAAAGCCTTCGACGGCAAGTGATCGACGGCTGTTGCAAATAAGGAGGCCGCATGGCCACAAGCAAAAAAACCGCAGCGCCAGCCAAGCCGGCCGCTGAGCTTCGGGTTTACCTGACGCTCACCGACCTGCAGCCCCAGTTCTCCTCGTGGATGAGTTCGCCCCTGGGCGCACGCGGCTACGTGGCGATGCAGGGCACGAATGCGCTGCTGGTCGAGATCGCCCCCGGGCTGTCCATCCAGCGCGTGATCGATCTGGCGCTCAAGGCCGAGCCCACCCTGGAGCCCGGCATTCTGGCGGTGGAGCGGCAGTTTGGCGTGCTGGAGTTGCACAGCAACGACAGCGCGGCGCTGCAGCGAGCAGGCCAGGTCATTCTGGCTTGGATGGGCGCCAAGGCCGAAGACCAGCTGCGCCCGCATCTGCTGTACAGCGACATTCTGGAAAACGTGACCGATCAGCACGCCGTGCTGATGAACCGGACGCGCCAAGCCAGCATGGTGCTGCCCGGCCAGAACATGCTGCTCATGGAAGTGGCCCCGGCGCTGTTCGGTGCCCACATGGCCAACGAAGCCGAAAAAGTCGCCCCCGACCTGACCCTGGTCGAGTGCAGCATGATCGGTGCCAGCGGCCGCATGTACCTCACGGGCAGCATGGCTTCGCTTGAAAAAGCCAAAGCCCATGTGGAGGCTTTGCTCTCGGAGATCCCGGGGCGCGGCTGATCTTAAATCGCCAGTCACGCATCCCGAGTCCGGGAGTGGTAGGCCTTACCGTCAAAAAACCACGCCTTGCATCAGCTGGGCGTGGCTTTTTTTAGCCGATTTCGGCAATCAGTTCGATCTCGACGCAAGCGCCCATGGGGATTTGCGCGACACCAAAAGCGCTGCGGGCGTGGGCGCCTGCCTGTGCACCAAAAACCTGCCCCAGCAGTTCACTGCAGCCGTTGGTGACCAGGTGTTGCTCGGTGAAGTCACCGGTCGAGTTGACCAGGCTCATCACTTTGACGATGCGTTTGACCTTGTTCAAGTCGCCCACGGCGGCGTGCAAGGTGCCCATCAGGTCGATGGCCACGGCGCGAGCGGCTTGCTGGCCTTCGGCGGTGCTGATGTTCCTGCCCAGCTGACCGACCCAGACTTTGCCGTCTTTTTTGGCAATGTGGCCCGACAGGAAGACCAGGTTGCCCGTTTGCACAAAGGGCACATAAGCCGCTGCGGGCACGGCCACAGGGGGCAGTTCGATGTTCAGGGATTTCAGGGTGTCGTAAACGCTCATGGTGGGTCTCTGGGCTGAAGGAATGGGGTCCCGTGGGTACGGGGGTGACAAAAATGAACCGGGATTGTCGCTCAATCCGAATCACGGACTGGGCGGCTCTTTACGGGCAGCTGCTCCTTTGACCAAATGCCTGCTCGCGATGACTTGCAGGCCAAGCGTGGCTGGGCGATGCGTATCGGTATATCGCAGCCAATGCAACAGGGGCGATACGCATGACAAACGGTGCGTGGACAGTTACAAACAGCCAGGCAGACGCCAGGTTTTAGGTCGAATCGCTCGGCGATGCGGCCTGCTTGAGCGGACACCCAGAACGTCGAAACGAGCGTTGGAATCACCAGCCAAATCAGGGAGGCTGACATGAAGCGATGCGGTTCATCCGGCAGGCATGGCCGGGTTGCGGCTTGGGGGTCTGTGTTGGGCCGGGCCGTCTGATGCGCATGGCTTGGGCGCGTGACTTGGGCTGGAGCTTGCTGGCTTGGTGTCTGGGACTTGCGCTGCAGTTGCAACAAGCGGTCTTGTGGTCTTGGTCGGTCTATAGCGCCTGCATGGCTTTGGCCCTTGTCGGAGCATGGCTGCTGCGACGTGTCCCCCTGTTTCAATCCGCGCACGCTGGGGTTCGCCAGGCCCTGTGGGGGCTGGTGTGGGCGACAGCGGCGTTTGGGCTGACGGGTTGGCAGGCCGGGACACGCGCTGGCGGTATGGCCCCATGGCTGGAGGGCCAGGATCTTGATGTGGTGGGGGTGGTCCAGGCCATGCCGCAGCGGCAAGACCTGGGCTGGCGTTTTCGTTTTCGGCTCGAACAAGCCCGGCGGGTCGACAAGTCGGGCGCAAGGCATGCGCTGAACTTGGGGGCGGAATTGCCGACTCAGGTGTATCTGGGTTGGTATGGGCAGGACGGGCTGCACGACAGCGGCTGGAATGTGTCGCCTCTGCCTGAGCCTGTGAAAGCCGGTGAACGCTGGCGTTTTCGCGTGCGCCTGAAAGCACCCCATGGGCACATGAATCCGCGAGGGTTTGATTACGAGTTGTGGCTGTGGGAGCAGGGCATTCGCGCCACAGGCTATGTGCGCTCAGGGGCCAAAGACCCGGCCCCACAGCGTTTGGCCCACACCGGGGCGCATCCGATCGAAGCCTGGCGTCAATCGGTCCGTGACCGCTTGTTGAGCCAGGAAACCCTGGCGGGCGGCGATGCGGCAGCGGCCCAGCGGGCGGGTGTGGTGGCGGCCTTGGTCACGGGCGACCAAGCGGCCATTGAGCGCGCAGACTGGGATGTATTTCGGGCGACAGGCGTGGCGCACCTGATGAGCATCTCGGGCCTGCATGTGACCATGTTCGCTTGGCTGGCTGGGGGTCTGGTGGCCTGGGGCTGGCGCAGATCCGCGCTTTGGGGCTTCAACGGGGCTTTGCGTTGGCCTGCGGTGCATGTGGGGGCTTTGGCGGGCTGGGCGCTGGCCGGGTTTTATGCGCTGTTCAGCGGCTGGGGTGTGCCCGCACAGCGCACCTTGTGGATGCTGGGGGTCGTGTTGCTGCTGAAAATGTCGGCGCGTCATTGGCATGGCGGGCTGATCTGGTTGTTGGCCGGGACGCTGGTGCTGACCTTGGACCCTTGGGCCATGCTGCAGCCGGGATTCTGGTTGAGCTTTGTCGCGGTGGGGGTGCTCATGGCCTCGGGCCGGGCGCACCCTGCAGCACGCCAGCCCGCAGGGACGCAGTCCAGTTCGGACCCGCTGCAGGGGCAGCCGCACCTTCCCCCACAGCCCCGCTTGGGCGGCTTGCTTTCCGTGTGGCTCGGCCTCATGCGTTTGGTGCGCGAGCAGGCCATCGTCACACTGGCGCTGGCACCTTTGACCTTGCTGTTTTTTGGTCAGGTCTCGCTGGTGGGTTTGTTGGCCAATTTGTGGGCGATTCCCTGGGTGACCTTGGTGGTCACGCCGCTGGCCATGTTGGGTCTGTTGGGGTCGGGCTTTGCGGTGTTGGCGGCTTGGGCACTGCAGCCGCTCATGAGCGGCTTGGGCTGGTTGGCCACCTGGCCGATGGCCAGCGTGTCTACGGCCATGCCGTCCTGGGGGCTGGGGGCGTTGGCGCTCTTGGGCGCTTGGGGGCTGGTGCTCAAGCTGCCTTGGTCGTGGAAGCTGCTGTGCTTGCCCTTGCTGTGGCCCGTGTTGTGGGGCGAATCACCGCGCCCTGAAGCCGGTCATTTCGAATTGCTGGCGGCCGACGTGGGCCAGGGCAATGCGGTGCTGGTGCGCACCGCCACCCACAGCCTGCTCTATGACGCGGGGCCGCGCTATTCGGCCGAAAGTGATGCGGGTCACCGGGTGCTGGTGCCCTTGTTGGCGCAAATGGGCGAGCGCATCAACACCTTGATGCTCAGCCACCGCGACAGCGACCACACCGGGGGCGCAGCAGCGGTGCTGGCCATGCAGCCGCAGGCCGCGTTATGGTCTTCATTGGAGGATGCGCACCCCTTGCACGCCCTGCGCCCGGGCTGGGTGCGCTGCCAGGCTGGGCAGTCGTGGGTGTGGGATGGGGTGCAGTTCGAGGTGCTGCACCCTGCGCTTTCCCCCAATGCGCCGGGTCGAACATCGAGACCCAATGAAGTCAGTTGCGTCTTGCGCATTGGCAACGGCAAGGCCTCGGTGCTGCTGGCCGGTGACATCGAGGTGGCGCAAGAGCAAGCGCTGTTGCAGGCGGGGTCACCGTCTGCAGGGCCATCGGGCCTGGCCCCGGTCGATGTGCTCCTGGTGCCGCACCATGGCAGCCAAACCTCGTCGAGCACCGCGTTTTTGCAGGCGTTGCAGCCCCGGTTCGCACTCGTGCAGGCCGGTTACCGCAACCGATTCGGCCACCCCGCAGCATCGGTGGTGTCGCGCTACCAGGCGCAGGGCATTGCCTTGGTCGAGTCCAGCCGCTGCGGCGCGGCGATTTGGCGCAGCGACGTTCCGGACGAGGTGCAATGCGAGCGGGTGCGCGCGCGACGTTACTGGCACCATGTGATGGTGCCTTGAGATCAAGCCCCCAAGGTCAACACCACAGGGGCGTGGTCGCTGGGGCGCTCGTTTTTGCGCGGTGCACGGTCGATCACACAAGCGCTGGCGCGTGCCTTGAGGGCCTGAGAAATCAGGATGTGGTCGATGCGCAAGCCCCGGTTGCGGCGGAAGGCGAACTCGCGGTAATCCCACCAGCTGTAGCTTTTTTCGGGCTGCTCAAACAGGCGGAAGCTATCCGTCAGGCCTAAGCCGATCAGGGCCTGCAGCTTTTCGCGTTCGGCATCGGTGCAGTGGATGGTGCCCGCCAAGCCCACCGGGTCCCACATGTCCAGTTCGTCAAAAGTGATGTTGTAGTCACCCAGCAGCACCAGGTTCAGGTGCTTTTGCATCTCGCGGCCCACCCAGTCGCGCAGCGCATCGAGCCAGCGCATCTTGTAGACAAATTTGTCGCTGTCCGGGGCCTGGCCGTTCGGGAAATACGCACCGATCACCCGCACCTGGCCGCCTGCGCCATCGGGGTAGGTGGCCGCGATCACACGCGACATCTCGTCTTCAAAGCCGGGGATGTTTTTGACCACATCCGCGCCTTCGGCTTTGGAGATCAGCGCCACGCCGTTGTAGGTTTTCTGGCCGAACCACTGGGCTTGGTAGCCCGCTTCGGCAAAGGCCGCGGCCGGGAATTTGTCGTCGGTGAGCTTGAGTTCCTGCAGGGCCAGCACATCGGTCGGGTTGGCGGCCAGCCAGTCGAGCACTTGCGGCAGGCGTACGGACAGGGAGTTGACGTTCCAGGTGGCAATTTTCATGGGTACTTTTTAAAGCTGGGCCGCTCAAATGTGAAAAGCAGCCAAACCACCCACCACCACACCAATCGCACCAGCCCCATACATCACGTATTCCAGCCATTTACGGCGTGACAGCAAAGCAATGGCGGCCAGGGCGATGGCCACTTGCAGCACGGTGGTAGCTTGCGCCCAGCGGTGGTGTTGGTGCATTTGTGCGTCGGATTGTTCGTCCCATTGCTTCGATTCGGCCTCCAGCTTTTCTGCAACGGCCTTGATCTCGGCTTTCTCGCCCTTGTAACGTTTGATTTCGTCGGCGTAGAAATCCTTCTTGGATGCTGGCGCCAACTCCATGGCCAGCTCGCTCAGGTTTTGCTTGCTGCTCTTGGCCTGGTAATAGTTCCACTGGTTGGACGCTTCGGTTTTTTTGATGGCGGCGTTGTTTTTGTAAAGGCCGGCATTGGCCTGTGTGGCCCCGCCCATGTAACCAAACAACGCGCCCACCGTGGCGATGATGGCGGTGAACATGGCGATGCTGTTGGTATGGCTGCCACCATGGCCTTGCGCGGCGTGTTCCAGTTCGTGGTCGTGCGGGCCGTGCACGTGAAAGCCGTGTCCTGACATGGTGTTTCCTCAAATTGCGTGTTGGTAGCTTACAAAACTGAAATTCAAGCCATTGGCGGCCAGATGTGGTTCGCGTTGTATTTCACGCCAGCTTGCGTCCAATTTGGGCGCAAAGGCATCACCATCAAAGTCGGCGTCGATCTCGGTCACCACCGCCGTGCTGGCCAAGGGTTCGGCCAGGCGGTAGATCTCGGCGCCGCCCATGACCCAGGCATCCGGTGCCTCGCCGCACAGGCGCATGGCGTCTTCGATGGAGGCCGCACGCAAGGCCCCTTCGGCCTGCCATTCAGGCTGTCGGGTGATGACGATGTTGAGACGCCCGGGCAGGGGGCGAAAGCGGGCGGGCAGTGAGTCCCAGGTCTTGCGGCCCATGATGACCGGCTGGCCCAGCGTGACGCGCTTGAAGTGCGCCAGGTCTTCGGGCAGGTGCCAGGGCATCTGGTTGTCCTTGCCGATCACGCCGTTGCGGGCGCGGGCATAAATCAGGTGCAGTTTCATCAGACCGGGACTCAGACCGCCACGGGCGCCTTGATGGCGGGGTGGCACTCATAGCCCACGACCTCGAAGTCCTCGAACTCGTAATCGAAGATCGAAGCGGGTATACGCTTGATGTTCAAGGTGGGGTAGGCAAAGGGCTGGCGGCTCAGCTGCAGCTCGACTTGCTCATGGTGATTGGCGTAGATGTGGCAATCCCCACCGGTCCAGATGAAGTCGCCCACATCCATGTCGCACTGCTGCGCGATCATGTGGGTCAGCAAGGCATAACTGGCAATGTTGAAGGGCACACCCAAAAAGATGTCGGCGCTGCGCTGGTACAGCTGGCAGCTGAGTTTGGGCTTGTCGCCCGCCTTTTGGGGCGGCGCCACATAAAACTGGAAGAAGGCATGGCAGGGCATGAGGGCCATCTGGTCGAGCTCGGCCACGTTCCAGGCGCTCACGATGATTCGGCGCGAGTCGGGGTTGTTTTTGAGCGTGTCCATGACCTGCTGGATCTGGTCGATGTGGCCGCCGCCCGGGGTGGGCCAGCTGCGCCACTGCACGCCATAAACGGGGCCGAGCGAGCCGTCTTCGCGCGCCCATTCGTCCCAGATGGTGCAGCCGCGCTCCTGCAGCCATTTCACATTGCTGTCGCCGCGCAAGAACCACAGCAGCTCCACGATGATGGCCCGCAAAAAGACCTTCTTGGTGGTGACCAGTGGAAAACCTTCGTTCAGGTCAAAGCGCATCTGGTGGCCGAACACGCTGCGGGTGCCGGTGCCGGTGCGGTCACCTTTTTGCACGCCGGTCGTGTAGACGTGGCGCATGAAGTCTTCGTACTGGCTGCGGACGGGGCGGTTGGGAGAAGTCATGGCTGCAAGTGTAAATGGTGCGTTTTCAGCCCAGCACGCGGCCGGGGTTGAGCAGGTTTTGCGGGTCCAGCGCCTGCTTGACGGCCCGCATCATGGCCAACGCTGTCGGGTCTTTGTAGAGCGGCAGCTTGTTCACTTTTTGCTCGCCCACACCATGTTCGGCGCTGATCGAGCCGCCAAAGCGCTTGACCTGGTCGAACACCAGCGTGTTCACCCGGTCTTCGTATTGCCGCAAAAAGGCGGGGCCATCGGCTCCTTCGGGCGCTTGTACGTTGTAGTGCAGGTTGCCGTCGCCCAGGTGGCCAAAGTCGACCATCCGCACGCCAGGCACTTCACGCGCCAGCAGGGCGTCGGTCTCGGCCACAAAGTCCGGGATGCGCGAGACCGGGATGCTGATGTCGTGCTTGATGTTCTGGCCTTCGGTGGCCTGGGCCAGGGTGATGCTTTCACGGATGTGCCACAGCCCCTTCGCTTGTGTGAGGTTTTCTGCAACCACGGCGTCTGTCACGCAACCTTGTTCCAGAGCGGCTTCGAGCAGGCCCTCAAACTGGCTGCGCGCGTGCGCTTCGTTTTCACTGTCGGAGTTTTCTAGCAACACACACCAAGGGGTGCCTTGCCACAGGGGCACGCGCAATTGGGGGTAGTGTTTGTCGACCAGGCCCAGCGCAAACTGGTTCATGACCTCGAAGCCCGTGAGGCCTGGCCCCAGACGCTGGTGCGCCAGGCCCAGCAATTGCACGGCCGCTTCCATGCTGGGCACGGCGGCCCAGGCGGTCAGCTGTGCGGCGGGCTGGGGGTAGAGCTTCATCGTGGCGGCTGTGATGATGCCCAGCGTGCCTTCGCTGCCGATCATCAGGTTGCGCAGGTCGTAGCCGGTGTTGTCCTTGCGCAGACCACTCAGGCCGTTCCAGACTTCACCTTGCGCGGTGACGACTTCCAGGCCCAGGCAAAGCTCGCGGGTGTTGCCGTAGCGCACGACTTGCGTGCCGCCTGCGTTGGTGCCCAGGTTGCCACCGATCGTGCAGCTGCCTTCGGCGCCCAGACTCAAGGGGAACAGAAAACCGGCAGCCTCGGCCGCGGCCTGCAGGTTTTGCAGCACGCAACCGGCTTCCACGGTGATGGTCAGGTTGGCCGGGTCGATGGCGCGCACGGTGTTCATGCGGGTCATGCTCAGCACGATCTGGGTGCCCGAGCCGTTGGGCACGCCGCCCACCACCAGCCCGGTGTTGCCGCCTTGCGGCACGATGGGCGTGTTGGCTGCTGCACAGGCCTTGACCACCGCCGCCACTTCGGCGGTGTTGCCTGGGCGCACCACGGCCAAGGCACGGCCTTTGACGCGTTTTCGCCAGTCCTGCTCCCAGGGGCTCAGGTCGGTGGCCGGGTCGTCGTGGGTCAAGACGTGGGCATTACCGCAAATCTGACGCAGTTGGGCGATCAGTTCGGGGTGAGCGTGGGGCAAAGCGGTCATGGGCAAGTGGTGGCTGACGGTGTCAATGAGCGAGGGTGCAGGCTTCAGTCGCGGGGCACGGGCACAAAATTACCCGTGGCTTTGGCAGCTTTGAAGCGGATGCGCACGTGCAAGGCGCAGGCTATGAACAAGGTGGTGCACAGCAAAGTTTGCAGTCCTGCCAGGGCGTTGGAGGGCCAGGCATCGCCCCAGGCCCGCACCACGCCCTCGATGAAGTAGAGCCACACCAGCATGCTGACCCAGCGGTAGGTGTACATGCGGTTTTTGAGCAGGCCGGCCAGCGGAATGCACAGCGGCAGCACTTTGATGGCCCACCAGGAGCCACCCGGACGCAAGGGCGCGAGCCAAAGCTCCCAGGCCAGGCCCAAGAGGATGAGGCCCAGCAAGCTGCCCACGGCCATCCAGCGGGTGAAATCGACGCCAGCGGGGTTGTTTTCGGTGTTGGTGTTCATTGCGGTGGCATCATACCGGGCATGCCTTCTCCCTTGTCCAAGTCTTCTTTGAGCGCCCAAGCCACCCTTTGGTGGCAGGAATTGTCGGTTTTTCCATGGCGCCAGATGGCGGGTGTGCTGGCCGAGCGCTTTCGCGAGGCCCGTTTGGGCGTGAGCGCCAGCTCGCTCACCTTCACCACCGTGCTGGCTTTGGTGCCTCTGTTTGCCGTAGGTTTGGCCGTGTTTGCCGCGTTTCCGGTGTTTGGCAAGTTCCAGGACACGATCCAACGCTGGCTGATCGAGAGCCTGGTGCCCGAGAGCATTGCCCGCCAGGTGCTCAGTTACCTGACCCAGTTTTCCCGCAAGGCCAGCCGTTTGGGCTCGGCGGGTTTGGTCGCGGTGCTGTTGTCTGCGGTGTTTTTGATGGTGACGATCGAGCGCACTTTGGGGCAAATCTGGGGCTTGCGGCGTCAGCGCCCTTTGCCGCAGCGGGTGCTGCTGTACTGGTCCGCCATCACGCTGGGGCCTCTGTTTTTGGGGGCCAGTCTGGCGATCACGTCTTATGTGGTGACGGCTTCGCGTGACGTGGTGAATGTGTTGCCGGGCTCGGTTCGCTGGTTGCTCGACAGTTTTGAGTTTGTGCTGCTCACGGCCTGCGTGAGTGGTTTGTATTTTTATGTGCCCTACACCCGTGTGCGGTGGCGGCATGCCATCACCGCCGGATTTCTGGTCGCCGGTGCCCTGGAGTTGGCCAAAAAGCTGATGGCGCTTTACCTGCTTCAGGTGCCCACTTATTCCCTGATTTATGGCGCTTTTGCCGCGTTGCCGATTTTGCTGGTCTGGATTTATGTGACCTGGCTGCTGGTTTTGCTGGGGGCTGTGCTGGCTTCCAGCCTGCCCCACTTGGGCCGGCAAGAGTGGCGCAAGCCCGAGGGGGCGGGGTGGGGCTTTCGCCTGGCGCTGGAGATTGTGGCCGAGTTGAACGCTGCCAAGGGGTCTGTCCAGCGGGGTTGGAGCACCGATGACCTGGCGGTGCGTTTGCGTGTGGAGACCAGCGAACTGCGTCAGGTGCTGGACGTTTTGCAAAGCCTCGATTGGGTGGGACGCCTGACCGAGCAGAACGACCAGGGACAAGCCCGGCAAGTCTTGCTGATCGACCCCACCCAGGTCAGCGTGGCCCCGCTGGCGGACCGTTTGCTGGTTTTACGAGGTCCAGGGGGCGATCCGGTCTGGACGCAGACCGGGCTGGATCAGATCCGAGTGGCCCAGCTCTTGCCCTTACCGGCCGCCTGAGTCCATCCTGACCCTTCCGTCCTACCAGGCTCGGCCGGTTATCCATCGACACCGAAGGCATGGACCCCCGATCCAGTCGGGGGTGACAAGGTTTCCGCCATACCCGGCTTGACGGGGTATCCATCGGCACCGAAGGCATAGAGCCCGATCAGGTCGGGGGTGACGAGGTTTTGTCATACCCGGCTTGACCGGGTATCCATCGACACCGAAGGCATAGACCGCCGATCAGGTCGGGGGTGACGAGGTTTTTGTCATACCCGGCTTGACCGGGTATCCATCCTGGCCGAAGGCTGCAACCTCAAAAACTCACACGCCCGCGCCACATGTCGCGGTACATCACCCAGTCGCCCATGAAGCTGTAAAGCGGGCGCTTGAAGCTGGCGGGCTTGTTCTTCTCGAATACAAAATGCCCGATCCAGGCGCAGCCGTAGCCACACAGCAAACCATACAAAAAGTACAGCGGCTTGCCGGTGATGGCCAGCATGGCCAGGCACACCAGCGACAAGCTGCTGCCCACAAAGTGCATGCGTCGGCAGGTGCGGTGGCTGTGCTCGCTCAAATAGAACGGGTAAAACTCGGCAAAACTGGCATGGTGAACGGCTTCGGTCATGGCGGTGTCTCCGGGCTGTGTTCAGTGGGTTTGAAAGGGCGCGCTCAAAAAGCCGCGGAACCGGGCACGGCCACCACGCACTGGGGTCTGGGTCAGCCGGTAATCGGGAAAACGCTGCAAAAAGCGCCCGATGGCGATGCGGCCTTCGAGCCGCGCCAGGCTCAGGCCCGCGCACTGGTGCACGCCAAAGCCAAAGGCCAGGTGCTTGTTGCCGGTGCGGCGCAGGTCCAGTTGTTCGGGGTTCTCGTACACCGCCGGGTCGCGGTTGGCCGCGCCAATGCACAGCGTGACCAAAGCGCCTGCGGGCAGATCGACGCCGTTGACCTGCGTGGCCTGCAGGGCGCGGCGGTTGCCCAACTGGTTGGACGACTCAAAGCGCAAAAACTCGTCCACGGCCAGGCCCAGAATCTGTTCGCGTTCTTCGTCGCTGGCCGCTTGTTTCAGGTCGGCCTTGAGTTGTTCGCGCTGCTCGGGCCACTCTTGCAAGGTGATGAGGGCGTTGCCGATCAGGTTGGTGGTCGTCTCGTGCCCGGCATTGAGCAGGAACACACAGTTTTGCAGCAGCTCGACTTCGCTCAGGGCATCGCCGTTTTCCTCACCTTGGATCAGCCGGGTCAGCACATCGTGCTCCGGGTCGCCCGGCTGTTGACGACGTTTGGCGACCAGCTCGCGCAGGTAGGCCAGAAATTCGGTCACGCTGCGGTTGCCCAGCGATTCCTGTTCGGGCGTGAGGGCGGGCTCCAGCGCCCCCAAAATCGCCAGCGACCATCCCCGCAAGGGTTCGCGGTCGGCATGTGGCACGTCCAGCAGGTTGCCGATGATCTCGACCGGAATGGCCGAGGCAAAGTCTTCGATCAGGTCGCCGCCGCCTCGGGCCTCGATCTTGTCCAGCAGGCTGTCGACCAGCGACACCAGGCCAGGCTCCATGGCCTCAATGGCGCGGCGGGTGAGGGCGCCCATGATGAGGCGGCGCACCCGGGTGTGCAGGGGCGGGTCGTTGAAGACCAGGCTGTTGGTGTGGTGCTCGAACAGCGGGGCCACACCGCCGGGCGTGGTGTAAGGGGGCTGGTTGAATGGCGCGTGGTTGTATTTGGGGCCGAACTCGACCTGCTTGTCAGAGCTGAAGACCTTGGCGTCGCGGTACACCGCGACCAGATCGGCATGGCGAGTGAGGAAGTACGAGCCGTCGGGCATGCGCTTGAAGGGCTCCGCTTCGCGCAGTGCGGCATAAACCGGGTAGGGGTTGTCCAGAAAATCGCGCGGCAGGGCTCGCAGGTCCAGTGTTTGGGCGATCTCGTTTGCCCTGTCAGCCGACAGCGCCGGGGTGATGCTGGAAATCAGTTTGTTCATGTTGTAGGAGCGCACACCTGTGCGCTAATCTTCGGTAAGGGCCATGCAGGCATTCGGCCGCAGGGGCGGCCTCCCACAAAGGCAGAGGGCCTGTTGTTTTGTGTGGGAGCGAGCCCCTGCTCGCGAATTTTCGTCAGGGTCATGGCTTCAAAAAATCCTTGAGCGACTGCAGAACCCCTTCAGGCGCTTCGGTCATGAGCGAATGGCCCGCGGGCAGCTTCACCACCTTGGGTTGGGTGCACAGCGCGATCAGGCTTTGCGCGGCCTTGGGCGGCGTCATCTGGTCGGCGTTGCCGAGCACAAACAAGGTGGGGCAGCTCACACGGGGCATGGCCGCTTCGGCGCCACTGTAGCTGTCGCAGGCCTTGAAGCCGGTATGGAACACATTGACCTGGGTGTTGCTGGCCAGCACCCGGCGCATCAGCGCCTTGCTGCCGCCGTACAGCCAGGTGCCGGGGCCCAGGGCCGAAGGCGGTGGCGCCAGCGTGGAGTGCGAGAAGCTGTTGACCATGTCGATGGCCTTGAAGGGCGCACTGACCGACAGGTCGAGCAAGGCGGGCGAGACGCGCATGGGGTAGGCCGTGCCCACCATGACCAGGTGGCTCACGCGGCCGGGATGGGCCGCTGAATCACGGGCAGCCGCTTCCAGGGCGATGAGCGAGCCAAAGCTGTGGCCGATCAGCGCGGCCTTGTCAATCTTCAGCGCATCCAGCAGCGCGATGATGGTGTCGGCCGCTTCTTCCACGCTTTGCAGCGGCGGGCCTTCGCTTTTGCAGTGCCCGGGCAGGTCGATGGCCAACACGTTCCAGCCGTGGTGGGCGAGGTAGCGGGTTTGCAAGATCCAGACGCTGTGGTCGTTGAGCACGCCGTGGATGAACACGGCGGTGGGTTGGGCGGGGTTGAAGGGCTTGCCGCCTGTGTAGGCGTAGAGCTTGTGGGTGGGCAGTGGAATGAACATGGTGGTGGGGTGTTTCACTGGTCCGGGATCAGGCGCTTGCCCATGCTGACGACCTGGTCGTCGCAGTAACCCAGAGATTGGTAAAAAGCCAGCACTTGGGCGTTGCTGGCGCGCACTTGCAGGTTGATCTTGGGGCAACCCAAAGCGAGCAACAGGGCTTCGCCGTGCTGCATCAAGACCTTGGCGTGGCCTTGCCTTTGGTGATCGGGAGAAACCGCCAAATAGTTGACCCAGCCGCGATGGCCTTCATAGCCAAACATGGCGCTGGCCATCAATCGCCCCTGCACCTCGCCCACCAGAAACAGATCGGGGCGAACTTGCAGCTTGCGGGCGATGTCTTTGTGCGGGTCGTTCCAGGGGCGGGTCAGATCGCAGGCTTGCCACAGGGCGACCACGGCCGCTTCGTCGGAAGTCTGGTAGGCGCGGATGTGCATGGCTATCAGGCCTTTTCTGCCGCTTTGAGGGCTTTCTTCAGGTCGTCGATCAGGTCGGCCGGGTCTTCCAGGCCAATGGACAGGCGGATGGTGCCGGGACCGATGCCGCCTGCGGCCAGGGCTTCGTCCGTCATGCGGAAGTGCGTGGTGCTGGCCGGGTGGATCACCAGGCTTCGGCAGTCGCCCACATTGGCCAGGTGGCTGAAGACCTTGAGGGTCTCGATGAACTTTTGGCCTTGGGCGCGGGAGCCCTTGATGTCGAAGCTGAACACCGAGCCTGCACCGCGTGGCAGGAGCTTTTGCGCCAGCGCATGTGAGGGGTGGCTCTCCAGCAGGGGGTGGCCCACGCGGCTGACCAATGGGTGCGCGGCCAAAAACTCGACCACTTTGGCCGTGTTCTCCATGTGCCGGGCCATGCGCAGCGGCAGGGTCTCGATGCCTTGCAGGATCAGCCACGCGGTGTGCGGGCTCATGCAGGCACCAAAGTCGCGCAGGCCCTCGCGCCGGGCGCGCAGCAAGAAAGCGCCCACGGTGCTTTCCTCGCTGAACACCATGTTGTGAAAGCCTTCGTAGGCTTGGTTCAGTTCGGCAAACTTGCCCGATTTGTCCCAGTCAAAGCTGCCGCCATCGACCACCACGCCGCCCACCACCGTGCCGTGGCCCGACAAAAATTTGGTGGCCGAGTGGTAAACGAGGTCTGCCCCGTGGTCAAAGGGCTTGATCAGCCAGGGCGAGGTGAGGGTGGAGTCCACCAGCAGCGGCACACCTGCTTCGCGGGCGATGGCGCTCACGGCCTCGATGTCCAGCACGTCCATGCCGGGGTTGCCCACGGTTTCGCCAAAAAAGAGTTTGGTGTCGGGCTGCACGGCGGCCCGCCAGGCGTCGAGGTCGCCGGGTTTGACAAAAGTGGTGCGGATGCCAAAGCGGCTCAGGGTGTAGTGCAGCAGGTTGTGTGAGCCGCCGTACAAAGCGCTCGATGCCACGATGTGCGAGCCTGCGCCCATCAGCGTGGCAATGGCCAGGTGCAAAGCGGCCTGGCCGCTGGATGTGGTGATGGCGCCAATACCGCCCTCCAAAGCCGAGATGCGCTGCTCCAGCACCGCGTTGGTGGGGTTGCTGATGCGGCTGTAGACATGGCCCGGGCGCTCCAGGTTGAACAGGGCGGCGGCCTGGTCGCTGGACTCAAAAACAAAGGAGGTGGTCAGGTGGATGGGCACGGCCCGCGCACCCGTGCTCGGGTCGGGTGCGGCACCTGCGTGCAGGGCCAAAGTGTCAAAACCGGGATCGCTGTAACCAGCCATGGCTTCTCTCCGAAAAAAAGAAAACGTTTGACCCGCTTGGGGGCTGTTGTTCAATGTTCATTGTGGGCTATATTGATACCCAATCAGAACCCCATTCGACCCCAAGGAGACACACCATGCAAGTCAGCGACATCCTCCGCGTCAAGGGCGGCACCTTGTTCACCGTGCAGCCCGATGAACCCCTGTCCCGCGCCATGACCGACATGGCCGAAAAAGACATCGGGTCTCTGGTGGTAATGGCCCAGGGCCAGTTGGTCGGCATGCTGACATTCCGTGAGGTGATTCAGCAAATTGTTAAAAACGGGGGGCAGGTTGGCAACACCGTGGTGCGCGAAGCCATGGAGTCCCAACCACTCACCTGCGCAGGCAGTACCGACATCGACGAGGTGCGCCGCATGATGCTGGAGCACCACGCCCGCTATATGCCCGTGATGGACGGCAGCATGTTGATGGGCGTGATCAGTTTTTACGATGTGGCCAAGGCGGTGGTGGACAGCCAGAACTTTGAGAACAAGATGCTCAAAGCCTACATTCGTGATTGGCCCGATGGCTCCACTGCCGAGGCCGAGGACGTCAAGCTCTGATTTTTTCAGGGCACTCGCCCCGGGGCAGCCTCCCACAAAACCCGCTCCCCGCTCTGGGATAATGGCCAAATGAGCGGCAACACCTTCGGAAATCTCTTCTCGGTCACCAACTTTGGTGAATCCCACGGCCCGGCCATTGGCTGCGTGATCGACGGCTGCCCCCCCGGCATGCCCCTGAGCGAGGCCGATATCCAGCCCGATCTGGACCGCCGCCGCCCCGGCACCAGCAAGTTCGTCACCCAGCGCAACGAGCCCGACGCGGTACAAATCCTCTCAGGGGTTTACCAGGGCAAAACCACTGGCACCCCGATCTGCCTGCTGATCAACAACACCGACCAGCGCAGCAAGGACTATGGCGACATTCTCCAAACCTTCCGCCCCGGCCATGCCGACTACACCTATTGGCGCAAATACGGCCTGCGCGACCCGCGTGGCGGTGGCCGTTCGTCGGCCCGCTTGACGGCCCCCATGGTGGCGGCTGGCGCGGTGGCCAAAAAGTGGCTCAAAGAAAAATTTGGCACCACTTTTGTCGGCTGCATGACCCAGATTGGCGACGTGCCGATTGGCTTTGAGAGCTGGGACCACGTGCCGAACAACCCGTTTTTTGCCCCAGTGGCCGATGTGTCGGCGCTCGAGGATTACATGAACGCGCTGCGCAAGTCGGGCGATTCGTGCGGTGCCCGCTTGCGCGTGGTCGCGCGCGGTGTGCCTGTGGGCCTGGGCCAGCCGCTGTTTGACAAGATCGACGCCGACATCGCTTACGCCATGATGGGCATCAACGCGGTCAAGGGTGTGGAGATTGGCGCGGGCTTTGGCTGCGTCACGCAAAAGGGCAGCGCCGCAGGCGACGCGCTCACGCAGGCTGGTTTTGTGGGCAACAACGCGGGCGGGGTGCTCGGCGGCATCAGCACGGGGCAAGACATTGAGGTGTCGATTGCCGTGAAGCCCACCAGCTCGATTTTGATTGCGCGCGACTCGATTGACTCAGCAGGCCAGCCCACCGAAGTCATCACCAAAGGCCGCCATGACCCGTGCGTGGGCATCCGCGCCACGCCGATCGCCGAGGCCATGCTGGCGCTGGTGGTCATGGAGCACGCCCTGCAGCACCGTGCCCAATGTGGGGATGTCGAACACGATTTGCCCCCGATCCCAGCGGGCAAGCCCTGATGCCTTGGCATGAGGGTGCGTGCCCCTTTGTGGGAGCGAGCCCCTGCTCGCGAATGGTTGAGATGCCGCGGTATGCACAGATTCGGCCGCAGGGGCAGCCTCCCACTGGGCATTGGAGCTTCCATGTCTGAGCGCCGTCAGCTCCTGCCTTTTGCCGCGTTGTCGGCCAGTTATTTCGCGCACATCGGGTTTTTCAACCCCTATTTGCCACTGTGGTTGCAAGACATGGGGCTGAGCCTCTTGACCATCAGTGTGCTCACCGCCGTGCAGGCCACCACCCGATTGTTTGCGCCCTATGCCTGGGGGGCTTTGAGTGACCGCACGGGCGAGCGCGTGAAGCTGTTGCGCATTGGCGCAGGTGTGGCTTTTGCGGCCGCTTGTCTGTTGTTTCTGGATTGGGGACCGGTGGGGCTGGGCTTGGTCTTGTTGCTCATGTTCACCCACACCAGTTCCATGATGCCCATGAGCGAAGCGGCCATGGCGCACCTCGTGAGCCAAGGCGGTGCTTTTGACACCAAGCGTTACGGGCGGGTTCGCCTGTGGGGCTCCATGGGTTTTCTGGTCACGGTCTTTGCGGCAGGCGCCTGGTTCGAGACCTTTGGCATGCAGCATTTCCCGGGCTGGACCGTGTTCAGTCTGGCCGCGGTGCTGTTGAGTGTGTGGTGGCTGCCGGACCTCAAGGAGGCCAGCCACCATTCGGCTGTGCATGAGCCCGTGTGGCCTGTGCTGCGGCAAAAGTCGGTGCAGTGGTTTCTGGCTTCCACCTTTTTTCATGTGCTGTCACACATCGGCATTTATGTGTTTTTCTCGCTCTACCTCGATTCACTGGGGTACAGCAAAACCATGATCGGCGTGCTCTGGGCCGTGTCGGTGGCGGTGGAAATCGTGTGGTTTTTTTCCCAGTCGCGCTGGTTGCCACGCATGCCGCTGACGGCTTGGCTGGTGGTGTGTTCGGCGGTCATGGCCTTGCGCATGGTCTTCACGGCCTCGTGGGCCGATGTGCTCTGGGTGTTGCTGTTGGCGCAAGCCCTGCACGCGGTGACCTTTGCGACCCACCACACGGTGTGCATCGCCCTGATTTCTCACCATTTCCCTGGGCGTTTGCGCGGCCGAGGGCAGGCTCTTTACACCGTCGTGGCCTATGGCTTTCCCGGGGTGATTGGGGCCTTGCTGGGCGGAGTCATCAGCGAGCGCTGGGGCTTGCAAAGCGTGTTCGTGGTCAGTGCCCTGACCAGCGTGGTGGCCACGGCTGCGGCCTACAGGGTCTGGCGTTTGCAGCATCCACCAGCGTCCCGGTGATGGCATGTCCCCTGATGTGAGCATGAAGGAGATCATGAACGCTGCTGTTTTGCCCGATTTTTTGACGCGCGATTTGCGCCAGGCCTTGGCCGATGCCCAGCGCCTGGAAACGCATTGGCAAGGTGCCCGCATGGTGTGGCACGGCTGGGGGGCGGCCCATCGGCCTTCGGTGGTTTTCTTGCATGGCGGCAGCGGCAGCTGGACGCACTGGGTGCACAACATCGCCCCCCTGCGCGATGCAGGCTGGCGCGTGCTGGTGCCCGATTTGCCCGGCTTTGGCGACTCCGATTTGCCCAGCGGCTGCACCGATGTGGACGCTTTGCCAGCGCATCTGCACGCAGGTTTGCAGCAATTGCAGCAATCGGGGCAGTGTGCAGACGAAGTCAGCGTGGTGGGTTTTTCGTTCGGGGGCATGGCCGGGGCTTTGTGGCTGGCCGAACATGCGCAAGACGCCCAGCGCCTGGTGCTGGTCGGCGCTCCCGGCATGGGCCTGACGGTGCCCGAGCGCATCCCGCTCAAGGGCTGGCGGCATTTGCCCACCCCCGAAGCCCAAGAAGTGGTGCACCGCCACAACCTGATGGCGCTCATGCTGCAGAGCCCGAACAGCCTGGACGACTTGGCCCTCAGCCTGCATGCAGCCAACGTGGCGCGTGACCGCATGCCGCGCAGGCGCATGTCTTCCACCGACATCGTGGCCCAAACCCTGCCCCAATTGCAGGTGCCCGTCAGCGCCATTTATGGTGAACACGACGCCTTGTACAAAGGACGCTTGCCCGAGTTGCAGGCCGCCATGCAGCGCCAGGCAGCCCATTGGGGTCAGTGGCACACCGTGTCCGGGGCGGGGCATTGGGTGCAGTACGAGGCGGCGCAAACGTTCAACGCGGCCTTGCTGGAAATTCTGGGGGCTTGATTTGCCGCCCCTGTCAGGGCTGGGCTTTTGTGTGGGGTCAACGGCGGACAAATTTTGTCCGGTGGACAATGAAGCCTTGCTGAAAGTCCATCATGACCACCACATTGAAAATCGATTTCGTTTCTGACATTGCCTGCCCCTGGTGCGCCGTGGGCCTGGGTGCTCTGGAAAAAGCCCTGGAGCGCCTGGACGGCCAGGTGCAGGCCGATCTGCATTTCCAGCCCTTTGAGCTGAACCCGCACATGCCCCCCGGCGGGCAGGACCTGGGCGAACACCTGACCGAAAAATATGGCTCCACCCCCGAGCAGCAGGCGCAAATTCGCCAGACCATTGCCGCCCGTGGGGCCGAGGTGGGTTTTGAGTTTCACCCGGGCGGTCGCGGCCGGGTGTACAACACCTTCAACGCGCACCGCTTGCTGCACTGGGCCGAGGGCCAAGGCGCGGGAGCGCAACACGCCCTGAAAAAAGCCTTTTTGCAGGCCTACCAGGGGCGCGCCGAGTGCATGGAAGACCCGGAGGTTTTGCTCGCGGGCGTGGCCGAAGCGGGACTGGATGTGGCCGCAGCACGTGAGGTGCTCAGCAGCGACGCGCACACCGCCGAGGTGCGCGAGCGCCAGCAGTTCTACACGCAGGCGGGCATCCGCTCGGTGCCTGCGGTCATCATCAACGACAGGCATTTGATCTCGGGCGGCCAGCCGGTCGAGGTGTTCGAGCAGGCACTGCGCCGCATCGCTTCGGGCGAAGTGTCCTGAGGCGCAGTGGATGACACTTAGCGCTCGCGTTCCTGCTGGTGTGCCGCGCCGCACGGCCCTGGCCCGTTTGGGGGCGACTTTGGTCGCGCCATGGCTGGCCAGCACGCCTGGCTTGGCTTTGGCGCAGTCCGCACAGCCTGCAACGCGGGCGCAGTTGTTGGCTGTTTGGCGGCAAAGCGGTGGTGTGCTGTTGATTCGCCACGCCGCCACCGAATCGGGGATTGGCGATCCGCCAGGGTTTGTGATCGGCCAGTGCCGCACGCAGCGCAACCTGAGCGAGGCGGGCCGCCAAGCCTCGCGCGCCTTGGGGGCATGGCTGCAAGCGCAGAACTTCAAGCCCGACGCGGTGCGCAGCAGCCAGTGGTGCCGCTGTCAGGACACGGCGCGCTTGGCTTTTGGCCCTTACGAAGACTGGCCCGCGCTCAACAGCACTTTTGCTGGGCAGGGCGATCCGGCTGCTCAGCAGCAGGCTTTGCGCGAGCGCTTGCAGGCGCTGCCGGCCGGGCGCACCGAGGTCTGGGTCACGCACCAGGTCATCATGACCGGCTTGACCGGGGCCTACCCGGGCCTGGGCGAAGGTTTTGTGGTGGACCGCCAAGGCCGCTTGGTGGCCCGTGGAGACCTGGCTGCATGAGCACGCTGCACCGTTTGACGGTTTACTTTGACGGCTCTTGCCCCTTGTGCCGCCGCGAAATCGCGATCTACCGCCGCCTGCCGCAGGCGACGAGTGTCGATTGGGTGGATGTGAGCGCCGGGGCCGATTTGGGCGCGCTCAGTTGTGCGCAGGCCATGGCGCGTTTCCATGTGCGCGACCGCGAGGGGCGCTTGTTCAGCGGCGCGGCGGCGTTTTCGCAGATGTGGCGGCTGTTTCCGGGCTGGCGTTGGTTGGGCTGGTTGTCGGCCTGGCCACCGATGTCGTGGGTGTTCGAGGGGGCTTACCGTTTGTTTTTGCCGCTGCGCCCGCGCCTGCAACAGTGGGTGCGGCGCTGGGTGGGCGAGGAGAAAGTGTCATGAAGCTTTGGGGTGTTTGTGTTGTGCTGCTGGCCAGCTTGACCACGCTGGGCATGCCTGTGGCGCAAGCCCAAACGGGTCAAGTCATGGCTGAAAAAGTGCCTGACAGGGTGGCTTTGGGCGACTGGGCCATCGACCGCACCGAAGTCACCATCGGCCAGTTTGAGCGCTATGTGCGGGCCACGGGCACGGTGACCCGTGCCGAAAAAGAGGGCGGTGGTTTTGAATACGGCGCAGGCTGGGAGCGCCGCCCCGGCTGGTCCTGGCGCAGGCCCGATGGCGTGCCCGCCAGCCCGGATTTGCCCGCTGTGCACCTGGACTTTGCCGAGGCGCAGGCCTACTGCCGCTGGGCAGGGGGGCGCTTGCCCACCGGAGCCGAGTGGCAAAAAGCGGGCTTCACCGAGCTGCGCGATGCGCCGCCTGCGCCCTGGGTCAAGGGCCGCACCTACCCCTGGACCACGGGCGACAGCCCGCAAGGCGCCAACACCAGCGATGCCGACCCGTGGCCCAGGGCCGCGCCCGCCGGGGCCACGCGCCAGGGGGTGAATGGCCTGTACGACATGGGGGCCAATGTGTGGGAGTGGACCACCGACGCCCGGGGCGCTGAGCGGCGCACCGTCGGCGGCTCCTGGTGGTACGGCGCGTTCAACATGAAGGCCGATGTGCAGGCCTACAAACCCGCTGATTTTTATGCGGTCTACATCGGCTTTCGATGCGCCTACGACCTCAAGTCGCCAAGCGCCAATCCCAGCAAGGCCCGGCCATGATGCATTCGCTGCCCGAGGGCTACCGCGCCCTGGTGATCGGTGCCAGTGGTGCCATTGGCAGCGCCTTGCTGCAGCAGCTGCAAAACGATCCGCGCTGCGAGCTGGCGCTGGGGGTGTCGCGCCAAAGTTCGCCGGGGCTGGATCTGCTGAATGAAGAAAGCATCGCCGCCTGTGCGCAAGCGCTCATGGCGCAGGGGCCATTCCATCTGGTGCTGGACGCCACGGGCGCACTCACGGTGAACGGGCGCGGACCCGAAAAACGCCTGGACGAGCTGGACGCGGCGCATTTGCTGGCGGCGCTGCAGCTCAACGCCGTGGGGCCGGGCCTGCTGCTCAAACACTTTGTGCCTTTGTTGGCTCCGGGTCAGCGCGTGATTTGGGGCAAGTTGTCGGCCCGGGTGGGCAGCATCGAAGACAACCGCAAAGGCGGCTGGTACGGCTACCGCGCGGCCAAGGCGGCGCTGAACATGCTGCTGCAGACGGCGACGATCGAAGTCGCTCGCCGCAGACCTTTGGCGGTGGTGGCCGCCTTGCAGCCGGGCACGGTGCAGTCGGCGCTCAGTCAGCCTTTTGTGGGGGGCGATGCGATGCGGCCTGAAGAAGCCGCCCAGCGTTTGCTGACTGTGCTGGACGCCCTGCAGCCCACGGGGCGCGCGCTGTTTGTGGACCACCAAGGGCAACATATTCCTTGGTAAGTGGCGTATGGGCTGGGCTTGTTTGTCGTCGTCGGTGCTCTGGCTGACGTTGCCCGTTTTTACCCCCGCCAACTGTGCGCGAAGCTGTGGATAAGTGCATGAACAAGCCCTGAGACCCGCATGCCTGTTGGCTTGGCGTGGTGTGCCTCATATTTCAGCAGCGTTTGGGTTGGCGTGCGTGCGGTTTTTTATAGGTCTGAGCTTGAGCTCCGACATTCGTGGGCTCATCACAGGCGCATGTCGGGGCTGAAGCCGCCGACCTTCAGATGTAACCCAGTTCAACCCAGCGCCTTGGCGATTTTGTGGCGCGGCACCGTCGGTTTGGGGCATTGGCCTTTGGGCAGCTCAAACCACTGGCGCACATCGGCGTCCACGCCCACGCCGTGCATGAAGTTGTAGATGGCTTTTTTCAGGCCCTGGCCCAGCAGATCGTGGTCCACGCCGGGTGGCATGGGCGTCGGGTCGACAAAGCCCACATCGTTTTTGGCGAAGGTGCCGTCGGGCAGGGTCAGCAGTTGCACGCCATAGGCCTCGGGGTGCTGGCCCACGGGCGAATGCACGGTGCACACAAAGCGGTGGAAAAAGCCGCTGTGGATGCAGCCGTTTTCAAACAGCTGGCGCACGTATTCCAGTGCGTCCACCGTGTCCTGCACGGTCTGCGTGGGAAAGCCGTACATCAGGTAGGCGTGCACCAGCACGCCCGCATCGGCAAAGCCTTTGGTCACTTGCGCCACCTGCTCGACCGAGACGCCTTTTTTCATGAGCTTGAGCAAACGGTCGGACGCGACTTCGAGGCCACCCGACATGGCAATACACCCGCTTTGGGCCAGCAAGTCGCACAGCTTGGGCGTGAAGGTTTTCTCAAAGCGGATGTTGCCCCACCAAGAGATCTGCACACCTCGGCGCAGCAGCTCCTCGGCCAAGGCTTTCAGGGCTTTAGGGGGCGCAGCTTCGTCCACAAAGTGAAAGCCGGTCTGGCCCGTCTCTGCCACGATCTGCTCGATGCGGTCGACCAGCGTGCTGGCTTGTGCGGTTTCGTAGCGGCTGATGTAGTCCAGGCTCACGTCGCAAAAGCTGCATTTCTTCCAGTAACAACCGTGCGCCACGGTGAGCTTGTTCCAGCGCCCGTCGCTCCACAGCCGGTTCATCGGGTTGAGCATGTCGAGCAGCGACAAATACTGGTGCAGCGGCAGGCCGTCCCAGGTGGGCGTGCCCACCTCTTCAAAAGGGATGTCGGGCTCAGCCAAGTTGATGTACTGCACCTGACCTGCGTCGTTGCGCACAAAGGTGCGTTGCAGGCGCTGCAGGCTGCGCTGGCCTTGCAGGTGCTCGATCAGGCTCAGCAACGGGCGCTCGCCGCCGTCCAGCGTGACGTAGTCCACATGGTCGAACACCCGGGCGTCTTTGAGCTCGCGCAGCTCGGTGTTGACAAAACCGCCGCCCAGGCCAATGCGGATGTGCGGGTGGGCGCGCTTGATGCATTGGGCGATGCGAAACGCCGCATAAACCGAGCCGGGGAAGGGCACGGACAGCAGCACCAGCTGCGGCTGGTGGCGTTCGATGGCCTGCAGGGCCAGGCGCTCCAGCGTGCTGTCGAGCAGGTTGGGCGCCTGTGCCAGCGCTTCGGCCAGCGCGTCAAAGCTGGGTTGGCTGGCGGCCAGGCGCTCGGCGTAGCGCACGAATTCAAAGCCTTCGTCCACGGCATCGCGCAGCACATCGGCCACGTCGTTCAAATACAGCGTGGCCAGGTGCCGGGCGCGGTCGGTCTGGCCCAAAGCGCCAAAAGCCCAGCCAATCGGGTCGCCCGTGCCATCGTCGTCATAGGCGTCGAGTGCCGCAAAGCGTGGGCCTTCGGGCAAAAAGCCCCGGCCTGCAATGCGGTGACTCAGCGTGCTGTCGCGGCCTTGCAAAAACGCGATGACCGGGTCGATGCTGACGGCGTAATCGTTGAAATGGTCAAGGAAAAAGTTCACCGGACCCGAGCGCTCTTCAACGGGCAAGGCCAGCGCTGCGTCACGCAAAGCGGTGAGCCCTGGTCTGTTCAGCAAGGCGAGCACGGTGGCCAGGGCCAGGTCTTCTTGCACTGCATCAAACCCCCGTGAACGCAAAAAACCCGTCAGGTAGGCCGTGGACGGGTAGGGGGTGTTCAGCTGCGTCATCGGCGGGATGAGGCTGAGCACTTTGAACGGGGTGGGGCTGGGCATCAGGCGAGCAGTTGTCGAATTGGTGGGGGGATTATCGACTGGCCAAGCCCCTTCCTGCATTCGGCCGCAGGGGCGGCCTCCCACATAAGCCAAGCAGTCCGACTCCCCGTGGGAGCGAGCCCCTGCTCGCGAATGTGTGCCGAAGGCCTAGCCTTTTCAATCATTCGGCCGCAGGGGCGGCCTCCCACAGGGTGCAGTCTTTGCAGGGGGTTAACATCCAGCAGACTCAAAGTCTTAGCTCTTTTTTCAAATGATCCCCTCGCCCGAAGCGCCCCAAGACGCTGCCGTCTCCTTGTCTGCCTTGATGGTGCAGCCCGGCGATCAAGCCCCGCTCACGCCCGCCCAGCAGCGCTTCAACGCCTTGCTGGCCCGCATCGAGCAGCTCTCAGGCCAGATCGAGCGGCTACAGGCTTGGTCAGATCGGCACCGGTATGCCCACATCCAGGCCTTGCGCGAGTCGGTGCAGCTGGCGCAGGCCCACCGCAAAAGCTTGCTGCTCTTTGTACATGAGCGCCTGCAAACGGCCGACTTCACCGAGCGCCAGCAACGCATGGCCCGAGGACTGGTGCGTGGCTTGATCGACCACTTGGCCGCCAGCGCAGACCCGCAAGTGCAGGCCCTGGCGGATTTGTACGTGAGCGAAGAGGACACTCTAGAGGCAGCCCAAGAGCAGGCCGAGGCGGCGCAACGTTTGCGCGAGCGCATCGAAGAAGCGCTGGGCCAGCCGATTGAAAAAGCAGGCCAATACCAAACGCCCGAAGAGATGATGCAAGCGGGCATGCGCCAGTGGCAGCGTCAGCAAGAGGCCGATGAGCAGCGCAAGGCGGCCAAGCGTGCGGCCAAAAAAGCACACAAACGAGCCCAAAAGAAAAGCGCTGCGGCCGAAAAAGGCGAGGTGCCGCCCGCCGTGCTGCGCGAGGCCGATGCCAAAAGCGCCATCCGCACGGTCTTTCGGCAACTGGCCAGCGCCTTGCACCCGGACCGTGAGCCCGACGAGCAAGAGCGCCTGCGCAAAACCGCGCTGATGAGCGAAGTCAACGCCGCCTATGAAAAAAATGAGCTGAGCACCTTGCTGCGCCTGCAAATCCAGGTGACGCAGGTCAACCCGCAAAACGCCACCCGCATGGCCGATGCCCAGCTGATCGCCATGGCTTCGCTGCTCAAAGAACAGGTGGCAGCGCTGGAGGACGATCTGGACGCTTTGCAAAGCCGTCTGAGCCGGGAGCTGTGCGTGCCGGTGCGGGCCGATGTGGACGAGGCGGAGATGACGCAAGCCCTGCAGCGCATCCAGGCCGACCAACGGCACAACGCCGACAGCCTGGCGGCCGATTTGCGACGGATTCAGAACGATGCCGAACTCAAGCGCTGGCTCAAAGAGCAGTGGCAGCTGGCCAAAGCGCAGGTGCAGTCGTCCAGCGACTTTTGATTTGGGCGCGTGGTCTTTGTAGGTCGGCGCCTTCAGGTCCGACATCTTCGGTGTGCTATCGCCTTTTGAAAATATCGTTTAGCGAAAAAATCAAGGGTCGGACCGTAAAGGCGCGACCTACAGGGTTTTGTTCAAAGCCACTTTTGCATGAAGCTGGCCTGACCCGCAGCGGGGTCCAGCGCATAGGGCTCAAAGCCGAAGCCGAGGTAACTCTTTAAAGCCCGCGCATTGCCGGTCAGCACCTCCAGCGTGAGCTTGCAGCAGCCACGCGCCCGCGCATGCTGCTCGGCAGCCGCCAGCAAAGCCTGACCGACGCCCGCCCCCCGGTGGCCCGGCAGCACGGCGATGTCGTGGATGTTCATCAGGGGCCGCGCCTTGAAGGTGGAATAGCCCTCGATGCAATTGACCAGGCCCACAGGCGCATCGTCCAGCCAGGCGATGAAGCTGGCCGCATCGGTGCGTGCGGCCAGGTCATCGCACAAGCGATCTTTCACATCCTGCGCCAGTCCTTCGCCCCCGCCCATCGGGTCTTGGGCGTAGGCGTCCAGCAGCATCACCAGGGCATGGCGGTGAACAGGGTTTTGGTAATCGACGGGCAGGATGTGAAGCGGCATGGTCAGGCAGTGGCGGGGGTCATGAAGGAGCGCACATTGTCCTTCATGGCCGCCATCACATGCCCAGCCAGCTGGTGCGCCGTGATGGCGCTGAGGGTCCAGCCCAGGTGGCCGTGGCCGGTGTTGTAGAACACGTTGGCTTTTTTGCCTGCGCCCACGCGTGGCAGCATGTTGGGCATCATGGGGCGCAGTCCGGCCCAAGGCTCGACGCGGCGTGTGTCCACACCGGGGAAGCATTCGTTGACCCAGTTGACCAGCGGCTTGATGCGGTCGGCGCGGATGTCCAGGTCGATGCCGTTGAACTCGGCCGTGCCCGCGACGCGGAAGCGGTCTGCGCCCAGGCGGCTGGTCACCAGCTTGGTCTCGTCGTCGAGCAGGCTGACCTGCGGCGCAGCGGCCTGGCTGGCGGCGTCGTTCAGGCCCACGGTGATCGAGTAGCCCTTGACGGGGTAGATGTTCAGGCGGTCGCCAAGCTGCGCGGCCAAGCGGCGGCCGTGCACGCCTGCGCAAATGACGATGCCGTCGAAGCTCAGGGTTTCGGTTTGTCCCGCGTGCTGCACTTGCACGGTGGCGGTTTGGCCGTTCGAGGCGACATTTAGCACCTGGTGCTCGGTCAGGATCTTCACGCCCAGGCGCTCACAGGCCTTGGCCAGGCCAAAAGTGAACTTGTGGATGTCGCCTGTCGAGTCGCTCTCGGTGAAGTAGCCGCCGTAGTACTGGCCTTGCAGGGTCGGCTCGATGGCTTTCATTTCGTCGGGGGTGACGGCGCGGCGGGGCAGGCCGCCTTGGGCCAGCAGCTTGGAGACTTGGCCTGCGTGGTCAAAGCCTTTTTTGTCGCGGTAGATGTGCAAGATGCCTTCGCGCTTGTGGTCAAAGTCGATGCCTTCGGCCTTGGCCCAGGCGAAGTGGTGCTCGCGCGACTCGATCGCCAGCTTGGCCGTGGCGATGGTGTTGTCCTTGTACTTGGGAATAGCGGCGACGAACTCGGCCATCCAGCTGAGTTTGTGCCAAGTGGGAGCGGGGTTCATCAAGAGCGGCGCATCGCTTTTGAGCATCCACTTGAGGCCTTTGATGATCGTGGACGGGTGGGTCCAGACTTCGGCGTTGGAGGCCGACAACTGCCCGCCATTGGCGTAGGACGTTTCCATGCCGGGGTAGCGGTTTTTCTCGATCAGGGTGACCTGGATGCCTTGTTGGGCCAGGGCGTAGGCGGATGTGACACCGGTGATGCCGCCACCAATGATGACCATGTGCTTTTTCATGAAGCTTCTCTCGTTTCAACGTCTCAAACGGATGGACACACTGCGCACCGGATGTGCGCGGCATGACCCCCTCTGTTTGAAACCTGAGAGATTCACCGAACGGGGTTCGGCTTGCTCCTGCGGTGGTCCCGGGTGACGAACCCGGGTCGCTCTTCAGAGTGTGTGGCGCTTTGGGCGCCGTTTCGCATCGGTCCTTTTGCCTGAGAGTTTCCGGGGTGGTTGCTCCTTCGGCGCTGCACGAGGCTTGATCAAGCGGTGCAGTCTCTCCCGATGCGAAGTTGGATTTTATGGTTGTTCTTGAGCTTTGTCACCCCGGGTGAAAAAATGAATTGGCCATCTCGGGCGAAGCAAATGAATTTGTCACCCCGGGCGAAGACCCGGGGTCCATCTCCTTGGCACACATGGATCCCGGCTCAAGGCCGGGATGACGAAGGGTAGGCCGGGATGACGAAGGGCAGGCCAGGATGACAAAGAGAAGGCTGGGACGACAAAAATCAGGCCGTCGTGCGCGCCATGCGGTCCGCGATCAGGCCGCGTAGTCGCCCACCGGGATGCAGCTGCAAAACAGGTTGCGGTCACCGTAGACGTTGTCGACCCGGCCCACCTGGGGCCAGTACTTCACGCTGCCGGGCACGCGCTGGGCCTGGGCGGCGCCGACTTCGCGGCTGTAGGGGCAGGTCCATTCGCTGGACATCACGCTGTCCGCGGTGTGCGGCGCGTTTTTCAGCGGGTTGTTGTCCTGCGGCCAGGTGCCGTTTTCCACCTGACGGATCTCTTCGCGGATGGCGATCATCGCGTCGATGAAGCGGTCGATTTCCTCCAGCGTCTCGCTCTCGGTAGGCTCGACCATCAGGGTGTTGGCCACCGGGAAGCTCAGCGTGGGCGCGTGGAAGCCGTAGTCCATCAGGCGCTTGGCCACGTCTTCGGCCATCACGCCGCAGGTTTCCTTGAAGTGGCGCAGGTCCAGGATGCACTCGTGGGCCACATGGCCGTTGTCACTGGCGTAGAGCGTGGGGTAGTGGGGCGCCAAGCGCTTGCTGATGTAGTTGGCCGCCAAAATCGCCGACTCGGTGGCGTGCTTCAGGCCCTCGGCACCCATCATGCGGCAGTACATCCAGCTGATGGGCAGCACGGCGGCATTGCCCAGCGGCGCTGCGCTGACCGCACCCACACCATTGACCGGTACGCCGCCTGTGGCGTGGCCCGGCAGATAAGGCACCAGGTCTTCGACCACGCAGACGGGGCCGACGCCAGGGCCGCCACCGCCGTGCGGGATGCAGAAGGTCTTGTGCAGGTTCAGGTGGCTCACGTCACCGCCGAACTCGCCCGGTGCAGCCACGCCCACCAGGGCGTTCATGTTGGCACCGTCCACATACACGCGCCCGCCGTGCTGGTGCACCAGCTCACAGAGCTGCTTGACCTGCGTTTCGAACACGCCGTGGGTGCTCGGGTAGGTGATCATCACGGCGGCCAAGTTGGCGCTGTGCTGCTCGCACTTGGCCTGCAGATCGACCATGTCCACGTTGCCGTTGTCGTCACACTTGGTGACCACCACGGTCATCCCGACCATCTGGGCGCTGGCGGGGTTGGTGCCGTGGGCACTCGACGGGATCAGGCAGATGTGGCGGTGGCCCTGGCCTTGGGCACGGTGGTAGGCCTGGATGACCAAGAGACCCGCGTATTCGCCCTGGCTGCCTGCGTTGGGCTGCAGGCTGATGCCTTTGTAGCCCGTGGCCTGGCACAGCCAGTCGCGCAGTTGCTGGTCCAGCTGGGCGTAGCCCTTCAATTGCCCGGCAGGGGCAAAGGGGTGGACGCCCGCAAACTCGGGCCAGGTGATGGGGATCATCTCGCTGGTGGCGTTGAGCTTCATGGTGCAGCTGCCCAGCGGGATCATGCTGCGGTCGAGCGCCAGGTCTTTGTCGGACAGCTGGCGGATGTAACGCAGCATGCCGGTCTCGGAGTGGTAGCGGTTGAACACCGGGTGCGTGAGGAAGGCGCTGGTGCGGCGCAGCGACTCGGGGATCAGCGGGGCGATGCCTTTTTCGAACTGCTCGAACGAGGGCAGTTTCTGGCCGTCTTGGGCGAACAGCGCCCAGAGCGTCGCGATGTCTTCGCGCGTGGTGGTCTCGTCCAGGCTGATGCCCACAAAACCGGCGCGGCCATCGCTGTAGCGGCGCAGGTTGAGCTGCTGGGCCACCGCTTGGGCGTGCAGGGCGTCGGCGGCTTGTGCACTGCCGCAGTCCACCGTGAGGGTGTCAAAAGCTGTGCCGTGCAGCAAGGACGCGTCCAAGGCTTTGAGGCCTTCGGCCAGCACGGCGGTGTAGCTTGCGATGCGGCGGGCGATGCGGGTCAGGCCCGCAGGGCCGTGGTAGACCGCGTACATGCTGGCGACCACAGCGGGCAGCACCTGCGCGGTGCAGATGTTGCTGGTGGCTTTTTCGCGGCGGATGTGCTGCTCGCGGGTTTGCAGGGCCAGGCGGTAAGCGGGTTTGCCGTGCACGTCCACGCTCACGCCGACCAGACGGCCGGGCAGCGAGCGCTTGTATTCGTCGCGGCAGGCCATGAAGGCGGCGTGCGGACCGCCAGCGCCCATGGGCATGCCAAAACGTTGGGTGGTGCCCACCACGATGTCGGCCCCCATTTCGCCCGGCGACTTGAGCAGCACCAGCGCCATCAGGTCAGCGGCCAAAATGAAGGCGGCCTGCTTGCTGTGGATCAGGTCGGCGCTGAGCTGCCAGTCGGCCAGCCAGCCGCTGCTGCCGGGGTACTGGTTCAGCGCGGCAAAGTAATCGTCTTGTGCGATGGCCGCTTGCCATTCGTCGCCCGAGCGCACGAGCTTGACGGTGATGCCCAGTGGCGCGGCGCGGGTCTGGATGACCTCGATGGTCTGCGGGTGGCAGTCGCCACTGACGATGAACACGTTGCCCTTGGCCTTGACCGAACGCTTGGCCAGCGTCATGGCCTCGGCCGCTGCGGTGGCTTCGTCGAGCATGGAGGCGTTGGCGATCGGCATGCCGGTCAGGTCACACACCATGGTCTGGAAGTTGACCAGCGCTTCCATGCGGCCCTGCGAAATCTCGGCCTGGTAGGGCGTGTAAGCGGTGTACCAGGCGGGGTTTTCCAGGATGTTGCGCAGGATCACGCCGGGGGTGTGTGTGCCGTAATAGCCTTGGCCGATGAAACTTTTGAACAACTGGTTTTGCTGCGCCGTGGCTTTGAGTTCGGCCAGCGCGGCAGCCTCGGTCACTGGGGCGGGCAGCTGCATGGCCTGGGCGCGGGCGATGCTGCGCGGCACGATCGACTCGATCAGGGCGCGGCGCGAGGCCTCGCCGATCACGCCCAGCATGTGCTGCTCGTCAGCGTCGCTGATGCCGA
>VFQS010000428.1_pt1 | contig 48655 bp, 41 predicted proteins | sample 3512361 | NCBI WGS metagenome assembly VFQS01 (sample SAMN10412375, study PRJNA504923) | tailings metagenome | isolation source: Relicate 1 Philex TSF3 active mining | place: Philippines | reverse complement strand
TCAACAAGTTCAAGAGCTATGGCCTGACCGGGACCATCGCCTATGAGCTGACCGACAACCTCACGGTCAAGTCGCTGACCGGCTATCGTGACATCGACCAGATCCAGAACCAGGACTGGGACCGCACCCCGATCCCCTTGGTCCAGCTGAACGATACGACCAACATCGAATACTTCACCCAGGAACTGCAACTGAACGGCTCGTTCTTCGACAACCGGTTCAAGTGGGTCGCGGGGGCGTTCTATTACTGGGACGATTCGATCAACATCCGTCGCCGGTTCGATCCCTCGGCCGGGGCCAACAGCGCTTCGCAGGGCGATGTCGGCAAGGGCAGCTTTGAATCGAAGCACATCAAGACCGAAAGCGTCGCGCTGTTCACGCAGGGGACGTTCGCCGTCACCGACGCGCTCAGCCTGACCGGCGGCGTGCGCTGGGGCGAGGACAAGAAGACCTTCACCTCGTTCCGCGAAGGGCGCGGCCAGGTCTGCATCGCTGGCGGTCAGCGCGTGGCTGCGGTCGGCACCCCGGCCAGCTGCCCGGCGGGTTCGGTTTCCACCCCTGCGGCGCAGACGGTGAACGGCAAGTGGTCCAGCGTGTCGCCGCGCTTCAGCATCGACTATCGCTGGTCGCCGGAAATCATGACCTACATCTCGGCAGCCAAGGGCTACAAGGGTGGCGGGTTCAACGATGGCATCCAGACGCGCTGCTATCGTTCGCCGCTGCCCGATTGCGGCCTGAACGAATACATGCCGGAAAACCTGTGGACCTATGAAGCCGGGATCCGCACCGACCTGTTCGACCGCCGCGTCCGCCTGAACCTGACGGCGTTCCTGACCAAGTACAAGGATCAGCAGATCCAGCTGGCCGACCCCGGTCCGCCGCCGCTGGTCTACACCGTCAACGGCGACTCCACCGTCAAGGGCTTCGAGGCTGAATTCCTGGCCAGCCCGGTTCAGGATCTCGTGCTCAAGGCCAGCCTGGGCTACGTCGATGCCGGGTATGACGAGGACATCCGCGGCGCCAGCGGCGCGGTGGCGATCACCCCGGCAGTGCCGTTCTATCGCAGCCCGAAGTGGTCCTACACCCTGGGCGCCAGCTACAAGGTGCCGGTGGGCGAAGCGGGCGACGTGGCTCTGGACCTGAACTGGGGCTGGAAGGACAAGCAGCTGAGCTATCCCAGCCCGACCAACTTCGTGGTCCTGCCGTCCTACGGCCTGCTCAATGGCCGGATCAGCTTCGAAGCGGCGGCCGGCTGGTCGGTTGCGGTGTTCGGCAACAACCTGACCAACAAGTACTACCTGACCGGCGGGTTCGACCCCAGCGGTCCGTCGTCCAAGCCCACCCCGGGCCTGACCGGCGTGGCGCACGACCGGGTGTTCGGTTTCACCATGCTCGACGTGGGCCGCCCGCGCGAAGTGGGTGTGGAGCTGAGCTACAAGTTCTGATCGCTCAGGCTTGAAGGAAAACGCAAGGGGGCGGGGCTTTTCGCGAAGTCCCGCCCCTTTCGCGTGGCTGACGGGAAAGGAAATGCCATGTTCGACCGCCGCCTGTTCATCGGCTCCGCGCTGACTGGCGCGCTGGCCGCGCCATGGGCCGCGCGTGCCGCCACCCCCGCCGCGCAGGCCGATGCCATCGTTCCATTGGCCGAGCATATGCTGGGCGGGCGTTATGACGATCTGCCCTCGGCGGCGCTGGAGACGAGCCGGGCGCAATTGCGCGACACCGTCGGCGTAGCGCTGGCCGGACGGGGCGAAAGCGGCGTGCGCCAGCTGCGCGATCTGGGCGCGGAGCTGGGCGGCAAGGGGGAAAGCGTGGTGTGGGGCAGCGACTTGCGCCTGCCCGCCCAGGAAGCCGCGCGGATCAACGCGGTGATGGTTCACGCGCTGGAATACGACGACACGTTTGGCCCCGGCTTCCTGCACCCTTCCGCGATCATGTTCCCGGCGGCGCTGGCGGCGGCGGACATGGTTGGCGGGGTGAGCGGGCGGGAATTGCTGACGGCGGTGACGCTGGCGAATGATATCGCCTGCCGCCTGTCCATCGCCGGGCAGCCGGGGGTCGATGGCTTCGCGATCGGCTGGCACAACACCACGCTGGTTGGCTACGTCTCGTCAGCGCTGGTCGCGGGGCGGCTGATGCGGCTGGACCGGGACCAGCTGGTCCACGCGGCGGGCATCGCCGCACATCAGGCGGCGGGCAATGCGCAGTCGCATGTCGATGGCGCGCTGACCAAGCGGATGGGACTGGGCTTTGCATCGGCCGCCGGGGTGCTGGCGGCGCGGCTGGCGGCGCGCGGGGTGACGGGGCCGGTCGGCGTGCTGGAAGGGCGCAAGGGCTGGTTCACCCAATATCACAAGGGGATCTATTCACGCGATCTGCTGCTGGGCGGCCTGGGGCGGGATTATCCGGGGGCGGCAATGTCGTTCAAGCCGTGGCCGTCTTGCCGGGGATCGCATACTTCGGCGGATGCGGCGCTTCAGCTCGCGGCGGCATTGGGATCGCGCACCAGCCAGATCGAGCGGATCCTGGTGCGCAGCGGTCCAGCGGAATGGAGTTTCCTGACCACTCCGATCGCGCGCAAGCGCCAGCCCGCCACCACCGTCGAGGCGCAGTTCAGCGTGCCGTGGGTGGTCGCCGCCGCGCTGACCGATGGCAAGGTCGGCATTGCCCACTTCACTCCGGAAGCGCTGCTGCGCGCCGATATTCGGGCCATGGCCGCGCGGATCGAGACGGTGCAGGACGATGCGCTGGCCAACCCGACCGGCGGGCCGGGGGCGGCAGTGGTGGAAGTGACGCTGCGCGGGGGCAAGACCCTGCGCCGCCATGTGGCCGCCGCGAAGGGCGATCCGGGCGTGCCGATGACGGCGGCGGAAGTGACCGCGAAGTTTGACGACTGCCTGGACTATGCCGGGTTCGCGCCCGCCCGTCTGGCAGAGCTGCGCAGCGTTCTGGACAGCATCGATAGGCTGGCGGACATCCGTGCCCTGACCGCCGCGATGGCCTGACCGGAGCTTACAGCCCCGCCCAGGGCAGCGGTTTTTTCCACGGCACCCGGTTGCGGTCCCAGGTGGAAATGCTGAACCGGCGGAACTTCCATGCGCCGCCTTCGGGCACGCATTCGCAAGTGAAGTACCCCAGGCTGCGCACCCCGCGCGTGGCCTTGGCGGTGTTGGCATTGAAGTGGGTGGCATAGGCATAGACGATGCAGCCCGGCCCGGCGGGGACAAAGCGGAACTGCCCGGCCTCGTGCATCCAGATGTCGTCGCCCTCGCGCTCACGCATGGCGATGAGGTTGCGGAACCAGCCCAGGATCGCGGCGCGGTCGCGATAGGCGTTGCCTTTGCCCACCACCAGCGCATCGGCGGTGAACAGGCTCATGAACTCGTCCTCGTCCGAGCAGTCATAGGCCCAGAGGTAGCGGGTAAACAGGTCCTCGATCCCGGCGCGGTCCTCCAGCGCAAGCTTGCCCGCGCGGCGCGGGCGGGCGGCGGCAGGCACGGACGCCGCCCCCGCCACGCCCAGCCCCAACAGCGCCAGCGCGCGGCGGCTGATCCTGGCCGCGCCGCTCATGCCCGGTCTCCGGCGGCGGGGCGGCTGGCAAGGCGCAGCGCCAGCATCGCGACGAACGAGGCGAGCGGCGGCAGCCAGTCCCGCGGCGGCAGGCGACGGTCGGCCGAACCCATGAACCACGATGCGGCCATGACCAGCGCCATGAAGCCGACGAAGAACAGCACCATAGCAGTGGTGCCATTGCCGGTTTCGGGTCCGGCTTCGGCGGGCTGGCTGTCCGGCGTCTGCCACAGCCAGCGCGGTTCGTTGCGGATGTTCAGCATCGAGCGGTAATAGGCGCCATAGCCCAGCAGGACCATGCCGTTGATCACCAGTTCCTGCACGCCGGTGTAGTAATGCCGCGCCCCGTGCGATCCTTCGACCACGATGTTGAGATAGGCGATCATCACCGTGATCGGGAACTCCATCACCGCCACCAGCGGGGTGAAGCGGTTGACCAGCGCCAGCAGGCCGAGCGTGAATTCGATGTACTTGACCAGCGGGTAGAGCCCGACCTTGTCCAGCTCCACCATGAAGTGCCCGACCGGGGAGGCCGGGTTGAAGAACGCCGAGGGTACCCAGCCGAAGAAGATATAGGCCCCGCCCGAATAGAGCAGGTGGCTGGCAAACAGGATGCGGAAGAACGTGACGAACTGCCACTGGAACGATCTGGACGGCACGAATTCTCTCCCATCAGGCTTGTGATTTGCCGATTACGCTGGACCGGACCGGGGCGCGGGGCAAAGCCCAATGGGCGCATCGTCCGGTTTTCGGACAGCGTCGGGGATTGGCATTTATCGTCGCTCTGGATCGGTGCTACGGCCTGGGGCAACGAGAACCGCGTGGCGGGCGCTGCATCTGGCAGGCGCCGCTAATGTCGGAGGAGGGGATATGCTAACGGCAAGCCGCGCCAGCCTGAAGGCGCTGTCGATCGGGATCGGGCTGCTGTTCACAGGCGCCGTCTATACCACCATGCATTACAACCCGCGCTGGGACTGGACCGCGCCGGGGGTGGGCAAGCTGCCGCGCGATATCGTGGCCGAATTCATGGATCGCGCCTATGCCCAGGGGCAGGGCGGCACCGCGCAGCGCAGCTATTTCACGAAGGATGCCGCCGACAGCGCCCCCGCCGCGCAGGACCGCCGCGATGGCGCGCCCATCCCGCACCAGGTCCGGCAGGTGATCGCGCAGGGCATGACCGTGGCCGTGATCCACCGCATCGGTCCCGCGCGCGGAGAGCCGGCGCAGGACGTGATCGACGTGTTCACGATCAAGGATGGCCGGATCGCGGCGCGGGAGCGTTATCCCACCCGGTTCGCCGCGCCAGGGCAGGAGGATGCATCGTGAACGACGACCGGATCGAAATCGCCCTGAACGCCGGCACGCTTTGGCGTGCGGTCATCACGCTGCTGCGCCTGTTTCTGGGCGCGTGGATGCTGAACAGCGGATACAGCTACTGGGCGCAGGAATTCGGCTGGCCGCCCGCCTTTCCGCAGCCGTTCGGCACGCTGCCCGCATCGAACCAGATGCTGGTGACGATGGTCGAGGTTGGCCTGTTCGACGTTGTGAAGACGGTGGAAGTGATCGGCGGCCTGTGCCTGATCTTCGGCGTGTTCGTGCCGGCGGCGACGCTGTTGCTGCTGCCGGTGTCGGCCGTGGTGTTCTATAACGCGGTGTTCCTGAACCTGCGCACCGACCGGCTGTTCAGCCCGACGTACATGGGCGTGTCGTGCCTCTACATCAACGTGATCGTCGCGCTGGCCTATGTCCGGCATTACCTGCCGATGCTGGCGCTGCATTCCGCGCCGGGCAGCCTGCGCGATCTGGCGGCGCTGCCGACGATCTTCAAGCAACCGGATAGCAATCAGCATACCTGACGCGCCGCCAGCCGCGCCGCGTCAGGGTCTATGGGGAGAACGGGCGTGGCCCAGAACAAGACGATGTATTACATCATAACGTGGATCCGCCTGTTCTTTGGCGCGCATCTGCTGTTTTCCGGCGGGCGTTACATCCTGACCGGCTATACGCCCGCCATTCCGGGGATCGGCGGCGAATGGGCCGATGCGAACGCCGCGATCGGGTTGTACCAGGCGGTCAAGTACATGGAATTCGTGTTCGGCGTGATGCTGCTGACCAATCGGTTCGTGCTGCTGGCGCTGATCCTGGAAATGCCCGCCTCGGTGAACATCTTCTGGCTGAACACGTTCATCGTCGCCACGCCGCGCCAGCTGTTCACCGGGCCGCAGGAACTGTTCCTGAATGGCGTGCTGCTGCTGGCTTACAGCGGATATCTGGGCGCCGCGCTGAAGCCCCGGCTGGAGCCGCTGTGGCTGTGGAACGCGAACCGCGCCTACAAGGACAACTATGCGGACAAGGTCCGCGCCGAAGGAGGGCTGTGATGGGCAAGCCGGAAATGAACGCGATCATCGCCTGTATCGTGCTGAGCCTGGCGGTGTTCATTGGCTCCACCGGGCTGGGTTATGCCGTGTACCGCCCGCTGCGGTATTACGACATCTTCTCGCTGGTCATTTCGTGGGCCGGTCTGGCCTTTACCATGTGGCGCGCGCGCCGTGCCGGCGGAACAGGAGAATGACGATGAACATCCGGCCTATGACCTTCAGGATGGCCTTCACCGCGGCCAGCGCGACACTGCTGCTGGCGGGTTGCAAGGGCGGCGATCTGCCGCCGGAAAACCGCTGCGCGATGTACTGGGACTATTACTACAACGCCGGGCTGGGCAAATCGCCGGCCGAGCGGCAGAGTGCCGAAGGCGTGGAGTTTGGCGATATCCGCGCAATCGTGAAGGCCGATCCTTCGGACAAGACCAAGGTCTGCCAGAAAATCCTGAACGATGCCTTCCCCGGCGATCCGGCCTTGCAGGGCGTGACCGGGCCAATCCCGCCCGCGTCCGAGTAAACCAAGGAAAAATCAGGGGCCCCGGTCCGTTTGTTTCGGGTGCTGTCCGCCAACCGGACGGCACCTGCGAAAGCCGGACCGGGGCCACATTTTTCATTTTCTAGAATGGCGAATCTAGAGTATTCCGAATTCAGGGAGAAGATAGAGATGATTCGGTCGATGGCTTATCTTGGGCTGACCACGCCGGCAGTGGCCGAATGGCGCGGTTTCGGGTCCGACATCCTGGGGCTTCACCTGATTGACGATGGCGCCGATGGCGCGGCGCGGTTCCGCATGGACGATGCCGATTGCCGCCTGTGGGTGCATCCCGGTGCGCAGAACGACATTGCCTATATCGGCTGGGCCTTATCCGGCGAGGCAGAGGCACTTGCCCTGAAGGCCCGGATCGAGGCAGCGGGGCCAGTGCTGACCAGGGCCAGCGCGGAGGAAGCCGCCGCCCGCCGCGTGGCCGGATTCTACGCATTCACCGATCCGATGGGTTTTCGCCACGAACTCGCCTGGGGCCAGTTCGTTTCTCCCGGCAGCTTCACGCCGGGCCGACCGATGAGCGGGTTCAAGACCGGCGATCAGGGCATGGGCCATATCGTCCTGCTGGTGCCGGATCTGGCGGCGGCGGACCGGTTCTACCGCGATGTGCTGGGCTTCAACCAGTCGGACCGGATTACGGACGGCGGGCGCGAACTGCTGTTCTATCACTGCAATGGCCGCCACCATTCGCTGGCCATCGGCAGCCCGGCTCCGGGGATGCGCGGCGCGCACCACCTGATGCTGGAAGTCAACTCGCTCGACGACGTCGGCATCGCGGTTGATCGCTGCGCGGAACTGGACGTGCCGGTCAGCAAGTCGATCGGCTGCCACACCAATGACCGGATGGTGTCGACCTACATCTTCTCGCCGTCGGTCCTGCGGATCGAATACGGCTTTGGCGGGCTGGCCATCGACGATCTGTGGGAGCCGAAGAGCTACACCCGCACGTCGATCTGGGGGCACAAGGAACTGCGCCCCGATCTGCCGCCCGCGATGATCGTCGGAAACTGAAGCAAGCCGCGCCCGGTTCGTCCGGCGCCCAATCGAAGCAAGAGGACAGCAGCATGCAGGTATCGAAAATCACCGCAGCGGGAGAAGCTGAAGTCACCAACGTCGCCGATGTCCGCGCGCGGATCGAAGCGGCGATGCCGGTGCTGGCCGAAGAAGCGCTGGCCAGCGAGGAACTGGGCCAGTTGACGCCCAAGACGCATGAAATCCTGCGCGACAGCGGCATCATCCGCATCTTCCAGCCCAAGGAATACGGCGGGCTGGAAGGCAATCCGGTGGAATTCGCCCGGCTGATCATGGACCTCGCCTCCAACGCCCCGTCGGCGGGCTGGGTCTGCGGCGTGGTCGGGCTGCACAGCTTCGAATTCGCGCAGACCGATCCGCGCCTGCAGGAAGAAGTCTGGGGCGAAGACGTCGATACCTGGACCGCATCGCCCTACGCGATGTTCGGCCGCGCCACCAAGGTGGAGGGCGGCTGGCGGCTGACTGGGCGCTGGCCGTTCTCGTCGGGCACCGATTATTGCGACTGGGCCGTCGTTGGCGGCCTCGCCGAAATGGAGCCGGGCTCGGGCCAGTTCACCGAGCCGCACCACTTCATCATGCCGCGCAGCGACTATGAAATTCACCATGACAGCTGGGACACGATGGGCCTGCGCGGCACCGGGTCCAAGGACATTGAGGCGAAGGACATTTTCGTCCCCGATTACCGCGTGCTGAGCGTGAAGAAGCTGAACGCGCGCGATTATCACCGTGCCAACCGTCCGGACTCGCGGCTCTATGAAGTGCCGTTTGACTACCTGTTCCCCGGCGTAATCTCGGCCTCGACCATCGGCATCGCCGAGGGCGTGGTGCGCAGCTATCAGGAATATGCGGCAGAACGCGTCAACCGCGGCGGGATCAAGTCGATCGACAATCCCTACCAGATGGCGGCGCTGGGTTCCGCGCTCGCGGATATCGCGGCGTCGCGGCTGCAGCTGCTGGATGGTTTGCAGCAGGCCTATGACATCGCGATGGCCGGCGGCACCGTCCCCAATGCGCTGCAGCACGAAGCCCGCCGCAACCAGGTGCGCGCCGTGCGCCGCGCTGCCGATGCCGCGCGCACCGTGTTCGACACCGTGGGCGGCAATGTCGCGCGCGTGACCAACCCGATCCAGCGCTTCTACCGCGATATGTCGGTGGCGATGTGCCACGCCTGCAACGTGGACGAGCCGGTCTATGCCGCGCAGGCCGCCTACATGTTCGGCAAGCCGGTTCCGGCGGGCGTGATCGTCTGATCCGGACACCGGACTGAAAGGGGAGGCGGGCATGGCGTCTGACGCAATCGACCAGGCGGTGTTGGACCAGTGGCGCGCGCACAATCTGGCGCCGCTGTGGCTCAGCCCCACCGCGCACAAGCCGCCCGCACCTCCGCAGGCCGCGCACTTGTGGGAATGGGCCAAGACCCGCCCCTTGCTTGAGCATGCCTTCAGCGCGACGTCCCCCGATGTGGTGGAGCGCCGCGTGCTGCAATACCTGACGCCCTATTCCAAGGGGGCGGAGGATGAATACACCGTCAGCACGATGCTGGCCTGCGTCCAGTGCCTGCTACCCGGTGAAACCGCACGCCCGCACCGCCATTCGATGGGCGCGCTGCGGTTCGTGCTGGAAGGCAGCGGGGCGACGACCTTCGTCAACGGCAAGCCCTGCCCGATGGAATACGGCGACCTGATCCTGACGCCCGCATGGTGCTGGCACGAGCACCGCCACGAAGGCGATGCGCCGGTGCTGTGGCTCGATGCGCTGGACGTGCCGCTGCACAGCTACCTTGGCACCGGCAAGTTCCAGCCGCCGCCGGTGGTGGACCTGCCCGAAACGCTGCCCGACGCGGCGCTCTCGGCGGTCGGCTTCCTGCCGGCCGAGGGCGTGCCGGCGGCGAGCCATTCGCCGGTGTTTCGCTATCCCTATGCCGACGCGAAACGCGCGCTGGCCAGCACCCCGCCTGCGGCCGATGGCTCACGCACGATCCGCTATTCCAACCCGGCCACGGGCGGGCAGGCGCAGGCGCTGCTCGATTGCACGATGGTCGCGCTGGAACAGGGGCGTCCCACCACCGCGCGGCGCAGCAATGCCAGCACCGCCTGTCTGGTCGTGGCGGGATCGGGCCGCTCGACGATTGGCGACAAGGTGATCGAGTGGGGCGAGAAGGACTTCTTCACGATCCCGCAGGGCAATTTCGCCAGCCACGAAGCAACCAGCGGCGAAGTCCACCTGTTCATGCTGTCCGACCGCGACGTGATGCGGCGGCTGGGCGTGTTGACCGAAGAAACCGCCTGAACGGGAACGGCACTGATCATGAAAATTGCGATTTACGACGACGGCAAGCTGGGCCTGGTGCAGGACGGCATGGTCCACGATGTCAGCGCGGCGCTGGCCGTGGTGCCGCAGGGGGACAAGCCCTGGCTGGCCGCCCCCGGCGACCTGCTGATCCGCCACCTCGATGCGCTGAAGCCCGCGATGGCCGCCGCGCTGCCGGGCTCCACGGCAAAGCCGACGGCCGAGGCGCTGTTCCTCTCCCCCGTGCAGCACCCGTCCAAGATCATTGGCGTGCCGGTCAACTATCACGAGCACGTGGTCGAGGCGGAATCCGATGTCGCCACGTTCTCCGACCGGTTCCGGGGCAGCATCGAACAGCAGGGCTTCTTCCTGAAAGCGGTCAGCGCGCTGGTCGGGCCGGGCGAGGGGATTACCCTGCGCTTCCCGGACCGCCGCAACGATCACGAGATGGAACTGGGCGTGGTGATCGGCCGCACCGCCAGCAACATCGGCGTGGACGAGGCGCTGTCGGTGATCGCGGGCTATGCCATCGCGCTCGACATGGTGGTGCGCGGGCCGGAAGACCGCAGCCTGCGCAAGTCGGGTGACAGCTACGCCGTGCTGGGTCCCTGGCTGGTCACGGCGGACGAAGTGGCCGATCCGCAGGCGCTCGATTTCTTTCTCAATGTCAACGGCGAGGCGCGGCAGGCGTCCAACACCGGGCGGATGATCATGTCGATTGCCGAGCAGATCGCCTACGCCTCGCGCTTCTACACGCTCCATCCGGGCGATATCATCATGACCGGCACCTGCGAAGGTGTTGGTCCGGTTGTGCCCGGCGACACCATCGCCTGCGGGATCACCGGCATTGCCGACATGACCGTCGCCATCCATCCCGCCTATGCCGACAAGAGGGTCCTGAAGTGAGCAAGCTGCAACTGTCCGTCGCGGTCGGAAATTACGACCGCTGCCGTCCGCTGTTCGATGGGGACGTGCAGATAGACGGGGTCGACCCGGTGTTCATGCGCCTCTCGCCAGAGGAAATCTTCTTCCGCGCGTTCCGGCAGGCCGAGTTTGACATTTGCGAGCTCTCGCTGTCGTCCTCCACCGTAAAGGCGGCCAACGGCACGCTGCCCTACGTCGGGGTGCCCGCGTTCCTGTCGCGGATGTTCCGCCATTCGGCGTTCTATGTCCGCAAGGACCGGATCAAGCGGCCCGAAGACCTGAAGGGCAAGAAGGTTGGCCTGCCCGAATACCAGCTGACCGCGATGGTCTGGATCCGCGCGTTTCTGGAACAGGATTACGGCGTCGCGCCGGAAGACATCACCTGGGTGCGCGGCGGCATTTCCGATGCGGACCGGCCGGAAAAGATCAAGCTGGACCTGCCGGAGGGCATCCGCCTGATCGACGCGCCCGCCGGCAAGACGATTTCGCAGCTGCTGGCCGAGGGCGAGATCGATGGCTACATCGCCCCGCGCGCGCCGGACCTGCCCGCCGGCACGCCCAATATCGGCTGGCTGTTCGATGACCCGATGGTCGAGGCGATGTCCTATTACAAGCGCCGCCAGATCTTCCCGATCATGCACATCGTCGGCGTGCGCCGCAGCATCGCCGATGCGCACCCGTGGCTGCCCGGCGCGGTGCTGAAGGCGTTTACCGAGGCCAAGGACCAGTGTCTGGAGCACTTGCGCGAAACGTCGGCGTGCAAGATCACGATGCCGTTCGTGGATGAGCGCCTGCATGCCGACATGGCGCTGATGGGCGAGGACTTCTGGACCTACGGTATCGAAAAGAACCGCCACGTGCTGGAGGATTTCTTCGCCCAGCATCACCGTCAGGGCCTGTCCCCGCGGCTGGTGACGCCGGAAGACCTGTTCCACCCCGCGACGTTCGAGCAGTTTACGATCTGAGATCCGGGATCAGTCCGGAAAAGAACAGGGGCCACCTGCCGATCTGGCGGGTGGCCCCTTTCTTTCGTCCCTTGCGATCAGGCGGTGAAGCCGAACTCCGCCGCGATCGCGTCTGCGTTGGCGTTGAGCACCGGGGGCGGGGGCGGATCGTCGCGCCGCGCGCCGTCGAGGCGGATCGGGCTCTTGATGCCGATCACTTCGCCCATCTCGGGGTGGACCGTGCGGGCGAAGGTGCCAAGGTGGCGAACCTGCGGATCGTCCGCCACTTCGTCCACGCGGTTGACCGGCGCGCCGGGGACGCCTTCGGCGGCAAGGCGCTGCACCCACTCCGCGCGGGGGCGGGCGGCGAACACGTCCAGCAGGATCTCGCGCAGCTCAGGGTAATGCTTCGTCCGCGCCGCCGGGGTGGCAAAGCGTTCATCGGCGGCCAGATCGGGCCGTTCGATTGCTTTCAGCAGGCCTTCCCAGAACTTCTGCACGGATGAGAAGTGGACTGTCACCAGCAGGCCGTCCGCCGCGCGCAAAGTATAGGCCTGCGAAATCCGCACCCGCGTTTCCGGGCCGGAAACGATCCCCGCGCGGCTGTATTGGGCAAAGGCATCGGGCATGAACGAGATTGCCGCTTCGAGCATGTTGACCTCCACATGGCCGCCCTGGCCCGTGGCGGTGCGGCGCAGCAGTGCGCCGAGAATGCCCTGTGCGGCGTACATGCCGGTGATGTTGTCGGCGATGGTCGGGCCGGACATGCGCGGGTCTTCCGGGTCGAGCAGCAGCGACGACAGGCCCGACAGCGCCAGCGGCACGCTGTCATAGGCCGGGCGGTCCTTGTAGGGGCCGTCCGTTCCGAACCCGGTGATCGAGGCGCGGATCAGGCGCGGGTTGAGTGCGCCGAGGGCCGCATTATCCAGCCCCATCTTCTCCATCACGCCGGGGCGGAAGTTTTCCAGCACCACGTCGGCGCGTTCCAGCAGGCGCCTGAGGTTCGCCAGACCTTCGGGCGAGCGCAGGTCCAGCTGCACGCTTTCCTTGCCGCGGTTGTAGGCCACGAACGGCGGGCTGTAGCGCCCCCCGCCATGTGCGCGGAACGGGTCGCCGGTTTCGGGCAGTTCCACCTTGATCACCCGCGCGCCCATGTCGGACAGCATCATGCCCGCCAGCGGCGCGGTGACCATGGTGCCGAGTTCGACGACCAGCAGGGCGGACAGCACGTCCTGCATCAGAGACCCGCGTTCTTGAGGATCGAGCGCGCCATCGTGGTCTTCAGCACTTCGGTCGGGCCTTCGGTGATGCGGAAGCTGCGCAGGTCGCGCCAGTAGCGTTCCAGCGGGGTTTCGCGGGTAAGGCCCATGCCGCCGTGCAGCTGCAGGCAATCGTCGATCACCTTGAAGCCGTTTTCGACGCCCGTGACCTTTGCCATGAAGGTCTCGACGCGGGCATCCATGCCGAGGTCGAGCTTGGCTGCGGCATCGTGCACCATCAGGCGCGTGGCATGGAGCCGCATGTAGCCATCGGCCACCATCCACTGCACGCCCTGGCGATCAGACAGCAGCGCGCCAAAGGTCTTGCGCTGCTTCACATAGGCGGCGGTCATTTCCAGGCAACGCGCCATTGCCCCGCACGAATGCGCGCCGTGGCGGATGCGGCCGTGGTTGAGGAATTTTTGCGCCAGGGCAAAGCCCTTGCCTTCCTCGCCGATCAGGTTCTCGGCCGGGATTTCGGCGTCTTCGAGAATGATCTCGTACGGCGTGTCGCCCATCATGGTCATTTCGGCCGGGCCGATCTTCACACCGGGGGTGTTCATCTCGACGATGAAGCACGAGATGCCGCCGCGCGCGCCCTTTTCGGGGTCGGTCACGGCCATGACCTGCGCGAAGTCAGCGGTCGCGGCCTTGGTGATGTAACGCTTGGTCCCGTTGATCTTCCAGCCCTTGTCCGTCCGGACCGCGCGGGTGCGCATCGAGGCCGGGTCTGAACCGGCATCGGGTTCGGTCTGGGCGAAGCAGGCCTTCAGCTCACCGCGCAGGACCGGCATCAGATAGCGTTCGCGCATTTCGCCCTGCAGGCCCAGCAGGATCGGGCCGACCGTGGGGCCGAAAATCCCGTGGTCGCGCGCCGAAACCGCCGTGGTGCGGGCGATTTCTTCCCAGAAGATCGCCAGCGGCAGCAGGCCGAGCTCTGCGCCGCCCAGCTCTGCCGGTACTTCCATCAGCCAGAAACCGGCGGCCTTGGCCTTGGCCGCCACCGCGTCCTCGACGTCCTTGGGCAGCTTGCCCTCGATCGTCACGTGCTTTTCCAGCGGGCGCAGTTCCCGGTCCACGAAGCGGCGGATGCTGTCGCGGAACTGGATCAGCTCTTCCGGCAGGTTATGGTCGGGCATGGTTTCGTACATGGCTTCAGGCTTCTCCAGGCGGCGGGGCCGGCGCGGTCAGATGGCGGGTCAGGAAACGGCTTCGTTGACCTGCTTGGGCATGTGGGCATCGTGCGACAGGCGCTGCCACTGCTTGCCCGGCTGGCCCTGCTCGATCGCTTCCATCTCGCGCCAGTAGATCCGGCGCAGGGTGACGATGCCCATGTCCGAACGGCCCAGCTTTTCCTGCGACCGGTCAACGATGGTGCCCTGTCCGACAGCGGCGACATAGTCCTGCGCGGAGGTCAGCTGGACCAGCTTGTCGTCCGGCATCTTGTTCTCGAAGAACAGCTCGTCGTGGTGGTCGGCCGGGTTGTATTCCGAATACTTCTCGAAATACTCGCGGATGCGGGCGTCGGTGGCGGGATCGGTCGACGGGATCGAATAGATCAGGAACCGCATGGTGTTCTCATCGTCCACCGGGGTCATCCAGACGCCCACGTCCACCCACGGATCGTCCGGTTCCAGCGTCGGGTGCGATACGTGGTTGTTGTTGGGGAAGGTCCAGTCCGACACGCGGGTCGACCCGGCAGAGCGCACGGCGGTCTGGCGGATGCCGGCGTCGGTTTCCTCGTACGACAGTTCCGGAATGGTGTTGGCCACGACCTTGCCGAACGAGCCGACCGTGCCCCAGTGGTGCACGAAGCTGACGTGGACCGCGTCCATCGAGTTTTCGACCTGTTGCAGCCAGTTGCACGGCCAGGTTTCAAGCCGGGCGAACTGCAGCGCGCCGGGGCGTTCGAACACCGACTTGCGCGGCAGCGAGAACTCCGGCGCCTCGCCTTCGCCCATGTAGGCAAAGATCAGCCCGGCGTATTCGTGGGTGGGATAGCTGACCACGCGGATCGGCGGCTGCTTGGTGTCCGGTTCGGCCGGGCGGTGGGTGCACTGGCCGCTGCCGTTGAACTGCCAGCCGTGGTAGATGCAGCGGATCTCGTCACCATCGACCCAGCCATTGGCCAGCAGCGTCAGCCGGTGCGGGCAATAGCCGCCGACGAGGAACGTCTTGCCGCTTTCCCCGCGATAGAGCGTCAGGGTTTCGCCCATGACCTTGATCGTCTTGGCCTTGCCCGCGACCAGCGCCTCGGCGATCGCGACCGGCTGCCAGAACTTGCGCAGCAGCTTGCCCATGCTGGTATCCGCGCCGGTCAGGTGCAGCTGGCGCAGGCGTTCTTTCATCGGCAGCGGAGTGGGTGCATCGCTCATCGTCATTTCTCCTGACTGATCGGATCGGGGTGCTGCTCTGGAACCAGCTTTTCAACCGGTTCGCCAAAGCGGGTGATGTAGGTCTTGGCCGCGAAGTCGCGGATGTTGACGCCGGTGTGGTCACCGGGGGTCCAGGTCGGGTACTTGTGCCGCAGCCCGGCATCGACCGGGATGTCGATCCCGGTGATGATCTGCGCCTCGTCAGAGGCGAGGAACACCGTTGCCCAGGCCAGGTCCGACGCGCGCGGAAAGCGCTGCAGCGGCAGCATCTTCAGGTAATCGTCGCGCGAATAGAACCCGCCGCGCGTGGGTTTCTGCCAGTTCGGGTCCAGCACTTCGTCGCGCATCAGCGTCCACAGCTGGTGCTCCATCGCGCACGGAGTGACCGTGTTCACGCGGATGCCGTACTGCGCCAGGTCCATCGCCGCCGAACGCGCGAAGCTGAGCAGCGCGGCCTTGGACGAGGTATAGGCGGTGCCGTCCGCCTCGCCGAAATGGGCGGCGGTGGACAGCAGGTGAATGATCGAACCGCCATGCCCGGCATCGATCATCGCCTGCGCGGTATAGCGGGTGGTGAGGAGGCCGGCGGTCGGGAAGCTGAGGACGGATTCGTTCCAGTCGTCCATGTCCATGTCGAGCAGGTGCGACCAGTGGACGCGGCCCGCCATGTTCACCGCAATGTCGACCCGGCCATAGGTCGCGACCGTTTCAGCCACGATCCGGCGCACGTCATCCTCGACCGTGGCGTTGCCCTGCACCGGGTGGGCGGTGAAGCCCTTGGCGCGGATGAAGTCCACCGTTTCCTGTGCGGCGGCCAGGCTGATGTCCGACACCACCACGCTGGCTCCCTCGCGCGCCAGGAAGTGGGCAATGGTCCCGCCGATGTTCGGCCCCGCGCCAAATACGATCGCGACCTTGTCTGCCAGCCTGTCCATTCCCGCCCCTCGAAAAGTATCCCGCACGAATCACGTCGTGCCGGGTTGTGCCGTATGCTGTTTGTTCAATCCCCCGGCCGCGCGAAACAGGCGCGGACCGGGCGTCCGTAGTTTGGACAAGCCCGCCGCTCAGGCGGCGGGCCGTTCGCCGTCCGTCTGGGTGGTGGTCACGGCGAGCGTCTTGCGGAAGCTCTCCGGCGCGAGAAGGATCGCCAGGATCGAGATCACGCACAGCGCGATGAAGAACACGCCGACATTGGTCGGATCGGTCCCGCCGCCGCGCATCAGCAGCCAGGTGGCGACCAGCGGGGCGAACCCGGCGCTGATCGTGGAGCCGACCTGGAACGTCACCGCCATGCCGCTGTAGCGGATGTCGGCGGCGAACTTTTCGCCCAGCCACGCGCTCAGCGGGCCGCCCATCATCGCGTGGATCACCGGGTTGGCCAGCGCCAGCCCCAGCAGCAGCGCCCAGGCACTGCCCATCGTCAGCAGGTGGAAGATCGGGAAGATCAGCACCATCCCGGTCACCGCGCCCGCCAGCATCACCGGCTTGCGCCCGATCCGGTCAGACAGGATCGCGAAAGCCGGGATCGCGAAGATGTGGATCACGTTGACGACGGTCAGCAGCCCCAGCGCGGTCGATTGCGCATGGCCGCCCACGTTGATCGCGTAGTTGACCATGAACGTGGCGGTCAAGGTGGTCATCGCCAGACAGGCCAGGCTGCCCAGCACGCCGTTCAGCAGCGGCCCCGGATAGCGCCGCAGCACGACCAGCAGGGGGATTTCCTGCTTCTGCTGGGCCTGCTGCTTGCGCGCTTCCTGCATCGCCAGGAAGTCCGGCGTTTCTTCCACCGAACTGCGCAGCCACGCGGCCAGCACCACCAGCACCGCGCTCAGCAGGAAGGGAATGCGCCAGCCCCAGGTCAGGAACTGGTCCTGCGCCATCGCCGCGAACGGCATCAGCGCCAGCGTGGCCATGACCGCGCCAGACGGCGCGCCCGATCCCACGATCGAAGCCGCAAACCCGCGCGATTTCTTGCCTGCGTGCTCCATCGACAGCAGCGTGGCCCCGGCCCATTCGCCGCCCACGGCAAAGCCCTGCACCAGCCGCAGCGCGATCAGCGCCAGCGGGGCGGCAATCCCGATCATCTCGTAGGACGGCAGCAGCCCCATCAGGAAGCTGGACACGCCCATCAGGTAGAGCGTGATCATCAGCATCTTCTTGCGCCCGATCCGGTCGCCATAGTGGCCAAAGAACACCGCCCCCAGCGGCCGTGCGACATAACCCACCGCCAGCGTGGCGAACGAGGCCAGCGTGGCGACCTTGGGATCGAGCGCGAAAAAGACTTTCGGGAACACCAGCGTGGCGGCGATGCCATACAGCAGGAAGTCATAGTATTCGACTGCCGAGCCCAGATAGCTCGACCACATGGCGCGGCGGCGCATGACCGCTGCTTGCGGCAGATCTGCCGGTTGCGTCATTGCTGTGTTCCCTCTCCCATTGCCGATCCCGGCCCGTCTTCACCCCGGTCCCTGGTATCGCATTTTTGTTGAACCATCATTCTGGAACCTGCTATCGTCATTACACGTTCGGGGGTGATTGTCACCTTGCGTCTGGGTTTTTTGGACCCGCGTTTCGGGCCTCTGGCCAGCGCAGACCGGCAATCCGAACGAAAAAACAGCAACGCGTCCGTTTTTCGGACATGGGTAAGGGAGAGGGATATCATGGTCGATCCGACCTTCGAAAGCACCAGCAAGCAGGTTCGCACCAAGAACTGGGACATCCATTATAACGAGTGCGGATCGGGGCATCCGCTGGTCCTGGTGCATGGCGGCGGACCGGGCGCTTCGGGCTGGTCCAACTATAACCCCAACATCCCCTACCTGTCGCAATTCTTCCGCGTGATCGCGGTGGACCTGCCGGGCTGGGGCCGTTCGCAGCCCGTCGCTTACGAGAACCGCGACAATTCCGGCGCGCTGGCCGAACTGCTCGAAACGCTGGGAATTACCCGCGCTGCGGTGGTCGGCAATTCGATGGGCGGCGCCTCGGTCATCCGCCTGGCCTATGAGCGGCCTGACCTGGTGTCACACCTCATCACCATGGGGTCGCCCTCTGGCGTGCCGGGCATGTTCGAGGCCGCCGGCCTGACCGAAGGGGTCAAGGTGCTGGAGCGCGCCTATTTCGAACCCAGCCTGGAAACGATCCGCGCGCTGACCAACATCATGACGTTCGACACCTCCAACGTGACGGACGAACTGATCCAGGAACGCCTGAACAACACGCTGGCGCAGCGCGCCCATGTTGACAATTGGATCGGCGGGCACGGCAAGGGACCGATGGTGCGCCTTAACCAGGAGATGATCCCGACCATCAAGGCGCCGACCCTGCTGATGCATGGCCGCGACGATCGCGTGACCCACTTCACTCACGCCATCCGTCTGGCCGGCATGATCCGGGATTCGCGCGTGCTGATCGTCAACCGCTGCGGGCACTGGCTGCAGCTGGAGCATGCCAAGGAATTCAATTCGATGGTGCACCGCTTCCTGGATGACAATCCGGACGGCTGACCCCCGCCAGCTCAACAACGGGCGCGCATCATGGCCAGGGTGATGGTATGATGCGCGTCCCGGGTCTGCATGGCATACCATAAAAAAGGGACCTGACACCGGGGGCATGGCGGGAGAAGGCAAATGGCAATTGACGGGCGGTTGCTAACGGTCATCGAATCGATCAACGAGCTGGGCATTTGCACGGTCGTGGACCTGCACCGGGCCACGGGCATCTCGCGGCCGGCGGTGCACCGGATTGTCGAAAACCTGTGCAGCTTCGGCTATCTGGAACGGGTCGACGGGCACAGCTCGGTCCGGCTCACCTCGCAGATTCTGGCGCTGAGCGCGGGATACAAGCCCGAACACCGCATGGCGGAACAGGCCATGCCGGTGCTGCAACAGTTGCAAAAACGGATTCGCTGGCCGCACACTTTCACCACGCCCGAAGCAGACATGATGGTGATCCAGGCGACCACCCGCCATCACAACCCGTTCGTATTCGACCGCGGGCGGACCGGCCTGCGCCTGCCGATCCTGTCCACCGCCACGGGCTGTGTCTATCTGGCGCACTGCGGCGCGGAGGAGCGCGAAGCGATCCTCGCCCGGTTGCAGGCGCACCAGGTGCGCGACGAGACGTTCGACCAGACGTTTGAAGACATGCTCGCCGCCGCGCGCGACCGGATCGCGATCGCCGCGGAAAAGGGCTATGCCCTGCGCTCTGGCGGCGAACCGGAACGGACCACCACGATCGCGGTGCCGGTCATCGTGTTTTCCACGGCCGTCGGCGCGCTGTGCACCTCGTTCCCGACTTCCGCGATCCCGCTGGAGGAAGCCTGCACGAAATATGTGCCAGAGTTACAGGACGCGGCGCGCAGCATCGCCGCCCTTTTCGAGAAATAGACAGCGCGTCAGAACGCTTCGGGTGGTGCTTCCGCCAGCGCGATCAGGCTGATGCCCGCCATGCGCAGATAGCCGGGCAGGGTATCGCCCGATGCATTCATGATCAGGTTGCCGTCGGCGCAGACCAGCGTGAACTTGCCCAGCTGGAAGGCGCGATCGGGGCAGCGCTCCTGCAACTCGGCCGGCAGGGTCTGGCGATACCACGAGGTGTATTCTTCCATCACCGCCTGCCGCAGGTCCAGAAAGCGCTGGCGCGACACCTGCTCGCGCACCGACTGGTCGACGCTGAGGATCACGCCCAGCCGCCAGAAGTCCTGCGTGATCAGCGCCTCGTTTTCCGGCGCGCGGCAATAGATCCGCTCCAGGTGCTGACGGGTGGTTTCCCCCGGCAGCGGGCGGCGCTTGCGATGGAATTCCGCCAGCCATTCGCGGCTCTGGTCCATCAGCGAGGCAAACAGGATGTCCTTGCTTTCGAAATGCCAATAGACGCTGCCGGTCGGCAACTGCGCCTTCAGCGAGACGCGCGGAATGGTCGTGCCCTGATAGCCGTATTCCTGCGCCACCTGCAGCGTCGCCTCGAGGATCTTCTGCCGGTTCGCGGCCGACGTGCGGTGTTCGCCGCGCTGTCGCTCCCGCTTCTTGGTTTCTACTTCCATCTCAACTCCCTCGAGCCGCAAGGTATTACCGCGCCGCCATGCCTTGGCAATGGCAACGCGCGGCACGGGCGGCATTTGTTGGCGGCGCGCTCATTCGGCCGGGACCGCGGCGCGGGCCAGCGCCATGAAGGTGACGCGCTCGTCCGGGGCCAGATTGCCCAGGATCGCGTTCTGCGCCTCGCGCACGATCGGCAGCAATCGCGCGAACGTTTCCTCTCCCAGCGGGGTCAGGCGCAGCACGCGGGCGCGGCGGTCGGCATCGTTGATGGCGCGTTCGACCAGACCCTTGGACACCAGCCGGTTGATCACTTCGCCAATGGTCGGGCGGTCATAGGCGATCTGCGCTGCCACTCCGGCCTGGTCGATGCCGGGGTTGGCCTTGATCGCATCCAGCGCGGCGAACTGGACCGAAGTGATGTCGAACCCGGCTTCGCGGGTGCGGGCGGTGTAAACCTGGGTCGAATGCTGGTGCAGCCGGCGGATCAGGTGGCCAGCCATGTCCAGTGCCTGCATCGCGTGAAATCCCCTGCCGCGCAGGGAACCGCCCCCGCGCCGCCCTGCGGGGTAGCCGAGTTTCGGCGAATTAGAAAGTTCACTTATCTTTTCGATTGACTCAAAATAATAAGTGTACGTATCAATTCAGCGAGAGCGCCAGGGCGCAGATGCAGGGAGAGTGGCGATGCAGTTTCATCTCGATGGGTTCCGTCCGGGCGATCCCGATGTCCACGCGCCCGCGGCAGACTTGCGCGACCGCAGCGGCCCGCTGCCTGAAACCATCGACGTGCTGATCGCGGGCTGCGGCCCGGCGGGGCTGTGCCTTGCCGCGCAGCTCTCGCTCGAACCGTCGATCCGCACCATGATCGTGGAGCCCAAGCTGACGCCGATGGAAAAGGGACAGGCTGACGGGATCAACGTCCGCTCGATGGAAATGTTCCAGGCGTTCGGCTTTGCCGACAAGGTGAAGCGGGAATCGGTCTGGATCAACGAGACGACCTTCTGGAGCCCGGACCCTGCCAACCCCGGCCATATCCACCGCGTCGGGCGGGTGCAGGACGTGGCCGACGGGCTGAGCGAAATGCCGCACGTGCTGATCAACCAGGCCCGCGTGCATGACCTGTTCATGGACGTGATGAAGAATTCGCCGACCCGGCTGGAGCCGGATTACGGGTTGAAGGTGGTGGACGTCGTGGTCGATCCGGCAGCGGACGATTATCCCGTCACGGTTACGCTGGAACGGACTTCGCCAGAGCGTGAGGGGCAGCGCGAAACAATCCGCGCGCGCTATGTCGTGGGCTGCGACGGTGCGCGTTCCAGCGTGCGGCAGGCCATCGGCGGCGCGCTCCACGGCGATGCCGCGCATCAGGCCTGGGGCGTGATGGACATTCTGGCGGTCACCGACTTCCCCGACTACCGCATGAAGGCGATCATCCAGTCGGCGGGCGAGGGCGCGATCCTGGTCCTCCCGCGCGAGGGCGGCTATCTGGTGCGGCTCTATGTCGAGCTGGACCAGCTGGCCGAGGATGAGCGCGTGGCCGATCGCGGGATGGGCGTGGACGACATCATCGCCAAGGCGAAGCGCATCCTGGCGCCGCACACGCTGGACGTGAAGGAAGTGGTGTGGTGGTCGATCTATGAAATCGGGCACCGCCTGACCGACCGGTTCGACGATGTTCCTGCCGATCAGGCCGCAACCCGCGCGCCGCGGGTGATGCTGGCCGGCGATGCCTGCCACACCCACAGCCCCAAGGCCGGGCAGGGGATGAACGTGTCGATGGGCGATGCGTTCAACCTCGGCTGGAAGCTGCGCGCAGTGCTGACGGGCCGCGCCGCGCCCGCGCTGCTCCACAGCTATACCGCCGAACGGCGCGCCGCTGCCAAGAGCCTGGTCGATTTCGACCATCGCTGGTCGCGCGTGGTCGGCAACCGGCCCGAAGACGATACCGACGCCGCAATGCCGCGCGTGCAGCGCGAATTCATCGCCAACGGCGATTTCACCGCCGGGCTGACCGTCTGCTACGAAGCCTCCGCGCTGACCGGGGCGGGGCAGCATCAGGCACTCGCCACCGGCTTTCCCATCGGCATGCGGCTCCATTCCGCGCCGGTGATCCGGCTGGCCGATGCAATGCCGATGCAACTGGGCCACGTCATTGACGCCGACGCGCGCTGGCGGCTGTTCCTGTTCGCGGGCGCAGGCGATACCGGCCAGCCCGGCGCGCCGGTGGCGCAGCTGTGCGACTTCCTGGAAACGGCGGAGGCATCCCCGCTGCGCCGCTTCACCCGCGCCGGCGAAAACATCGACGCGGTGATTGATGTGCGCGCCGTGTTCCAGCCGGGTTTCCGCGATCTGGTCTATCCGGCGATGCCGTCGCTGCTGCGCCCGCACAAGGGGCGCTATGGCCTCTGCGACTATGAAAAGGTGTTCTGCGCCGACCTCAAGAGCGGGGACGACATCTTCACCATGCGCGGGATCGACCGGGCGGCGGGCTGCGTCGTGGTGGTACGCCCGGACCAGTACGTCGCGGAAATCCTGCCGCTGGACGACCACGCGGGGCTGGCCGCCTTCTTCGCCGGGTTCCTGCTGCCGGCGGGCTAGTCAGCCAGCCACAGCTCGTGGCTGTCGATCCGCAGCTTGGTGATCGCGCGCACCGCTTCGGTGCGCGCGGACGCCTCGATGCGGAAGGCATCGTGGACCATGCGTTCACCCAGCAGCAGGTCGGCCAGGTCGATCTCGCCCAACTCGTGCCCGCGCCGCAGCTTGCCCAGCGCGGCCATCTGCGCCTCCACCGTTTCGCGCGCGCGGTGCCATGCGGCCAGGCGATAGCGCGCCTCGGTCACATCGGCATCGGCGGTTTCCTGCACGGCAAAGCGCGCCAGCTGCTCCTCGGCGCGCGCGGCTGAAGCGCTGGCTCCGGCCTCTTGGGCCAGTGCCTTGCGGTGGCTGCCGCCCAGTGGCACCGAAAACACCACACCCGCACCGCGCTCCGCCCCGCCGCGCTCGGAAAAGACCCGCAGGCCGACGGACGGGTCGGCCAGCCGGTCCTTGCTCGTGCGGTCGGCCACGGCGGCCATGCGCCGGGCCTCGGCTTCGGCGGCGGCGATTTCATGGCTGTTGGCGATCACCAGGTCGCGCAGCTGTGACAGGCGCGCCTCGGCGATCTCGGGCATCGGCACGTCGGGGGCTTCCACCGGCAGGGGCAGGGCGGGGAAGTGGTTCGCCAATCGGCTCCGCGCCAGCGCCGCCATCCCGCCGGACTGCTCCGCGGCCAGCCGCGCCGCCGCCAGCGCGGCGCTGGCCTGGTCTACGTCAAGCTGGGCCGCGTCACGCAACTCGTGGCGCCGCTTGATCGCCTTGAGTGCCGCTGCGTAATTGGTCACGGCGGCGGCATCGACCCGCGCCTGCGCCGAGGCGGAGAGCCAGTCGAACCAGTGCCCGGCCAGCAGCAGCGCCGCCTGATGGCGCGCATCTTCGGCCAGATTCTCCGCTGCCTCCACTCCGAACGCGCCAATCTCGCGGTCCAGCCGGCCCTTGCCGGGCAGGCGCAGCGCGCGGCTGACTTGCGCGTCATATTCGTCGAACTTGCCTTCGCGGTCGACCGAGCGGCGGATGTAGCTGCCGGAAAAAGTGAACTCATGCGGTCCCGCGCGCAGCCCGTTCGCGCGGGCGCGGGCGGCCTCGGTCCGGGCGCGGGCGGCCTGAACACTGGGATGTTCGTCCAGCGCGCGGCCAATCGCCGCGTCATCGGGCAGGCCGGGTTCGGCGGACAGCGGTGCAGCCAGCGCCAGCAATGGCAGGATGAAGATCAGGGCGCGCATGGTTATCAGTCCTTCACCGGATGCAGGGCATCGCCCGCCTCGCGCTCAGCCGCGCTTTCCCCAAACCGTTCATAGAGGATCGGCAGCAGCACCAGCGTCAGCAACGTGGCCGACACCAGCCCGCCGATCACGACGATTGCCAGCGGCTTCTGGATTTCCGAACCGGGGCCGGTCGCGAACAGCAGCGGGACCAGGCCGAAGGCGGCGATGCTGGCGGTCATCAGCACCGGTCGCAGCCGCCGCTCGGCCCCGCGCCGCACGGCTTCGCTCAGTGGCAGGCCGCCATCGCGCAGCTGGCGGAAATAGGTCACCATCACCAGCCCGTTGAGCACCGCGATACCCAGCAGCGCGATGAACCCGACCGCTGCCGGGACGGAGAGGTATTCGCCCGACACCGCCAGCGCGATCATCCCGCCCACCATCGCGAAGGGAATGTTGGTGAGGATCAGGGCCGAAGCCCGCACCGAACCCAGCGTGAAATAGAGGATCGCGAAGATCAGCAGGATCGAGATCGGCAGCACTACCATCAGCCGTGCGGTGGCGCGTTGCTGGTTCTCGAACTGGCCGCCCCATTCCAGCCGATAGCCCTGCGGCAGCTTCACGTTGGCGGCGATGTCGGCCTTGGCGTCCTCGACATAGCCCACCAGATCGCGGCCCGAAACGAAGGCCTGGACCATGGCAAAGCGCGAACCGTTTTCATGTTCCAGCTTTACCGGTCCTTCGACTTGCGCCACGCGGGCCACGTCGCTGGCGCGAACCAGCTGGCCCGATGGCGCGCGATAGACCAGATCGGCAAAGTCCTGCGCGCTCAACTCGCGCGCACCATCGCCGCGTAGCACGATTGGCACGCGGCGCACGCCGTCCGCGACGATTCCCGCGCGCACGCCTTCCACCTGGGCGCGCATCATGGTTTGCAGGTCGGCCACCGGCATGCCCACGCGGCCGGCGGCGACCGGATCGATATCGACCAGCAGGTAATCGACCTGATCGTTCGCCACGGTCATCGCCTCGCTGGTGCCATCGATGGTTTCCAGCCGCTTCTGGATCTCACCCGACAGCCGCGCCAGCTCGTTCAGGTCCGGCCCGAACAGCTTGATCGCCAGGTCCCCGCGCGCGCCGGTCAGCATTTCGGCGGTGCGCATCTCGATGGGTTGGGTAAAGGTCGGTTCGATGCCGGGGAACTGCTCCATCACCTTGCGCAATTCATCCACCAGCCATTGCTTGTCCTGAACCCGCCATTCCTCGCGCGGTTTCAGCTTCAGGAAGCTGTCCGTCTCGTTCGGGCTCATCGGGTCCAGCCCCAGCTCGTCCGATCCGACGCGGGCGATCACGGCCTCGACCTCTGGCACTTGGGCCAGGATCGCGCGCTGCACTTTCATGTCGCCTTCGACGCTGTGGTTGAGCGAAATGGACGGCAGCTTGCTGAGCTGGACGATGATCGAGCCTTCATCCATCACCGGCAGGAAGGTCTTGCCGGTCATGCCATAGGCCCCCGCAGCCAGAGCAAGGCTGAGGCCCGCCAGCGTGAAGACCCGCTTCTGCCGGTTGAACGCCGCGCCCAGCAGCGCCGCATAGCGCGGGGCCAGCTGGCGCATCAGCCAGGGTTCGTGATGGCCCTGCTTCACCTTCAGCAGATAGAACGCCAGCACCGGCACCAGCGTCAGCGACAGCACCAGTGCCGAGGCGAGCGCCAGCACGATGGTCAGCGCCACGGGGGAGAACAGCTTGCCTTCCAGCCCCTCCAGCGTCAGCAGCGGCAGGAACACGATGGCGATGATCGCCAACCCGGATGCCACCGGCTTGGCCACTTCGGCCGAGGCGAGGAACACGTTGCGCAGTTTGCTGCTGCTGGCATGGCTCTTGTCGGACAATCGCTCGACCACGTTTTCGACGACCACGACCGCCCCGTCGACCAGAATGCCGACGGCAATGGCCAGCCCCCCCAGGCTCATCAGGTTGGCGGTGAGGCCGATGGCGCGCATGAAGATGAAGGTCAGCAGCGCCGCCATCGGCAGCGCCAGCGCCACGATCACCGAGGCGCGCAGATCGCCCAGGAACAGCAGCAGCAGGATCACGACCAGGATCGTCGCTTCGACCAGTGCGGATTCGACCGTGCCGACGGCGGACCCGATCAGGTCCGACCGGTCATAGAACACGTCCACGTGCATGCCCGCAGGCAGGCTGGGCTTGATCTCTTCCAGCCGCTGCTTGACCCCGTCGACCAGTTGGCTGGCATCCGCGCCGCGCAGGCCGATGACCAGCCCTTGCACCGCCTCGCCCTTGCCGTCCTTGCTGACCGCGCCGTAACGGGTCAGGCTTCCGGTGCGCACGGTGGCGACATCGCCGACCCGCACCACCGCGCCGCCATCGGCCCGCACGACCACGGCCGCCAGATCCTCCAGCGTTCGGATCGCGCCGGTGGAGCGGACGATCAGCGCTTCCTCGCCAGCGGTCAGGCGGCCCGCGCCGTCGTTGTGGTTGTTCGCTTCGATCGCGGCGATCAGGTCGGCCGTGCTGAGGCCCGCCGCCGCCAGCGCGCTGGCACTGGGGGCCACTTCAAACGTTTCGGCATAGCCACCCAGCGAATTGACGTCCGCCACGCCGGGCACGGTGCGCAGGGCGGGGCGGATCGTCCAGTCCAGCACGCGGCGTTTTTCGGCCAGCGATTGCGGCCCTTCCAGCGTGAACATGAACAGTTCTGACAGCGGCGTGGAAATCGGGGCCAGCCCGCCTTCGACTGTTGCGGGCATATCGCCCAGCGCTGCGCCCAGCCGCTCGGCCACCTGCTGGCGCGCCCAGTAGATGTCGGTCTTGTCCTTGAAGACCACGGTAATGTCGGCAATCGCGTACTTGGCGACCGAGCGCAGCGCGGTCTGCTCCGGGATGCCCAGCATTTCCATTTCGATGGGGGTGACCACCCGGCTTTCGACCTCTTCCGGGGTCATGCCCGGAGCCTTCAGGATGATCTTGACCTGTGTGGTGCTGATGTCGGGAAAGGCATCGATCGGCAGTTTCAGGAACGACCACGCCCCTAGCCCTGCCAGCAGGACCGCGATGCCAAGGACCGCGAGGCGCAGGGACAGCGCCTTTTCGACAAGGGTGCGCAGCATGGCCGGTTACTCCGCGTTCATCGCCTTGAGTTCGGCAATGCTGCTGGCCGCGACCGTTTCGCCCGCCTTCAACCCGTTGGCGATCACGGCCTGCCCGCCGCCCGTGGCAGCGACCGTGACCTTGCGCGGCTTGTAGGTCTTGCCCTCGGCCACGAAGACATGGTCCGCTCCGCCGATCTTAATGACGGCCCCGGCCGGAACCGCCACGCCGCCACTGCCCTGGCTACCCAGGATCGTCACGCTGACATTGCGTCCCGCAACAATGCCGGGCGCCGCGCCGATGCTGGCGCGGGCCATGACGGAGCGGGTGGCGGGATCGATCGACGGGCTGACGGCCAGAATCTGCCCGGCCACCGGCAGCGCCTTGGCGCCATCGCTGGCGGGCAGGCTGATCTCCACGCCCATGCCCGGGCGCACCGCGCGGGCCAGCCGTTCGGGTAGTTGCAGTTCCACCTGATAGGCACCTTCCGCCTCGATCACGAAGGGCGCGTCGGTGCCGTCAACCGGGCCGCCGGTGGCGGGGCCTACGTGGGCGACGCGGCCAGTGATGGGCGCGCGCAGGGTCATCGTGCCATCCGCGCTGACCCCGCCGAGCGCGACCAGCCGCCGCTGTTCGGCCAGGCTGGCGCGGGCCTGCGCCAGCGCGGCACGGGCTTCGTCCGCGCGGGCCTGGGCAATGATCCCTTCGCTGGCCAGCTGGTTCAGGCGGCTGGCGCGGGCCTCGGCCAGGGTCACTTCGGAATGCGCGCGCACCAGCTCGCCCCGGATCTGGACCGGCTCTGCCGCGCGGACCAGCGCCAGCGCCTCACCCTGCCGCACGGCCTGCCCTTCGATCACGAACACGCGCACCGCCGCGCCGGGGAAGGGCGCGGTGACCGCCACGCGCGCTTCGGGTGGCAGGGTGACAGTGCCTGGCACGCTGCCAATGGGAATGCTGCTGACCGCCGCGGCCTTGACCGCCTTGATTTCCAGCCCGGCGAGCGGATCCGCGCTGGCCGAGGCCTGCGCATCGGGCGCGGCGGAATCGGAACAGGCGGACAGCGCCGCGAGCGCGGCGAACAGGACGGTCGAAAGGAGCGAGCGCTGGGTCATGCTCCCCCCATGGCGAACTTTGCTGACAATAACTTGTCAGTTTGCCAGCTTGTTGTCAGTTTTGTGCGCGATGGTGCGTCATTCCGCGTGCCCGATTGAGAAGCCCGATGCGCCTGCTGCTTGTCGAAGACGATGTCGAACTGGGCCGCCGGCTGAGCGAGCGGCTGCGCGCGGCGGACTTCGCGGTCGAACTGGCGACCAGTCGCAGCGTGGCAGAGGACTGGCCCGATGTGGATCAGCTTGGTGCCATTATCCTCGACCTTGGGCTGCCCGATGGCGACGGGCTGGACCTGGTGCGGTACTGGCGCGGGGCGCGGGTGGAAACCCCGATCGTGATCCTGACCGCGCGGGGCAGCTGGCAGGACAAGGTAGAGGGGCTGAACGCCGGGGCGGACGACTTCGTGGTCAAGCCGGTGCGGTTCGAGGAGCTGCTGGCCCGGCTCAACGCGCAATTTCGCCGCCAGCACGGTTCGCGCAGCCCCGCCATCGCGGCTGGCGACCTGCGGCTGGACCCGCTGGCGCGCACGGTGGAACTGGCCGGGCAGGGACTGGCGCTCAGCCGCCAGGAATTCCGGCTGCTGCACCTGTTCATGCGCCGCGCGGGGCAGGTGCTCTCCCAGGCGGACATCATGGACGACCTATACGAGCTGGACCGCGAGCGTGAGCTCAACACGGTCGAAGTGCTGGTCGGCCGCCTGCGCCGCAAGATCGGGCGCGGGCGGATCACCACCTTGCGCGGCATGGGTTACCGGTTCGAACGATGATGATGCGTCCGCCCCTGCCGGGCAGCCTGCGGCTGCGGTTCCTGCTGGCGATCACGCTGTGGGTGGTGCTGGGTGTCGGCGCGATCTGGTTTTCCGCCGTGGGCATTTTCCGCACCCACGTGGAGCGATCCTATCACGAGGAACTGGAAGTCCACGTCCGCGAACTGGGGCGGTTGACCGCGCTGGCGCCAGACGGACGGATCGTGCTGACCCGGCCCCTGTCCGACCCGCGCTATGAAGAGCCGCTGTCCGGCTTTTACTGGCAGGTCACCGCCGATGGCCGCGCGACGCTCAAATCCGGCTCGATGACGCGCGGCAGCCTCGACGAGCACATCGCCCACTCGCCGGAAATCCTGCACACGCTGGACAATGGCCCCACCGGCCCGGCGATCACTTATGGCTTCACCCGCACCGGGCCGCGCGGAGAGGACATCCATTTCGTCATCGCCACCGACCAGCGCGAACTCGACCGGCTGGTGAACAGCTTTACCCGTGACCTGACGCTGTGGCTGGTGGGGCTGGGGGCGCTGTTGCTGGCGACCGGGCTGGCGATCATCGGGTTCGGGCTGCATCCACTTGACCGCTTGTCGCGCGCCATCGGGCGGCTGCGACAGGGCGAGGCGGTGGAACTGGAAGGGCGCTATCCGGTGGAGATCGCCCCGCTCGCGGCGGACCTTAATGCCTATATCCGCCAGAATTCGGATATGATCGCGCGGGCGCGGGTCCAGGCGGGCAACCTGGCGCATTCGCTGCGCACACCGCTGGCGATCATCACGGACGAAGCGGAGCGGCTGGCCGAGCGCCCCGACAGCGCGGCGGCGGGGCAAGTGCTGCTCGATCAGGCGGGGGCGATGGAGCAGCAGATCGAATACCAGCTCGCCCGCGCCCGTTCTTCCGCCGGACAGCCTGCCTCGGGCCGGACCACGCGCCTGCCCGATGTGGCCCTGCCGATCCTCAAGGCAATGGAGCGGCTTCACCCGGGCAAGCACTTTCGCCTGGCCGTGGGCGGTTGCAGCGGGACGGCACTGCCGGTCGATCCGGTGGACTATGCCGAACTGCTCTCGATCCTGCTCGACAACGCGGGCAAGTGGGCCAGCGCGGAGGTCGTGCTGGCCTTTACCTGCGCCGCCGATGGCGCGATCACGGCCACGATCAGCGACGACGGGCCGGGCATCCCGGAGCGGGAACTGGCGCGCGTGTTCGATCTGGGCGTGCGGCTGGATCCCGCCGTGCCCGGATCAGGGCTGGGGCTGGCCATCGCGCGCGACCTTGCCGCAACGCTGGGACTGCGGCTTGACCTCACCAACCGGGCGCAAGGCCTGATGGCCGAGGTCCGCTTTACTCCCTAGACTCCGCAAGTTTCGCCAGAGGGCGGCGCGGCGGGAACGCGCGCATCGCGGCGATAGATATCCGGTGCGATGGTAACAGTGCCGTCCGCGCCGGGAGCAGCGGTGAAATAGGTGATGTAAACCGGCAACGGTTGGGGCAGGTCGATCACCACGGATTGGCGCGATTGCACGATGCGGTCGATTTCCGCCCTGGTTTTTACCCCTTCCAGCAGGGTGGTGGCAAAGCCCAGGGCATCGCCGGTGCGAATGCAGCCGTGGCTGAATGCGCGCACATCGCGTTCGAACAGCTGCTTGCTGGGCGTGTCGTGCAGATAGACGCTGTATGGATTGGGCATGACCAGCTTCATCTGCCCCAGCGCGTTGTTCGGCCCCGGCTTCTGCCGCCACTGACCGCCCAAATAGACATAGCCCTGGCTGGCCGGAAAGCGCCCGCGTTTTTCCCGCACGATACTGGCCGGGATATTCCACCACGGGTTGAGATTGACCCCCGTTACGGTTGCCGCGAATACCGGGGTGGGGGTGGAGGTCTTGCCGACGATCACCCGCCACGTGCCCGTCTGCTTGCCGCCGCGCCACAAGCGCGCCTCGAACGTGGCGGTGTTGACCAGGATATAGTCCGTTCCCAGCGAGCGCGGCAGCCAGCGCCAGCGCTCCATGTTGCGGGCCAATGCCAGCTTGCGATCCGGGTCCGTTTCACGCGCATAGGCGGCGCGGAGCGCCGCATAATCAGGATGGGCCGGGCGCAGCGCGGCAAAGAACGTGGCGAGCCCGTCACCCGCGCGGGCGCGCTCCAGCCAGCCAGCCAGGTCGGTGGTGCGATCAGTATCGGCAATTTTCCAACCGATGCGCTGTGCATCGGTGGCCGTGCCCAACAGGTGCGCGCGGGCCAGCCTTAGCGCCAGCGTGGTTGCCGCTGCATCCAGTTCCGATCCCGGGCCTTGCGCCAGCGCCAGATCAAATTCCGCCGTTGAGAATACTGGCAAAGCATCTTCCAGTGATGACGCAGATAATTGACGCAGTTGACGCGCTTGTTCGACGTTCCATTCCGCGGCTTGCACATGCGGCGCAGTAGCAATTGAAATGATTGATAAAAAAGCTGCGCCGAAAGAAGTTTTTTTATGCATTTTTTGATTCAGCCATTTGAATTTTGTCATGACCAGCCCCAGATGCCTGTCAAACAATAAAGCGGGTTTGCACGGCATGACAATGAACAGACGTCGATTTATCGGCGGACTTGGCCTGGGTGCGATCGGGCTTGCCGCCTCTCCCACCTTTGCCACTGTCCGGCTGGATACCATGCCACCTCTGCTGGCGCGGGCAAGGTCTGCGCTGATCACGCACGGAGGGCGGGTGTTGCATCGTGACCGGGTGGGGCTGGTGGATTTCAGCGCGCCGTCCGGGCAGCCGCGCTTCCAGATCGTCGACATCAACAACGGCCGGGTGCTGACCAATCTGCTGGTTGCGCATGGGCGCGGGTCCGATCCGGGCAACACCGGCGTGCTCCAGCGGTTTTCCAACCGGGCCGGGTCCAACGCCTCGTCCGGGGGCGCCTTCCTGATCGGGGATACCTATTTCGGCAAATATGGCCGTTCACGCCGGGTCCACGGGCTTGAACCGCAGAACGACCAGGCCTTTGCCCGCGCCATCGTGATCCACAGCGCGGATTACGTCAGCGAAAACATGGCCCGCGCATCGGGCCGGGTCGGCCGCAGCCTGGGCTGCTTTACCGTGTCGCACGGGGATATTTCCGAAGTGCTGGCGCTGCTCGGGCCAGGCCGGCTGTTGCTGGCTGATCGCTAGACCACGTGCAGCCGCGCGTGGATCATGGCGTCCAGCTGGCGAAAGACCATCGGGGTAAAGCCGTAGCGCTCCGCCAACCGGGGGACGGCCCCCGTCAGCGCGGCGTATTCGCTGCGTCGCCCGGCAAGCAGGTCGCGCTGGAACGATGTGGTGGCCTCTGGCGGAAACGTGCCGACGAAGGCCATGGTTGCGGCAATGTCCGCCGCGTCGAGTTGCACCCCGGCCAGGCGGGCCAGTGCGGCGACTTCCGCCATCGCCGCGCGCAGCAATGCCTCTCCCCCGGGGTGGGCGCAGACCTGCCCGGCGGGCACGCCCAGCGCGCAGGCGGTGCTGCCAAGGCAGACCGCCAGCATGAACTTTTCCCACAGTGCGCGGACAATATCGGGGCTGGCAGTGGCAGCAATCCCGCTACCCGCCAGTGCTTGCAGCACCAGCGCTTCGGCCTGATCTGCCGCGCCGTGGGTGCAGCCCAGCAGGATCGACGGGGCGACGCCAACGTGGCGCACGGCATCCCCGTCCAATTCGAAGAATCCGTGCATTCGCCCGGCAACGATGGCTGCGCCGGGCAGGATCGCCGCGGCCTGTTTGGGCGCTTCAACCCCGTTCTGCAGGGTCAGCATCGCGCCGCCGGGGGCGAGTTTGCCGTGCAGTGCGGTGAGGGCTTCGGGCAGGTCGGGAGTCTTGACGCAGCAGATCGCCAGATCGAACGGACCAGCCAGATCGTCCGCCGCGCACACGGGAACGGCTTGTTCCCAAGCGCCGCTGTCGCTGATCATTCGCACTGGCTCAGTGCGTAGCAGCGCGAGGCGTCCGCCCCGCGCTACCAGCATTACATCGGCACCAGCGCGAGCGATCCCGGCGGCGAGCGCGCTGCCAATCGCGCCCGCGCCGATGACCGCAATGCGCATCAGCCGGCGGCGGCGTCGCGCTGCTTGACCAGGTCGAGCGCGATGTCGACGATCATGTCTTCCTGACCGCCAACCATCTTGCGACGGCCCACTTCGGCGAGGATCGTGCGGGTATCGACGCCATAGTCGTTCGCGGCCTTTTCAGCGTGGCGCAGGAACGAGCTGTAGACGCCCGCATAGCCCAGGGTGAGCGTTTCGCGGTCCACCCGCACCGGGCGGTCCTGCAAGGGCCGCACAAGGTCTTCGGCGGCGTCCATCAGCGCGAACAGGTCGCAGCCGTGGTTCCAGCCCATCCGGTCGGCTGCGGCGATGAACACTTCGAGCGGGGCATTGCCCGCACCCGCGCCCATGCCCGCAAGGCTGGCGTCGACGCGGATCGCGCCGTTTTCCACCGCGACCATCGAATTGGCGACGCCGAGGCTGAGGTTGTGGTGAGCGTGCACGCCGCGCTGGGTTTCAGGCTTCAGCACGCGGTCATAGGCCTGCAGGCGGGCGGCATATTCGCCCATGTTCATGGCACCGCCGCTATCGGTGACGTAAACGCACTGCGCGCCGTAGTCTTCCATCAGCTTGGCCTGCTGGGCCAGCGCCTCGGGGCTGGTCATGTGGCTCATCATCAGGAAGCCGGACACGTCCATCCCCAGATTGCGGGCGGCTTCGATGTGCTGCTTCGACACGTCCGCTTCGGTGCAGTGGGTGGCGATGCGGACCGACTTCACGCCCATTTCGCAGGCATGCTTCAGATCGTGCACGGTGCCGATGCCGGGCAGCAGCAGCGTGGTCAGGATGCTGTGTTCCAGCACTTCGGCGACCGCGCCGATCCAGTCCCAGTCGGTATAGGCGCCAAAGCCATAGTTGAAGCTGGAACCCTGCAACCCGTCACCGTGGGCGACCTCGATCGCGTCCACCTTGGCGCGGTCCAGCGCGCGGGCAATCGCCTGCACATGGTCAAGGCCATACTGGTGGCGGATGGCGTGCATCCCGTCACGCAGGGTGACGTCCTGGATGTAGAGCTTGGTCTGGGTCGGATCGAAAGTCATGCCGCTGCTCCCGCGTAGTGGCGTTGGGCGATCTTTTCAGCCGTCTTGAGCGCGGCCGAAGTCATGATGTCGAGGTTGCCGGCGTAGGCAGGCAGATAATGCGCAGCGCCTTCGACCTCCAGGAACACCGAAACCTTGAGGCCGGTGTATTCCGCGTCCATTTCAGGGATTCGAAGCGGGCGGTTGGAGCCGATGTGCTCAAACTGCACGTCCTGCTTCAGGCGATAGCCGGGGACATAGGTCTGCACTTCGGCAACCATGTCCAGCACCGACTGGCGGATCGCGTCCTGATCGCCGTCCTCGCACAGGCAATAGACGGTATCGCGCATGATCAGCGGCGGTTCGGCCGGGTTGAGGATGATGATCGCCTTGCCGCGCGTCGCGCCGCCGACGTCCATGATCGCCTGGCTGGTGGTTTCGGTGAACTCGTCGATGTTGGCGCGGGTGCCGGGACCGGCGCTCTTCGACGAGATCGAGGCGACGATTTCGCCGTAGTGCACCTTGGACACGCGATTGACCGCCGCGACGATCGGGATCGTTGCCTGCCCGCCGCAGGTTACCATGTTGACGTTCAGCGCGTCGAGGTTGGCATCGCCGTTGACCGGGGGGACGGTGAACGGGCCGATGGCCGCCGGGGTCAGGTCGATCATCCGCTTGCCCGCCGCCAGCACCAGTTCGCTGTTGCGCTTGTGGGCATAGGCGCTGGTCGCGTCGAACACGATGCCGATATCGGCGAACTCAGGCATCTTGATCAGCCCGTCGATCCCCTCGGCGGTGATCGGCACGCCCATCCGTGCGGCGCGCTTCAGGCCATCCGATTCCGGATCGATGCCCACGAAGGCACCCATTTCCAGCACGGAGGACAACCGCATGATCTTGATCATCAGGTCAGTGCCGATGTTGCCGGAACCGATGATGGCTACTTTCGTCTTCGTCATGTCACGCATTCCCGTAAGTGAAGCTGCATTCGCCGATCCCGGCGACCTTGGTGCGAACCACGTTGCCCGGCTGGAGCGAAACCATCGGTCCCAGCGCCCCGGCCAGCAGCACGTCGCCCGCCTTCAGCGGCTCGCCCCGCGCGGCCAGCGTACGGGCCAGCCAGGCTGCGGCGTTGAGCGGGTTGCCGAGCGCGGCCGCGCCGATCCCGGTGGAGACGACTTCGCCGTCAAACGTCATTTCCATGGCCGCGCCTTCGAGGTCGAGGCCGGCCAGCGGCAGCCCCTGTTCGGCCAGCACGAAGAACGCGGAGGAGCCGTTGTCGGCCACGGTATCGGCGAAGGCGATCTTCCAGTCGGCAATGCGGCTGTCGACGATCTCGATCGCGGCGTGGACCGTCGCCACGGCGGCGGCGACGTCTTCCGGCGTGGTGTCGGGCGAGGGCAGGTCGGCGGACAGCACGAAGGCGATTTCCGCTTCTGCCTTGGGCTGGATGCACTTGGCCGCATCCAGCACGCCGCCATCGGCCACGCGCATGTCATCGAACAGCACGCCGAAGTCCGGCTGGTCCACGCCAAGCTGTTCCTGCACGGCCTTGGCGGTCAGGCCAGCCTTGCGGCCGACGATGCGGCGGCCCTGCGCTTCCCAGAAGCGGGTGTTGATCGTCTGCACGGCATAGGCGCCGACGATGTCGACCGGGTCCAGCCCATCGCGCATCGGGGCAATCACACCGTCGGTATAGGCCGCGCGCAGCCGGCGGGCGAGATCGTCATGGGTGATGGTCATGCGAGTCCTCTCTCTCGATTTGATCGCTGGTCTAGGCTCGGTTTCCCGCTTGCGCCAGACGGGGGACTGACTATCATCTCATATAATGAGACGTGGCACCCCCACCCTGACTTCGCTCTCGCGTTCGCTGGCGATGCTGGAAGCCGTGATCGCCGACGGCGGTGCGCGCAGCGTGGCCGCGATCGCAAGGGACCTGGGCGTGCCCGCGGCGACTGCCCATCGCCAGATCCATTCGCTGGTGGAGGAGGGCTATCTCGCCCGTCACGGCCGGGGCGGGCACGTGGCGGGGCCGCGCCTGCTGGGCCTGCTGGGGCGGCTGGATGAAAAGCAGGTAATCGCCAACGCAGCCGCGCCAGTCCTGCACAGTCTGGCCGCTGAACTGGGCTGTGTGATCCAGCTTGGCACCTTGGAGGGCGACATGGTGACCTACCGGATCAAGACCGGGCAAGGCGCGGGCAACCTGTTCACGCGGGTGGGCATGCAACTGGAAGCCTATTGTTCGGGCATCGGCAAGATGCTGCTGGCCCACCTGCCGGAAGAACAGCAGCGCGCCTATCTGGCGGGCGGGCCGTTTCCGGCGCTGACGGCCAGGACCATTACCCAGCCCGAAGCCCTCGCGCAGGAGCTGGAGCGAATCCGCCAGCAGGGGTTCGCGCTGGATGACCATGAAGTGGCGGACGACCTGTTCTGCGTGGCCGTGCCGATCCGGCAAGATGGCGGGCGGGTGCTTGCCGCGATTTCGATTACCCAGGCGGGCACGCCGGTTCATTCGACCGAGATGCTGGTGCCACGCCTGTCAGCCGCAGCGGCAGAGATCGAGCACACGGCGTTCGGGCGAGCCTGACACTCAGGCCCGCCCGACCGGCCAATCAGTTCTTCTTGCCGACTGTCACGCCCGCATAGGTCGAATTGCGAGCGGCCTGACCGGTCGGCGAATTGAGCATCAGCGTGAACGCCCCCGCCCATTCTGCCGCGTTGGCGCCAAAGAACATGCCGTTCAGGAAGCTGTTGCTGCTGACATTGGTGCCCGTTCCGCGCAGCGAAAACGTATTGCCCACCCCGCAGCCGGGGCAGACCCCGGCCAGCGACCCGCTGTAGATGAAGTCACCCAGGCTGGTCGCGGCATTGGTGGTCACATCGGTTGCGGTCAGGCTGAGCGTGGCGCTGCCCGTGCCGCTGCCGAAGTCGGCGGTGAACTGGCTGGTGCCCGAAAGCGAGGCTTCGTTCTGGGTGTCGCCATTGCGGCCGTATCCATAGACGACGCCGGAGTAGCTGGCCGTGCCCGACTTCGGGATCTGGAAGCTGGGAGTCAGCCCGCCGAACGGCACGTAATAGCGCGTCTTCACCTGTCGCCCATCGATCGTGTCGGTTCGTACGACCTCTGCGAAGCTGGTGTAAGTCAGCGCGATGGCGGTGTTGCCGCTGCCGGGACGGAACACGCGCGCGGTATAATCGGAGCCACGATAGACATCGAATACGGCCGTGCTTTCCGACGCCTTGTAATCCGCCGCGGCCAGCGTCTGGGACAGCTGCTTGGCGCTGCCGAAATTTGTACCGGTCGTCTTGGATGTCAGCACATAGGACTTGTTGGTGGGGTCATACGTGACTTCGATATTGCGGTCGGCCAGCACCTGTTCCGCCGGGCTGAGGCCATCGACGACGTAATACTGCGCCGATCCGCCCGCCAGCGTGGTCGTGCTGGTCAGGCCAGGCAGGCCAACCTGCGAGGCGCCGGTGTCGCTGCCGCGTCCGCCGGCCAGCGTGGCCGCCATGATTGCGCCGCTTGCGCTGCTGGCCTGGATCACCGCGCCGATCTGTTCGGCGGCAGGGCCAAAGAACTTGCCCTTCCAGCTGCCGGAATAGTCGGTCGTTCCGTCGAACGCGATCGACCCGTTGAAGTCATTTGCGCTGGACGACAGCGTGGCGCTGCCCGACCAGCTGCCGGTATCGGTCTGGGTTCCGGGCATCCCGGCCCCGGTTCCAGGCACGGCATTGCCGACGATATAGCTGCCCAGCGTGGAGAGCGCTCCGGTCTGGAAGTTGACGTTTACGCTGCCGTTGCCGTTCACGCCCTGAAATTTCGAACCGTTGGCGGCGATCCCGCCGTTCAGGAACACGCTGAATGCTGCCGTTCCGGTGCGCGGGACCGCCGCAGTGCCCGTCGGGAAGCCGTAGACATAGGCGTCGAGCTGCCCGGTGCTGGTGCGCCGGTCGATCAGGATGCCGGCGCGCAGGTAATCGCCGCTGGTGTAGATTTCATACGACAGCGGCACATTGCTGCTGCGGGTCGGCTGCATGAACCGGCCGTCGGCTCCATAGAGCCAGTAGGGCGCGCCGTTCTCGCCCTGATAGACCACGTTCAGTCCACTGCCCTGGGCCACGCCCGACAGGTTGCCGGCTCCGTCCAGCGTGCCCTTGGCCGAGGCCGACAACGGCGCAAAGAACTGGTCGGTCGCTTGAGCGCCAAAGCTGGTCGAGGTGTTGACCCCCGTCGTCCCGCGCGTGCCATAGAGCACCCCCGATGCGGCAACGTCCGAGCTGGGGTTCTGCGAAAAGGCCGCGCCGACTTCTTCCGCACCGGGGCCGAAGAACGCGCCGTGCAGTTCCCCCGTGCCCGAGCTGCTCAGCGCCATCTGGCCGATGAAGCTGTTGGCCGACTTCGACAGGAAGGCATAGGCATTCCAGTTGTAGCCGCTGGCGCGCTGGCCGGTTTCGACGTTGGTTTCGTCGTAGAACCCCTTGCCCGCGATCCCGCCCGAGGCGAAATCGACCGAGAGCGTGCCGCTGCCGCCCAGCGCATAGATGTTGGTGCTGAACGTGCGCGCGCCCAGCAGTTTCACGTCAAAGCTGGCAGCACCGGTGCGCGGCAGGCTGCCATCGGAGGTCTGCACACCATAGGCAAACGCGGTGAAGCGTCCGTCGATGGCGGTCGTGCCGTTGACCTGGCGTTGCCACACGCCGGCGCCGACATAGCGGGTCTGTCCGGCAGCGGTGCCGGTCGTGGTCAGCGAGAGGAAGTCGGTGGTGGTGCCGGACGTGACCTTGAACGTGGTGATCTGGCTGTTCGACTGGGTCGCATCGATGTTCGATTGCAGGAACGTACGCGAGCGGGTGCCATCTGACACCGTCCACGACTGGTTGGTCGCATCGTAGGAGACGGTCAGTGGCAGGGTCGAGGCGGAAGTCGAAACTGCCGCGCCATTGGTGGGCGCCGTGATCGTGCCCACCGAGGCAACGTTCTTGAACGATTCGCTTTCCAGCGGCGCGATCAGATCGGTGTTGGGCGTCGGGGTGGGGGTCGGCGTCGGAGTCGGCGTGGGAGTTGGTGTCGGGGTGGGCGTGGGTGAAGGGCTGGGGGCAGGTGCGGGCGTGCTGCTGACCCCGCCGCCACCGCAGGCGGACAGCGCCAGCGCCAGGCTGAGAGCCACGACGGTGCCGAGTTCGATTTTGCGGTTCTTCATACTGTCCTTCCCCCTTAGAATGCCGACGTCACGCCCAGTTCGGCAGCGCGGCGGCTGTATTCGTAGATGCCCACGGTTGAACGATTGCGCTCCACGCGCAGGCGCACGAACGGGGCAAACCCCTGCCATTGCACTGCGCGAAACGTGCCGGACAGGCCTGCGCTGAGGCGCCGATCGACCCGCTTTTCCGGATAAAGAAACAACCGCGCATCGGCGGTCAGGCGCGCATAGCTGCCATCCAGCACCAGCGTGGTGCGGCCGATTTCGCGGAACAGATAGGCCGATGCCGCCCCGGTCCAGTCCGACCAGCCCGCATCGCGCGCGGCGGTGCGGCTGGCGCGCAGCTGGATCCCGCCGCCAAAGCTGGCGGAAAAGGCCCGGTCCAGCCCCAGCGCGGCGGCATAGACGGTTGCATCCTGCAAATCGTTGCGCTGGTTATCCAGCCGCGAGATCGCGGTTTCGGCGCGCAACTGGGTGCGCTTGCCCAGCGGGTGCACCAGCACTGCCGATCCGCCCCACCCGCGTGAGAATGCCTGCTGGCCATACCAGCGCCAGGTCGGACCGGCGGACAGGGTAATCCGGTCTGCGCCGGACACGAATTCCGGCCCCACTTGCAGCCCCAGCGCGTAATCGTCGAACGCGCTTTCGCGATAGAAATCGCCGCTGCCCGACAGGCGCGCCAACAGCCGCACCCTGTGCCCCAGTGGCAGGCGGGCATAGGCCTGTGCCCGCGCCGCCAGCCCCAGACCGGAACGGGCCTTGGCATCCTCGCTCAGCGTGAAATCGCCGATGATCGTGCCCAGCGTGTCAGCGCGGGTGGCGCGGTTGATGTTGCTGTCGGGCGCCAGCGCCAGCTCCAACGAGCCGCCCAGCGGCTTGGCGGCGGCCAGCGCCGCGGCATAGAAACGCACCGCGCGTTCCACGTCGGGCGGCAGTTGCCCGGTTGCCTGCGCGGCGCGGATTTCGCGCTCCGCCGCGCCCAGCCGCCCCAGCATCGCGTCCATCCGCGCCAGTTCCAGCCGGACCCGCGCGGCATCGGGGCGCTCGTCCAGAATGCGGCGCAGTTCGACCGCTGCGTCGCGCACCCGGCCCATCCGGTCGGCCAGCATCAGTGCCAGGCGGAACCGTGCCTCGCTGCGCAATTCGATGTCAGGATCGCCCGCCAGCGCGCGATAGGCGGTTTCGGCGGCGGTGAAATCGCCGGCATCGCGCGCGGCATCGGCAAAGGCGAACAACTGGGCCGGGGTCAGCTGAACCGGCGTGGATGCCGGCACGGGGCTATCAGCTGGCGGCGCATCCTGCGTGCTCGCCACGGCCAGCGCCAGCGCCACCCCCAGAACTGCCGCTGCCTCCACGACCGATCAATCTGCCCCAAGTATATACGCATATTTGCGTATCCTGACCGATTGCACCGAAATTGGGTGCGGCGCAATCGGTCAGGATGAACAAGGGCACAAATAAATCAGGGCGATATCAGCAGTATCAGGCCGCGCGCTTGGCGATCCATTCATCCACGCGCCGTTCCAGGATCGACAGCGGCTGCGATCCCGAGGCGATCAGCAGGTCGTGAAAGCCCTTGATGTCGAACTTTGCACCGAGTGCGGCTTCGGCCTTGCGGCGCAGTTCGACGATCTTGATCATCCCGATCTTGTAGCCGGTGGCCTGCCCCGGCAGCGTGATATAGCGGCGCACTTCGGAGCGGGCGCGCTGCATCGGCTGGCGGCCGGTGGTGTTGAGGTAGGTCACTGCCTCGTCCTCGGTCCAGCCCATGGCGTGGATGCCGGTGTCGATCACCAGTCGCGCGGCGCGGAACAGTTCGGCGTCGAGCCGCATGAAATCGGCCGCGTCATCCGGGAATGCGCCCATTTCCTTGCACATCGCCTCGGCATAAAGGCCCCAACCCTCGCCAAAGGCGACGTAGCCAGTGACCGAGCGGAACCGTGGGCCACCCTGCTGGCGCACCTGGATGTCGCCCTGCATGTTGTGGCCGGGAATGGCCTCATGGCACATCAGGGTGTAGAGCGCCGCCGGGTCCGGCGTGTTGCCGACCAGGTGGACATAAGTGCGCGCGGGCCGCTTGCCATCCGGGCTGGGGGGAGATGCATGGGCCGCGCCGCCGGGCACTTCGGAAAAGGCCGGTTCGCGCACCACTTCGATCCCGAACGCCGGCAGTGTGCCGAAATACTTGGGCAGCAGCGTGCGGGTATGCGCGACGAAGGCGTTGGCGGTGGAGAGGTATTCGGCCCGTGCCGCATCGTCGTAAGGCTTTGGCGGATAGAGCCGGGCGCGCTCGGCATAGAACGCGTGGCGGTCCTTGAACCCGGCCTTGCGGGCGAGGGCGTCCTGCTCCGCCTCGATCCGTGCCACTTCGGCGCGGCCGATCGCGTGGATCTGTTCGGCGGTGTAATCGGTCGTGGTGTTGAGCTTCAGCTCGCTGGCGTAATAGGCCGCGCCGCCCGGCAGGGTCAGCGCGCCGACCTTGCCGCTGGGGGCGGTCGGCAGGTTGCCCCTGGCCCAGGCGATCACCCGGTCATAGGCGGGCTTCAGGGCAAGGATCGCGGCGCGCGCGTCGGCCAGCAGGGCGTCCGCCTCGGCGCGGGGGAGCTTGCCCGCGGTGACCAGCGCCTCGGTCTTGGCCTTGACGTCGGCCCACAGCGCGGCGTCCGGTCCATCATCGAACGGCGCGCCGCTGGTCAGCTTTTCGCTGCCGGAAATGACGGTTTCGATCTGGAACTTCGGTGCGCGGATGCCGGCGGCGTCGCTGGCCTTGCTGCGCTCGATCGCCACGTCCAGCACGGCGGGAATGCCGCGCACGCGGGCGATGTAGGCTTTCAGGTCGGCCACATCGGCCACCGCATGGGTGTTGACCAGAAAGTCCGGCAGCTGGCTGTGGACCGAATAGAGCCGCGAGTAGAACGGCGGGCGAAACCGCCGGTTGGCCTGGGACAGTTCGGCCCGGTCCGCTTCCAGCGCCCAGATGTCGAAGTGGACCTGCGCCTCGGGCGACAGTTTGGCGCGGTCGAACGCGGCGCGCATCCGCGCCACGCTGGCCTTGCGCCACGCCACTTGCGCGGCGGCGGCCTCGTCACCGATGTCGTTCCAGCGGTCCGCCCCGTCCTTCAGCCCCAGCCGGGTTGCCAGCTGCGGCTGGGTCTTCACGAACTCGGCAAATTCGGCATCGAGAAATGCCGTCAGCCGCGCGTCCTCGGCAGCGAAGTCTGCCGTGGCAGGGGATGCGCTTTGCGCGTGTCCGGCACTGACGGGCAGCAGCAGGCCAGCGGCGAGGGCGGCGAGGGCGGTGAAGTTTGTGCGTGTCATGGCGGTTCCCGAATGTTGTCGGCCCGGCATAGGCGAGGCGGTGCGTGCGGGGAACCCCGGCCGTTGGGGCAACTCTTCCGCCACGAACCGGTCACATAACCATCATCAAAGCTGCATCCAGCTGTAACAGGCGGCAGCTAGTCGGCGCCCCGGAGTGTTTCCAACCAGGGGTTCCCATGCACAAGTTTTCCGCGTTCCTGCTTTCCACCACCGCGTTCCTGTCCGCGCCCGCGCTGGCCCAGGATGCCGCCATTCCGGCTGACGAAGCGGCAGCCGAAGGCGATGCCATCGTCGTCTTCGGCAAGGGCGAAACCCGCCAGGTCCAGGAAGTAAAGGCGGCTGACATCGCCGTCCTGCTGCCCGGCACCAGCGCGATTCGCGCCATCGAAAAGCTGCCCAGCGTCAACATCCAGGCCGCCGACGCGTTCGGCAACTATGAGTGGTCGACCCGCGTCACCATCCGCAGCTTCAACCAGAACCAGCTGGGCTTCAATTTCGACGGCATCCCGCTGGGCGACATGAGCTATGGCAACCACAATGGCCTGCACATCAGCCGCATCGTCAGCCCGGAAAACATCGGCGTCGTGCGCGTGTCGCAGGGCGCGGGCGCGATCGGCACGCAATCGACCAACAACCTTGGCGGCACGGTCGAATCGTTCTCGATCGATCCGCTGGACCGCGCCGCCGCACAGGTGAACGCGACCTATGGCAGCAAGAACACCGTGCGCGGCTTTGCCCGCCTGAACCTGGGTACGGCCAATGGCCTGCGCGGCTTCGTGTCCTATGGCTTCGGTTCGACTGACAAGTACAAGGGCAACGGCGTGCAGGACCAGCACATGGTCAACGCCAAGCTGGTTGCCCCGCTGGGCGCGGCAACGCTGGATGCGTGGTTCAGCTATTCCGACCGGCGTGAGCAGGACTATCAGGACATGTCGCTCGATATGCTCAGCCGGCTGGGTTACGGCTGGGACAACACCTATCCCGACTATGCCCGCGCGATCCTGTACGCCGATATCGGCAACAATCGCGGTGACACCGGCGCGCCGATTTCCAACGCGGCGGCGGGCAAGGTCTATCCGGGCGCGGTCACTTCGGCCGACGATGCCTATTATGATGCGGCTGGCCTGCGCAAGGACACCGTCGCCGCCATCGGCATCAAGAGCCCGCTGGACGAAAACCTCGATGTCGCGCTGCGCGGGTATTACCACCACAACCGCGGCATGGGCCTGTGGGCGACCCCCTATGTCCCCAGCCCGAACGGCGTGCCGATGTCGATGCGCACGACCGAATACGAAATCGACCGCACCGGTGTGTTCGGCTCGGTCAAGCACGTGATGGGCGACAACACCCTGACCGTCGGTGGCTGGTGGGAAACCAACAAGTTCAACCAGGCTCGCCGGTTCTATGACTTCAAGAGCCGGACCGAGGCCGGGCGCGATTTCCGCGAGTTTCCGACCAACCCGTTCTTCACCCAGTGGGAATTCGATTTCGATACCACCACGCTGCAGTATTTCGTCGAAGACCAGATCAAGCTGGGTCAGCTGAAGCTGAACTTCGGCTGGAAGGGCTTCAAGGTGACCAACGAGGCGACCGCCGTGGTCAAGGCCAGCTTCCCGCAGGGCAAGATCGACGCGACCGACTGGTTCCAGCCGCATGTCGGCCTGGCCTGGGCGGTGACGGACAAGGCAGAGGTGTTCGCCGGGTTCACCCAGGCGACCCGCGCGTTCGCATCGGCCACCACGACGGGTCCGTTCTCCACCAACCAGACCGGGTTCGATGCGATCAGGAACACGCTGAAGCCGGAAAGCTCGGACACCTATGAACTCGGTGCGCGTTACAACGATCCGGTGTTCAACGGGGTGCTGGGGGTTTACCTGGTGAACTTCCACAACCGTCTGCTGGGTGCGGCCAGCGGCCCCAGCATCGTCGGCAGCCCCTCGGTCCTCCAGAACGTCGGTTCGGTCCGCTCGGTCGGGTTCGAAGCGGCCGGCGACGTCAAGCTGGGCGGCGGGCTGAGCCTGTTCGCGTCCTACAGCTACACCGATGCGAAGTATCGCAACGACGTGTTCAACCTGTCGGGTGTGCTGCTGGCGGCGATCAAGGACAAGACCGTGGTCGACAGCCCCAAGCACATGATCCGGGGCGAGCTGAGCTATGACCAGGGTCCGCTGTTTGGCCGGATCGGCGTGAACTATATGTCGAAGCGGTTCTTCACCTACACCAACGACCGTTCGGTGCCGGGCCGCGCGATTGTCGATGCCTCGCTGGGCTATCGCCTGACCGACGGGATCGAAGTGCAGCTGAACGCGACCAACCTGCTGGACAAGCAGTATATTGCCACGATCGGTTCGGGCGGGTTCGGCAACAGCGGGGATCGCCAGACCTTGCTGGTGGCCGCGCCGCAGCAGTTCTTCGTGACGCTGAAGGCGGGTTTCTGATCCAGCCGCTGACGTAAAATACCGGGCGGCAGGCATTCCCTCGTGCCTGCCGCCCGTTTTGCTGACAAGTTCTTGCCCAGTTCGATCTATCTCCGGAGCCGACCATGACCGACCGATCCGCCGCCCTTGCCCTGACGCGCCGCACCACGCTGGCGGGCCTTGCCGCCGGAACCGCCTTGACGCTGACCGCAGGGCGGGCGCAGGCGGCCGCACCAGACGGCAACGCGCTGTTCCGGCACGGTGTGGCGAGCGGCGATCCCGATGCGACCAGTGTGGTCCTGTGGACGCGGGTAACCGCCAGCGCGGACATGCCGGTGGAATGGGACGTGGCCCACGACGCGGGCTTTACCCAGCTCGCCGCGACGGGCCGGGCCGAAGCCACTGCCGAGCGTGATTACACGGTGAAAGTGCTGGCCACCGGGCTGCGCGCGGGCGAACGCTATTTCTATCGCTTTCGCGCGGGCGGCATGACTTCGCCCACCGGGCGCACGCGGACCTTGCCGACCGGGCGGCTCGACCGGCTGGGGATCGCGCTGGTCAGTTGCTCCAACTATGCCTTCGGGTTCTTCAATGCCTATGCGGCGATTGCCGGGGATGCGGGGGTCGATTTCGTGCTCCACACCGGCGATTACATCTATGAATATGGTGCGGACGAATGGGGCGCGGATACGGCCCGCACTTTGGGCCGGGTGCATCAGCCCGCGCATGAAATCGTCAGCCTCAGCGATTATCGCACCCGTCACGCGCAGTACAAGTCCGACGCCGGATCGCAGGCGATGCACGCCGCGCATCCGCTGCTGGCCTGCTGGGACGATCACGAAAGCGCCAACAATCCGTGGGCCGGCGGCGCGCAGAACCATCAGCCGGACAAGGAAGGCGATTGGGCCGCGCGGCGCGAAGCCTCGATCCGCGCCTATTACGAATGGATGCCGGTGCGCGAGCCCGGCGCGGGGCGCACTCGCGCGCAGTTCTGGCGGGGCTACAGCTTTGGCGATCTGGCCACGCTGTTCACGCTGGAAACCCGCCACACTGCCCGCGCCGAACAGGTCGATTACCGCCCCTGGGCCACCAGGATCGCCAGCCGCGCCGATGCCGAGCGACTGGAGCGCGAAACCATCGATGCGCCGGGCCGCGCGATGCTCGCCCCGGAACTGGAGGCGGACCTTGATATCGCGCTGCGCCGTTCGGTCCGCGCGGGTCAGCCGTGGCGGCTGATCGGCAATCCCATGCCGATTGCCCGCACCCGCGTGCCCGATGTGGTCGCGGCAGGGTTGATCCCGGATCCCTTCACCTCCTCCGGCGCGTCCGACGAAGCCAAGGCGCTGGCTTGGAAAGGCAAGTGGAACCTGCCGTTCTATCCTGACACCTGGGACGGCTACGAATGGGCGCGCGAGCGGCTCTATGCGCTGAGCCGCAAGGCGGGCGCGGGCGATCTGGTGTTCCTGACCGGGGACAGCCACAGCTTCTGGGCCAACCGGCTGGCCGATGCCAAGGGCCGCCCCGCCGGGGTGGAACTCGGCACGGCGGGCGTGACCTCGCCCGGCGACTTCATCGGCAGCGGCTTTGCCCCCGACGTCTCCGAAAAGCTGGACCGCGCGTTCGAGGCGCACAACCCGGAAGTGGTGTGGACTGACAACCTGCATCAGGGCTACGTCCGGCTCGCCCTGCGTCGCACGGCGGCGCTGGCGGAATTCATTGCCGTGGACACCATCACCACGCCATCGGACGGAACCAGCGCGATCAAGCGCTTTGGCCTGACCCGGCGTGGCCGCACCCTGCAATTGCAGGAACGGCCTGCCTGATCCCGTCGGCCGGCGGCGCTGCGAAAGAAGTTTCCGCATGCTTTTAACGCACCGCCCCGCGCGACTGGACACTTGACGGCAGCGCCAACTGGCCGCTTACAGGGCCACGATGCACTTCCACGTTCCCGCCGCGATCGCCGATCAATCCTGGCGCGCCATCGCCATCGTCACGGCGCTGGCGCTGATCGGCGTGGTGGCGCTCTACTCCGTCGCGGGCGGATCGGTTTCGCCCTGGGCGGGCATGCACCTGCTGCGTTTTTCGGTGTTTCTGACGATGGCGCTGGTGATGTCCTACATCCCGCCGGATACCTACAAGCCGCTGCTGATCCCTGCCTATGGGGCCAGTCTGGTGCTGCTGCTGGTCGTGCTGGCGATCGGCACGATTGGCGGCGGCGCGCGCAGCTGGATCAATCTGGGCTTCATGCAGTTCCAGCCATCCGAATTGTTGAAGCTGGTGCTGCTGGCATTGTTGGCACGATTCTTCGAAATGCTGCCTCCGCGTTCGACCGTGACATTTGCGGGCATATGGCCACCAATCGTGCTGACGGCCCTGCCGATCGGTCTGATCCTGCTTCAGCCGGACTTGGGCACGGCAATGCTTCTGTTGCTGTCGGTGGTGTTCCTGACCTTTCTGGCCGGACTGCCGCTGCGGCTTTACATCGGTGCGGGCCTAGCGGCGGTGGTGTTCATTCCGGTAGCCTACTTCTACCTGATGATGCCGCATCAGCAGCGCCGGGTCATGATCTTCCTCAACCCCGAGGCCGATCCGCTGGGGGCGGGCTATCACATCACCCAGTCGTTCATCGCGATTGGTTCGGGCGGATTGTTTGGGAAGGGCTATCTGCAAGGCAGCCAGAGCCAGCTGCACTATCTGCCCGAAACCCATACCGACTTCATCTTCCCCGCCTTTGCCGAGGAGTGGGGCGTGGTTGGCGCGGTCGTGGTGATTGCCCTGTTCTGGCTGTTGCTGCGCTGGGGCTGGCAAGTGGCGCGCAGCGCGACGACCCGGTTCGAACAACTGCTGGCGGCGGGTCTGACCTGCAGCCTGTTCCTCTACATCTCAATCAACCTGCTGATGGTGACGGGCTTTGCCCCCGTCGTCGGCATTCCGCTGCCGCTGGTGTCGTATGGCGGATCCGCGATGCTGACGGTGATGCTGTCGCTGGGTTTTCTGATGAGCATCGACCGCAAGAATCGCCGGATGAATCGGTGAAGTAAATCCTCTGAAAATCTGCATTTGATCTAGATCAAATTGTTGATTTTTCGGAATGCGCAGCATTGCTATAGTTGAATTACGATATTGCCGGGCAGCCTGTTTCGGTCCCAGCCGCCTGCATGATGTCGCGTGGTTATCCCGCCCTTGGTGGCGCCCTGGTGCTGGCGGCCATGTCGCAGCCGGTTCTGGCGCAGGCCGTCGCGGCCCTCCCGCCGGATCGGGAAACCTCTGCCCCCGTCACGGTTGCCGCCCCGCCGCCCGCTGGATCGGTCACCGTGCTGGTGGCCCCGGCAGGACCGGCGGTGAAGATCGCCCGCGCCGCCGATGGCGCGGGAGCGATGGCCAGCGTGGAGCCGCTGCCCGGCCCTGACACTACCGAGCCGGCGTCTTCGCGCAATCGGCAGGTCGGCGTAATACCAAGACTCGTTGATCAGAACCCGTTCGCCCATTGGCGCAGGCCGATGGA